>Ga0194052_1000332_pt1 | contig 31347 bp, 31 predicted proteins | sample SepL226m_MetaG_FD_160117 | JGI IMG/M metagenome (GOLD analysis project Ga0194052, IMG submission 160117) | Anoxic zone freshwater microbial communities from boreal shield lake in IISD Experimental Lakes Area, Ontario, Canada - Sep2016-L227-6m | ecosystem: Environmental > Aquatic > Freshwater >...
GGGAATGATTGGCTTGCTGGAAGCGGCGCGCGCCTTTAACCCAAGCAAAGGGATCGAATTCGAGAACTTTGCACTGAGCCGGGTACGAGGCGCCATGCTGGACGAGGTCAGGCAACTGTCCTTCCTGCCACGCTCAGCGACCGCTTTCAACAAATCCGAGAATCAGGCCAATATTCATCTATCGTCAGTACTCGGCCGAGCGCCGACCCAGACCGAACTTGCCGAGCATCTAGGCGATGAATTGGATGTCTTTCAAAAAAAGCGTGGCAAGGCCAAGCGCTTCGAAACGTTTTCCATGGAAGTCATGTCTGAAGAGGTGATGAACATCGCTGATGAGAGTTCAAGACAACCTGAGGCAATATTCGAGCACAAGGAGTTCATGCAAGCCGTCACCGGTGCGATCACAGAACTGCCGGAGCGAGAGCAGTTGCTGATGTCGCTCTACTATGTCGACGAACTCAACCTCAAGGAAATTGGCGAAACCCTTGGTGTTACCGAGTCCCGAGTCAGTCAGCTTCTTTCCGCCACCGTCAAAAAACTGCGCAGCACGCTGCAAATTGGTGACTTGCCACCATCAAAAACGCGCCCAGCGCCTCGCTGAAGACTGATTTTTCGCTGTTTTTGTCGTCGGGTTTAAGTTTTCCGACCATTGTCCGAATCCTCCTATGTACAGAATTTCAGTAGGAGCTCAAGATCATGCGTGTTCATTTCAAGGCAATGGAGTCCTATGGCGCTGGCAATTTGGCGTCGCAAGCTGCAGTGGCTAACAGTGTTGACCTGATTCAGATGCTTTTCGATGGGTTGATTGGGAGCCTGACCGCCGCACAGGGGCACCTGCAACGCGGTGCCATTCAGGAAAAATGCAAGAGTTTGTCACGTGCCAGCCGCATTGTGGTTGGCCTGCAAAGCTCGCTTGACTTTCAAAAAGGCGGTGAGTTGGCGCAGAACCTGAATGAACTCTACAGCTATGTCACGCGTAGGCTGATTCATGCGAACGCCCACAACGACGCCCAGGCACTGTCAGAGGTTCATGGCCTGATGAGTGATATTCGCCAGGCTTGGCAGGACGTTCCATCACTGCTTCCAGCGCAGACCCTAGCTACTTTTCATTGAACCGGGGCCACTCCCACAGACCAGTGCTCGCGCGTCTGGTTTCGACAGCAGTCGCGATATTTGGGGATCATTATGTTCGGCATCATAGGTTTGGTAGTTTTGTTCAGTTGTGTTTTTGGCGGCTACATCTTGGGCGGCGGGTCGATGGCACCCATTATTCATGCTGCGCCAATCGAAGGTTTGGTCATCGTGGGAGCGGGCGTGGGTGGCTTGCTGATTGGCAATAGCGTCCAGGTGATCAAAGGTGCCATGAGCGGGATTGGCAAGACTTTCTCCGGGCCCAAGTACAAGAAACAGGACTATCTCAACGTCATCTTCTGTGTTTCAAAGGTGATGAAGACCCTCAAGAGCGAAGGGGCGGTGGCCCTTGAGGCGCACATCGAGACACCAGAGTCGAGCGCGATCTTCAGCGAGTACCCCAAACTGCTCAAGGACCACGCCCTGTTGCATCTGATCACCGACACGGTGCGCCTGATGGTCGTTTCGCAAGGCACCTTGAGTCCACATGCAGTCGAAGAGGTTATGGAAAACTCCATCAAGACCCACCACCACGACGAACTGAAAAATGCCGACGCCTTGGCCACACTGGCTGGCGCCTTGCCTGCCTTGGGGATTGTGGCGTGCGTGCTCGGCGTGGTCAAAACCATGGCGGCCATCGATCAACCGCCGGCGATTCTGGGCGGGTTGGTCGGCGCCGCGCTGGTCGGAACCTTTCTTGGGGTTTTCCTGGCCTATGGCCTGGTCGAGCCTTGGGCCAAGCGTCTGGGTCAGATCATTGAAGATGAATCTGCCATTTATGGCGTGGTCAAGCAAATCATTATCGGGACCATGCATGGACATCCCATGCCATTGATTCTTGAGGCGGCGCGCGTCGGTATCAGCCACCATAACCAGCCAAGCTTTGCCGAGGTCTTTGACGGACTCAGAGGTAAGTGACGATGGCTGACTCGGAAGAATCCCAGCAAGCGCCTGCTGCGGCAACTCCAGCTCCGGAGCTTGCAGCGCCAGCGGACAAGCCCGCCGGTCCCGAGGCGCTGGCGCCTATCATCATCATCAAGAAGATTCAGCCAGGTCACGCCGGCGCCCACGGTGGCGCCTGGAAGATCGCGCTGGCCGACATGATGACCGCCATGATGGCGTTCTTCCTGCTCATGTGGATTCTGGGTGCAACCAATGAATCTCAAAGGAAAAGCGTTGCAGATTACTTCAAGCCGACATCGCACAGCGAGATCACGATGGGAAAACTCGCCGGATCGAACGGCATCATGGGCGGGAAATCCATCGTCGACACTGACGGTTTTCCCTACACCGCCAAGCAAACTGCGCCTCTGCAACGTCTGACGCCTCGATCAGAGGGAGGTCCGACCGAGAACGATCCTTCGCCGAACAGCGAAAACGCCAGAGACACAGATCAATCGACTCAGTCTGAAAAGCGCAAGAGTATCGAAGAAGCGGACAACAACAATTTTGACAAAGTTGAAAAAGAAATTCGCGAGGTGCTTGAGAAGAATCCCACCCTGCAGAAGTTAAGTGAGCAGGTGCAGTTTGTGCGGGAGAAGGAAGGTCTGCGCATCGAGATCATCGACAAGGCGGATTTTGCGATGTTTTCGCTGGGGACCAGTCAACTCCAGCCTCGCGCCCTGGCGCTGATCGAAGAGGTTGCACGCTCCCTGGCAACGGTGCCAAACAAGCTCAGTGTGCGCGGGCATACGGACAGCGTGCCATTCACCAGTTCACAAACTCGAAACAACTGGTCTCTGTCAGCCGAACGCGCTGAGTCTACACGTGCCTTGCTGGAGCGCCGTGGCGTCGGTCCGACCCGCTTCTCGCACATTGAAGGCGTAGCAGACACCGCACCCTACAACCCGAACGACCCCAAAGATCCTCGAAATCGCCGCATCAATATCACGGTCCGGTACCGCGATTGAGCTGCACAGGCCAGTGAATTGGAGCGACCCTATGGATGATTTAGCCAACACAAAACCCCGACAGGTCAAAGTGCTGACGCTGCCTGACATGACCTTTCTGGCCTTTCTTCTTTTTTGCATGGTCTGCGTGGCCTTGGTTGGGCGTCTGGCCTACCAGGAGGGCATGCACAACGAAGGAACCAAGCGCAACGGAGAACTGTGGGCAAAGTGGTTTGCGCAAGCCGCCCAGGATCGCGGAAAAGCAGGCTACGAGCCGGCTTCCTGCAGTGTTAGCGCCCTGCCGGTTGTCACGCCGGTGGCGACGCAAGCAGCACCCGTCAATCCCAGCCCCAGTGCCGAACCAAATGCCGAAGTCAAATCCGTTGTGAAGTCCGACCCACTGACGCCGACGTCACCCACCAGCCCAACGCTGGCAGCAACGCCGCGTACCTGGGGGCCTTGCCTGAAGGCACTGACAACGCAGGGTGGACCGTTAGCCGACATGGTCAACCCGTTTAGCCACAAGCCGATTGCCCTGGTGGCCAAGTGTGATATGACTGACAGGCAGCTCGCCGGCAGCTTGGTACTGGAAAAAATACAGCCAACACCGCCCGGTTCAGCCATACCAACCATCAATTCACCATTGGCCGAATCCGATCCGATCGACCAAAAAGTTCAAATCCGGATCACGGTATGTGACAAGGGTGCATATCCGATTCGCATTGCCGAACTCGAATTCTGAGGGATAAACCATGGAACCCGCCACCAACCTGCCAATCATTCATGGTTACAACCACCGGGCCGATATCCCGCACGGCCTGCCCCTGCGCAAGTGGATTTACAGCTGGCTACTGGATCCCAATGTAGAGGGAAACTACCAAAAGACTATAGACCGCTGGATCGCGATCCTCATCGTTACGAACCTGTTTGCTCTCCTGTTTGAACACATTCCCGCGATCTATGAACCCAACAAAGTTCTGTTTCATGCATTCGACATCTTTTCGGTGGCGATATTTACCTTCGAGTACTTTCTCAGACTGTACCTGGCGCCAGAAGACCACGAGTTCAAGGGCAAGGGCTATTCCCATTTGCGCTACGTCTTCAGTCCGTTTGCCGTCATTGATTTCCTGGCAGTAGCTCCGTTTTACCTGCAAGCCTTTATTCCGGTGGATCTGCGGATGCTGCGATTCTTGCGTTTGCTCCGAATCCTGAAGCTTTTCCGCGTGCTGATACCCGCGATCAAACATTTTGTTGTTGCCAATCGAGGGCGGACTTTCCGCCAGAAGATGCATGCCCTTGTATTTCCGAGTGAATTCGGCGGCGCGCTGCACGGTCTCTTCGACACCTTTATCGCATTGTGGGTGGTTATCTCGGTGGTGGCAGTGGTATTGGAGTCAGTTCAGAGCATTCACTATCTGCTGAACATTCAGTTCATCATCCTCGATGCGGTTGCGGTAGGGGTTTTTACCCTCGAATATTGCATGCGCCTGTACTGCTGTGTTGAAGAGCCACGTTTTCAGCACGCCTTGGGTGGACGCCTGAAGCAGGCCGGTGAGACATCCTCGGTGATCGACTTCCTGGCCATCCTCCCCTTCTACCTGGAGGCTTTCCTGCACCACTTGTTCGACCTGCGCTTTTTGCGGGTATTTCGTCTGCTGCGCTTGCTCAAACTCACGCGCTATACCGGAGCAACAAAAACCCTGACCAAAGTGATCGTGCGCGAATGGCCCGTACTTGCCGCATCGGCTTTCGTGATGATGTTGCTGGTGGTGCTGACAGCCAGCCTGGGCTACCTGTTTGAGCATGAGGCACAACCTGAAAAATTTGAAAATATCCCGCAATCCATTTATTGGGCCGTCATCACATTGGCATCCGTGGGCTATGGTGATATTTCGCCCATAACGCCCATGGGTCGCGTCATGACCATCATCCTGGCGCTCTTGGGCATCGGCATTTTCGCCATCCCGGCCGCCCTGCTGTCGTCAGCCTTCAGCGACCAATTACGCATCGAACGCGAGGGCCTGAAAGAGCATGTTTATGCCATGTTGAGCGATGGTGTCATTTCAGCAGACGAGGCTGGCGTCCTCAATGCAGAAGCCAAGCGTCTTCATTTGAGCGATGAAGAAGTCAAACGAATGATCGACAAGGCCAAACGAGAACGGGAACTCAAAGATGACGTCGCCATTCTGCCCCTGCACAAAATTGCTGCCACGCCAGAGCATGCTGTTGAGCACTTTAAGGTATTGCTTTCGCAAATTCGTCAGCTTGGCATCATGACGGATAGCGACAAATTTGAACCCGCGGCTTTGAAAAATGATCGCCTGACAAGCACCGAAATTGCATTGTGGCGACAGATTCAGGGAAAAGCGTCGCCACTTTCCTGAAGTGGCATACGCATATTTCTTCAATTGATCGGCAGGAAATCCATCATCATGCAAAAGAACGACTCACTCCGAATCGCCTTGATATCCGTACTCGGAGTCACTGCGGTGTTCATTGCCACTGGCTGGCTGGCTTATGCCAGTGGCTGGATCGGATTCAAAGGAGCAGCCGCACAGTCTGCCGAAGAACGATTGAAGGCAGAAAGAACCAAGCGCTCTGACGAAGACATCACGCTCATATGCGAAGCAAACTACACCATGCCTGGAAACACCCTGGACGCAACACCCAAGGAGTACAAGGAAATGATGGCCGCTGGTTTGGACTACAAAACGATGGTTGGCTGGTACCAGGGCGTGTTTTCAATTTCAGAGACGCGCAAGGGCGTCATGGTGGTCAAGGGAAACAAGGCAACAGTCAGCCGACCAGCCATGTTTGAACGTTTCGGCACCATGGTAACCAGCGAACAGTTTACGCTGGACCGCAGCACCGGTGCATTTCTTCAATCTTTGACCATCAAGGATGGCCGCAAGATTGAAATTGTCAAAGGCTATTGTGGAAAAATGACCAAAGCACCCTTCTGACATGAGAAATGCACTTCTTGCTTTGCTGTTCATGCTGTTAGCCAACTGGAACGTGGTTAGCGCTGGCGATTGGGAAGATGGTTATGCCGCCTACGAGCGCCAGGATTATGTCACTGCGATGAAAAAATGGCGTGCCGTGGCTGAGCGCGGTGACCGCTTGGGTCAATCCATTCTTGGTGCCATGTATGCACAAGGACAAGGGGTGCCGCAGGACTACACCATCGCCATCAAGTGGTATCGATTGGCAGCCGCCCAAGGCGAAGTAAAAGCTCAATACAAACTTGGTTTCATGTACGCAAACGGACAAGGTGTATCGCGTGACAACCTTCGTGCTTACATGTGGAGCTACCTAGCGGCGCTAGCAGGCCATCCGGATGCACCCAAAATCCGCGATCAGGCGGGGAATTCACTCAATCTGGAAGAGTTTTCAATTGCCAAGAGGATGGCCCTGGAATGTCAGCAGAGAAAATTTCAGAGTTGCAAGTAACGCGCGCTATTTCTTGCTACAGGCTATCTTTAACAGCGCAGCCGCGATGGTGCCACTGCCGGCGGGGCGCCATTGAAGTGCATCTTTCAAGGTGAATATGATCTTCCCGCTTCCCATCTTTTCACTGTAGTTGTTGTAATACAGCGATCGCGAGCGTTCTTGCTTGCAGTCGTACTCACTCTGGTCCTTGGATGACAAGAACGATTTCGTGTTCGTGTCAACTTGAGTACTCTTGAAGTCAACCAAATACCACATTTTCACAATGTCGCCTGACCTCTGGATGGTCGGTGGATCAACGTAAAAAGTCCCGGTTTCATTGGCCCCAATCTCGAGCCAGGCGGCCTGACTTGCGCTGCTTGCCGCAGCGAGGTAAAGAGTTAGCCAAACTTTTTTCATCTTTGCATTGAGCGTGTTTTCGTTTGCCAATGATAAGACAATTCACCTTTAAGATTGCTCTGCTCTGTCCGATACCTGAAAAGCATCACACACCCAACAATTGAATTTAACTACCTACCTCAAATGGCCGATGCCGGCACTGGCAGTGTGGGCCTTGGCGTGGCTGCTCTACAAGACTTTGCTGGCATGGGCGATGCCAGCCACGCTGGCCATTTCGCTGGCATGTGTATTGGGTGTGGTCGCAACTGGCGCGGCGCGTTGGCGTGGCTTCTCCCGTGCTCGGCAGTTGGCATTGGCGCTGGGTTTTCCGATTTCCTTGTTGCTGACCGGCGTACCTAGTGCGAGTTCCTGGCTATGGTTGCTTCCTCTGGCATTGGCTTTGCTGGTTTACCCGTTGCATACATGGGGCGATGCACCCGTCTTTCCAACACCCTTGCAGGCGCTGCGGGATTTGCCAAACTGCGCGAAGTTGCCAACAAATGCCCTGGTTCTGGATGCCGGTTGCGGTGCCGGAGATGGCCTGAAAGCACTTCGTTTGGCCTACCCCGACGCACGCTGTGTCGGGATCGAATTCAGTTGGCCCTTGCGTTGGGTGGCGGCGTTTCGCTGCCCGTGGGCGCAGGTTCGCTTAGGCGATATTTGGCGCGAAGATTGGCATGCCTACGACATGGTGTACTTGTTCCAGCGACCGGAAACAATGCCGCGCGCAGTAGCCAAGGCTCGCGCTGAGATGCGCCCAGGTAGCTGGATGGTCAGTTTGGAATTTGTAGCTGCTGATCTACAACCGACGGCGGTTGTCTATGCAAGCCCGGACAGGCCGATATGGCTGTACCAAAGTCCATTCAAGTTTCTGGAGCGCACTGCCTGATGCATATCCTCAAGTTTTGCTCATCCGATCCGATCTCCTAGGCTTGAGCATTCTGGGATGAAGAGAGTATGTCGGACCCAACAAAAACATCCGGGACAGGAGAACTGACGGCAGCACAACGGCACCTGCACGCCGTGATCGACAACGTCCCAGCCATGATCGGTTATTGGGATAAAAACCTGCGCAACCGCTTTGGCAACCAGGCTTATGCAAGCTGGTTCGGTGTCCAGCCTGTGCAGTTGCCTGGCAAGCACATCAGGGCGGTGATTGGTGAAATCAACTACCACCTCAACCTGCCCTATATCACACAAGCGCTGCATGGCCTGTATCAACAGTTCGAGCGTGCAATTCCCACGCCCGACGGCGCTCGGATCAGATATTCGTTGACGCAATACATACCCGACATCGTCACCGGTGACGTTCAGGGCTTCTACGCGATCGTGACCGATATCAGTGACATCAAGAAAGCTGATCTGTCGCGCCTAGAAAGCGAACAACAGATGCGCATCGCCGCCATCGCGTTTGAAACCCAGCAAGGCATGTTTGTCACCAGTGCAAGCAAGGTCATTCTGCAGGTCAACCGGTCATTTACCGAGATTACCGGCTACACGGCTGAAGAGGCTATAGGACAGACACCCCTCCTGCTCAAGTCGGGGCGCCACGACCCGGCCTTTTACGCTGCCATGTGGGACGCCATCAATCGTACCGGTTCCTGGCAGGGCGAAATCTGGAACCGGCGCAAGAATGGCAAGGTGTACCCCGAGACACTTCGCATCAACACCGTGCGAAACGCTGCCGGAGAGGTAAGCCACTACGTTGCCGCCTTCAGCGACGCCACTTCGTACAAGGACGCCGAGGAGCAGATCCAAAGCCTGGCGTTTTCTGACCCTCTGACCGGTCTGCCGAATCGCCAGCACCTGATTGTGCTGCTGCAAAAAGCCCAGCTTGACCGTGCCCGCAAGCCACGCCAGGACGCGCTGCTGCTGATCGACCTGAACCAGTTCAAGATTGTCAATGAAACGATAGGTCATGAAAACGGCAACCGCTTGCTGCAGATCGTGGCTCGCAGGCTTGGTGATTGCATCCGCAAGGGTGACACCCTGGTGCGCCTTGGCGGCAACGCCTTCGTGGTCATGCTGCAAGAGTTGAGCCTGATCCCCAGCCAGGCCGCTGCGGAGGCCGAAGCGGTGGCAGGAAAGATCCTCCTAGTTCTCAGCCAACCCTATCCGATTGGAAATTCCGAGGTTCACTGCAGCGCCAACATCGGAATCACCTTGGTGGACGACGCAACACCGCAAGACGCCGACATGCCTTTGGCTCAGGCAGAACTGGCCATGCATCGCGCCAAAGCGGCAGGACGCAATGCGCTACGTTTCTTTGCACCACAGATGCAGGCCGAGGCCAGCGCTCGGGCCGAACTGGAGAGCGGCCTGCGTGCAGCGCTGCTCAGCGATCAGCTTGAGTTGCACTACCAGGCACAGGTGACCAGCGAAGGCAGAGTCATCGGAGCCGAAGCGCTGCTGCGCTGGAAGCATCCGGTGCGCGGCCTGGTCTCGCCAGCCGAGTTCATTTCGGTGGCAGAGGAAAGTGGTCTTATCTTGCCCATAGGTCACTGGGTTCTGGAAACCGCTTGCAAACAATTGGCGCTTTGGGCTGGCAAGCCTGCGATGGTGGATTTGAGCGTGGCCGTGAATGTCAGTGCACACCAGTTCCAACAGGTCGACTTTGCCGACCAGGTGCTCGGCGCGCTTGATCGCACGGGGGCCAAGGCGCAAAAGCTCAAACTCGAACTGACAGAAAGTCTGCTTGTAACCAACGTTGAGGGCATCATCACCAAGATGAATGCGCTCAAAGCCATCGGCGTTGGCTTTTCACTGGATGACTTTGGCACCGGGTACTCGTCTCTTTCCTACCTTAAACGACTACCGCTGGACCAACTCAAGATTGACCAGAGCTTTGTGCGCAACATCCTGACCGACCCCAATGATGCGGCTATTGCCAAGATGGTGATTGCCCTGGCCCATAGCCTGGAACTCGCTGTGATTGCCGAAGGGGTGGAAACTCAGTCGCAGCGCGACTTTCTGGAGCAGTTGAGTTGCCACACTTATCAGGGCTATTTATTCAACAGACCGGTTCCGATCGAGGATTTTGAGGCGCTTGTGATTCGGACCCACGACTGATTCTGAACAAATAGAGGGCCCAGCTGCTCGCCACATGAAGAACCGACGCAACTACTACCGAATCCTTCAGGTGCAAGCCGACGCACCGGCGGCCGTCATCAAGGCCAGCTACCGCGCGCTGATGCAGGGTGCCAAGATGCACCCTGATCTCGGCGGAGACCATGCACAGGCCGTCTTCCTCAACGAAGCGTTCGCCGTGCTCAGCGACCCTGTGCGCCGCACCCAGTACGACCAGGTTTTGGCACACGTTGCGCCTTTGCACAAGCATCGGGCATCAGCGGCGGGCCGAGTACCACCAACGGCGCAGGGCTTCGAGGAATCGTGCTGCGAGTTCTGCGGTGCGCCCTGTGTCGCCATCGAACTGGAGCGTCCCGAGGCTGCCTGCCTGACTTGCGGCAGCGCGCTCTTTCCAGCGGTCAAGCGAATGGACGGACTCGAGCCGGGCCGCGCGGCCGCGCATATACGGATGAAGATGCCGATGACGTTTCGCCGATCGACGCTCGTTCAGGATCTACTGACTGGAACAAGCATGGACTTGTCCCTCAACGGTATGCAGTTTTGCACCGTCACCAAGATCGAGACCGAAGAGAAGCTAAGCATTGACTGCCAGTTCTGCAGCGCCGTCGCCGTCGTCAGGAACGTAAGTCCAGACATATCCCATGCTCGCCACTGGCGCTGCGGCGTAGAGTTTCTGACCTTGCACCTCAGGCATGACCGCGGCGGACTTTATTCGACAACTGCCTGACCTGTAACAGCGACTTGTTCTAGATGGTTCAGCAGGATCGCAAATAATTTCACATCCACGCATCCCTAAACAATCAGTTTTTCAAATGAACACATCGGCAAACCTTGCAGGCAATAGGAGCATTAGGATCCTCTGGCCTCAAATGCATTTGAAACTAAAAGCCATTCTCGATGCGACTTCAGCAAGCCACGATTTCGAACGGAACACTCGAGAATTCGAAAGATCAATCGCCAGTTTGATTGAGGACAATACTGATGCAAGTCTATTCGTTCTGGTTCAGATGTTGTTTGAAAAGAATCTGAGCTACAGCGCTTCGAATGCACTCCTCTGTGCGTCTCTTTGCCGCTTGCTTAGCACGCATGCAGAGCTTTCCCCCGAAGAATTGACTTCCCTATGTAACGCGGCCTTGACGATGAATATTGGAATGTCAAGTCTTCATGACCTACTGGCACATCAAAATTCAGAAGTCACGACCGATCAACGGAGGTCCATCGTGAATCATCCAGCGGTTGGAAGGCAACTGCTGAGCAGCAAAGGAGTTCAGGACAAGATATGGTTACAAATTGTCCGGGACCATCATGCCGTCCTTCCGGAGATGCCGGATGCAGGCAATGAGCGAAGAATTCACATGGCAACTCGGATGCTTCAATTGGCCGATATTTTTGTGGGTAGCATAAGTCCACGAAGCACACGCCCTGGTTTACTGTCCAGACAAGGTGCGCTGAAGATCTATAAAGGCGAAGAAGGAAAACCAAATTTGCTTGGCGCGGCATTCGTCAAATCCATCGGTATTTACATACCGGGCAGCTATGTCAAGCTTGCAAACGGTGAGGTTTCGGTCGTAATCAAGCGCGGCATCAATGCTCATACACCTTATGTTGCATCTATCATTGGCATGCGAGGCGCTCCAAATCAAGATCCCGTTTTAAGGGATACGTCAGAGCCCGGGTTTGAAATCAAAGAAGGAGTCTCCGCGAACCAAGTTAGATTGAGAACCAATTGGGAAGAGTTACTAAACAAATTCTTTGATTTATATGGCCCTTCAACTTAACGCCACATCGCCCTGCCGTTCATCCTATGCCATTTGTCATACCCACCGTCAATCAATTCAAGCCCGGCACCCAGCTTCGGCACTACAAAGGTGGCCTGTACATCGTCCTCGGGACCTGCCTGATTGAGGCCACTTTGAAGCCTGGTGTTCTCTACAAACCGCAGCAGGGAGACAAGCAGGATGTCATCTGGATGCGCCCGATGTCCGAGTTCCAGGACATGATTGCGACGCCCGGTGGCTCTGTCCCTCGTTTCGTTCTGATTTCAGAAGCGCAATAGTTTTTCGGCTAAGCGCCCAGGGGACTCAGTTGTTGGGCGGCCTGCTGCATCCCTTCAGACCACTGCGGCGGCTTCAGTCGCGTACGTCACCAACAGAATCGCTGCCGAAATCCGAACGAGCCAAGTAAGCCAGCACCCTTGAAGCAGTTTGAGCCGGACTGCTCAGTTGACCCTGTGAGTGCATGTTGGAGAAATTGATCACGTCCGGGAATTGCGCAGGATCGGCGCTGCGCAGCTGCACCTGCATATCGGTATCAATCACCCCAGGGGCCAGGGAGCAGACCTTGGCACCGTTCGGGTACAGTGCTTCATCCAGCGCCATGCATCGGGTGAAGTGATCCATGCCGGCCTTGGCGGCGCAGTAGGCAGCTTGTGACGCCATTGCGCGGCGCCCCAGTCCTGAGGAAATGTTGAGCACTTTGCGGTTCGCGGCCCAGTGTCGAGTGGCATCGAGAAATGAGCTGCTGAGCAGCAACGGAGCCTCCAGGCCGACCCGCATCGCATACGACAGATCATCGCCTTTGGCGTCGCGCAGTGCCAGCAGAGGAGGCATGGCACAGGCATTGTTGATGAGCGTCGCGCTACTCCAGGACGCTGCCGATTGCCCGCCCAGCCACCGCCTCAATGTCCGCTCAGCAATGGCGGGTTGCGCCAGATCCAAGGGCCACTGCTCCAAAACTGCACCAGCGTTTGCAGCAATCCGCGTTAGCTCTGAATTGGTCTTGCGTGAGATACAGACCAAGGTATGGCCTGGTGCCAGCAACTGCTCTGCCAGTGCCAAGCCAAGGCCCCGAGAAGCACCCGTCAAGATCGTAAGTTGTTTCATTGCGCGGCCCTATTGACAAGGTAGTGACTCAGTTGATCTTGCCAAGAAGCAGCGTCATGCCGCCAAATACGGTGTATTTGGGGGTGTCGCTGTTGAGCCCCTGGGCAAAGCCGGTGTCGAGCACGACGCGCGGGCTCAGCGCATAACTGGCCGCCAGCAGATATTGCGCGATAGACGCGGCCCCCCGCTGCTGCGTGCCGGACAGGTCAAACGCCAAGGTCCAGCGCTCGCCCACAGCGTGCGAAACGGCAGCAGCCCAGGTCCACTGGTACAGACCCTGGTTGGCGGTCACACTGCCCAGGCGCGTAGCCATCAGGTTGGTGTCGAGATGAAAGCCCTTGGGCAGGTCCAGACCATAGATGCCTTTGAGGCTGTAGTCACGCTCACCCGTGCCCAGTCCCTCGGAAGCGCTGGGAAACTTGACAGTTGCTTCCAGACCAAAGCTCATGCCTTCAATGGCGTCAGGCGCGCGGTACTTGAGCGTGGCGCTGCTGTCACCCCGCCCGGTGACATTGAAGCCACCCAATGCAGGAGCGACCGCCAAATAGGCATCACCGCCCAGCAGCAGCGCGAATCGATCGTTGAGCGAGTATTTCAGCAGATAAGGCCAGCTGTTGCGCGCATCAAAGCCATTGCCGCCCAGACGCTGTCCGCCGAGTTCGAGTTCGAGCCAACCGGGGGCCGAGAGGGAGGCGCCACTGGTGACCGTGGGACGAAAAGGCGTGGCGCTGGGCTCAGCCTCTTGCGAGTGGGCAACCGGAGCCACCATGGAAACACAAAGGCCAAAACCGGCCGTGGCGACGATGGTAAAACGTTTTTGGAGATGGTTTTTCATGGCTTGCGTAGTTAGAAGAAAGAAACCGGCCGCACACCCAAGGCTAGTGCGCCGCATAATTGTTTCAATCAGGCGAAGGCTTTATCAAGCGAGATTGCCGCCAATTCTCTTTCTGTGGCATTGAAGTCTAGCGCCTCTGCATATTCCTTTTGGGCAAAACCACTTGTCAGCAGAGCTTGCTTGAGTCGGGTAGCTTCAGCACCCTTGTCTTTCCCCGAATATTTCGCTTCTATTGCCTCCAAGGTGTCAAGCGTGATGGCACGAAGCAGCGCCCGGTCTTCGTCCTTGATTTCGATTCCCATGTAAATCCCTTCTGTGAGTCCTCTCGCGTAGCGCTTGCGCAGGCCGATTCAAGTTTTCTTTGTATTCGGGATAGGAACGCACTCCAAGCCAACACCGTCAGCTCCGGCACTTGTCGGCCGCAGATCGACCACGGTGCCACACCGCCATACGAATTTCATTCCTATGAAATGTGATTCGGACACACTGCGGATTTCTGAACCCCAGTACTTGTAATAGTTATCAAGGATGCGGCAACGTTGGCAGTTCTCCTGCGCTCGCGTTGCGCTTGAACTGATTTGAATGGACGTTTCAGACACACAACGGAAGTTGAGATTACCGAACAGCCTGCATTCAGGTTTGTGCTTGCGCCAAAAGCGCCTCAAACGCCGCAACTGGCACGGGCCTACTGAACAGGTAGCCCTGGTAGGCTTGGCAGTCAAGGCCAGCCAGGAAGTCGCGCTGCGCTTGGCTCTCCACGCCTTCCGCGATGACTGCCAAGTCCATGCTGTCAGCCAGGGCAATCACCATCTTGGCAATAGCGGCATCATTGGGGTCGGTCAGGATGTTGCGCACAAAGCTCTGGTCAATCTTGAGTTGGTCCAGCGGCAGCCGCTTGAGATAGGAAAGTGACGAGTATCCGGTGCCAAAGTCGTCCAGCGAAAAGCCAACGCCCCTTGCCTTGAGCGCATTCATCTTGGCGATGATGCCTTCAACATTGGCCACAAGCAGACTCTCTGTCAGTTCGAGTTTGAGCTTTTGCGCCCTGGCCCCCGTGCGCTCGAGCGCGCCGAGCACCTGATCGACAAAGTCAGCTTGGTGGAACTGGTGTGCGCTGACGTTGACTGCCACTGTCAGGTCTGCTGTCGCGGGCTTGCCGGCCCACAGTGCCAATTGTTTGCAAGCGGTTTCCAGAACCCAGTTACCTATGGGCAGGATCAGGCCGCTTTCCTCTGCCACCGGAATGAACTCGGCTGGCGAGACCACGCCGCGCAATGGATGCTTCCAGCGCACCAGAGCTTCGGATCCGATGACTCTGCCTTCACTGGTCACCTGCGCCTGGTAGTACAGCACAAACTCATCATTGAGCAGCGCTTCACGCAAGCCGCTCTCCAGTTCAGCACGAGCGCTGACCTCGGCCTGCATCTGTGGCGCAAAGAAACGCAACGTATTGCGCCCGCCGGCCTTGGCGTGATGCATGGCCAGTTCCGCCTGATTCAAGGGCACATCGGCGTCTTGCGGTGTTGCATCGTCGACCAGGGTGATGCCGACGCTGGCGCTGCAGTGGACATCAAAACTGCCAATCTGGTAGGGCTGGCTCAGAGCCAGCAGGATCTTTGCTGCCACCGCTTCGGCTTCTGTAGCCGCCTGCTGGGGGATCAGGCTCAAGTTTTGCAGCATGACCACGAAGGCGTTACCACCAAGGCGTACCAGGGTGTCGCCCTTTCGGATGCAATCACCAAGCCTGCGAGCCACGATCTGCAGCAAGAGGTTGCCGTTTTCGTGACCGATGGTTTCATTGAGGTTCTTGAACTGGTCCAGGCCGACCAGCAGCAGCGCGTCCTGGCGTGGCTTGCGGGCACGGTCAAGCTGGGATTGTTGCAGCAGCACAATCAGGTGCTGGCGGTTGGGCAGACCGGTCAGGGGGTCAGAAAACGCCAGGCTTTGGATCTGCTGCTCGGCGGCCTTGTACGAAGTGGCGTCGCTGAATGCAGCCACGTAGTTGCTGACCCCACCGGCCGCGTCGCGCACGGAGCTGATGCGCAGTGTCTCGGGATACACCTTGCCATTCTTGTGCCGGTTCCAGATTTCCCCCTGCCAGGAGTCGGTGCGATCGATGCAGTCCCACATCGCAGCGTAGAACGCCCGGTCATGGTGCCCCGAGTTGAGCAGGCGCGGCGTCTGCCCTACCGCCTCTTGGGCGCTGTAGCCGGTGATTGCAGAGAATGCCCGGTTGACTCGCAGAATCACTTTGGCCGCATCGGTGACAAACATGCCTTGCTGGGATTCAAAGGCCTCGGTGGCGATGCGTTGCTGCACGTTGACCTTGGCAATCCAGGGGCGAAAAAATGAGGACACTGCGGTAGCAAGCGAGGCAGTTACCAGGATCGTCATCCAATGCGACTGCCAGGGCGTCAGTTCTCCACTCAGGAACGTTTCCTTGAGAACTTCATACCCTGCCATGAAAAGCGCCACAACGCAAAAGATTGCGAACAGCGGCACCCAGCGCAAGTTGCTTTGGTGCTTTGCCTTCATGCAATCAATACGCAAAACTACTGCAACAAAGGCACTGGTGAGCTCAGACGGCTATCGACCCAGGCGGCAACAGCGCATGGGCTGAAGGGCTTGAGGATATAGGTGTCGGCGCCGCGCTTGAGTGCCTCCACCACGTCAGCAGTGTGATCGCGTGCAGTCACCATAGCCACGACAATGTTTCTGAGTTTGCGGTCGCGCTTGATCGCATCAAGCACCTGCAAACCATTTAGCTCCCCCGGCATCATGATGTCGAGCACGATCAGTTGTGGCTGATGAACTCTGGCTAGTTGCAGTGCAGACACACCGCTATCGGCTTCAAGAATTTGATATTTCGCTCGTAGAACAGTGCCAAGCAAACGACGAATGTAGGGACTGTCTTCGGCGATCACGATCTTAGGAATCGGTGCTGCGTTGCCTGGAGTGACGGTCGGCGTGTAGATTGGCCTGCACCACTGGATGGATTGCGTGGCAACTTGCGTGTCGTGGAACTCAGCGGCGATGTTCCGAAATCCTGTTTGTATGCTTTTGAACGCAAGCACAATGTCGGAGTCAATCTTGGCGCCTTTGCACTCGCTATCGACCAGGCTATCAGCGCGCAGTCGGGGCGTAGATTCGTTTGTCTTCATAGACGTGGCCATGCGCTTCTCCTAGTGAACGATCCGTGCATAAGCGCTGCTGGCTTTCAAAAACGTTCTACGTGAACTGAACTTGTCCATGAAATCTCCTCGAAATCAGAATCTCAGCAGCGAGCTGCAGGGCACAGGACATGATAAAAAATCAAAACAAAGGGCTCGCCCCAACGCGCGAGAAATTCACCCGAAAGGGTTGAATGGTCAAGTCCAAGTTCTGTGCGTCGCTGTTGCGCCGTCCTCAGACCCATCCTCAGCAATAACTGCAATTTCATAATTACATCATACGATGATATATTTGCGCGGTCAAGGCGGGCAAACCCAAATGAACGCGCAAAGTCGCAGGGTCGAAGCGTGGGCGCAGCGAAAGTTGACCTTTTGCTGCACTGCTTGATCAGGACACTTTGTTTTCAGCACGAGGGCACTTATGTTCAGTCAGAGTATTCGAAATGTGATCGAACCGAAAAGATTTCTCACGGCTACAGCGGACGAGACCGTCAGCAATGCCTGCAGATTGATGCAGACAAGGAATGTCGGTGCCGTTCTTGTCATATCCGGCAATCGTCTCATTGGTATCTTTACCGAGCGGGATGCCGTATTCCGCGTGATTGTGCCGGGCCTGGATCCTGGCAAGACACCGCTTCGGGACGTGATGACAGCGCAACCGCTCACCATTGGTCCCGAGAAGTCTTACGGTCACGCCATGCTGCTAATGCACGAGAACGGCTTTCGTCATTTGCCCGTCATTGAGAATGGGGGCCTCATTGGCATCGTTTCCTCCCGTAACGCAATGGATCCTGCGCTGGAAGAGTTTGTCTGGGAAGAACGTCGGCGCGAGCACTACCGACAGGGCAACGGCTAAGCCTCTTCGACTCATTGATGCCACAAAGACCGGAGACGATTTCGGCGAACAGCGGCCCTAAAACTTCCGCTGCTCGCGCACACCACTCTCGCTATTTGTGCTGAAACATCTTTATGTCCGGCACGACGAAGCGGTCATGCTGGGACAACAACTCCGCTTGATGCAGATGCGCGAGTTTGTAGAGGATCTTTTCACCCTTCTTGAGTAAGTGAATTTCAATGCGACGCCGGTCCTCGTCTGAACGCTGGCGTACGACAAGGCCTGAGCTTTCACAACGCGAAATCAGGGCGACAACGCCATGGTGGTGCGACTGAAGGCGTTCTGCCAGTTCGCCAACCGTTGCCCAGTCCCGGCCTGGATAACCTTTGATCTGCAGCAGCAACAAATATTGCAAGGATGTTATGCCTTGCTCATGTATTACTTTCTCGCTGAAACGCAGGAATTTCCGAATCTGGTAGCGGAAATCTGCTAGTACTTCAAAATCATGTTTATCCAGGGGCAACGTTTCAAGCTTGGGCACGGCAAGATCCACTTCGTTTTGTAAGTGGACATTTTCTCATCCCCACCGAGACGACCGCCGGTTGTCGCTTGCCCTTCTCTCTAAAACCGCAGACTGGCTCCGTCATGCACCAGCACTCATGGACGCCCAATCATTTAGCTGGACCACCAGACGGCGGCCAGTCGCCAATAGCGCACTACTAACCACGATGTCAATTTCACCAGCCGCCAAGAAAACTTTCACGAACTCGGAGTTCTCTTCATAGTCGCTGCTGACCTGTTCTGCTACATCGCTCAGACGCGGATTGACGTAACCAACGTATTGCGGATCTGGCACGAAGATGTCTATGTCCTTGCTTTGACGGTGCGCAATTCGAAGCATAAATACTGTGCCGCCGCCAAAAGTCCACAAAGGCTGGTGGACTTGGTTTTCCAGGTGTGCCATCAGTTTTAGTGCATATGGGACTAGCTCGGTCCACACACCCGGTCGGGTAAGATCGATGGCGCTCATAGCCAAAGCTCCCGGCCACCTTTGGTTTGATCGGCCAGTGTTCTCATTTATTTCCAGCCCTGTGTGCGGTCAAGGCCAAGCCCTTCATGGAGTTCCTCGACCACACGGGCCAGCAGCGAAACGGGTCACGTAACTGATGAGCATCTATCGACATCCGGTAGCTCACGCTGGCAGTATCCGCGCGACGGGCGCGCACGCTAGAGCCGAGTTCCTGGATGACAGTAATGGTAAACATTTGCCAAATTCCGGACCGTATGTCAAATATATTCGACACAAATCAACAGCGTACGCAAATCATGATCCGAAACGAACAGTCTCCGCATTGACCGGACAGGAGCCCGCAGCATTACTCACCTGTTGAATTCGTCCGGTATCATGGTGTCAACCATACGCCACCACCATATCGATACATTCTTTACCGTTGCTTCACTGAACTTGCTCAAGGCACAGTCCTCACAGGCGCATGATCCCTTCACTCGCATAACTTCAAGAATGAGCACCATGAAAAAACTAGTTCTCTTGTCTGTAGCCCTGGCTGCCAGCGGACTGTCACTGGCGCAACAGGAACAGGGACGTGTTATTTCCACTACGCCCATCATCCAGCAGGTGACCGTACCGCGCCAGGTTTGCAGTCCGGAGCAGGTAACAACGCAGCAACCCAAGTCGGGCGCCGGCGCACTGATGGGCGCCATTGCCGGCGGCGCCATGGGCAATGCGGTAGGTGGCGGCAACGGCAAGACAGCTGCCACCATGCTGGGCCTGATCGGTGGGGCGGTCGTCGGCGACAGCATCGAAGGTGCACCGCAAAGCCAGACACAAACGGTGCAGCGCTGCCGGATGCAGAATTTTTACGAAAACCGGACGGTGGCCTACAACGTGGCCTACGAATACGCCGGCAAGCAGTATTCAGTACAAATGCCCTACGATCCGGGCCAGTCCATCGCACTTCAAATCACGCCGGTGATTTCAAATTCCCACACTGCACCTTCAGGCGCAGTGATTTACCCGCAACGTTGACTTTTTCGCTTCCCGCCGAGCCTGACATGAAAGCGTTCTTGGGCGTGCTCGTGTTGACCCTGGCCGGCTGTGGAGGCGGTGGTAGCGGTACCGCCGCCACGAGTGGTGGAAGCGACCCGACAAGCTCGCCCTGGGCATTGCGCAGTACGAATGAGGCAGGACTGAGCGCCTATTTTCGCGAGGCCTTGGGACCCGCGTACAAGGCTTACCTTGGCAGCGTTTGGTCCATCGATCTGCCGATGGCGACAACCGCTGCCCCGGCTGCGTCGGGGGCCGCCACCGTGACCAGCACGTTTTCCGGCACCACGCTGCAGGAGGCTGGAGTCGATGAAGCGGACCTGATAAAGGCTGACGGCACACATGTTTTCGATCTGGCAGGTGACTTCAGGCGCGCTGTCTTGCGCCGGCAACGCCTGAACGCCAATGCGAGTGATGCAGCTCTGGTTCCGGTTGACAGCCTGACGCTGGGGTTTTCAGCTGATGTACGGGGCTCTGGACTGTACCTCGACAGCGAGCGCCAGCAGCTTGCCGCCATTGCCGAAGGCAACACGGGATGGGGCATCTACGACAGCTGGTTCGCGCCCCAGGTCTGGGGGCAGGGTGTGACGGAGGTCGTCCTTGCAGACACCAGCGCTGCGACGCCAATGAAGCAGCGCCGCAGCTTGCGCATGACGGCGCAGCTTATAGGCTCGCGCCGCGTGGGCTCGAGCCTGTACCTGGTCCTGCGCAGCTATCCGCGCATACTCGGCCTCGATCCATCCTGGCCCACCGCGAAAATCACCTCCAATCAGGTCCTTCTTGACGCCTTGCAGTCACCGCAACTGCTGCCGACGCTGTCCATCGATGGTGCTTCGGCGCAGGCGCTGGTTGATCCGTCTTCCTGTTTCACACAGGCAGATAACGCAGTCAAGAGCGCTGACGTCATCACCATCGTCGGCATCGACCTTGCCTCCGCCACGCACCGCCACGCCGCGCGGTGTTTCACCGGAGGGACCGAGGCGTTTTACATGTCAGACCAAAGCCTTTACCTCGCGACCACCCGAACGGCTTACGGTTACAGCAGTGCGTTTCCGGTCTATGCGGCCCAGGCGAGTACGGATATTCACAAATTTGGCCTGGCCGGCCTGGACATCAGCTACCTGGGTTCAGGCAACGTGACCGGGCACCTTGGGTTTGATCAAAACCGGAAGTCTTTCCGTATGGGTGAACACCTTGGCGCGCTGCGCGTCATCTCGCAAAGTTCACCGAGTTGGGGCGGCTGGAGCACCCCCGGCGGATCACCTGGACACCTGACGATCCTTCAGGAAAAAGCAGGTGCCTTGGCAGTCGTTGGCGAACTTCCCAACGCCAGCCGCCCGGCGCCGCTGGGCAAGACCGGCGAACAACTCTATGCTTCGCGCTTTGTTGGCAGCAGGGGCTATCTGGTGACCTATCGGCTCACGGATCCCTTGTACATACTGGATCTGGCCAATCCGGCCGACCCAAGAATAGCCGGTGAGTTGCAGGTTGATGGCTACTCCGATTACTTATTCCCCTTGACCGACACACTGTTGCTCGGGGTCGGCAAAGATGCCATCGCAGACGGCGGCCCTGGCGACGGCCGTTTTGCCTGGTACCAGGGGGTGAAAGTTTCACTGATAGACCTGAGCGATCCGGCGCGTCCACGTGAGGCTGCTCGCACTGTCATAGGCCGACGCGGCACCGATGCAAGCGCACTGCACAACCATCACGGTCTCGCCATGCAAACCGTAGGCAAGACAACCAGGATCAGCCTACCCATACGTTTGCATGACACAGCGACGCCCGGCCTCATGCCAAGCAGCAGCAACTACTTTCAGTTCACACGAACCGAGTTGCAGCGGTTTGACATTGACCTGACCAAACAGACTTTAGGCAACCGGTCGCCGCTGGCCTCCAGCATCATCGGAGAGCGCGACATCGGCGACGACCGCTCGCTCTTGTGGAACGAACAGGTGCACTATTTCCGCGGCGGTGGCTGGCAATCTGCCGCCTGGTGAACGCGATGATGGGCCCGCCACGAGCTCACCAGCAAGCAAAAGCCGCCCTGCTTACAAGTCAGTGCGCGTCGTGCCGGCAAAGTTCAAGATGTAGTCGGCACCGAACACCAACGATGGCGTGCGATACCCAGGCTGTGCCGCACGGGTGGCAGTTCGTTTGGCGACGTCCCAGGCTGTCAGCGCAGTGAGTGCATAGCCTTCCACGGTGTCCAGACGTGATGTGGCCGTTTGGCCGGCAGCGTTTCGCACTTGACCCCACAGGTGCGATGCACCTCGCTGGCGCTGCTCGGCATCGGGGCCAGCCGATCCGGAATCGATGTGCTTCTTGAGCAGGTCTTGCACCACGCCGGAGCCCATGACGACGCCCAGGTAGCGAGAGGCCTTGGCCATCCACCTCAGTGCAAGCGGTGCCGCCATGAAGACTTCAATGTTCGGAATGGCCGTGGACACCCAAGCGGTGGAGACATCTCCCCAGGGTATGCACATCGTCGTGACGGGGCCCCTGCCAAAATCGATTTCACGGCAGGACGAGGCCGACGGAACCGCCACCAGTTTGCCGTCACGGCGAATCATGCCGCCACGGTGCACGTTCTCGACCATGGTCGTGGCCGTTCCATGCGAGGGCTGACCAATGGCCTGAAAAGCAAGCGTCAAGGTGCTTGCATCGGGCAGCCTGCGTTTCAGGTGGGCCGCAAGGCAATCGCTCGGCACCACATCAAAGCCGGTACCGGGCATCAACATGACCCCTGCGGTCGCCGCTTTTGGGCCCAGAGCGGCGAGCGCTTCGAACACGTCAATTTCGCCAGTGATGTCGAGGTAGTGAACCCCGGCCGCGATGCAGCCCTCGGCCATCGCCTTGGCAGTGCGTGAAAACGGCCCGGCGCAATTGAGTACGACGGCGACTCCGGTCAGGTTCCCTGCAATGACGCCAACGTCATCGAGCGCAAACACCCGATAGCTGAGGCCATGCCGCGTTGCAAGCGGCGCAAGTTTCTTCGCCGAGCGCCCTGCAAGAATGGGCTTAGCGCCCTCGGCCAGTGCAAGTTCAATGATGAGTTCGGCTGTATAGCCATTGGCACCGTAGATGAGAATATTGTTGTTCATGGTTGTGTCCTGGATTCGTCCCGCTGTGCATCCGTCGCTCTGGACAACGGTCGCTCTGTCTTCACGCCTCGCCTGAAAACAGTCTACACAATCATCCCAAACACGATAGCGCCGACGACGTAGGCCGGTCCCGGTAGTACCGGTCCCATCGCGTCAACAGTGTTCAGAACATCCATGGCGCATCCTAATCCCATACCTTCGGGGAGATGCCACAGAAGGACATTTCGCCGCATCGGTGCGTTCGGTTTGGCGACGCCGCAAAATCGCTAGCCAAGACAGCCTGAAAAATGACAAAACCGCTGTAAATCATAGACTTACAACGGTTTTTTCATGTTACTTGGCGGAGTGGACGGGACTCGAAACCGCGACCCCCGGCGTGACAGGCCGGTATTCTAACCAACTGAACTACCACTCCTGGTAGATAGCTTTCGCTCTTGCGAGCCAAGCGCTACAAACTTGGCGACCCCACGGGGATTCGAACCCCGGTACCTACCGTGAAAGGGTAGTGTCCTAGGCCTCTAGACGATGGGGTCGTAACCTGTGGACTTCCTTCCTGAAAATTTTGGTGGAGGTAAGCGGGATCGAACCGCTGACCTCTTGCATGCCATGCAAGCGCTCTCCCAGCTGAGCTATACCCCCTCGATCCCAGCAGAAGCCGGACTCAAAAACTTTCAGGCGTTTTCAACTTTCAAGCCTCAAATTATAGCTTGAAATCTGAGGCTCTCCGCAATCGATCCAGTACTATTTCTCGTGCGCTGAGTTCCAGCACCGCGTCAAGCGAGGGTGTTTGCGCCGTCCCCATCACAAGTACCCGAACCGGCATCGCCAGTTGCGGCATTTTGATGGCGCACGCCGCCAGCACCTCCTTGATAGCCAAACCAATAGACGCCTTGTCCCACGCACAGGATGCCAGTTTCTCAAGCAGTAATTGAAGCGCCGGCCTGATGGCCTGCGTGACATGCTGAGCTACCTCCTCCAGTTTGGGCGCAACGTCGCCGTAAAACCGCTCGGCCCAATCTGCCAGCGCCACTGTGGTGTCGCTACGGTCCTTGAACAGCGCGCAGATTCGACTCAAGCGCTCGTCCGCCACGATGCCGCGGCGCTGCAATTGCTCCTGCACCAAGTGCGCCAGCGCCTCGTCGCTCATGACCTTGAGGTGCTGGGCGTTCACCCAACGTAATTTGGCCTCATCAAACTGCGCTGCACTGCGACCCAGATGATCGAGATTGAACCACTGCAGAAACTGCTCGCGGCTAAATATTTCTTCATCACCATGACTCCAGCCCAGACGCGCCAGATAGTTGACCATGGCATCGGGCAGAAATCCTTCAACGCGGTACTGGGTCACGGGCTTGGCGCCGTTGCGCTTGCTCATCTTCTCACCCTGCTCATTCAACACCGTCGGCAGATGTGCATAGACCGGCGGCTCTTGCCCGAGCGCATGAAAGATATTGATCTGGCGCGGCGTGTTGTTGACGTGGTCGTCACCCCGAATGACGTGTGTGATGGCCATGTCGATGTCATCCACCACGACGCAGAAGTTGTAGGTCGGCGTGCCGTCTGGTCGGGCGATCACCAGGTCATCCAATTCGGCATTGCTGATCTCGATGCGACCCTTTACCTTGTCGTCCCAGACGACCGAACCCGCCTGCGGGTTCTTGAAGCGCAGCACCGGCTGTACGCCAACCGGGACCGCTGGCAGTGTCTTGCCCGTTGCCGGGCGCCAGGTGCCGTCATAACGCGGTTTTTCCTTGGCCGCCATCTGGCGCTCGCGCAAAGCATCCAGTTCGGCAACGCTCATGTAGCATGGGTAAACATGGCCGGCGGCCTGCAGGTCAGCCAACACCACCTTGTACCGATCCATGCGCTGCATCTGGTAGAACGGACCTTCGTCAAAGTCCAGACCCAACCAGGACATGCCTTCGATAATGACATCCACGGCAGCCTGGGTCGAGCGATCCAGGTCCGTGTCTTCAATGCGCAGAATGAAATCGCCACCAGTCGAGCGCGCAAACGCCCAGGGGTACAGGGCGGATCGAATGTTGCCAAGATGAATGAAGCCGGTCGGTGACGGCGCGAAACGGGTGCGGGTCTTTTGGGTCATTTCAGTGCGTCCAGGCTATTCAAGCCACGGGACAAATCATTTTTTATATCGTCAAGATGTTCAAGGCCAACTGCAACGCGGATCAATCCCTGACCGATACCGGCGGACTGGCGCTGCGCTTCGGTCAATCGCCCGTGTGAGGTGCTGGCCGGATGCGCAGCCAGGGTTTTGGTGTCGCCCAGGTTGGTCGACAGCGAAAGCAGTTGCATGCTGTCAAGCACATGGAAGGCGCGCGCGCGCGCCTGCTCGGGGCTGCCCGCCCTGACCTCGAAGGACAGCACGGCGCCGCCTATGCCCGATTGCTGGGCCATTGCCAACAGATGCTGCGGGTGGCTCGGCAGACCCGGGTAAAAGACCCGCTGCACGGCCGGGTGCTGCTCCAGCCACTGCGCCAGTTGCAGCGTCTGCGCGGCCTGCGCCCGCATCCGGATGTCGAGCGTCTCCAGCCCTTTGAGAACGATCCAGGCATTGAAAGGGGCCAGTGTCATGCCGGCCGTCTTGAGTATCGGCAGGAACTTTTCGTTCACCAGTTCCGCACTCGCGCACAGGGCACCGGCCATCACACGGCCTTGGCCATCGAGGTACTTGGTGCCCGAGTGCATGACAATGTCAGCACCTAGCGCCAGAGGCCGCTGCAGCACGGGTGTGGCAAAGCAGTTGTCGACGGCCAGCAGCGCACCGGCCTGATGCGCCATTTCAGCCAGCGCCGCAATGTCGCAGACCTCGGTCAGCGGGTTGGTCGGTGTCTCGGCAAACAGCAGGCGCGTGTTGGCGCGCAGCGCCGCCTTCCAGGCCGCCAGGTCGGTTTGTGGAACGAAGCTTGATTCGACACCGAAACGCGCCAGATCCGTGCCAATCAGCTTGATGGTGGAACCGAACATCGACTGCGAACAGACGATGTGATCACCGGACTTCAGCAGTGCCATGCACATCATGAGGATGGCGCCCATGCCGGAGGATGTCGAAATCGCGGCCTCGCTGCCCTCCATCGCCGCCAGACGCTGCTCGAAGCTGGCCACGGTAGGGTTGCCATAGCGGCCGTAGGTAAAGCCCTCCTCGTCGCCATTAAAGCGCCGCGCCGCCACTTCAGCCGATGGCTGAACATAGCCACTCGTGAGGTACAGGGCCTCGGAGTTTTCGCCGTACTGGCTACGCGCCACGGCGGCACGCACGGCCAGCGTGTCCGGATGCAGTGCCTCGGGTGATTCCTTGTCAGTCATGTTCATTCTTCGTGATTGGGTAGCGCCAGGCGCGAGTTGTCTTCGGAACCTTCATCGGCGTTGACACGATTGGAATTGAGGCGGGCAATGTCTGCCGCCGTGATGTCGCCGGTCACATAGACGCCGTCGAAGCACGATGCGTCAAAACCTGTGATATGGGGGTTGAGCGAGCCGATCGCCTTCTTCATGCCATCAACATCCTGGTAGATCAAGGCATCGCAGCCAATGAGTTGCCGAATCTCCTCGACGCTGCGGTTGTGTGCCACCAGTTCATCGGGCGTCGGCATATCGATGCCGTAGACATTGGGATAGCGCACCGGTGGCGCCGCGCTGGCCATGTAGACCTTGCGCGCACCGGCGTCGCGCGCCATCTGCACAATCTCGCGACTGGTGGTGCCACGCACAATCGAATCGTCCACCAGCAATACGTTGCGGCCCTTGAATTCACTGGCGATCACGTTGAGCTTCTGGCGCACCGACTTCTTGCGCACCGACTGACCCGGCATGATGAAGGTGCGCCCGACGTAGCGGTTCTTGACGAAGCCTTCGCGGTACGGCAAACCCAGCAGTTGGGCCAATTGCGCAGCACTGGGCCGACTCGACTCGGGTATCGGAATCACCACGTCAATCTCGTTCGGCGGCACCGTCGAAATGACGCGCTGGGCCAGCGTCTCGCCCAGATTCAGACGCGCCTGGTAAACCGAAATTCCGTCCATCACCGAGTCTGGACGCGCCAGATAAACGTATTCGAAGATGCAGGGATTGAGCACCGGATTTTCGGCACACTGCTGGGCATGCAGTTGGCCCTGCAAGTCAATGAAGACGGCCTCGCCCGGCAGCACATTGCGTTCCAATTTGTGTGACGTGCCTTCCAGCGCGACCGATTCGCTGGCGATCAATACGGTACCCTCGCCACGACCCAGACACAGGGGCCGAATCCCAAAAGGATCCCGAAAAGCCAGCACACCGTGGCCTGCAATCATGGCGATCACGGCGTACGAGCCTTTGACCCGAAGATGCACGCGGCGCACCGCATCAAACACATCCTGCGGCTGCAGCGGGAAACCGCGCGTCGTTTTCTCGATCTCGTGGGCCAGCACATTGAGCAGGACTTCGGAGTCGCTTTCGGTGTTGATGTGGCGGTGGTCAGTACTGAACAGTTCGGCTTTGAGTGCCTGTGCGTTGGTCAGGTTACCGTTATGCACCAGCACGATGCCAAACGGCGCGTTGACGTAGAAAGGCTGTGCCTCTTCCTCACTGTAGGCGTTGCCGGCGGTCGGGTAGCGCACCTGACCCAGGCCGCAGTTGCCCGGCAGCGAACGCATGTTGCGGGTGCGAAAAACGTCACGCACCATGCCCTTGGCCTTGTGCATGAAGAACTTGCGTTCCTGCTGCGTAACAATGCCAGCAGCGTCCTGACCCCGGTGCTGCAACAGTAGCAAGGCGTCATAGATAAGCTGATTGACAGGTGCGCTGCTGACAACGCCGACGATTCCACACATTATGGTAAGTACTTTCCAACATCTTCAGGCAGAAGGGGCTTAAGATTCTGGAGCGCGGCCAGCGCAATGCCAACACCCATTGATTCCTTCCACCACGCACTGTTCTTGAACTGAGTCATGGTAATCGCGGCGGTCAAGGCCAGCAACAAGATCACACCTCGCAATACACCAAATAGGGCTCCAAGGACTCGGTCTGTCGATTGCAGTCCTGCCTTCGCACTAAGTTTTTGGATCAATCTGGCAAGCAGGCCCCCAGCAAAGGCGGCGATCACAAAGATGAGCACGAAGGCGGCCGCAAAACGAATCGGTCTGCTGACTCCGCTCATCGGCAATATTTCGGCCACATCTGTCGCTAACACTTGCGACAACATGAACGCAGCTATCCAGCTAAGCAACGACAAGACTTCATAGAACAGACCGCGCCACGCACCGAGCGCCAGCGACACCACCAGTAGCAGCGCGAAAATCGAGTCGATTGCGATCTCGGGCATCGTTGCTGGGCTCTGCTACAGACTCAGCGTCGCCGCTGGTAGATTGAGTTTCTTGATCTTGTCTGCCGCCTTGTCGGCCTCTGGCTTGCCCGCAAATGGACCGACACGCACACGAATCCGGCGCCCATCCTTGGTCTCCACCACCTGGGTGTAAGTTTTCAATCCAGCGTGCTCCAACTTCTGGCGCACCTCGCGCGCCTTGGCCACATCGGCAAAGGCGCCAACCTGAACCACAAAGCGCGCCTCGGCTGCATCAACCTTCGCGGGCTGGTCCTTGCCATCAAGCAACGCCAGGGCTTTTCCGCCATCATCTGCCTTGGCAGGTGCCGAAGCAGGCTTCTGCGGGGTTGCAGGGCCTGCCTTGGCGACCGGCTTGATACTGTCAGACACCACGGACTGGGGCATCGAGGCCGCGGCAAGTGGTGCAACGGGGGCGGACGCTGCTGCTGCTGCCGACGCCACCGGCGCTGGCTCCTCGGGCTTGGGTGCGACGACCGGTGCCGGAATGCTGAGCGGTTTGACCTTGGCGCGATCCGGTATTTCGATCGGAATATCAACCGCAATGGGACGCGGCTGCTTGTCAAACAACAAGGGAAAACCAAGCACTCCTACCAGCACCAGCAAAGCCGCTCCCAACAGACGATGCTTGGCGCGCTTGCGCATCACCTCGATACTCTCGGGCGGCACAGGCAAAGCCGATGGCTCATCAGTGCGCTTTCGAAACTTGAAAAAAGCCATGTTGTGGAAGGTCAGAAGTTCAACTATTGGGCACGTGTAGGGTGTGCAAGCGCGGCGGCCCGTCCTTCAACACAGCACCTACAGTGAAGAACGATCCAAACACGACAATTCTATCAGCGGGGTCTGCCAGTTTGCTCGCTGCCCGCAGGGCCTGTGCCGGATCCGGGTAGCTCTCGGCGGTGACATTTCTTCTGATGTTTTGAGCCTGCCACTGCGCCAGCAGACGCGGCGCGGACTGGGCGCGCGCAGTGGGGAGATCGGTGAAATACCAGCAATCAATCAAGGGGCTGATCCTGCCCAGCATGGCCACCAGGTCCTTGTCCGCCATCGCGCCAAAAACCGCATGGGTGCGAGGAAAATAGCCCATCGCATCAAGATTCGCTGCGAGCGCAGCAACGGCATGCGGGTTGTGCGCAACGTCAAGCACCAGTGTCGGCTGGCCGGCAATCACCTGAAAGCGTCCGGGAAGTTCCACCAGCGCCAGGCCGCTGCGCACTGCTTGCGCGCTTACCGGCAGGCGTTCTCGCAGGGCCGCCAGCGCGGCCAACACACCGGCCGCGTTGAGCATCTGATTGGCGCCACGCAGTGCCGGGTACGCCAGACCGCTGTAGCGCCGGCCACGGCCAGCCCATGCCCATTGCTGCCGATCACCCGACACGTTGAAGTCGACCCCCAGGCGCCATAGATCGGCATCGATTTCTACCGCATGGTCAAGCAAACTTTGCGGCGGCATCGGATCACTCACAATGACCGGTCGACCGGTGCGCATGATGCCGGCCTTCTCCAAGCCAATCGACTCCCGGTCGGGACCCAGAAACTCCATGTGGTCCAAGTCGATGCTGGTAATCACGGCGCAGTCTGGTTCAATGATATTGACCGCATCAAGCCGTCCTCCCAAGCCGACTTCGAGAATGACGACGTCGAGTTTGGCGCGAACCATCACATCGAACATGGCGAGCGTGGAAAACTCGAAATAGGTCAGCGATAGTTCAGCACCCTGCTGGCAGCGGGCGCGCTCGACCGCGGCGAAGGCAGCCACCAGGTCATCCGTGGCAACGGGTTTGCCACAGAGCCGCAATCGCTCCTCAAAATGAACCAGATGCGGTGAGGTGTAGACCCCGGTGCGGTAGCCTGCCTGTGCCAGGATGGACTCCAGCATGGCACAGGTCGAACCCTTGCCGTTGGTACCAGCCACCGTGATCACCGGGCACGTGAAGCGCAGTCCCATGCGCTGCGCCACCACCTTGACGCGCTCCAGGCCCATGTCGATGTTCTTGGGGTGCAGCCGCTCGCAGTGGACCAGCCATTGGTCTAGCGTTTGAGCTTGTGTGATCATCCTGACCCCCATTGTCGCAGAGCGCCGTCGATGGGCAGAATGTGGGTCGCCTAAAATCGCGGCTTAGCTCCAACTGCACCGCAAACAACATGGCCACCATTCTTCAAAACCTTCCCATCGGTCAAAAAGTCGGAATCGCTTTCTCGGGTGGCCTCGACACCAGTGCTGCACTGCACTGGATGAAGCAAAAGGGTGCCATTCCCTATGCCTATACGGCCAACCTTGGCCAGCCCGATGAAACCGATTACGACGAGATCCCGCGCAAGGCGATGCAGTACGGCGCCCAGGCAGCACGCCTGGTCGACTGTCGCAGCCAGTTGGCCAGCGAGGGCATCGCCGCCCTGCAAAGTGGTGCCTTCCACATCTCCACGGCAGGGCTGACCTATTTCAACACCACGCCGCTCGGGCGCGCAGTGACCGGCACCATGCTGGTCGCCGCCATGAAGGAAGACGACGTGCACATCTGGGGGGATGGCAGCACCTTCAAGGGCAACGACATCGAGCGCTTCTACCGCTACGGCCTGTTGACCAATCCCTCTCTCAAAATCTACAAGCCCTGGCTCGATCAACTGTTCATTGACGAACTGGGAGGCCGTGCCGAGATGTCGGCTTTCATGACCCAATCCGGCTTTGGCTACAAGATGTCGGCCGAGAAAGCCTACTCAACCGACTCCAACATGCTGGGCGCCACGCACGAAGCGAAGGACTTGGAGCAGTTGAGCAGCGGTATCAAAATTGTCAACCCGATCATGGGCGTGGCCTTCTGGAAGGACGAAGTGACCGTGGCACGCGAGGAAGTCACGGTGCGCTTTGAGGAAGGCCGACCGGTCGCCTTGAATGGCGTCGAGTACGGCGATCTGGTGACACTGATCATGGAAGCCAACCGCATTGGCGGGCGTCATGGTCTGGGCATGAGCGACCAGATCGAAAACCGCATCATCGAGGCCAAGAGCCGCGGCATTTATGAAGCGCCCGGTCTGGCGCTGCTGTTCATCGCCTATGAGCGCCTGGTCACTGGCATCCACAACGAGGACACGATCGAGCAATACCGCGACAACGGCCGCAAACTCGGCCGTCTGCTGTACCAGGGCCGCTGGTTTGACCCGCAGGCCATCATGTTGCGCGAGACGGCA
>Ga0194052_1000333_pt1 | contig 31260 bp, 26 predicted proteins | sample SepL226m_MetaG_FD_160117 | JGI IMG/M metagenome (GOLD analysis project Ga0194052, IMG submission 160117) | Anoxic zone freshwater microbial communities from boreal shield lake in IISD Experimental Lakes Area, Ontario, Canada - Sep2016-L227-6m | ecosystem: Environmental > Aquatic > Freshwater >...
ATTCTACAGCGTATGATGCGTATTCATCATCATACGAATTATCGCCATCACCCGAGGCTTTATTAGCATCTGGTCAGGCACTGGTAGAAGATGCAAAGGTAACTATTAATAAAGAAGTGGATTGGCTATGAATATAGTCAGGTATTTAAGATGAAAAAGATTTTAAAATTAACTATAATATTGTTATGTTTAATTTCTGCCGCTGTTGTTTTTTCTCAACAACCTGCAGAAACAAGAAATATAAAAACGCAGCGTTACATGTTGCCGGGCAAGGTCGTATCTATTGCAAATGACAAACAATCATCACTTTTAGTTTTTTTCTTTCGCGCTAACAATCCAGATGTACCAGGAAAAATTCCAGATGAGATGGTTAGAAAGATTGCTGAGTTGCGCGATACTGCCGATAAAATTGAGTTGCTTGCAAACGCACGTTTAGAAGAAGCACGTCGATTAAGATTAAGAGAAGATGCAAACGACATTTTACCTACAATTCTTAAAATTGAGAGCAAAGGGAACGAATTATTAGAAAAAGCACAGAAAATGCGCAATCTGGTTAATGAAATGATGTGCTGGCGACAACGTGAGTTTACCTTAAATGCGAAAAGCAATACAGTAATCACTACCCGGAAACGTTTTTCTATGGATGGTATAACATTAAATGATAAAGTTCAAGTTATCGGAAATTCGTCAGAAAAATTAACTGTCGAAAACAATACACCGGATAAGATTACACTATTAGAAAATATAGTTGAAGTTTTGAATAAGAAAAGAGCAAATGGTGTGAAAATTGGCGAATTACCGGGTGGAAATCGTGATAAAATGAAAAGAGATAAAAATATTCCTGGTGATAATTTAGATAAAGATAAAAACCCGGAACGTGAGCAACCACATCAAATGGTTGAAATTATTGGAAATGTTTCATCTTTAAATCCATTAACTATAGCTGTTAATGGAAAGAATGTAGTGGTTGATAATCCTGCCATGTATGGTTATGAAAAATCAATTATAATGAGTTTCACTGATTTGTTGCAAAGTATGTCAATTATTGGCCAATTTGATTGTCAGCCAGGAACAAATCAAGAAAATCTATCAAGTTTATATCTAATGATGGGAACCACATCGTTGTTTGGGCAAGATGGTAATTTCACTAACATGTTAAATACCATGCAAAAGTTGCAGCTGTAAATTTGTTAACATTTATTTTTATAAACTCCGTCGACTATATCACGGAGTTTTTTTAATTGTGGTAAAATTATAATACAAATAATTGACAAAATTCACCATTTCTTAATAAAATTGATAACAAGCCTTTCCTCGTGTCATCTTCGGAGGGAGTAATGATATTTAAACAAGCGCCTGAACCTACTATAGGTAGACTGGCTATATACTTACGAGCTTTACGCACAATACTTGATAGTGGCGTATCTACTGTGTCGTCAGCAGACATTGAAAAAATAACTGGTATAAATAGCGGTCAGGTACGCAAAGATTTATCATATTTTGGTGAATTTGGCAGGCCAGGACGCGGTTATAGTGTTGAACCATTAGTTAATAAACTCGCTGGAATCTTAGGATTACATGAAAAACAGAAAGTTATGATAGTCGGAGCAGGTAATCTTGGTACAGCGTTAGTAGGATACACTGGTTTTTCAAATTCAGATTTTGAATTAGCAGCAATTTATGATAATAATTTTAATAAAATTGGTCGCAGCTTATGGCATTTAGAAATTCTTGATATTGAAAATATGCCAAGTATAAATAGAGAAATGAATGTAAACGTAGGAATAATTACTACACCTGGTACTGCAGCTCAATATGCTGCTGATAAAATGTTTGAAAGCGGTGTAAAAGTAATTATGAATTTTGCTCCAGCTCGAATTAATGTACCGGAAAATGTAACAGTGCGAAATGTTGATTTAACGCAAGAACTTCAAATCCTTTGTTATTATATGCCGAAAGAAGAAATAGTCGAAATTAAATAATGGTTTCACATCTTTAAACTATTGAGTCTGCAGATTCCCTTGTTTGTTGTTCATAAATTCTTGCAAATAAGCCGTTTTGCATCAATAACTCATTTGGTGTGCCGAATTGAGTTAACCTGCCATCTTCCAAGACTATAACTTTGTCACATTTAATGGCAGAAGAAATCCTATGTGTAACCATGAAACTGGTACGTCCCTGCAGAAGTTTTTGCAGAGTAACTCGTATTTTGGCTTCTGTTTCCGCATCTAATGCACTGGTAGTATCATCAAGCAGCAATACTGACGGACGGCTTATGAGACTTGCAGCAAGAGCAAGACGCTGCCTCTGACCACCACTAAGAGACATCCCGCGTTCTCCCACGATTGTTTGATATCCTTCTGGCAGTGTCATTACGAAATTATGTAAATCTGCGTCACGAGCAGCTCGTATAACTTCGTTATCGCTGGCATCTAATCTTGCGTATTTGATGTTTTCGGCAACTGAACCGCTAAAAATTACTGGTTCCTGCATGACTAAAGTTATTCTGTCGCGTAAGGATAACAATTTAATATCCAATACATCATGATTATCGATGGTAATAATGCCTTCTTGTGGATCATAAAAACGCATTAACAAGTATAATAACGAACTTTTCCCAGCACCACTGGGACCCATAATAGCCACTTTTTCGCCGGATTGAATATCAAATGAGATATTTTGTAAAGTGGGCATTAAATCACCTGGATATGTGAAAGTTACATTATGCAGACTGATTTCACCATGTGAGTCTTTTAATTCTATTGCGTCTTCTTTGTCTATTGCTTCAGGAGTAGCATCCATTAAATCAAAAACGCGCCTTAGTACCACACTAACTCTTGGCAGTTCCATGGTAATCAAGTCATTTAATGCCACTGCAGGGTCAAATAAACGCCGCGATAAACCAATGAACCAGAATATTGAACCAAGTGTCATTTCACCATTTCTAAACGATTGTAGTCCAAAATAGATAAAAAGGAAAACTGCTGCACTATTTACTGTTACTGCAAGAATATTTTGTATGGTTCCCAACCGAACGATGTGCATCATCAAGCGAGCAAGATTATTTGCTCCTTCGGTAAATAAACGTATCTCAGTGCGTTCTCTGCCAAAAACTTTAATCGTTTTAATTGCCGATACTTTTTCTTCTACTTTATTGTATAAAGACGTATTTGCACGTCTTGCAGTAATATTGCCATCACGAATCTTTGGACGGAAATGCTTAAAATTAAAAACATAGAATGGCACAATTATTAAAGTGAATAAAGCGAGTTTCCAATTTAAAATGCTTAATACTGTAACTCCAATAATTATAGTCATTGCCTGGTTAACAAAATTAACAGCTAAACCTCCAACACTTTGTTGAATTGTAGAAACATCATCAAGAACAACAGATAATAATCTTCCGGTTTGAGTTTGATCAAAAAAAGATAGTGGTAAAAATTGCAAACGAGTATGAAGTTCTTTACGCAGATTGAATACCACATGCTGGCCAATTAAAGTTATATTAAACGTAGACAACCATGATGCACCTACAACAATTAAATGAAAAGAACAGTTGCCAAGAAAAAGGTAAATTACCCATATAAGATGTTTGTGCAGTTCTGCTGGTGGTACAGTCATTCCACCTTCTTTTATCATTAAAATATTATCCACAACTAACTTCGCCATGAATCCCCAGACAACACCTTCCTGAGACATGATTAGTGATAACAGTATTGCTGCCAATAGTTTGAATCGCATGGGGTAGATGTATTCATGCCATAACCGTTTAAAATGAGTTAATTCTGCAACTGTTCTGGGTTCCTTATCACGAAATTCTTCCATTAACATTTCTAATTTACGAGCCTGCAGGGAACTCTTCTTTTCTTTAACTGCCATTTGCTGTTCCCTCCTTTCCTTTTAGCTCGTTATATAATTTTTTATATGCCCCATCTTCTATTGCCATTAACTCATCATGGCTTCCTATTTCACAAATTTTACCATTATCTATAACGATTATTTGATCAGCTTCAACGATAGTACTTAAACGGTGTGCGACAACAATACTGGTTCGTCCGTGCAATATCTGTCTCATAGCTATTTGCAGTGCAGATTCCGATTCAGAATCTAATGATGAAGTTGCCTCATCTAAAATTAAGATTGTCGGTTTGCATAAAATAGCTCTGGCAATTGCTATTCGTTGTTTTTGCCCAACTGATAGTTTCGCACCTTCTTTACCTAAAATGGTGTAATATCCATCTGGTAATGTAATTATATAATCATGTATCTGTGCTGCTGTAGCTGCTTCTATAACCATTTCAAGTGTCGCATCAGGTACAGCGTACGAGATGTTGTCAAAAATGGTACCTTCAAAGACTACTGGTTCCTGTGGAACTACCCCGGTATGTCGACGTAATGAACGTAATGTGATATTACGTATATCATGCCCGTCTATTTCAATAGAACCATCTTGAATATCCCACATCCGCAATATCAAGCTGGTGATTGTCGTTTTCCCGCATCCGGTATGTCCTACTAATGCTGTCATTTTTCCTGCAGGAATGTGCATAGAAAGATTATCGAAAAGTTTTTCTTTTCCAGTATAGCTGAAATCAATTGCTGATATTCTTATATCACCAGATACATTCGGTAAATCATAAGCATCAGGCTTATCTATTACATCCAAATTTTCTATGTTTAATTTTATCAGCCTGTCTAAACTTACCAATGCTTGTGTTATTTGTCCTGCAATTGTTGTTAAGTTAATAGCTGGCCATGTTGCCATCCATAAATAGTTGTCTACCATTACTAAATCGCCATAAGTGGTGTGGTGGCCTAACAAACGCATTGAATAGTTTTTAAGCAGTATAAAAGTTGCCGATAAAGAAAATACTAAAGTTGAACCTATACCACCGATAATACGTGAAGCAGCATTAAGAGAAACTGATAGCATTTGTGTTCTTAAACCATATTCTAACGCGCGGTCGGCTGATGCTAAAAATTCATTCGTTTCATCTCGTTCTCGGCAGTAGGTTTTAACTAATCTTACACCAGCTAATCTTTCTTGCAATCTTCCTGTTACCGAATCCATAATTTCTCGTAATTCCAGGTTTGCCTGGCGGATTTGATTTGAAAATCTTAGATAACTCAGGATGTATATAATTAACATAACAATAACTATTGCACCCAGATATGGATTGATAATAAACACCATTGCGAGATTAAATATTAATGCAACTCCACTACTTAAAATAGTAAGAGTTTCACCTGTAATCATTGTTTGGACAATGCCAACATCAGTCATCAGGTGATTCATTAACATGCCGGTTCCATGTTCACTGTGAAACCGCATACTTAATGATAAAATATGCCTGTATAATGACGTGCGCATATCTACAACGAGTTTTTGTCCTATTGAAGCAACCATAATTCGGTGAAAACCTGCCATAACAGCAGAAAGAAGCGGGATACCAGCAACCAGCATTGCTCCTGCAGCAAGAAGTTTCCAATCAGGTGGCCCAATTACATTGTCAATAAGGAATTTCCAGGTTAATGGGGGGAGCAATCCTACAATAGTTGTACCGACAGTCATTATCAGTACAACTGTTAACCGCCCACGATGCGGGCGCGCTAATTCGAGTATATATTGCAGACGTGTCATTTTATCAAAGTAGTCACTTGACTGCGGCAAGAATAGCATAGTGAGATATCATATTCAACCCATTTATCGAGATATTTTAAGAATATTTCAAAATAATGTGTAAACGAGCGTGGATTGTGGAATATATACATTGTAAGGTTGAAAAGCAACCTACAATAAATAAGCTGATGGGGATAACCCCGCCAGAAAGGAGGGATTAATTAAAACGACACCCGACATTCTGAGGCCCACGCAAAAGGCGTTTAAGCTATAAAGCTGAGCAAGAAAAAAGTCCGATTAATAAGTAGTAGGAAAGTTAAACAGGTACAAAACCTGTAATGCTCAACAAAACGTCAAACTCGTGGGGGCGCATCAAAGGTTTATGCGTCAAAAGGCTAATTTGGAAAATTAAATAAAAGCGGTGGTTCAACATAATGAACCACCGCAGTTTTTTTGATATAACAGTATTAAATTACTTTGCTGCTTCGCTGATACAATATAATTTACTTTGAGTTTTAGGAGTTGTGCGAATATATAAGTTTTTGCCATCTGCAACTGGGGTAGTACGGTAAGGTTCAAATTGTATTGCAGATATTTCTTTATATTCGATGCCAGACTCGATAACTACAGCCTTACCATTGTCGCTGCTAATGATGATATTTTTGCCAGCTAATATTGGTGATGGGTATACTGTAGAGCCAATATTTAGTTTTTTCTCGTAATATTTTTCACCTGTAGTGCCATTTAATACTGTAAGTGTTCCATTTGCATTAACAATATATAAATTGCCATCAACTAATAATGGTGAGGCATAATATCTATCTTTTGCAACAATAGTTCGCCATAATTTCTTTGCAACCCATTTTTTATCAGCGTCAATGCTAATGTCAAATGCAGCAGATGCGTCATTTGACGCATAATAAATAACATTCTTTATAACTAAAGGTGAGCCAAAATCTAAACTAAAACCTGTTGATACTAAAGTTTTACCATCAACAGGATTAATGATATCGCCGTTATCTGTAACCGCTGCTGTTACGCCATCAACAGTAATAGGTAATATTGAACCCCAGTTGTGGTTTCGGCTTGTTTTCCAGAGTATTTCGCCATCTTTTGTATTTAAACCATAAGTATTTCTTTCGTAATGAACTAACATTACACCGTTTACTACCAGTGGTGAACAGCTTTGTCCCCAGCCATGCGTTGACTTTTCAACGAACTTGATCCATGCTCTTTTGCCATCTAAATTATAAGCTGCGTTAATGCCATACCCATAACAAACATAAATCTTTTCTCCATCAAAGAAAGGTGTATTGCTGCTGTAACCATTTACTTCATGGGTTGGAGGCATTTGCATTTTTTTGCTTAGCATTTTATCTGCTATTGTATTTTTTTCGGTCAAACTATCATTATTAGTTTTTAGATCAGTTTCAAGAGCAGTTATAGCCTGCTGATCAGGAGCATCTTGTTTTTTAGCATCTTTAATTTTACGGTCTAACTGTTTTCCATTTTTTGTTAATTGATTTATCTCATCAGTTAATTTTTTATATGCATCACTTTCATTTTTTAGCTGTTCTTGTTCAACAGGTGTCATTGTTTCATAATAGTTATTTTTTACTTGCCACTGAATTTCACCTTTGTTATTCAGGCAAATTAAGGTGTCTGGTTCTGCGCAGACAAAGATTTTATCTTTAACAATCAATGGACAGGCATTGCTCCAAGCAGGCAGGTCAGTTTGCCAAGAGATGTTTTTGTCTTTGCTCCATTCAGTAGGCACATTTGCATTTGGATACAAACTGGTGCCGTCCATTCGGAAGCCTACAGAAAATACCGTTAAAACGGCAAAAAATGAAAAAAGGGATAGATATTTCATAGAAACTCCAAAGATTTTAATATATAATACACTTTAGAAGGCAGAAAGTTACGTTATATTGCCATATTTGTATTAATTGAGGTTGAATCAATGAAAGTAAAAGATTTTATTAAGATTGTTGATAATTTTGCCCCCTTTAATTTATCGGAAAGTTGGGATAATACCGGATTATTAATTGGTGATAAAAACACTGAAGTAACAGGCGTAATCACATCATTAGATGTCACAGATACAGTTATTGATTGCGCTATTGAAAATAATGCCAATTTGATAATTGCGCATCATCCTTTATTATTTTCTCCTCAAAAGATGATAACTGAAGACATCGGAGTAGGCAGTTTGATGATTAAGTTAATAAAGAATGAAATAAGCTTAATTGCTGCTCATACGAATCTTGATAAAGCACCAAATGGGTTAAATCAATATTTAGCCGAAAGAATTGGATTAACTCAAATAAAGCCTTTGATAACACATTCATCAACACCTTATGTAAAAATAGTCATCTTTGTTCCAAAGGATCATTATGAAAATGTCCGGAATGCTATTTGCAATGCTGGCGCGGGTTATATAGGAAAATATTCATCTTGTACTTTTTCATCAAATGGAGAAGGCACTTTTACCCCAGAAACTGGTACTAATCCATATATAGGCAAGTCCGGCCAAATGGAAATGGTTGAAGAAATTAGATTAGAAACAATAGCTGTTCGTACTGATGTAGGGAATATTATTGCGGAAATGAAAAAAGTTCATCCTTATGAAGAAGTTGCTTACGATATTATTCCTCTTGAAAATAAGAAAATAAACGGGGGATTAGGCAGAATTGGAGTCTTAGCTGAAGATATAAAATTAATTGATTTCGCTGATATATTATCAAATATTTTAAATTATAAAGTATCTGTGTGTGGGAATAAAGATAAAGTAATTAAGAAAATAGCATTATGTACTGGCTCTGGCAGCGACTTGTGGGAAAGCGCATATAAGGCTGGTGCTGATGTATATATTACCGGTGAAGTCAAGCATCATCATTATCTTTTTGCACAGAAAGCTGGGGTAGCTCTCATTGACGCAGGCCATTTTGCCACAGAAATCTTTGCTTCTACAATATTTCATGATGAAATATTAAAAATACCTGTTGACGTGCCAATTATCATTGCAGATGAAACATTGCCAATTTGGTAAAAAATATATTTTACAATGGAACATTGTAACGTTTATTTATGTCATTACGTATATATACCAGCTAACTAAATGTTTTCGTTATGTAACTGCTGTCCTAACAGATATGAAAATATATAGCAGTAAAGGCTGGTATAAAATTCTATTCAATTGCGGTAAGAAATGAATTCGGACGAAGAATTGATGAATATGGTGGCTGGCGGTGACCTTAAAGCATTAGAAATGCTTATGGAAAGGTACCGTAAGTCACTGTTTTCTTTTTTATTCAGAATAATGCAAAATACAGCCACTGCAGAAGATATTGCCCAGGATACATTTTTAAGGATATATGACAGCAGAAAGAAATATAAAAACGGGATGATATTTCGCAATTGGCTATTTACTATCGGTCACAACCTTGCTATTGATGAATTGCGAAAATCAAGTAAAGTAATATTTGAATCTGATGAAGTTATTACATTATTACAATCTCCAGATATATCTGCAACAGACAATATCGTGGCGGAGATTGTAAAAAAAGCTATCGGGAAACTTCCTACCATGCAACAGTCAGTAATTTTATTGAGAGAATATGAAGGATTTAATTATCATGAAATTGCTGGAATAACTGGTATCTCTGAAGAGGCTGCACGGGTTAATTGCCACCGTGCAAAAGTTGCGTTAAAAAAAATGCTTGCGGAGTTGATGTAACGAAATCTACGGCTTAATCGTAAATATGAAAGGAAGGTAGAAAAATGAAAAACATAATATTTCTTTTAATATTAATTACCTCGTCATTGAGTTTGCTTGCTGATGGCATGTTATTACAGCCAAGGCCAGAGTTGCCTGCCTTCAGCGTTACATATCACACTGTTGACGTAAATATTGACCGGCAGATTGCCAAAACAGAAATTGACCAGGTATTTCATAATGAATCAAACATACAGACAGAAGGAACGTATATGTTTCCAATTGATGATAATAAAACTATATCGAAATTTATCATGTATGCAGGAAATGAAGAACTGAAAAATAGAATCCTTGAAAAGGATGAAGCAGCAAAAATATATAATAACATCGTTCGCCAGCGTAAAGACCCGGCACTTTTGCAATGGATTAATAAGCGAATGATACAGGCAAGAGTTTTCCCTATTGAACCTAATGGAGATAAACGAATAAAATTAGGCTATCAGGAAGCGCTGACAGCGCAAAATAATGTGATTAAATATGTTTATCCAATGAAAACAGAAATGATTTCATCAAAACCACTGTCGAAATGCACTGTTAGAGTAAATATAATCAGTGATAAACCGTTAATTAATATATATTCTCCAACCCATAAAATATCAGTCAAACGTATAGATGATTATCATGCTGAAGTAGCATATTTCGAAGAAAATGTGCTGCCGGATCAGGATTTTGTATTTTATTATTCATTCAGCACATTAAACATAGGCGCTGATTTATTGGCATATACAGAAGCCGGTACAAAGGATGGTTATTTTATCATGATGGTTGCCCCGCAATTTAATATTCCGCAAACTGAAGTGCAGCCAAAGGATACTATATTTGTACTTGATACCAGCGGCAGTATGTCTGGTGACAAAATTAACCAGGCAAAATCTGCACTAAAATATTGTTTGAAAAAGATAAATAAAAAAGACAGGTTTAGTATTATTTCATTCAGTAATGATGTTAAAAATTGGAATAAAGAATTAAAACCAGCGGATAATGACAATATTGCTGATGCAATAAAGTATATAGATGATTTAAATGCTACCGGTGGAACCAATATTGATGAAGCATTAAAGACTGCATTATCAATGCTTAATGACAGTAATGGGGTGGGGGAAAGGTTAAAGAATGTAATCTTTATCACTGATGGTCAACCTACAGTAGGTGAACAAAACATTGATACTCTTCTTGCTCATGCTGCAAATTGGAATAAAAATAATACAAGTATTTATGATTTTGGAGTTGGTGCAGATTACAATGCGCCATTTCTCGATAAATTAGCTGATGAAAATAATGGTATCGCTGACAATGTGCTGCCCAAGGAAGATTTGGAGAAGAAAGTCGGTGAATTTTATAACAGTATATCTGCCCCTGTCTTTACTAATATTACTGCCGATTGGGGTACTGCCAAAGTATTTGACGTATATCCTGAGAAGATTCCAAATATCTATAGAGGATCGCAAATATTGATAACTGGCAGATATAAAGCAGATAACAATTTAAACTCTACTTTAACTTTAAAAGGATTATTAGCTGGTAAAAGCAATGATTTCAAATATAATGTTAATTGGCCTGCAGCAGCATACGATGACGAGAATATTCCGAAGTTATGGGCAACGCGTAAAGTCGGCAGTCTCGAAAATCAATTACGTTTAAAAGGTGTTAATAAAGAAATATTAAATGAACTGATAGAGCTTTCAAAAAAATATGGTATTATTTCTCAATACACATCATTTTTGATTGATATTGATAATACTTCACCAACACCTCAAAATAAACTTTTCATGAAAAAACCTGATCAGCTTGAAGAAGCCTATAGAAGAATAGGGGACAAAACTCAAATATTTTCTGGTGCTCCTGCCGTTAGCCAGTCCGTGAATGGCAAGGCTTATAACAACGCTTCACAAGTGACAAGTAAACAAAAAATTATGAATGACAGGGGTGATATGGAAACATTTGGTCAAATGCGCAATGTATCACAACGATCATTTGTACAAAACGGTAAGCAATGGATAGACGTAAATTATCAGAATCAAAAGAATGTTATAAAAGTTAAGTCATTCTCGCCGGCATATTTTCAGTTGGCAAATGCTCATCCGCAGATGTCGCAATACCTAAGTATGGGGAATGACGTTATTATCTCATTGAAGGACACTGCAATTCAAACTGGAGATGATGGCAGAGAAAAGGAGTTCACTCCCGCAGAATTGAAGCCATTAGTAGATAAAATGAATGCAGAATTTATTACGATAAATAAGCCGGCTAACCATGCCAGTTTGATTAATATTAAAAAAGGAAATATCTTGATTTGGCCTATAATATGTGTAATTGCGATTGGTTTATTATTCATTCGTCGTAAAAAGGTAACAGCATGAAAAATTCGTTGAATGACGAGTTTGAAAATAAAGAAATAATATCTGAAGAAGATGTATTACTAAACGGTTTATTACAGCAATGGAAAGTAGCAGATTCGGGTAATGAGATTTCAAAATCTGTAATAAACCGTCTTAATCGCCGCCGCGTTGTATATAAATATTCTATTTGGGGAAGTGCTGCCGCAAGTATCGCCGCCATTTTATTTATTACCTTTATGCCCACTAAACAGGTTGATGTTGTTCAATTAAATAATTCAGCAAGTAAGCAATATTCCATAACAGAACAAAAACCAGTAGAAACAATGATTAAAGCTAAAACTGATTTTGGCTCTAAAAAACAAAAGATACCAATGCAATCAATAGCGGTAAACTCCGCAAAACCTGCTGGTATGCCAGCTATTGTAGCCATTGATAAAACAAATGTTAACGAAATTGCATTAAGCGCACTAACAGAAACTCCAGTTTCGACTGTAGAACTAATTGACAATAAAGTAGAAGTAGCATCAGTAGCGGTGCTTAATTCAATAACGGAGACCGAATGATGAAGAAGATCATAATATTTTTAGCATTAATTATTTGTTATAACGCTTTTTCAACCCCGATGTTGTATGTTGTAAATTCATTCTCAGATAACATTTCAGTTATTGATACTATGAAAAATCAAGTTGTTACAGAAATAAATTGCTCAGTACCAGTTTATCGAATGATAATTGATAAAGATGGCAAATATGGCTACATAACATCTGCGACGACAGAAAATAAATCACAAATGAATGGTCTTTTCAAAATTGATTTGAATAAAAATGTTATTACGCAAAAAATACCACTTGCACTATCCGCGATGTCTAATGTCCACTTATCTCCTGGAAGCAACTTCGCATTTGTTGTTACCGCCGGTCCTGCAGGGAAACGCAACGAAATTCGTGGTAAATTGCTGGTAATAGATTTGAAATCCAGTAAAGTCGTCGGCACCATCCTATTGGGTCTGAACCCTTTAGATAGTGTAATGACAAATGACAGCAAGAAAATCTTTACAACTGACTGGGGCAGCAAATCGGTTACAGTAGTTGATTTAATAAAAGGCAGAGTTGAAGATACCATACCATTAGGGAATTACCCGGCACGAACCATGGCGATTTCACCTGATGGCAAACAGATATACTTGCCATTGGAAGAAAGAGCGAGTTCATTACCTACCCAACAAAATTATAATATGCCGTTAAATAACATGCAGCAAACTCAGGCATCAATAAAACAAGAATATAATCTGGTTGTCATCAATGTGGACAAATTAAATATTGAGAAATACCACATTGATAATTTAACCCGGCCTATTGCAACCCTAATAAACAAAGATAAATTGTATATCCTTAATGTATCAGGAACTGCAAGTAAATTATTTGAAATTAAAATTCCAATAACAGATAAAATAGAACAGTCAGAAAAGATTATCCCGGTTGCGGTAAATATGACATTCAATCAATTTAATGATAATTTATACCTGATTGGCACTGATGGCGATAAAAAACAGGAAGCGGTAATACAAAAGAATTATAACTCGCAATCAAACACAGCGAATCAAATACCAAATACAATAAATAACCTGCAGCAATTAAATAAAACAGTCACCGTAATCGACCCGGATACCGGCAAAGTGATTAAGGTTATTACTGTCGGTGCTATGCCTGTTGATGGGGTTGTGAAGTAGTGAATAAATTATATATCTATATGATATTGAGTAGATTTGATAAAATAAATTGTGTGCTAATAGGAGTATTTTTCAATGTCATCAATAACAATTCAGTACAAAAATCAAATCGATGAGCATATCAAAGCTGTAAAAATGCTATATAAAAATACTTTGTTTTATTAGATTGACAAAATTATTGCAGCTATTATATTTATTTATGGTCTGTTTACTGTAATAATAATTGGTATTCACTGGTGGACAGTTTTATTAATTATATTAGCACCAGTGATATGGTTTGATTTGTTTCCAACGCATACTCTAAAGGTATTTATTTACTTCAAAACTAATCCTAAATTTAAAGATACTTTTAATCTTACTTTTCATGAAGATGGAATTAAATTTAAAACTAATATGATTGATTCAAATCTTGATTGGGCTTTATATTCGAAATTGCTTGAGGATAAAAATATAATTGTTTTAAAGTATAGTACCAACGATTATACAGTAATTCCCAAACGAGCATTCGCAAACGAAAATGATTTAATTGCATTTCTGGAATTATCTAAGCGGAAAATTGGCATCAATCAAGAAAATAAACAGTAATCTGATGAAAAATAATTATCATTTATCTCTCAATAACCAGACACCGATCAATCTTCGTACCATCCAATTTAATCGGTGTTTTGGCATTTATGCGTAAATCACACGCCACTGTTAATGTTCCATTATTCATAGCAATTTGTAATGCGATTGCTTCGTTTTCCTTGGCTTCTGAGTTGCCGATTTGAAGTGGTAGGCGTTTCATATCTTTTACTGCAGTTCTGTTACCGGATAAATCATATACGGTTGTAAATAACGTTGCCTGTGCTGTTCGTCGTCGTATCATCATAGGTACACGTTCATTTAGCGAATAGCCAATTCCTTTACCGGTGAAGATTGTTGACGTTGAATCTCCGTCGCACCATATTACATATTTTTTATCTTTATCAAACTGACCCGAGACTTTAAATTGTGTTGTTCCGGGTGCTGACTGTATATCTGTTATATGCTGGTAGCCACTTGTTTTCCCAAGTGTTTCTAATGGTGATAACTGCATATCAATTGAACAGCCGCCGCGTGCATGCATCACCCAATCGGTTTGCTGTTCTTTCTCTCCTATGACAAGGAAAAAATCAATCAGTATGTTATCTTTCAGAATTACAAAACGGCGCATTGTATTACCTGGATATGCGCCAGTACTTTCCATTAATGCGGCTGAATACTCTTTGTCAGTATGGAAATAAAGCATCTTGCCGGTATCAGGTTGCTGATTTTCTCCATTTAGCACTACAGTATTATGCGCAAGTGTCGTCCGGCACCAGGTTTCATATTCAGGAACGCTGTAGGTAATGCGACCAGGATCGAGTAATATTTCATTACCCATTGCATATAACACCAGATTTAATTTATCTGGATGGCCATGATGGTCGCCGTGTTGGCCGTAGTCTATCATAGCGCAGATTGCCTTTTCTCCCAAACCATCGCGTAATGCGGCAATCCCTATACTGCTGAGATTTGAACTGTTTAATTGTTCTGCTTTCTCGGTTGTTGCTTCACCGGTATATGGCAGAAATCGTTTATCTTTGAAGTATGAATATCCATAACGATAAAAGTCGCTCCAACTATATACTGATCCCGGGTCGCTATCGTGAAATACTGGAAATTGCCCATTTGGATAAGCCATTGAAATAGGACCAAGCCACATGCTCCTGAGCCGCTTATTATCCGCGAAGTTCCATCCAACTCGCGCACAGGAATCAAGAGTTTGAATAATTGCCAGCATCGCGTAACGCTGGTATGACATGGTTCCTTCATACCATAACCCGTCATCTGTTACTGATTCTTTCATTTGCCATAGAAATCCATGTGCACCATTAATACCCGCGTTTATCAATGATTTGTCGCCGATAGCAACCCCGACAGTAACATACGAGGCATTAAACCAAGTTTGATGATTATTTTTAGAACCAGCAAAAATTTGGAACTTCATCACATTTTCAACAGTTCTTTTCAAGAGATTCTGCTCGATATTATTACGCTGTTCGGCGGTAATATTAGGAGCGTCAGATATTAAATCATAAGCTTTAGCCAGAATGATAATAGTGTAGCTTTCATCAAGTAACTGTGCATACCGCCAACCACCTACGACTGCCAACAAACCACGACGACCCCAGCGGTCATGATGTTCCCAGGTTGGGTAAAGACGCGCCAACTCGCAAAGCGCTTTAATTACCGGTTCTGCGTATTTCACTTCTCCAGTAAGTGCATAGGTGAGTGCCAGTGTATAACAAGCATCATTAAGTTGGTCATTAAGGATTGTTCGATAAGAAGCCTGTGTGCGTTCATCGGTATATACAGCATGGCAAACCGGGCAAACATGACGTTCCAATGATTCAGGATTTAGACGCGCACCATCTTTGGGACAGGCATAATAAAAATACCAGTTCCCTTCAAGTGTGGGTACTGTAAGCCCTTGTTTCAATAAAATATCGGAACGTTCACGCAGGTGTGTGATTTCAGCAGAACGTTTTGCATCAGCTTTCCACGCATTAATTTCATCTGTAGTATATGCTAATCGAGGGTGGCTTTTAAATACAGGTTCCGGTAATTTGGATGCACAGTTAATCACTGTTGAAATAATGCAGAAGGAAATAAAAACAAAAATAATTCGTAAAATATTTGTCATGAATTATATTTATCTGTTTTTAAGGTGATTCCTGCTTGTTGAAGAATAAGGTAGGATTGATGTTTATATAATTATATGAAATAATGTGTGTTAGGTTATTTAACAGTTCTTTTACTTAGTGTCTTTAATGAATCAAGATTACCGTTAATTAATGCTTCTTTTTTAGCATGTGACCATCCTTTTAACTGACGCTCACGCATAATGGCTTTTAATTGGGTATCAAATGATTCTGAATAAACAAGCGTAACAGGACGTCTAATAAACGTGTATGCTGCTCCAAGAGTACCTTCATTATGCTCTTTTAATCTTGATTCTAAGTTTTGAGTAAAACCAACATAATATAAATTATCAGCACATAATAGAATATAGGTATAGAACATGAAGGATATATCCGGTTTGTAAAATGAATTATATCTGCTGACTATTACCAGCCCTTCGATTCGTTTAACTCACTCAGGGCACCATTCGACTTTATAAAATTTAAAACTTCACTTACTATTCAACTGGCCTGCCATGAGCGACCAAAGGGCGAAGCCCAAAGGAAGTCGAATGGTGGGCCGGGCAGGATTCGAACCTGCGACCAAGAGATTATGAGTCTCCTGCGCTAACCACTGCGCCACCGGCCCGTTGTGTTTGGTGAAGCAGGCATATTTTATCAATATATGAGATAGAAGTCAAGATGATTTTACTGTTTTTCTGGTATTTTTTCTCTATTGATATAATTGAGTCAAATTTGTATTTACACAAACAGCAATAACTGGCAGAATATCAACAGATTAATAACGAGGTAAAATTAAGAATGATTTATCGTGAGTTAGGCAAAACCGGCTTAAAAGTTTCACAATTGGGCTTTGGAGCTATGAGATTGCCGATGATGGATACCAGTGATAGTAAAAGGATTGTTAACCGCGAGTTGGCGATTCCTATGATTCACCGTGCATTTGAAGCAGGTGTTAATTACATTGATTCCGCGGTTGGATATTGTGATGGTGATAGTCAGAAAGCAGTAGGGGACGCTTTACAATCATGGGGACGTGAGAAAATTATTGTATCAACAAAAAACCATTACTATGGAACAGATGAAAAAGAGTGGTGGACCAACCTGGAAAATTCTTTGAAATTTTTAAAGACTGATTACATTGACATCTACAACCACCATGGTATGGGTTGGGATGCATATACAAACTGTATTGTTCCTCGCATAGGTGAATGGACTAAGAAGGCGAAAGAACAAGGTTTGATTCGTCACGTTTGCAATTCATTCCATGATAATAATGAAAATCTGAAAAAAATCGTTGATTCTGGCTACTCGTCAGTAATAACCCTCCAATATAATATGCTGGATCGTTCATTAGAAGAAGGAATTGGTTACGCCCATGAAAAAGGAGTAGGAATTATATGTATGGGACCAGTTGGTGGCGGAAGATTAGGAGCAACAAGTACGGTATTGGAGAATCTTGTTCCAGGAATTAAAAGAGTTCCTGAATTAGCTCTCAGATTTGTATTGAGCAATAAGAATATTTCATTGGCACTAAGCGGTATGAGCACTATGCAGCAGATTGAAGAAAATATCGTCACTGCTGCTGATGAGATAACGCTATCAGAAGAAGAGAACGCAGCAATTACTGCCCATGTTATAAATTTGAAAAAGATGGCTGATTTATATTGCAGCGGATGCCGGTACTGTATGCCTTGCCCTAATGGTGTTAATATTCCTGGAGTATTTGATATTTATAATCAAGCGAAAGTATATGGCTTATGGGATTTGGCTAAGCACCGTTATAATAATGATTTAGGACCAGAACATAAAAATGGGAAACGCGGCGATGAATGTACTGATTGCGGTGCTTGCGAGCCAAAATGTCCGCAAAACATTGAGATTCGACGGCAATTGGCAGAGGCTCATAAAGCATTAACAAAATAGTACCAAACTAAATATGGCAATAAAAAACGAGTACGGCAAATCATAATGCCATACTCGTTTAATTTTAAATTGCTTCTAATTACTTTGCTAAAAATCCAATAACTATGGTTGCAATAACAATTGATAAAATCCATGCCCGGGTAACAATAGCAGTTTCTTTCCATCCGCAAAGTTCAAGATGATGATGATATGGACTCATTTTAAAGACTCGTTTGCCGGTAGTCTTAAATGAAATTACTTGAATTATGACTGAAAACATTTCAACCATGAATATAAGACAGATAACTACCATCAATGCTTCAATTTTCAATATTATTGCTGCACCTGCGACAAGTGCTCCGATTGCCAGAGAACCGGTATCTCCCATGAATACCGCAGCCGGATTGCAATTAAATACCAGGAAAGCAAGGCAAGCCGCCGCAAGACATGCCATAATAATTGCGCTTGCTTCATTAGAAGGTGAATAGATTGCGGTTACAGCAACGAAAATAGGTGCAAGTGAACTAAATATAGTTGTACCAGCAGCCAGTCCATCCAGTCCATCAGTGAGATTTACTGCATTACTGAATGCGGTAATAAACAGTATTGCAAATATCCAATAAAACCATCCGAAATGTAATGTTGTGCCGAATATTGAAATATCAGTATTTAACCCACCCATCAGAAATTGGATACCGACTAAAAAAGCTGCCGAGAAGATAACTTGTAAAATTAGTTTTTCACGCGCCCGCAATCCCAACGAACGTCCCTGGTTAATTTTTTTCCAGTCATCTATTGAACCGATTACAGCATGAGCAATAAATATACCGGAAAGTAAAAGCGAGGGAATAGTAATAGCAGAATTACGAAGAATAGCAATTATTACCCCAATAACTACTGCAATAACAATAGCAATACCACCCATTGTTGGAGTTCCAGCTTTGTTTTTATGGGCATCAGGTCCTTCCTCGCGTATACGCTGACCGTATTTTCTTTTTTGGAGAAATTTAATTAAAGAAGGTAAGAATAGCAGCGCAACAACAAAAGTTGTCACTGCTGGTATTAGCAGTGTTAAGATGTAATTATGCATTTTATGGTACCTGTGCTGTGAATAAAGTGTGACTTGACCAGAAATATTATAGCAGTAAAACGGTATTTACAACAAATGATATAGATAAATATTAAAAAAATGGAAGTCGGTCGATAAGCCGGATTTTGTCGCGAGTGATTATCTATCTGCGATGTATGTTGCCATACACCTGAAGCGAGACACCCGGATGTCTGGCGACGGGCCGTCGCGTCCCGATTTAACGGGGCATCCCTATCGTCCCTTGCTCTGCGTGGGGTTTACCAGGCCGATATGTCACCATACCGCCGGTGCGCTCTTACCGCACCGTTTCACCCTTACTCATTGCTGAGCGGTTTAATTTCTGTTGCACTTTCCGTCGGATCACCCCGCCTTGCCATTAACAAGCACGCTGCCCTATAGAGTCCGGACTTTCCTCCCCATTTTCATGAGGCAACCACTTAACCGACTTCCGATATATTATACATTTTTATATGAATATTTACGACAGGTGAATTTTATCAATGACATTTTTCTGTAGAAGTATTAAAATAATGCTGATATGGCTACATTTACAATTTATAATATTCTTGAAGCAATAGATGGTCGTTGGTTAATTAAAGGGACAACTGATAAATTTACAGGTATTTCTACTGATTCACGCAAAGTAAAACCCGGGGATTTATTTATTGCCATTAAAGGTGATAACTTTGACGGGCATCAATATTTAGATAAAGCAAAAAGCGCAGGTGCTGCCGGGGCAGTTATATGTACCAGTATTGACGGTGTAAATCATAAAGTAAATGAACCAAAGCAAGGTGATTGGAATCTGATAGAAGTAATTGACACTGTCTACGCCTACGGTAGAATTGCCCGTTTTCATCGCAGAAAATATAAAATTCCAGTTGTTGCCATAACAGGAAGTGCCGGGAAAACAACTACAAAAGAATTAACTGCCGCTGTATTAAGTATTAAATACAATACATTAAAAACTGAAGCAAATTTTAATAATGAAATTGGTTTGCCATTAACATTGTTAAAATTATCTGATGAATATAAAGCCGCAGTTATTGAAATGGGTATGCGGGGCAGGGGACAAATTGGATATTTGACATCCATTACTCGTCCTACGATTGGTGTTATTACTAATGTAGGTATGACACACATGGAATTGCTGGGTTCACAAGACGCAATCGCACATGCCAAAGCTGAACTGTTGGATGAAATGCCAAAATCTTCTTTATCTATTTTACCATTCGATGATATGTATTTCCCCATGTTATGCGAACATGCCAAAGGAGATATATTCACATTTGGAATGCATCCACACAGCGACATAAAGGCAGAAAATATTGAAATTATGCCTGGCGGATGCGCATCATTTGATTTGAAAGTTAATTTCGCGTCTTGTAAAGTTAAATTATCAGTTCCAGGAAGGCATCAGGTTAATAATGCATTAGCTGCTGCGGCGGTTGGATTCAATGCGGGGATATCTTTAGAAGAAATCGCTGAAGGTTTGGCAATTTATCATGGGGAAAAAGGCCGGATGCAGGTATTTACAAGTGAAGACGGTTATATGGTCGTTGATGATACCTATAATGCAAATCCCGCTGCTATGCAGGCAACATTGGAGTTTTTGGCAGAATGTCCGGGTAATAAGAAAATAGCTGTAATTGCAGATATGCGTGAATTAGGCGGCATGGAGAAAGAAATCCATCGTGAAATAGGTGAGTTAGCGGCGTCGTTAAAAATTGATGTGGTAATTGCAACGGGAGAATTGGGAAGAGAATATGTCAGAGGTGCTGGTGAAAACATCGCATGCTGGCAGCCTGACCATGATGCAGTTATTGAAGCAGTAAGAAAAATAGCTGCATCTGGAGATATTATACTGGTAAAAGGCAGTCGTGCAATGCAAATGGAGAAAGTTGTAAACGGAATATTGTAATATGCAAGACGCATTTATTTGCGCCTTGCGTATTTAAAAATTATTCACCTGTTATAATTTTTAATATTTGATTAAAATCTGTGCACATATTATTTAGAAGCGGTCGATAACCGCTTGCATTAATATTGCCGCCTTCAATGCCTATACAAGCAAATCCTGCTAACCTTACCGACATTACTCCGGCACCTGAATCTTCAATACCTACAACTTTATGTTTACGCGCCGGATCAATACCTAATCCTACACGTGCTGTTTCAGCATATAACCATGGGTGAGGTTTCGGTGATAATTCACCTAAAGTTCCGGTTGATTCACGTCCGAATGCCTGTCCTGCAGTTATAATTGCATCATAAAATTCAAGTGGATTTCCCATATTAAGAGTGCGAAACGCTGCGACTATTTCTGGCCATGCTTTTTCATACAGTCCACTGGTGACTAAGCCAATTATTATTTTACGAGCCTTTAACTCTAATAAAAAATCTTTTAATCCCGGGGCCGGTTGAAACGATTCTGGATGACCGCGACCTTCTACAATTTCCTGCATTTCTTCCCGTACTATTTTAAAATAGATTTCTCTTGCTTCTTCAACAGTATTCTTCTGTGCATATTTCTTAATACAATATTGCAAATGTTCAGAAACTGAATGACCAGCGACATGTGGTTCATCAACTTTTTCTAATTTAAAACAATCATCATGCAGCAATTTTGCTACTGTCTGTTCAATTGTCCACATCCAGAATGCTTCACTGTGAACACTGGTTCCGTCCAGATCCATTAATACAACCTCAGCCGGTGCTTCAAATTTCGCCGCATGTAATGGATAAATAGCGGGATATCCCATTGCGGATTTGACATATACTAATGTTTTATTTGAAAAAATAATAAATTCAGCTTTTCTGTCGCGTGGAGTTACTATTCTTTTAACACCATCTATGCCTACCTGAAAAATACCGTCACCGCCGACATTTAAATCCATTAAATCGTGCTGTTGTTCAGCTTTTATTATACCTAAACCGGGTATTAAATCTATAGTCATTTTTTCTCCAATTTATTGAGTTGGTCTAATTTATTTTTAGCTATTGAAGTATATTGCGAACCAGGATAATGTTCAATTAATTTAATTAAAGCCTTTTTAGAGTTTTCTATATCATGATTTTTATAATATACAGCAGCTAATCTTAGAAGTGCATTGTCTGCCACATCTGACTGAGGATGAGCTTTTAATAGGTTAATATATCCATTGATAGCCGCATCTATGTGATTATTTTTATCCATGACTGTTGCCATCATCATCTGCTCACGCACAGGCAATATATATTCAGGATCTATTCTCATAATATTTTCATATGCTAAAGCAGCTTTATCAAAATCTTCTCTTTTCAAGAATAGTGGCAATGAAAACACGTAATCATCCATGGCAAGTTCATGATTTCCTCGCATCATATTTAATCCAGCACGGGCTTCATGTAATTCAGGGTCATCTGGTATTTCTTTTATTAACTTATTGATATCATCCATAGTCTTCCATTTATCACCGGTTCCAGAGGTTAATTTCTCAGTATCTTCTAAAGCAAACTCCTTACGGGCATCTTGTTTGCCTTCGATTAGATGTGCTGCCAATAGACCAAGGAGAAATCCGCCGACATGTGCCCAGTGTGCAACCGAATCACCGCTATTTATTGACATTACACCTACAATTATTTCTCTTATTCCAAAATAAGCACAGTATGCCCACATTGGAAACCAGAATCGCCACCAGAATAACGGGAAAATAGCAATTAATGGTATTGTTAATAACTTTGTGCGAAAATATCGGATCATTGCAAAACCTGCAATTCCAGATATTGCTCCAGATGCTCCAATTAAAGGTATATCTAAATTACCACCAGATATTTTCGTAATAATACTATATAACATTACAGCCGAAATACCAGTTGCGAAATAAAGAAGGGTGAACATCAATGACCCAATTCCAGCTTCAAGGATAGTACCTATAACCCAGAACATTAACATATTTCCACCGAGATGACTGATACTTCCGTGTAAAAACATAGATGTGAATACAGTTAAAACAGATGGGTTAGAATTAACGAAACCATATTTAAGCGAAATTTGATCAACTGCGGATTCAGACATCGTTTGCATATTCATAAAAATAAATATGTTGATGAATATAATTGCGTAAGTAACGTAGGGTACTTTTTTAACAGGCTTATCTGTAAGAATCGGTAATGGCTGTATTAAACCTAATAACTCAATTAAGAAATCCAAGGGTTTAGTTCCTATTATAAAAATTATTTAGTTTTTATAAATACTCTTTCATTTTTGATTGAAAATATAGTATTATTTTCTTGTTACATTTTACTTTTGTTTTTCAATTTCTGCAACGCCTTAAAGGATAAATATGTCAAAATATTATATACATGGTTTAACAGTTGTCACAATGGATACAGACAATACGATTATTACTGATGCTGTAATAATAACAAATAACGATAAAATAGATTTTGTTGGCGAAAAGAAAGATGCGCCAATTCCAAAAAATGATGATATTGTTATAGATTGTACAGGAAAAGTAGCCATTCCCGGCCTGGTTAACAACCATACTCATTTAGCGATGACACTTTTTCGAGGAGCTGCTGACGATCTTCCGTTAATGACATGGCTGCAGGAAAAAATTTGGCCTATAGAACCATTGATGACAACAGATGATGTTTACAATGCTTCAATGCTTGGAATAGCCGAGATGATCAGGCATGGAGTAACTACTTTTACTGATATGTATTGGCATACTGAAACTGTAGCAAGTGCGGTGAAAAATAGTGGAATTAGAGCCACTTTATCTGGTGTAGTAATAGGTATATCGCCGGATGCTGAAAAGATATGGTCTATAAGCAGAGATTTTGTAAAAGCTGTAATAGCTGAAAACCATCCGCGAATAAAATGTATGTATGGACCACACGCTCCATATACTGTGCTTCCAAATTTCATGGAACGAGTAATTGATGCGGCTCTTGAGGATAAAGTTGGTATTCACACTCATTTGTCAGAAACTGTATTTGAGGTCAAAGAAAGCATGCGAAATTATGGGAAACGTCCGATAACACTTATGAAAGATATTGGGTTGTTTAGTGTGCCCGTGGTTGCTGCACATGTTGTGCATCCTGATGATGAAGAGATTGAAATATTAGCTGATACCAAGGTATCTGTTGCGCATTGCCCATCAAGCAACATGAAATTAGCTTCCGGGATTGCGCCTGTTGCGAAGATGGCATCTGCTGGTGTAAATATAACACTCGGTACTGACGGGGCTGGCAGCAACAATCGTCTTGATGTTTTAAATGAAGCACGCATGGCAGCATTATTGGCAAAAGTCGGTGGGGATGCAACTGCGGTGCCGGCAACTCAGGCATTACGAATGGCGACAGTAAATGGCGCCAAGGCATCCGGTTGGGAAAATGCTGGTACATTAACAGTTGGTGCATTGGCAGATATAGCCATATTTAACTTTAATAAACCACATCTTCAGCCAGACGGATGCAGACATATTTCTCACTTAATATATTCTGCTACCGGTCAGGATGCTGATACAGTGATGATTAATGGTAAAATAGTTTTACAAGACAATAAATTTATTAATATGGATCTACCAGAAATCTATGCTAAGGTTGAAGAATCTGCTCATAGATTATTTAAATGAGGTAAAAATGAAACTCGCTTACAGTACTCTTGCTTGTCCTGAATGGAACATTGAAAAAATTCTAACTTCCGGGTCAGAGAACGGTTATACCGGAATTGAGTTCCGTGGCTTAGGTCCTGAAATAGACCTAACAAAATCAAATGCTTTTTCCACGCCTCAAAGCTGTAAAAAAACACTTAATTTAGTGGAGAATGCAGGATTAAAAACAGCTTGCATATCAACATCTATGCAAATTGTAGCAAAAGCTCAAACAACTGAGGATTTCATATCATCGGTTAATGATGGTCAAAAAAATATTGAAATCGCTTCAGATATGCAAGCACCAGTCATTCGCGTATTCTGTGGTAATATTCCTGATAATGTTTCGCAAGAAGAAGCTATAAAAAATGGTGCACGATTGCTTAATATTTTAGGTGATTATGCTGAAGAAAATGGTGTGAAAATTGCAGTTGAAACGCATGATGCATTTATGAGTGCAGTCATGTTATCTAAAATTATAAATGCTGCAAACCATAGTGCAGTTGGTGCTTTATGGGATGTTCATCACCCTTATAGATTTTGTAATGAATCACCGGAATTTACTATGAAAAATATTGGCAGGCAAGTTATCCATACGCATTTTAAAGATTCAATCGGAAATGCAGAAAATTACACATATAAATTACTTGGGGAAGGTGATATCCCAAATATCCAGGCAATAAAATTACTGCATCAATCCGGCTATGATGGCTACTATACTTTAGAATGGGAAAAACGCTGGCATCCTGAACTCGTAGATGCTGATGTAACTATTCCTCAATATGCTGATAAAATGCGTGAATATGCTAATGACTTACAAATAAATTCGTAATAATAACGCGCAAAATAATGAAAGATCGGCGGCTAAATGCGACAATGAAGAGCCTTTTAGACCGTCGTTCTTTTTTACCACCTGTCTCCAATGCCATGATGCGATAGTTAACGATATCATTACTAATGGCAGCAATTGTATGGGTATAAAGAAATACATCACAATCACATGATAAATTGCGAACCAGCAATCATTTAATATGATTCTCGGATTGTCATTTCGCAGATAACCACGCCAAAAAGCTTCTTCCATAAATGGATTTATAAAAAATATGTATATCAGAAATAATAAGAATGAAATTCCGCCTAATCCAAGAGATGTAAGCTGGTTATTAAAGGCTGAATTGTCAGGAATGAGAATTGGCCAGAGATAATAAAGTGGTATGCCTGTGACCAGTCCTAATAAAATCTGAAAAATAAACGTCGATTTATTGTGTTGCTTTAAGGGATGACAACTATCATCACCATATATAGAAATGATGATAATTGCCGTAATAAAATATCCGCCAACAGCCAACCATGCATTATGAAAAATAACCAGCCCAATAAATGTTGTAAGAGCAGGAAATGCTGGTGATATTTTTTTGATAACATTTTTAACTAACATAGGAATCAACTATAACGCAGTCATCGCTATCTGCGGTGATAGTAAATGTGTCAATTGATGCCGGGACAAGAATTGTTTCGCCAAAATAAATATCATCAACACCATTTTTCCAGGTAATTTTAGCTTTGCCAGAAACGCAATTAATTATATGAAATGTTTTACCATTAGTAGCTATCTCTATATTAGATGATATATTGTATTGGTCAACTGTAAAATATTGGCAATGAGCGAGTGTCATACAGGTGTTATCACTTATGCTTCTTGATATTGGATAATCCATAGATGGTTCATAATCATTCCAATCTGATACTTCAAATGCTTCTTTTAAATGAAGTTCGCGCGGTTTTCCATCTAATCCAGTACGTCCCCAATCATAAAACCTGAATGTGGAATCGGAATTTTGTTGAATTTCCAGAATCATTACACCCTTTGTTATTGCATGAATTCTACCTGCTGGTATATAGATAGAATCACCGGCTTTTACTTTTATTCTATTCAGCAATTTACCCGGGTCGCCATTATTTAATTCATTGGTGAAATCTATCGCGGTAGTATTATTTGTTAAACCAGCAATTATTTCAGAGTTTTCTTCTGCCTGCATTATGTACCACATTTCTGTTTTGCCAGGTTCACCATTATATTTCATACCATATTCATCATCAGGATGTACTTGGACAGATAATGAGTCGCCTGCGTCAATATATTTAACCATTAATGGAAATCTATTGCCTGGTGCTGGTTTAGGTAGAGTACCAAGTAAATTTATACCATCTCTTGCAATTATATCGCGAATATTCATACCAGCATCTGTGCCATTTGTTATGATGCTTATGCCGCGTTTATGGTCGCATAGCTCCCAGGATTCACCTAAGTTACCATCATTTTCAGGTTTACGTCCAAGTATTTCTTTAAACTTGCTGCCACCCCAGACTAATTCCATGTAAACCGGTTTTAACTTGTATGGATAAGACATTTTTCTACCACCTTTCTTGTTTGGTCTAAATTTAGCAGATTTTCGCAGGAAGGTATATAATATATTCAGGTCGTATAATAATATTATGGGTGAATTAACTACATTTGGCAGAACAATAGCATTATGTGTAATCAGCTTTTTTCTGATAGGATTTTTGCACGCCTCTCCTTTATTATACTTAGTAGCTTTTTTCTGTATCTTTATCTTATTTGCTTGCAGTTTTATTGCCAATAGAATGTTAAAAGGTTTAGGTGCAACCCGTGATTTAAATGCAGATACGGTATTCAGCGGTGATCCACTTGAAGCAGAAGTTTCATTAACTCAAACAAAAAAACGATGGAGACTGATGGAAGTTATAGATTCTTCATTAAATTTAGTAAATGATAAAGTAACTCAGCGAAAATTAAGCGTAGTAATAGAAGGTGATTCTGGAAATGTTGTAGCCGGTGGTATTAAAAGTAATATGATATCTCCAACCGGTGATAATTCACCATTAGTAATAACTGATACTATCAGATTTTCCATGCGTGGTCATTATCGATTAGGCCCGTTAGTTGTAAAAACTTACGATCCTTTTGGAATAATTGTAATGGAAAATAAGTTTGACGATACTCATGATGTTATTGTTTATCCGCAGCCTTTGCCTGTTCCAGATTTGGCACTTGGCGCTGGTGCGCGATTAAGACGAGAAGTATCATCTAAAAGCAATGCTGGCGAGAGTGTAGATTTTCATTCCATTCGTCCTTACGTAATAGGGGATGATTTACGCAAAGTTCATTGGAAATCAACTGCTCATGCCAACCAGTTATCAGTTAAAGAATTTGAATATCTGGCAAGTGGTTCATTAACTGTAATAATGGATATGAATAAAGGAACACATGCTGAGAATGATGAATGGTCTACTTTGGAAACCGGAGTAACTATCGCGTCGTCTCTACTTAATCATTTCTCAAATAATGGCAGTCAGATATCCTTGGCATTAACTCGTAAAAAATTAATTTACCTGCCAGCAGAATCTGGCAGACGTCAATTACATCGCGCATTAGAAGAATTAGCATTAACTCGTGATGACGGCGAGATGCCTTTATCTAAAGTATTGACCAGTGGTGAAATATCATTATCAAATCGTTCAACCGTTGTCGTGATTACTGCTGACCAATCGCCTGAGATAATTGAGGGTTTATTATATCTTAAAGGCAGAGCCGCAAGGGTAATTCTTTTAGTTGTTGATGCATGCATAGCAAAAAAAGAGTCAAATCTATGGGATAAATATGCAACATTATTATTCTCTGAAGATAAAGTAAAAGTTGATGATATGCAATGCAGTGATAAATTATGTATGTCTGCTATAAGTACCGGTATACCATCATGCTTGCTTACACCGAATCAACCGCTGATGGCGGCATTACGGGAAATAAGGCAATTTATTTAGAAAGGAAATAAAATGAAGTTACCAGATGAAAGAGGATATTTCGGCGATTTTGGTGGATGTTATGTACCAGAAACCTTGAAAACGCCATTAGAAGAACTCGAAAAAGAATATAACAAAGCGAAAAATGACCCGGAGTTTATTAACGAATACCTGAGATATTTGCGTGAATATGTCGGCAGACCAACCCTTCTCTATTACGCTGGCAATTTAACTGAACGTCTCGGTGGAGCAAAAATATATCTAAAAAGAGAAGATTTGTGCCATACCGGCTCGCACAAACTAAATAATGTTATGGGTCAAGTGCTATTGGCGCGAAGAATGGGTAAAAAACGCTTAATTGCAGAAACTGGTGCTGGGCAACACGGTGTAGCGACAGCTACTATTGCCGCTCTTTTTGGGATGCCATGTACAGTATATATGGGAGCTGAGGATGTTGAACGTCAGGCATTGAATGTGTTTAGAATGCGCTTATTAGGTACAGAAGTTATATCTGTTGCCAGTGGCAGCCGGACATTAAAAGATGCTATTAATGAAGCGTTCCGTGATTGGGTAGCAAATCTTCATGAAACATATTACGTTTTTGGCACAGCAGCAGGTCCGGCACCTTATCCTGAAATTGTTCGTGATTTTCAGCATATTATAAGTAAAGAAATCCGTGAACAAATAATTAAGCAGGAAGGTAAATTGCCGGATGCTATAGTAGCATGCGTAGGTGGCGGAAGTAATGCTATCGGGGCTTTCACTGATTTTATAAATGACAATTCAGTAAAGTTATATGGTGTTGAGGCAGGAGGTTATGGCGTTGAAACCGGTAAGCATTCAGCTACAATATCTGCCGGTAGTCCTGGTGTATTGCATGGCAGCTATAGTTATCTGTTACAGGATGAATATGGTCAAATAATTGAAACCCATTCTATTTCTGCTGGATTGGATTATCCTGGTGTTGGTCCACAACATAGCTGGTTAAAAAGCATTGACAGGGCTATCTATACATCAGTGACTGATGAAGAAGTTCTCGACGCATTTCAGACATTATCGCGAACTGAAGGCGTAATGCCAGCATTAGAGAGTTCTCATGCGGTAGCTTTCGCAATGAAATTAGCTCCTACCATGAAGAAAGAAGAAATAATTGTAATTTGCTTGTCAGGACGGGGGGATAAAGATGTTCAACACATCCAGAAACAACTTGAAAACAAAAAATAAAGTAATCTTTAAAGTTCTATCATTTCTATTTCTAATTGGGTTAATTATTTCCTCTGTTTATCTGACAACACAATTTAACAATGAATATACTAATGCAGAAAATGATTTTAGAACTGATATAATATCTTTATCCGCACCAATGATTGAAGAGGTAGAATCATTATATGCAGATACAAATATTAATGACAAAACAATATCTGGAATTATCACACCGGTTTTAGAATCAAATGAGAATATAGCATTGGTTCGTGTCTGGAATAAAAGTGGTTTTATGCAAATTGCAGGTTACAGACTTCCAACAGGAGTTGTTGCGTCTACACCTGAAGATCCTGTTCCTTCAATTAACGCAACTTCAAAAATTAAAGATATGTTTTCAGGTAAAAATCAACAATGGGAATTAACTGAAATTGATGCTTTATTAAATATTCTAAATCAACAGCAAGCAATATCAGATGAATATGAATCTTTGTTAAAGCCCACTAAAATAGATCTTGAATTACGCAGTGAAATATATAATATGCAAAATCTATTAATGCGTGGAATGCCGGCGTTAATTAAAAAATATCCAGATTTATCTGATGCACAAGATTTCATGAATCAATCGTCTGACGCATTGGAAATGGATACAAAAGAAGATATTTCAGCTGGTCAAGGTTATTCAGAGGATGCTATTTCAATAATAAGTTCTGTTTTAGAGAACTATCGTGCAAGTAAAGCTGAGAATATTAATGTAATACCTAATGAACTTTCATATATACCGGCAGCTGAAACCTGGGCAGGAAATTTATATCCAAAAATAAAATGTGAAGAGCAATTTATCCCAATCACACGGCCAGCAGTAAATGAAAATATGGTTGAAGTCGTTGCGGTAGTTGAAATTATTACAATAAAAAGAAAAGGTGACTTTATAACTTTTTGGACATGGCAATGGGGTTTAGTTCCGTTATTTATATTATTAAGTATTACATTTATGGTTTTATCGCGAAAGAAAAAAACAATAGAAGAAATTGAAATAGAAGATGATAATGCCGGGAATGATATTTAATAAATTAAGGGGTTGTATTAACCCCTTAATTATAAAAATCTAATCGTTGCTTGATGTAGATTCAGATGGACTTTTTGCTGCAGAATCTTTAATATACCAGCCTGACCCTTTGAAAATTATCCCTGTTGCATGAAATACTTTTTGTGTATCATTATCGCATTGTGGACAAGGAATTGCCGGTTTTTCGTCAGCACTGTGACGAGTATCAAAATGGTGTCCGCATTTAGTACACGCATATTCGTAAAGAGGCATAAAGTATAAAACTCCTCGAGACTTTTGATTGAACCGTTGCTATTATAGGAACTTTTTCACAATTTTGGCAAGGACAAAATCTTGGAAAATCATCAACGGTACTGATCTATCC
>Ga0194052_1000334_pt1 | contig 31205 bp, 19 predicted proteins | sample SepL226m_MetaG_FD_160117 | JGI IMG/M metagenome (GOLD analysis project Ga0194052, IMG submission 160117) | Anoxic zone freshwater microbial communities from boreal shield lake in IISD Experimental Lakes Area, Ontario, Canada - Sep2016-L227-6m | ecosystem: Environmental > Aquatic > Freshwater >...
CAAAGTTTTATTACAAAGAATATAGAGGTAACTATGACGGATAATAAATGGAAAAACAGAGGATATTTACCTCATTATGAAGGTGGCGAATTAACTCAAGCTGTTACATTTTCATTAGAAAATTGTTTACCAAAAGAATTACTATTGCAATGGCAAAATGAATTAATGTATTTATCAAAATTAGAAAGAGAAAGCGAATATTATAAACGTATTCAATTGCATCTTGATGAAGGTAATGGAGAAGCATGGTTAAAAGATAATTATCTTGCTGAAATGGTACAGAACGCAATTTTATTTAATTCAGGAAAACGTTACACCTTACATGCATGGGTAGTTATGCCGACTCACGCTCATTTACTTTTTACACCAACAGCAAATGAAAAAGTTAGCAACATCATGCATTCAATTAAATCTTATACATCAAATGAAGCTAATAAATATTTAGCAAGAAATGGAGTCTTCTGGTTAAAAGAAAGTTTTGATAGATTTATTAGAAATGAAGAACATTTTACAAATGAAATTCAATACATTGAAAATAATCCCGTAAAAGCCCGATTATGTAAGCAACCACAAGATTGGAAATGGAGCAGTGCAAGATTTGACTTTTATAAATTTTATAATTTCAGCCCAATAAATGAAATAGTATTTGACCCACCATCGCCTAAATATATACGAAAAAATAAATTATAAAACTGGGAGCGCAGGCTTCCAGCCTGCCCCGGCAAGGTTTTAGTGGCACGTTGTAAAAAGACACAAGGTTTATTAAATTTAGAAAAAATATTTCTATTGCACAGTGCCACTAAGTTTCAACCGAGGGCAGGCAAGATGCCTGCGGTCCAATACATATTGACTGGGATCGCAGGCTTCCAACCTATAGGCGTTAAGATAAAAAATCGTGTAACGAATTTACCTATTTCCGGCATTTGTTGTAATTTCCTTTTACGTGGGCTGGAATCAGTTTTTTGTAAATATTTCTTTCTCAGACACATCCAGATATCTTTTCCAAGAATTATAATGCGAAACACCCATATTGCAAGATGAAATCTTCTCCATATACTTTGTAATTGAGTTGTATCTTTCTGTTTTGTAAATATATGTTTTTCTTCTTGTAGCGTTTCCCCCCTTATAATTGATATCCCCAGGGGGAAAAATCTCTTGAGTTCAAGAGGTTTTCTACCAGTATCGCAGCTAAAATGCGGGCTAATATGCAGCTTTGCGCTGTAGGTCCTCTCCTTGATAGCAACTCATCAAGAGATAATAGGCTATTTAATCGTTTAAACTCCAATTCTATTTGCCATCGTACTCTGTATAACTCTATAATAACCTCATTTGATATTATTTCTTCAGGTACGGTTGTGATTATCCATATTATTTTGTCTTCAATAGTCCTAACAGCTAACAGTCGTACCGGAATCCATTTTGTAGCTTATTCAAGTTTCCAGGTTTTATGTGTGCGTGTTGTTTTTTTGAGGGCAGTATGAATTAATATATCAATAGTTACTACCCCCGACTTGGATATTTTACCTGTTTCTCGCAATGGTTTAAAAAAAGTATGGTCAGGATGGCATATTCGTATGCTATATAAATTGTAAGCGTCAAATAACAATACTAAAAACGAGAAACATAGAATATTTTATGTACTGCTTTTATACGGAATACCGGGGACAGCATTCCGTATAACAAGAATGTTTTGTTATTTTCTTAATAATCTTGATATATCAACACGGTTTAATATATGCAGACAACGGAACGACCTGCTTCATGCCTTTTTTATCGCATATAGTTGCATTGTCCAGTGATAATATTATCAGCAGTTCTTTTCCATTAATATTAATGTCTATGTTATCGGCATTAATATTTATTTCAGGAAATGATTCGTTTTTGCCGGTGGCAGAAATTATATATGCTGATAACGGCGTAGTCTCAATGTCGAAAGTTACCCGGGTGGTGGTGTAATCAACATTTTCTCTGTTTGACGCCGAAATAATCGTTGTTATTATCGGGATATTCAACGGATACAGCGGTTTGATAAGTAATGCGGAGTCTTCCCACTTTCTTGTGACTTCTCCATTATCGGCTATATTTATCTCTGTGCCAGGAATATGAAAATGCGTTTCCTGTGAAACTGGTGTAGTTGTCCGGTCAATTATCATGAATGAATCGGATGATAATTGAATTACGGTGCGAAAACTGTGGATACCCGGATTGATTACACGCGCGTGCATTTGTTCCATGCTGATAGCATATATCGGGTTAAATGAAGTTATATAGGGAACGGCAGCATTAAGACCATTGGCAACTACTCGCCCGCGGGTGAAACGCCATAAATGGTCCTGCGGCAAATTATATTTGGTACTCCATCTGCTGTGGCCATTGGCGGCAAACTTCAGTTCTTTGGTATTTCTCTCGCTGAAGCCAGCATCAACAATCATCGCGCGGTTATGGGTAAAAAATTGAATGCTGCCATCATCATTATGGTGATGTCCCCATGCGCTGCCGCTGCGGAATGCCATCAGGGTTTCAGTGCCATCAATATTTGAATCGCGGAACATTACCCCTAATCCTTGCAGATATTCTGATTCCCACGGAACAGAAATAGCATCAACATGCAGCGATTTATCACCTTTCAATCCCTGGTATGCCCAGGCAAACTGGCCAGCTAACAGCAGGTTTATATCTGCAAATGCAGTCGCTAAAGATAGATATAGATATTTGTAATGATTGACTTCAACATTATGATCGCCAAAAGGAACTATATGACGGCAATTATCATAGTATGCATCTGCTGGGGTCAGTTGATGCAATGCTGAAGAAGCGAGTTTATGAAATGCTGGATTCGTAAACTCATCATCAACGCCATCCGCCTTGCGCCGCAACAACAACGGCAGAACAGTATGCAGGACATGATGATAATAGGTGTGGCTTTCTTCCCATATACCGCTTTCGGGATACATGTGATATGCCAGTTGGCGATGCCAATGCTTGATGAACTTTTCCTGCCAATATCTAACTTGCGGGTGAGACGGGAAAAGCTGGGCGGCAGTACCATACAATGTAATTACATCAGTGTAAAAGTTTTGATTCGGCATTCCTTCCCAGGTTGGTTCGGTCGAGTTGTCGTCGCCAACCGGCAGCATTGTCGACCAGCCGGGGTAATAGTTATCTGACTCAAACATATATGATAAAAACGCGAAATGAGCACGGAACAGTTTCTGCTCATTGCCGGCAATCTCCCCGGATCGCATTATTGACGCTAACCGGAACATTAGCGGAGCAACCGGACGGCTGACTACACAATTTGTATGCGCCGCTCCCCCACCTTCCCAAAAACCATATACCCGGGAGTCAATGAAGTCTTTCATCGTCGCTATCCCTACATCAAGTTTGTCATGATGAAGATGAGGAACAAAAATATCATCAGGATAAGAAAATGAAGATTCTGCATTAAAATCGTCATCCCAGATGAAGCATGACTTTGCCATATCTGCCAGAGGATACATGCCGAATTGAGTATGTATTTTTCGTAATAACGATTGGCTTTGTTTATACAATTCACGTTGAGGTGTCATGTCAAAATGTCCAAGTTTCGGTTCGCATCCAGTCATATTCAAGACATTTTGTTCTGGTGATGCTTCAGGTTTAATACGGCTTGTTGTCGAAATCAGCAAAGCAAACTTTCTTGCTCCCTTTTCAATCCATCCTTCTACTGTAAGGTGCGGCTGATTGCGACTGACACCGCGTCCCGGAATACATTCATTAATACTGGGGAATGCGTCAGCCTTTGATTCAGCAGGATGAAGCCGGCGGGTGTTAGGCGAGTCTGGCACCCAGCGACGGCACCATAATTCCATCTGGTTCAAACGATTGCCATACCATTTGCCGCCTTCGATAGTTATAAATCCGATAACATCCTGGCTGTTTTGAATATGGAACGCATAACCGTCGGAAAAATCTTTTAATTGCGAATATTGGGTCCACATGGCTAACCTGGCAATGCGAGAATCATAAAAATATGATAATGGCTGGGTAGAAAATAACGGTGTACTATCCAATAAATATAGTTCATCCGGCAGATTATCAGCACTGAAATCCCACACAATCTGGTCGCCGATTCCGGCAGTGAATGATTCTGAAATAACAGCGAACTGCATCCCGGCATCTATCGTTACATCAGCAGTATAAAATTTTTCATCAACAAATTTTACTGCATAGCGATAAACGATGCGAATTGGCCCTTGTTCAATTATTTCACCGGTTATTGATTTAACCGCTTCATGAGTATCTATATATATCTTTCCGCGCCATTGACCATTATTTTCTTTGCAATTTAAAATAACTCCCGGCAATTCACCAATTTTAAATATTTTGGGTTCAGAAAACAATTTCATACCATGCAAAACATGAATCGCAAAATTTTCGTTTGAGATTTCAGCAATATCATTTTCAATACTGCAATTAACCATTGAATTGATACCCGATTGCTCAGTATCGAGTGTTAAATCAATTTTATCAAATGGGGAAATAGATAAGTATAAAAAAGCCTCATTGCGGTTTATTACAGATCGCTGCCCAGAAACTTTTAAGTCGCCATCGGCAGCAAGAAAAAGTTCCGGCAATTCTATTGATTGCGGAATATTAACCGTTAATATTTGCTTTTCATGAGCAATGCCGATAGATTCAATAATGCTGACATTAAAGATATCTTGATTGCTGATAACCATTGGACGGGAATCTTGATTCATATAATTACTCCAGAGATAAAATCACCAAATATAGATACATTTGTATCAACTGCGAAAAATTATACCAATTATAAATCATTTTTCCAATTCCTGTTTATAATCCTTCACATAAACATTACAAACTGATATAATTTGAGCTACATAATGAGAAATATTTTTACAATATTAGCTTTAATATATCTTGCATCAATAAATATCTGCGCGGATAGCGTTAATGTTTTTTATGAAAATATCAATGGCTTTAATGTGAAATATATCAGTGTAGATACCAGCGACCCCGAAGTTGTCATTACTACTGCTCTCTCCCAGCGATTCCCAGATGGTTTGGAAAGCTGGGGATCATTCATGAGCAGACTGAATCCTGATGCGGCAATTAACGGCACTTACTTTTGCCCGCGTACCTGTAAACCTGTTGGTGATATTGTTGTTGAAAATCAGCATTATTATCGCGGTGTTGCCGGTACCGCATTCTGTGTATTACCCGGCAACAAGATGACCATGCGATTAGGCCCCAACCAGGCAAAAGCGAACTGGAAAGATTGCCAGACAGTTGTTTGCGCTGGTCCCCGATTATTAACCGAAGGGTCTGTAACTATTGCTGCCCGCGATGAAGGATTCCGCGACCCGCGAGTATTGGGGTCGGCACCACGCAGTGCGATAGCGTGGGACAAAAACGGGACACTATTTTTCCTGACAATTGACCAGAATATATCGCTTTCCAATCTCGCTTACGTTTGTAAAAAACTTGGCGCATCATCTGCAATGGCGATGGACGGCGGCAATTCTTCAGGATTATACGCGGAAGGCAGAACATTATCATGGCCCGGTCGCAGCTTGGCAAATGTCCTTTGTATCTATAAAACACGTCAAAAATTCTACAAATACGCTTATGGATTAGCTCCTAACCTGACCGTGAAATATCCGATAGGGTTTTCAAAACCGCAGCCTGTTTATATAAGCAATCCATCATTATTAACCGCACTGGGAAATTTCGCCGCTGGTAGGCCGGTAAATTATGACCAGCCCAAGTCATTAAGTGAAATGTATAACAAATCAGAAGATGTACAGGCACCAGAGATATTTACCAACAATTACAATCAAGTTACCGAAGTAAAGTCAGAAGTACCGTTGCAACCCGTTGTTACCATAAAACAGGTACCGGTTATAAAACAAACTACCGAAATGAAACCACCTAAATTCAACCCGAATACGCCTATTCCTGAAATAAAGAATGAACCGGTTATTATTCCAAAAACAGTAGAAAAAACAATCGAAGTTAAAATTGACGAAGTTCCAGAAATTGATGTAGACCCGATTGCAGCACCTGTAGAAGTAGAAAATGTAAATATTGATACAAGGCCACCGTTAACGACCGAAAATAAGTTGCCGGAAATTGATGTCAGAATGACTGCCCCGAAAGTGAAAATCGTTAAATTAGAAGCAGCAGATGATACAGGATTTGCCCGTGGAACATACACTCTGCACGTTAATGTTGATCCAAACTCTGAAGTTCACCTGGTTAAGCTGTTCATTGACGGCGTATTACGGGATATGAAATCAAACCAATCATTCACTAAATATTGGAATACCCGCGAATACACCAATACTTTGCATACCATTGAAGTAGTTGCTATTACAAACAATCAAATAGTTTCAAAAGATATTCTGCGCATACAGGTAGATAATTAATAGACTTGTCCGGAAATAAGGAATGAGTAGATTTTGAGGCTATTTTTTCGTCAAACAAGGCGTTTATTTTACACTTTATCTGGATTGATAAACATAAAATAAACAACGCTGTATGGCGGAAAAAGAGTCAAAAAGATGCCATTATTTATTTCCGGACATGTCTAATAAGCCTGTATTACCTCTACGCCAGTAGCGATTATATTCTCAACACTGTCCGCTGATGCCCCGCTATCAGTAATTAAAATATCCAAATCTTCCATTTTTGCAACGAAATAGAGATTTTCAACACCAAGTTTATTATGATCAGCCAATGCTACTTTTTGCCTTGCGGCAGCCATCATCGCTTTTCTGCTTTCTGCGGTAAACGGATTGGGAGCAGACATTCCAAATCCAATTGATATGCCATTGACACCCAAAAAAGCCTTGTCTACCCTAATATGTTTTAATATTTCTGCTACCCATGGCCCCACCAGGCTTGCGCTTTGCCGACGCAATGTTCCTCCCAGTACCATTATTTCAATATCTTTATTGACAGATAATTCACGGGCAATAGCGAGAGAATTTGTTAATACTGTCAGTGGTGAAATATCAACCAGGAATCTCGCAAACTCAAGAGTTGTGGAACCTGATTCAATGATGATTGATTCACCCGGGTTAACCAGCTTTGCGGCTTCTTTTCCAATGGCAATCTTTTCTGGCAACAATCTTGTCTGGCTCTCATCAAAAGAAATTTCCAATGCAGTCGGTTGGGTAGTAAGCATTGCCCCGCCATGAGTTCTTTGCAGCAGCCCCTGCCCTTGCATGGTTTCCAAGTCCCGGCGCACTGTCGCTTCGGATACATTCATTTTTTCTGCTAATTCATTAACACGAATTTTACCATGAGTATCAAGCAAATTTAAAATTGCGCGCCAGCGTTCTTCTTTAAAAGAGTCAATTAACATAAGATATAGTACTCCCATACAATTATAGCAAAGGATTATGAAAAAGTGGAAACTGCGATGGTGGTCGCTACTGGATTCGAACCAGCGACCCCTTCGGTGTGAACGAAGTGCGCTACCGCTGCGCCAAGCGACCGTAAAGGGTTAATAGGAAAAGGAGTGGTGGGCGAAGAGGGACTCGAACCCCCGACCATCTGGGTGTAAACCAGACGCTCTACCAACTGAGCTATCCGCCCGTGTGTGTAACGGGTTAAATTATAGTAATTACAACCTCTCATGTCAATAAGAAAATTAGTTTTTTTCAAATTTTAATCAAATTAACTTTTAACAAGAAATTATTTAGTTAAAATTATGGATAATTATTGTCATTTGATTTAAAAAGAGGTAAAATATTGTAAATAAAGGGGGTAAACAATTATGGCACTAATGAATTGGGATGAAAAATTCATATTAGGCATTACAGAGATTGATGCACAGCACAAAGTTTTAGTTGGTATGATTAACGACTTGCATGATGCAATGCGCGATGGAAAAGGGAAAATAATCATTGGTGATATTATTGAAGGATTATCAAAATATACAAAAACTCACTTTATAAAAGAAGAGACATTTTTTGATATGTATAATTACCCGAAAACAGATATCCATCGTAAAGAACACAATGCTTTCATATCTCAAATAACCGAGTTCCAACAAGGATTTGCCGAAGGAAAGTTGTCACTATCAATTCAAGTAATGAACTTCTTAAAAGATTGGTTAAAAACACATATCATGGATAGTGATAAAAAATATGCACCGTTTTTAATATCAAACGGAGTTAAATAGCATAGAAATTTACCAGGGGAGATTTTATATTTCCCCATTTTTTATTATATTTTAACTGAATGTTAATATTTTTGTAATATCATCACCTTTACCGAATTCGATTTTATCCGTATAATTTCATTGGAAAAGAAATTTACCGATTAAAGTCTAATATAAAGTTGAGGTTATATATGAAATTACGCATCGTAGGTTTATCATTCAGTTCAATATTTGCCATTGGTTTTGGTTTATTAGGTTTTTCGCTTACCACAGTATACATATCATTATCAATGTGGAGAGATAAAACATTTTCTGGAACATGGGTAAATAAAAACTTCCAGTCATTCGAAATCTTCTCATATATCTTATTTACATCCTTGGGTGTTCTGTTAGGTTTCTTAATAGGATCAATTATTTATCGCAAGTTGCTTGATATCAGCAAAAACCTTAAATATATACCGATTGAAGACAAGATTGCAGTAAGTATTGGAACTCTTTTATCGTTAATTCCAGTTGTGATTATCGGCTTTTTAATATCATCTTTTGGGACAGGCTTATCCTCTACCGTAAAGTTTGCATTTATACTCATTGAATCTGCCGTTGTAATCTGGTTGTGCAATTTGCTGGCATTAAGTATGAAAGAAGAAGTGAAATTCTTAATACCTGGCAGTCCACACAAAGACGACGCACGACCACAGTCATCAACAGCGATATCTGTTCCAACCGGTATGGTTGCAAAGATTCTTGATACCAATATAATAATAGATGGCAGAATATTGGAAGTTTGCAAAAGCGGATTTTTAGAAGGTCCGCTGTTAATTCCCGGTTTTGTTTTAGAAGAGTTGCAACACATCGCCGACAGTGCTGATGGTTTAAAACGTGCCCGCGGTCGTCGCGGTCTGGATATTCTGCATCAAATGCAAAAAGAGCTGGAAATCGAAATTAAGGTATTTGATAGATACAAAATCAATTTCGCCCCCAGCGATGCAGTTGATATTAAATTGGTAAAATTAGCCAAAGTTATGAATTGCCATGTAATGACAAATGATTTTAATCTTAATAAAGTAGCAAAAATACATAACGTTAAAATATTAAATGTTAACGAACTCGCCAACGCTGTTAAACCTATTGTTTTACCTGGTGAAGAAATGCGGGTAACTCTGGTAAAAGAAGGCAACCAGCAGTCTCAGGCTGTGGCATATTTAGATGACGGCACTATGGTAGTTGTAGAGAACGGCAGGAAAATGCTGCAGGAAACTGTAACGGTAACTGTATCATCAGTATTGCAGACAGTAGCTGGAAAAATGATATTTGCAGAGTTGAAAAATGACACGAAACAAGACAACAGTAATAATACCGGCAGCGGGGTGCGGAAAAAGAATTAATGCCGGCGAAAATAAAGCATGGCTGAATCTTTGTGGAAAGCCCATGATATGGTATTCACTTCAGCAATTTCGCCAGCATCCTGATATTCGCGAGATAATTATTGTTGTTTCCCCACAAGACGTCGAAAAAGCAATCAAATTAATATCAGAACCGCACGAATTTATCACTGAAAAAGTTGTTTGTGGTGGCGAAGAAAGATATCACTCGGTATGGAATGGACTGCAAGCGGCTAATGCCGATACAGATATTGTACTGATACATGATGCCGCACGCCCGTTTATAAATCAAACAATAATTACCGAAGCAATCAATACCGCAAGCAAGAAAGGCGCATTTGTAACCGCCATCCCGGTTGCCGACACCCTTAAAAGCGTGTCCGATGGACGAGTAATATCAACTGTCGACCGATCAGCCATGTGGGCTGCACAGACGCCCCAGGGTGGCAAATACGCGTTATTATATAAAGCGTATAACAATGCAATTGAAAAGAATCTGCAGCTAACCGATGATGCCGGCATAATCGAAGCAAATGGACATACAGTCTATATATCCCCCGGCAGTCCGGAAAATTTCAAGATAACCTGGCCAAATGACTTTAAACTTGCAGAAAAGATGGTATGTGCAAATATGAAAACTGGATTTGGTTATGATGTGCATAGACTTGTAGAAGGCCGGGATTTAATTCTTGGCGGAGTAAAGATACCATACAAATCAGGATTGTTGGGACATTCCGACGCCGATGTTCTGGTTCATGCGATTATGGATGCTTTGCTGGGTGCTGCTGCTCTTGGTGATATTGGCAAACATTTCCCCGACACAGATAAAACCTACAGCGGAGCTGACAGTATAGCTTTATTGAAGAAAGTTACTTCACTGCTGAAAGAACATGGCTTTTTTATCAGCAATATAGATACCACTCTGGTTGCGCAATCACCAAAAATTAGTCCATATATTGATGAAATGCGACAGAATATATCTGACGCAACCGGACTAAACATTCAGAATGTATCAGTAAAAGCTACAACAACTGAAGGTTTGGGATTCACCGGAACTGGCGAAGGTATGGCTGCTTATGCAAATATTCTACTTTTTTCAATTAATAGGTGTTAATTCACTCATGAATGGGTAGATATTCTATATCAAGATAGTGTATATCAATAAACATTCCAAAGCATTAAATAATGCAGAGGAAACGACAGGAACACGGACATCCAAAAAGAGCCGTGAGAAAGAGAGTGAACCATGCAAAAAATCATTTTTTCTGGTAAACACATTGAAGTAACAGAGGCGTTAAGGGATTACGCAAGTACTAAACTGAACAAGCTGGAAAAATTCTTCGACCATGTCCAGGAAACCTACGTCACCGAAAGTATTGTACGCGGTCAGCATATTGTCGAGGTCACTATGCGCGCAGACAGCAAAGTAATTCGTGCCGAAGAGAAATCCAGTGATATGTACCAGTCTATCGATTTAGTTGTCGATAAATTGGAAAGACAGTTGACGAAATACAAAGACCGGTTTGTTTCTCGCAAACGCGAAGCATGCAACGGGCATAAACCTGTCGAAATGGGTGCACCTACTGAAGTAACAGAGGAAACTGAAGATGGGATGCCGGTTATCGTAAGATCGAAAAAATTCTCGATCAAACCTATGGACCCCGAGGAGGCAGCCATGGAAATGGAACTCATCGGTCATGATTTTTATGTCTTTCGCAATTCAGAATCAAGTGACGTGAACGTCATTTATAAACGGCAAGACGGAAACTACGGGTTAATTGAACCAATCGTTTAAGCAACAAACCTTAACTGATATGATGAGACGGGTCGGCGTAAATAGCTTGCCCGTCTCTTCTTTTTACCCGTTCATGAATAAATAGCGCGAATATCGCCGCAACAACCGCAATGCTCATTGATAATAAAAAGGCTGGTTTATATCCATAATTATTTATCACCCATTGCATTATCATTGGCCCAGCGGCAGCAGCCGGAACAAGTGTAAAGTTCGCTAAGGCAACAGGGCTGCTTTTATCGCCATCTGGTGAAAACTCTAATACCGCAGGTGCCGTTACTGACCATGAAATACCCATCATGCCCAGCAAAGATACAGATATTAAAAATGCCGGGGATATATTCAGCATTATGCCAGATATATTCACTGTCTTATTAGTTATTAATGGAACAAGTATAAGTACAACAGGAATGAATAGAATAAAGGTTAACCATGGTCGGCGCGGGCCGCGCTTATCTATGATAATGCCAATTATCATTGCACCAATACCGCCTATCAATGCCTGAATGAATGTCATCTGGCTGAATATCTCTTTTGGTAAACCGATACCGCTTTTTAGAGAATTAACAGCTACCGGGTCGGTGGCGAAATTTACCAGATATGGTACTATTCCGCATGCAACCGTAAACAGAAAACAACTGATGATATATAATCGAAAATTTTTACTGGCAAATGCAGTAAATCCTTTTTTAATATATTGAATTAAATTATCTATTTTAGGATGTTTAAATGCGTTTTCTGAAATTGGAACAGTTGAGAACACCATCATTGATAATATATAAAATATCGATGTTGTAAAAAAACAATATCTGAAAGCAGCATTTCCCTGTGTATTAACAAAATATATTTGAAAAGCACCACCCAGCACTCCGCCAATTGCAACAAAACCGGAAGAAAAACCGAAATATTGACCTCTTAAATGCGCCGGGATAATCTGAGCTATCATATCTACCCATACAGGAATGATAAATCCTATAGAGAATTGAGAGAAAGCAAGCATTACACATACAATTAATGCCTGCAAATGCGGATTAGTGTTAAAGTATAATGAATCTGTATAAGCGATAACTAAATAAGGAACTATTACAAAAAAATGCAGTAATATTAATCCTCTTTTTTTGTGTTTGAACTTTTCGATTAATGAGCGTCCAAAAAACTGCATTAATAATGGCAGTGCTGTTATTAAAAAGATAGTTACAGCCAACACTTTACTATAACTTAATGTAGTAAAATATGTTGGCAGTGTTGTGGTAGATAGTGTGACAAATACTCCAATACCCCAGGTGAATTCAACCAGCAGCATTAACAGTACCGTTTTTAATATTTTCTTATCACTGAATATCGAAACCATAACGACGGCAAGTGTAGCATATCCAGAGTAACTATTTCAATGAAAATTCAGCCTTATTACTTTATCTGATAGATAAATATTGTGCGGCCTGCTCTTTGATATGGTTCTTGATGTAAAAATGATCGATAATCGCTGTTAGAATGGTTAAAATCAGGTCCGCCAGCTAATTCAGTAGCAGAAACCGCAAAATACCCTTTGAATCCATCAGGAAGCTTCAGTGCATCATCCATAACACCAAATCCGCTAACATTTGTGCAAGCAATCCCGTATGCTTCCGGTGGTGTGGTGCCAAAGTAAGATAGTGCTAATGGATAAAGATTCTTTTCCTTTTGCACCTTCGCCAATTGCCCTAAATCCTGCCCCCAGTCATAATTGCTGTCAATTAAAATGCGGTAACCATTTTTACTGCCGCCGGAAATCATATTGAAATACGATATATAATCTGGAAAAGCCGGAACAAGTGCAATTATTTGCAGTAAAAACAGAATAGGCAATATTATTTTTCTACGTGGATGCAAAGAGGCATATTTCACCATTCCCGCAGCAGCAATACACATGAATGGGAAAATAGGCAATAAATGACGAATACCAAGATTTAGCGAAATCCCGAGTAAACCCAATGCAGCCATGGAATAAATTATGACTGGTACCAATATTACACTGCTGTCAAAAACAGAAGTTTCAATTTTTCGGCGCAAAGCTGGTACAGATATAAATACAATCATTATTGCAAATAATATTAATTCTGGGGCGGGAGTTTTTGTTAATACAGCAATAGGGAAATAGTACCAGCATCCTTTTCCAGTGGTATCGGGTTGACCTAAAATATATGATAAATGCTCTTTAGCTTCTTTTTTAACAACCGCTATTCCTCGAAAATATTGTTTTGCTGGTATTGGCAGCCTTTGTTTTAATGACGCTGTTGCTGGCAACCGTTCCCCTGGTTTTGCTCCCATTTGTTCAACTTTAAATCCATAAACTCCCCACAATGTAATTCCTGCAATCACTGCAAGAACCACCATATTTCCAAATATTGGCAGGAGTTTTTTCTTTTCAACTTTCTTTTGAATACAATCAATAATAAATAGTACCCCGATTATCGGAACGATAATAAGTGCAGAATATTTCGTTGCCAACGCCAAACCAGATACTATTCCGGCAATAATCAGCCATTTCTTATCCTGCATAACTAAATACTTGCGAGTAAAATATATAGCAGCTACAATCGCGCACGCCGCCGGCGCATCAGTAGTAGCAAGCCCGCTATGTGCTATATTAGTCGGGTCTAATGCATATAATCCAGCGGCAACTACCCCACCCCATGCACCGAATAATTCACTTGCCCAAATATAGATAATTATCAACAATATGATAGAAAATATTAATGTTCCAATCCTTGCTGAACTAATTATTTGTACGCCATTTCCTGAATTTACCCAAATGGTATCTCTGGATGCAGCCCAGATATTCATGAATGATTTTCCATCAGGTCTCCACCATTCAGCATTGGTATCAAAGTTAACATCAGGAACCCGAAGAGCAAAGACTCCCTGTAATATATTAGCAAATGGCGGATGATGAATAGATAATCTATAATCACCAGTCTTTAATATCGCAATTCCGCGGGTTACATGATTTTGTTCGTCGTAGGTTGGAGCCAGTTTTAACTGCGCCATAGTAACAACCATGGAGAAAATAGCAATAATTATTAGAAGGAAAATAAAAGGAACTTTTTCTTTATATATATTTTTCATAATACACTCTTTACATTTTCTTATTAGACTTGTCTATTAGACAAATATTCTGCTGATACGTTGTAAAGTAGAATTATTCCCGCAAACCATCAAATTTTGCCAGCATTCGATACATTTGCATTCTCAATTTTGCCAAAGCCGGATGGCTTAATTCCGGATCATTCTTAATTAATGCGTGTGCTGTATTGCGAGCCAAATACAGTATTTCTCTATCTCTGGCGATATTTGCAATGATATAGTCATTCACACCGCTTTGCCGTGTTCCTATATACTCGCCTGGTCCTCGAATATCCAGATCAGCATCAGCTATTACAAAACCATCCTGACTTTCTTCCATAACTTTTAATCGACGCTGCGCTGCAACCATTTTCTCTTCTTCTGATTTCGGTCTGAACTTTTCACTTGTTACAAGATAACACGTTGATTTATGAACTGAACGCCCCACTCTTCCCCGCAATTGGTGAAGTTGTGCCAGGCCAAATCTTTCAGCACCATGGATTACCATTATCGTGGCATTTGGCACATCAACACCGACTTCAATAACAGTAGTTGCAACAAGTATCTTAATCTCGCCATCACGGAATCCGCGCATGGCTTCTTCACGTTCATCAGGACGCATCTTGCCATGTACCATACCCATTTTAATGCCAAAAAATACTCTTTTTTGCAGTTCAATCATTAAATCAACTGCTGAATCTGCCTGAAGCATTTCGGATGTTTCAATTAACGGACAAACAATGTATGCCTGATGACCAGCTTCTACTTCTTTAATAATATGTTGAAATATCTCACGTCTTTCTTGATAACTTTTAATATATGTTTCTACCGGCTGTCTGCCAGGAGGCAACTCATCCAATAACGAGATATCCAGATCACCGAAAAGAGTTAATGATAATGAACGCGGAATAGGTGTCGCACTCATAACCATTGTATTAGGAGATATTCCTTTTGCGCGTAATGCCGCGCGTTGTACCACGCCAAATTTATGCTGTTCATCAACAATCACAAGGCCAAGGTAATCAAATTCTACACCTTCGCTGAATAACGCATGAGTACCTATTGCTACCTGGGCAAAACCACTACTCAATTTATCTAAAGCATCGCGACGTGCTGCTCCTGTTACACCACCTGTAATATATACCGGGATGATATTTAATGGTTCAAGTAATTTACTCAATACTGTAAATAATTGTTCAGCTAATAACTCCGTTGGCGCCATCACTGCCGATTGTACTCCGCTGCAAGCCGCAAATACTACTGAAGCAGCAGCAACCAGAGTTTTCCCGCTGCCAACATCTCCCTGCAGCAATCTGTTCATTGGACGCGGACTGCGCAAATCATGTTCAATCTCATTCATTACTTTTTTTTGTGCATTTGTTAAAGGGAAATTAACTATTTTCTCTGCTATATCACAAATAATTTTGTCGCAGCTTAATATAGGAGCATCTTCTCGTGAATGGTGGTTAAACTTTCGACGTTCCAACGCCAATTGAGGTATTAACAACTCTTCAAATATCATGCGTTTTTTAGCGTTTTCATAAACGTCCTCATCCTGTGAGTTATGAATATCCCGCCAGCTTTGTACTATTGAAGGCAAATTAAATCTTTCACGCATACTATGGGGCAGCGGATCAATCTTTTCAAATTCATTTTCATCTGTACCTAATGCGTCAAGTGCTTTCACCACTGCTTTACGAACTTGATTTTGATACACACCATTTGTCAAAGGGTAGATAGGCAATGATACGCCGGATTTATAATATTCAATTTCCATTTTATTTAATCCGGCAATATCTTCCATGTTCAATATTATCATCTTACCGGTTCGGTCAATATTACCGGTTGCTAATACCCAACTGCCTTCTTTAAAATTAAGTTTGTTTGGACTCCATCGAGGGGCATTTCCTCTCTCAGATTCAACAGTAATCGAGGTTACCCATACTTCAATATCCGATATTTCGTCCGTTATAGTAAGTGTATATTTATATAATTTCTGCTGAATTTTCTTTGAATGGAGTGTATCATATTCGCGTCGTACAACTTTGCCGACTACTGCTGCTTTTTCGCCATCCTTCAATTCATTAAATGGTTTAACAGCGACTTTGCCTCTGGGAATATGGTTGAGTAAATCACGTACAGTGATAATTCCGAGTTTTTGTGCTATTCGAGGCCAACCAGCACGAGGAGCAAGCATGGGCAGCGGCGAGTTTAACAACTCTTCTCCTGTCGGCAAATCTCCGCATATTTCAAACTCTTCATTACACTCGCTTGAATTACTTATCTTGCGAACCGAATGACGTGGTGCTGCTTTCTTCCGAGGAATATGTGCGATGACAGAAACTTGATGTTCCAATGGTACAGATTCGCGATGTCTTAATAAATCTATTGCTGCTGTTACTTTTCTTTTACGATCAAAAACCTGAATATTTTTGTAATTTCCAAACGATTTTGATATTTTTTCTGCAAATACCCGGTCTTCATCGCTGCCTCCAGGAAACCGTTGAAGCCACAATGCAGCATAAGCACCGATGTCAGAACCTGTTATTACAGAATCCAAACAGCCGTGCGCAGCTTCTAATTCTAAAGGACGGCGCAACTGTTGCCAGTAAGCCGCTAATTTATCTTTCTCTTCCTGCATCGTCATTAATAAAATAGCGGATTAAGGCAAACTATGCAATAGATATAGAATAACATATATCAAAAACCTTCCCGTCATATAAATGAGGGGAAGGAATATTTAAACGTTCAGTTCATAAATTAGTTATTAATTATTTGCTATAGCTGTTTTTACATTTATTTGAGTTGACTGAATAGATGATGTTAAATCAAGAATCCGACTTGACCAATCTTTTTGATTAGACGGGTCTTTAATAAAAGAAGGCGTATTAAAATCGGTTTCTAAACTTCTTAAATCATCAGTGTGTGTATCAACCTGTCCAGTATATGAATTTTTAACAACATCTGTAGAATTATTTACTGTTGTTCTTAAATTACTAAGTAAATTCCGAGTATATGTTAACACCTGCTGTTCAATTTCATATACGTCTCTTTTCAACTGATTTACACGATCTGAAGCCTGGCTGATACGAGTTTTAATAGTTGAAAGGTTTGGTTTTGCATTCATTAAATCTAACTGAATTTGATTTATTTGAGTTCTATTTGTATTAATACCACTCAGGATATTAGATATTTTAGGAAATAGACCAGGAGAGAAATTACGAATAGCATCTTCAATCCCTTGCATATCAGTATTGATAGTTTGCACACTTGCACTTAACGTATCAGTTTCAGATGTTGCTGTAGTTGTTCCGTCTGCATTAGTGGTTGTAGTATCGCTGATATTGTAAGTACTCTTATAAGTATCAACTTTAGTCTGCAGATTATTCAAGCTTGTCATCAAATTGTTGTAGTTATTCTGGTTATTAAGATAACCAGGATTGTTAACCTGGCTGCGCAGAGTATTAACATTACTCATAATGCTGTTCAATTCATTTTTCTGCGCCGTTGTAACATTACCAGTTGATTTAGCTTTAGCAGCGTTATACTGAGCTTCTAATTGAGCGAATTGAGACTTTGGATCACCACTGGTATTTCCGTATTGCTGCTGGTTACCATATTGTTGGTTACCATATTGTTGGTTACCATATTGTTGGTTACCATATTGTTGGTTACCATACTGTTGATTTCCATATTGTTGATTACCATACTGCTGATTTCCATACTGCTGATTTCCATACTGCTGATTTCCATACTGCTGATTTCCATACTGCTGATTTCCATACTGCTGATTTCCATACTGCTGATTTCCATACTGCTGATTTCCATATTGCTGGTTACCATACTGCTGGTTACCATACTGCTGCTGTGTTCCATACTGATTATATGGTTGTTGAACACCATACTGCTGTTGGGTACCATATTGATTATATGGTTGTTGAACACCATACTGTTGCTGAGTTCCAAACTGGTTATACGGTTGTTGAACACCATACTGTTGCTGATTACCGAACTGGTTTTGCTGCTGATTCAATAATGGATTGCCAGTAGTCTGGTTTGTTCCACTATTAACCTGAATTCCCAATGATGCTAAAGTGGTAGTTGCTGTTTGTAATGCAGTGGTTGCAGCACTACTGCCGCCACCTTTGCCACCTTTTTTGCCACCTGTACCAGTTCCAGAACCACTTGATATTGCTGCTTGAGCAGTTGCTATATTAGCTTTAACGCTATTTAATTGAGTAAGATATCGAGGATTATTTGCAAATTGTGTCATTGCCTGCTGGTATGCTGCCTGAACTTGCTGTAATTGTGCGTTAACATCAGTAGCACCGGCTCCAGCACCAGTCTTAGCAGTTGGCGACTTTAATGAATCATCCATCGCACGAATATCATCAATATCTACCTGAAACTCCATTACACGATCCTGCATTGCATTGATAGCCTTAGTATCTGATAATCTCCATCTGTCATTTATATCAGAAGCTAATTTATCATGTTTAACACGAAGATCGCGTATTGCGGCTGTTATGCTGGCATCTTTCAGGACAGTCATATTAAATGCCTGGGTATACAATTGTTGATAATCATAATCAACAGCCTGGTAAATAGTCATCAAGCGCTTAATATCTTCTTGAGAATCTTTCAACTTAGTACTGGCAAAATTACCCGAAGTTCCAGATGATCCAGATGAACTGCTGCTGGTTGATGAAGCCGCATTATCACTATTTGACCACCAGTCGTTATTTGATGAAGCATGTGAATTATTAATGTTCGCCGTTCTAACACCTAATGATTTTGATAATGATGCAAGGTTCATCTTGGTTACAGGAATAACACGAACAAAATATTCTGATGATGACGGCTTAGTTACTGATGAACCATCCTCAACCTTTTTTTCTGGTTCAGGAACAAAACCAGTGTCCGGTGCATCCAAAGGATTACCACCTAACGGATCCATAGCAGGTGTTGCTGTATCAAATGTAGGATCAACCATCGTATTTGGATCACCAATAGGCTGTTCACCATTCATCACATCATTTACAGCTAAAGGCTCTACAGGCTGTGTTTTTTGGTTGCTTATTGCTCCAAGTTGTCTTGGCGGTTGATTTAATGGTACTAAAAAAGACGGAAGATTCGGGAAATCTACCGCAAATGAAAGAACACTGGTAACAAAAACTATTGATGAAACAATAACTATCTTTGTAAAACTACGAATCATTTTATTAACCCCTTTGCTTCAACTATAAACTATTACATTTACGGTATATCTATTATATAACAAAACAGTATGTAAAGTTTCATCATTGTTAGAATGATTGCATGTATATACTAACATTTTTTTTAACAAATTAATATTATTTACAAAATTTAAAATATATATTTGAGATATTAATGACTTTTTCAAACTTTTTTCAGATTTCCCATCATAATTATCGTAAAAAACGCCTTCCCTTTATATAAATAAAAGAAAGGCGTCATATTATTTTTCTACATAATAACAAATAAATTTTATTTGTTATTTATAGCAGTTTTAACATTTGTACGTGTTGATTCAACTGATGATGACAAGTCAAGAATACGTGATGCCCAATCCTTTTGATTAGTTGGCTCACTTATATATGATGGTGTATTGAAATCTGTTTCAATCGCTCTGAAATCATCAGTGTGGGTATCAACTTGACCTGAGTATTGATTTCTCACAGCATCAGATGCGTTATTCACTAAAGCTCTTAGTGTTGCTATTTGATTGCGTGTATTATTCAATACTTGCTGTTCAATCCCATAAACATCGCGTTTTAATTGACTAACTCGATCTTTTAATTGATTTGTCCGTGTCTGGATAGTTGAAACATTCGGTTTTGCATTCATCAAGTCTAACTGAATCTGATTAATATTAGTTCTTGTAGTATTCAATCCAGATATGATACCAGATATTTTAGGATATTGATTCGTATTGAAATTACGGATTGCATCTTCAATACCTTGCATATCAGTATTAATTGTCTGAACATCAGTGCTTAAGGTATCTAATGCAGTAGGTGTAGTGGACGTTGTACCATCAGCATTTGTAGTTTTTGTATCACTTATGTTATATGTACTTTTATAAGTGTCAATTTTTGTCTGCAGATTATTTAAACTTGTCATTAGATTGTTATAGTTGTTCTGATTATTCAGATAATTCGGGTTATTTACCTGGCTGCGCAAAGTATTTACATTGGACATAATGCTGGTTAATTCATTTCTTTGTGCTGTCGGTATAGTTCCGGTTGATTTAGCTTTAAGAGCATTATATGCTGCTTCCAACTGCGCAAACTGCGATTTTGGGTCGCCAGTATTGCCATACCCGTTGTTGCCATACCCGTTGTTGCCATACCCGTTGTTATAGCCATTGTTACCATAGCCATTGTTATAACCGTTGTTGTAACCGTTGTTGCCATACCCATTATTATAACCATTGTTTCCATAACCATTATTATACCCGTTATTGTTGTAGCCGTTGTTATAACCATTGTTATAACCGTTGTTGTTATAACCGTTGTTGTTATAACCATAACCATTATTATATTGACCATTATTTCCATAAATACCATTATTTATGCCAGTATTATAACCATATTGGCCAGTATTATAGATACCATTGTTATAGCCATACTGACCATTATTTAAGCCGGTATTATAACCATATTGACCATTATTTCCGTAAATACCGTTGTTATAACCATATTGACCGTTATTTATTCCATTATTTCCATACAACCCGGGGTTAATCACTGGATTTACACCATTTAATAATGGATTCCCTATTATCTGGTTTGTTCCCCCATTAATCTGAATACCTAATGATGCCAAAGTGGTAGTCGCTGCCTGAATAGCTCTTGTAGCAGCATTATTATTACCACCTTTACCACCCTTTTTACCAGTTGTACCAGTACCACCACTTGTTATAGCATTTTGTGCAGTTGCAATGTCAGCTTTCACGCTATTTAACTGGGTTAAATAGCGGGGATTATTTGCAAACTGTGTCATTGCCTGCTGGTATGCAGTCTGAACTTGCTGCAATTGAGAATTAATATCTGTGGCACCACCTGTACCAAGACCATTTTGAGCAGTTGGTGACTTTAATGAATCATCCATCGCACGAATATCATCAATATCCGTCTGGAATGCCATTACCCGATCCTGCATAGCATTGATAGCCTTCGTGTCTGATAATCTCCATCTATCATTAATATCTGAAGCTAATTTATCATGTTTAACGCGAAGATCGCGTATCGCGGCAGTAATACTGGCGTCTTTCAGTACAGTCATATTAAATGCCTGTTTATATAACTGCTGATAATCATAATCTACTGCCTGATAAATGGTCATCAATCTCTTAATGTCTTCTTGAGAATCTTTCAGTTTAGTGTTAGCAAAATTACCAGCAGTTCCACCAGATGTTCCTGAAGTATCAGTTGTCGTAGGTGCATTTGCACTATCAGACCACCAATCATTAGATGTTGTTGCTTTAGAATTATTTACATTGGCGGTTTTAACACCCAATGATCTTGATAACGTGGCGAGATTCATCTTAGTAACAGGTATTACCCGAACGAAATATTCAGAGGATGCTGGTTTAGTTACTGATGTTGAACCTTCATCTGTCTTCTTTTCCGGTTCTGGCACGAATCCGGTTTCTGTATCATTTACCGGATTGCCGCCAATCGGGTCTATTGTCGGAGTACCTGTTTCAGGAGCAGGATCAACCATAATAACATTATCTTCAACCGGTTGGTCAACCGCTATAACGTCATTTACAGGTTGTGCAATTTGTTTCCCCGTTTGTCTTGGGGGCTGATTTAATGGTGTTAACATTGACGGTGTTGAAAAATCTGCCGCTGATGCAAACATACTGGCAATAAGGATAATTGCCGATACAATAACCATATTAAAAAACTTACAAATCATAATAAACCCCCTTGATATGAATGATGACTTGTTATATTTATTTATACTCCATACTTTTCGTAAAGTTTCATAAACTTACGTATGATTACGTTTCTATTTTAGCATTTATTTCATAATTTTTGAATATACATTTCATATTTTTACGTTTTTTTCTATTTATATTCTATGTAAAACATATTGTTATAGTAGCAGAGTGAAAAGAGTTGCCTACATGCAGATTTTACAGCTTTATTACAAAAGCATCCCTGATGTAAAAAATACTCCAGGGATGCTTTTGTAATATAAATTGGACTACTTAACAACAATATTAACTAATTTTCCGGGTACAACAATGATTTTAACAATGCTGACGCCTTCAATATATTTCTTCACACTGTCATCATTCAAAGCCAGTTCCTGCATAGTATCTTTATCTATTCCAACAGGAACAACTAACTTACTTCTCAATTTTCCATTTACTTGAATCGGAATCTCCAATGATTCATTTGCGGCAACTTTTACATCACCAGTTGGCCATGGCAGGTATGGCATATCACCGTCTATTCCCAATATATCGAAAATTTCACAGACAATGTGCGGGGCAAATGGCGATAACATCCGCAGCAACATCTCAATCGCTTCGCTCCATGGCACATTTACATCTGCGTATATATCATTCGAATCAGGAGAGAATGACGAAATCTCATTCAATAATTCCATCATTGCCGCTATTACTGTGTTGAATTGCATTCTTTCAATATCATGAGTAACTTTGATAATGGTTTGATGTGTCTTGCGTCGCAGTGCCCGTTCCAGCGGACCCATTTCCAATACTTCAATGCTATCGCGCCATTCCAAGCGGTATACCGCTTTATTCAGCGCGACCATTCGCCAAATACGATTCAGGAAGCGCGCTATTCCTTCTATTCCAGGCGGTACTGTATATGGTTTTCCAGTTGCCGGGTCAATCCCCCACTCTGCTCTTTCACCAGCCGGTGCCATAAACATGATAAATATGCGCGCGGCATCCGCGCCATAATCATTTACAACATCATTGGGTGGAACAGCGCCACTGCGTTTTGACATTTTTTTGCCGCCGGCAGTAACTATCCCCTGGTTAAACAGTCGCGTGAACGGTTCATCAAAATCAACCAGGCCCATATCATGCAATGCCATGGTGAAAAATCGTGCGTAAATCAAGTGCATGGTGGCATGTTCGCGTCCACCGACATACATATCAACCGGCATCCAATATTTAATATCTTCCGGGTTGAATGGCTTATCTTCTACCTGTGGCGAACAATAACGCAGGAAGTACCAGGAAGAATCCATGAAAGTATCCATCGTGTCGGCGTCGCGGCGCGCATGACCGCCACAATTTGGACAGGTTGTATTCATAAATGATTCGCTGGTGGTTAAAGGCGACTGACCGGAACCGGTAAACTCAATATCATCAGGCAATAATACCGGCAGTTGTTCATCAGGAACCGGTACAATTCCGCACTTTTCGCAATACAACATTGGTATAGGTGTGCCCCAATAGCGCTGACGGCTGATGCACCAGTCGCGAAGACGGTAATTGATAGTCCGATTGCCGATTTCCGTTTCTTCCATTTTATCAGCAATTTTTTCCCATCCATCATCTGACGGCATACCATCAAACTCTGCTGAATTTACCATGTTTCCTTCAGCAACAAATGCAGCAGTCATTTTAAATGCATCTAAATCAGTGCCTTCCGGCGCGATGACGATAGTTACCGGAATATCATATTTGCGGGCAAATTCAAAGTCGCGCTGGTCATGTGCCGGTACCGCCATAATTGCTCCAGTGCCATAATCCATCATCACATAATTAGCAATGTAAATCGGCACTAATTCGCCATTCATCGGGTTAACGGCATGTGCGCCGGTAAATGCACCTTTCTTTTCCAAATCAGTAGCAGCACGGTCAATTTCACTTAATTTGGCTACTTCTGAACGCAATTTCTGTACTTCGCTTATTTGTTCAGATGTTGTTATTTCATCAACCAATGGATGTTCTGGAGCCAGCACCATGAAGGTTACGCCGTAGACAGTATCCGGTCGCGTTGTAAATACCCGAAATGCTTTATCATGGCCGTTTATCTTCCATGCAAACTCAACACCCTGGCTTTTTCCTATCCAATTCTTCTGCATCGCTACTATGTCATCCGGCCAGCTTATATTATCATGACCCGCCAGCAATCTTTCCGCGTATTCAGTAATACGGAAATACCACTGTTCCATCATTCTTTTAACTACCGGATGCTCGCAGCGCTCGCAAATGCCGTCTACAACCTGTTCGTTAGCCAATGCCGTCTGACAATCTGGACACCAGTTAACTGCAGACCGTTTTTTATAAGCCAGGCCTTTTTTAAACAATTGAATAAAAAACCACTGGTTCCATTTGAAATAATCCGGCTGGCAGGTTACCACACTTCGCTGCCAGTCATATCCATATCCCATGGCGCGAAACTGTTTTTGCATATTGGCGATATTCATCATCGTCCAATCACGCGGATGCACTTTACGTTTGATAGCGGCGTTTTCTGCCGGCAATCCAAAGGCATCAAAACCGGTTGGGTGCATTACATTATAACCGCAATGACGTTTGTAGCGTGCCACTACATCACCGATAGTATAATTGCGGATGTGTCCCCAATGCAGGTCGCCTGATGGATATGCGAACATATCCATAAAGTAATATTTCGGCTTATCTTCATTCATTTCCGCGTGATATAGATTGGTTTCGTCCCAAATTTGCTGCCACTTTTTCTCTATCTCCTGCGGGAAATACCTGTCATTCATTTCTCGGCTCATATCCGCCACCTCGTCTATTATGAATTATGAAAGGACGGGGATTAATTCCCGTCCTTTTCGTATAGAAAGTATAAGTTTTACAACTATGTTATGTCAAATATTTTTCAGCTATTTATTGTAATAGCAATATTAAAAATTCCATGTTGGACCGAAATAAGGAGCGCAAAGCAATGCGGTAACACCAGCAACTTTCAAGCAGTCAGGAATCGGTATATCATTGCGCCAATTAATTAAAAATGCCCACCCCAAAATAAACGGCAATGCCATCACTGCTGTAAATACATAAGTATGCCCATGTAATAAGTGATATGCCAAAGCATTAATAACCATTCCGCCCAGCCAGGTGAATAATACCCATCTCACCATTTCAATATCTAATGAAACGTAATGTTTTAAATACGATAACGTAGTGCCGATAGATGCTGTATATATTAATAAATATACTGACGACCAGATTAAAGTGCTAACCATTCCGCCCAGGATTGATACAGATCCATGATATTCCTTCACATCCTGATCAATCCACGGTTCTGTAAACCCGAAATGTGCCAATAACAATATTAAGATAATGAAAAACAATATTTTTTTCATAGCGCAATTATAATACTTTTCACAACAGTATTCAAAATTTATTAATTATTCCTATCAGAATTCAACTCTTTACTCTTTACCCTTTCTTTAAATCCATCTATCCAAATATCAAAAAATAGATAGACAAGCCACAGGAATAATGCCAATCCAATGACAAGACCTATTAAATGCGATCTTTGGAATACTCTTAGAATTTCGTTAATAATTACCGAAGGGCGGTGCATGATATCCCATGAATTAAAGCGTGGTATCAACCCCAGGTATACTCCAAGAGCGTTAATGAAAAAGAATGGAATTGCCACCCAAACAGCCTTTATTTTCATCTGCTTTACTATCCGCCAAATAGGACGGGTAGATAGGACAAACAGCAGCATACCAATGCCGCTGTAGGCTATATAAAACAACATCCTTATCCCAAACCATACCAATACATCGCGATTTGAATCGTAATTTTGGACAGTTCTGTGCGGTGAATGAACTATTGACCCCAGCAAATGCCGCCATTCAGTAATTAAATAACATGTGTTAGGTAAAAAAGCCAGCCAAATTAAAAAAACAATCGGAAGAAATGAATATTTCAGGTATGTATAGATTTTTTTTTCTTTTGAAGCATCATAAGAATACAAAAAAGAAAATATATAGGCTGCTCCTAATGGAATAGCCGCTAAAAATATATTCCAGCCAACCCAGGTTATTAACGCTGACATCTACCGCACTCCACACCAGATCGCTGCGCATCATCTGGTTCATTTGCCTGCAATGTCAAATCATCCCAGCGCGGACAACGGTTTCCCCAGCGTCCTACCACATCATTGCCGATTGAAATCTGATTTATTTCACACTGGTTGGCACATGATTTGCATAAAAATGATGACTGGCTGACATTCACATCAATAAGATTTGCCAGACCGCGGAAGTTTGTCTTGAAATTAGCAGATTTTGATTTCCTATGTGCCAATATCGCCACACCCCACGCACCCATCACTTTAAAATGCTCCGGTATTACCAAGTCGCGCTTGAGCAATTTCTCAAATGCGCTTTTCATGCCAATATTTGCAGCGACGCCACCCTGGAATAATATAACATCGCGCAATTTTTTACCGTTGATATCATGAGCGACATTCTGAAGGTAGTTACGCGCCAATGAGAGACACAATCCCGCGGCAAGGTCGGGCAGTGACGCCCCCATTTGCTGTTTATGAATCAGGTCTGACTCGGCAAACACCCCGCATCTACCGGCGATGTGGGCGGGATTGTTTGACTGCATGGCGAGACTGCCAAATTCTTCGACCGGCACTTTCAGCCTTTCTGCCTGGTGGTCTAAAAACGACCCGGTTCCCGCCGCGCAAACGGTATTCATGTTAAAACCGACGGTAACCCCGTTTTTGATATAAATAACCTTCGAATCCTGACCGCCGATATCAATTACTGTACTTACCTGCGGACAATATTTTGCTGCCGCTACTGCATGCGCGGTAATTTCTGTACGTATTTCATCAGCACCAGACATGGCGGCGGCCAGATGACGTCCAGACCCGGTGGTTCCTACCGCGGTAATGGGAATATCACCTTCAAAATAATTATCCAGTTGTACAAAAGCCTGGCGAACAGCATCTGCGGGTCGGCCATTTGTGCGCAAATATGATGTGTATACCGGCGATAGATTTTCATCTATCACTGCCATTTTTGTCGTTACCGACCCAATATCTAAACCAAGATAATACATATTATTTTAATTCCCCGCATTTTTCCGTGCTTCCAGCACGTCAAGGAAAGCTTCCAACCGCGTTGCCATCCCAGCTTCACCGGATTGTTCTGATACTACATAAGTCAGCACCGGTATGTCCAGCGACTCGCTGGCAGATACTATTATATTCTGCGCGACTATCTCCGGCATACAGGTGAATGGAAATATGTGAATAACGCCATCAATATCTTCTTTCGACGCCAGCACCACATCTCCTACCGACTCTAAACCATGCCCGCCAACTGGTGACGCCAACCATCCTTCTGCCGCTTTTTGCGATTCCATGCGCTGCTGGCGCGACTTCCCCTGCCCCAACACGTGGTCATCATACCACCCCATTACACTGTGCCGGCAATCTACCAGCACCCGATGCGGCATAGCCGTAGCTATCCAGCGTTCCAGGTAATTTGTCGCTTCCTGTTCCAATAATACCCAAATCTCGCCGGTCAACCGCACTTTCAATGGATTAGTCTCGGATTTTGGGACAAACGCAATCTCCAGGTAAGCTTGTTTGGCAAATGATTTCAGGTCATCTTTGCTGGATATCTGGCGCAAACGGGTAAAATATTTCTTCAGCAATTCATCACCGGCACCACGAACATCTTCATAAGCACGCAATTCCCGCACCATTTCAACGATTTTATCGGCGGTTCTTATTTTATCCAGCGAAAACAGGAATGATGGTATTAATTTATGCCAGGGAGCATTATTAGATAATATTGAGATATTTTTAATAAATGACGGCAATTTCTCAGTCAAAGGTAAAAACGAGTCTGCCACTACCATATCGAATTGCCTGCCGGTTCTTCGCAACAGCAACTCCTGTATCTGTCCGTACCAGCCAAGCCTGCAAAGTCCCTTGCCACCCACCATTAAGATAGTGTTTGCGCCATTATCCAGCAAGTTTTGCATTTGTCCCAGCGTACTAACGAATGGAAAACAGGCGAATTCGGGGGCAAGATCGCGTCCTAGTTCAATTATTTCAGTCGAGGTGCGCGGTGCGGTTATATAATCTACTCCCATATCAGCAAAAAATGAATCAAAACCAATATCGACATGTCCCATTGAGGGATAACCCACGACCCGTTTCTCTATATGTATCGGCACTACTTTGCTTTCTGACGGTTCGCTGTCAAATGGCGCGGTATCTATAAATGCTTCTAAACGGGTCAATATTCCAGCTTCGCCAGTATGCTCATCTATAATCAGGTTCAACAATGGTATTCCAGCATCCTCTGCTGCCCCGGTCAAATATGGTTCAGTCACCAGTGATGTGCCGCACCCAAAAGCGGTAACATTTATCACTTTCTCAACCTTTCCGCTATTTATCAGGTGCAGTCCGGCTCCCAATACCTGGCGTTCCAGATGCCACAAATGGTCGTCAGCATCGGGGATATGCTCAACTGCTTTGTCTATTTTACTCTGACTCACCATTTCCGGGGTAATGATAATCGCGCGGGGATTTATATAGTCAGCTATCACCCGGCAAACTTTATCGTAAATCAAATATGGCTGGCCTAATATAGCGATGCGGGGAGCATCTTCATCAAGGTCGTTATTTAGGAATGTTCGGGTGTTAAACCATAGATCAACTGGAGATATTCGCGCTTCTACGCAGCGGGATACATCTAAATCAAGGTCGAATAATGCGGATGCCAACAGTTTTTTCAGATATCGAGGATTATGCTGCCCAAACTTGGCGGCTACCGCTTCTATTTGCCGCACCATTTTTCCCGGTTCTTCGGTAATATCAATGGTTGGCATTAATACCCGACTGCTTACTAAACCCAATGCGTGAAAAACCATATCCGGCGCGCCAATCGCCTTGGGACAGCACGGATTGCCAAATACCGAGGTGATTCGCGGCAGCCAGATAAAATGCACATTTCCCTTGCGCTGCAGCCATCGAACATGGGCAAACAACTGCTTCACCGGCAGACAAGGCTCATCTGTGGGACAGGTATGTAAATACTCCATCACATCAGCATTGCTCTGCGGCGACACCACTACCTCAACCCCCAATCCTTCCAGCAAAGTACGAAAAAACGGGTATAAATGGTAATGAGACAGCGCGCGTGGAACCCCCACCCGAATAGCAATCCCTCTTTCATTATTCATCTGACTGACTGGCATACCTAATAATATGTTTATATTTCAAGAAAGGCAAGTGAAACAGATAATAGATAACACCACTTTAATTAAATTAAATTCAGGTTCACTTGTGATAAATTATCTTTAGTTAATTATCATTTTTTCTTTAGATATACATTCAGCAATGCCAGAATTCTGTCACTTCCAGGTACTTTGTTTTTCACGTTTTCATTCGCGTAATCAAGCGGCAGTTTGCCATCGATATCTTTGGTATCAAGACTAATCCCTTTATCCAACAGCATTTTCACCAATTCAATATCACTTGAAATAATCGCAAAATTGATTACCGACTTATTATACAGCGCGTCAGCATCTTTATTAATTTTTTTCGTCGCCAACATTTTAGTACGGTTTTTCACCGTCATTGGCATTGTCTTTTCATCGATAAGACCGTCATTAAACTTTTCATCTTCTAAATATTTATAAACATAGGTAAAATGATCAACTAACTCTTTATTAGCAGCATTATCTTCAATTGCGAAATTCAACCAGGCTGTCAGCATCCATAAGAATTTATTGTATGAAGGTGTTTGTCCCCAATGAATTAACTTTGATTTTTCTGGATAAGCTGTTGATACACTCTTAATAGCTATAAAATATATTCCTGTTTTTTTTATTTCATCATTACTTGACATTCCGACTAATTGAACAGATGCGTCTTTATATATATCGCATATTTCTTTAAAATGTTTGTTATTAATAAATCTTGTTATATCAAAATCTATTATATATTTTAAATGTTCTTTTGCCTTATTATATTTATCTTTATTACTTGATTTTAATATAGAATTTACAATATTATTATGGTAATTAAACATCTTCAAAGTAGATTCTGCTTCAATATTTAATAACAAATTTTCTTCAATAGGTACAAACTCATCTGGAATTGGCATTTCATAACATAGCGAATCTCTTTCAAGCATCAATTCAAATAAGTAATTATCTGAAAATTTATATTTATCCATCATAACTTGATAAAATTTTATATAAGATTTCCTACCATCAATAATTCCCATTTCCTTAATTATCATTTTAGAGACAATTATATAATCATTCTCGTAATCAAGTTCTGGTTCTTTAGATATAAAATCTATCACTCTTTCACTCATAATTTTAACATCATCTGCAGTCTTCATTTTACTTATTGCTGATAATATTTCATCTCTCGAGACCTGATCCGCGTTAGTTGAAATAGAAACTGTAACAATTATTAGCAGGAATGCAAATAGTAATAATATTTTATTCATTTCATTATCCTTATGATTTTCGTTCGCTTTAATTGACCGGTGGTGTAATTAAAGCTGATACTGGTAATCTGGTGACAGACTACTCAATTGCCGTTTAATCATAATTCCTTTCAATACTTTAGAATTTATGAGGCTTTTGCAAAACCCCTTAAATTTTTAATCTAATTTTTAAAAACTACCCATTTTATTAGATGCTATAAATGGTATTTTTACAACAAATGGGTAGTATTTTATAAATTCTCTTAAAAACCATGTT
>Ga0194052_1000335_pt1 | contig 31176 bp, 21 predicted proteins | sample SepL226m_MetaG_FD_160117 | JGI IMG/M metagenome (GOLD analysis project Ga0194052, IMG submission 160117) | Anoxic zone freshwater microbial communities from boreal shield lake in IISD Experimental Lakes Area, Ontario, Canada - Sep2016-L227-6m | ecosystem: Environmental > Aquatic > Freshwater >...
GGGGTTGGTTTAGAACAGGGGTGGGTTTAGAACCCACCCCTACAATAAAACAATAACACTGAGGAGACACAGAGATTCACGGAGAATTTTATTTATTCACTCCGTGAATCTCTGTGTCTCCTCTGTGTGGCTCTGTGTAATTATTATTCATACCGGTAATATATTTTATCGATATTGTCTTTCAAAACTCCGCCGGGATACCATAATGGGTAATATTCAACGCCGTAGATGCCTGTCAACCAGGTATGCCAGAATCTTTTTACGACTGGTTTTTTAATTTCCAACATATCACGCATAGAACGTGTATATGTTGAATCCATAATTTCCATATCTTCAACTTTTCCAGCTTTATAATATCTCTTTCCTATATTCTTTTCCTCTTGATCCATTATCATTAACAAAAATATCTTTGCTGACGACAATTTTTCCGCGTTAATTTTCGAATAATATACTTCTGAATCACCGGGTGAATCAGTATATTTACTTTTATTGCCAATTATCAATAGGTATTCCATTGACATACCTATCAGCAATATGAAAAACATTAAAGTTGCTGCACCAGTAATAAAACCGCACCCTTCCCTATTATAACGTGACACATTGGCGAAAGCTAAACTGGCAGTGATGGCAGGTAACAATCTGTATGCAGGGGCAAAACTTTGTATTTAAATGGTGTGAAAAAATATGAAAGAGATTAATAATAAAACAGTTATCGTTACGACTATTTTAATAATATTCTTAACAACAAACTTCCTGTCGAAAATAACATAAATATTATCGACACTAATAATCCCAACAAAATTATCACATCAAATGATGGGGTCACAAGTTACTCCAATTTTATAGTTACAAGATGCACTGAGGAGACACAGAGACTCACACAGAGAATTTATTTATTCACTCCGTGAATCTCCGTGTCTTCTCTGTGTGACTCTGTGTAATTATTATTCACTCCGGTAATATATTTTATCATAATTGTCTTTTAATACTCCACCGGGATACCATAACAGGTAATAGCCGGCCCGGCTATTTGAAAAGTAATATGCCTTTCTTCAATCTTTCATTCAATTCCCATAACGCGACACGGTTGCTGTCCCATTTTAGCAAATTATAAACTTGTTCATAATGAAGCCAGCACATTTCTGTGTGTTCATTTGAAATAACAATTGCGGAATCCCCCACATTTATCCCAAAACAATATTCAGGAATAACATACAAATCTTTACTCCATGAATCGGCACATGAAAAGCAATTTATTGGCACAGATGAAATAGAATCCAGTTTTATCAGCATTTCAGCAGCAGCCCCAATCTCCTCAGTCGTTTCACGTTCAGCACTCTGGATTGGTGACTCGCCATCCTCACCGCCACCCGCGATAAACTGCCAATACCCATCATCACTCCGCTTAAGCACCGCAAACTCTACGCCATCTGCAGTATGACGGAATGGAATAACCAAAATTTGAAATGGTTCACGCATAATTTCTTTCCCTTAAAGACGCAAAATATTGCGTCTCTACATCTACACAACTAAATCCTAACAATCGATATAAAAACCCATAATTTTTAATTCGTATTTTTAATTTTTAATTCATTTAGCTTCTGGTCCTGCCTGGTAATTCCTTGTTACATCGGCTTGCGAGAAATAGCGGTCGTGGACGGCCATCAGGTAATATGTGCCAATATATGACTTTGATTTATTGGATTCGTTACCCAGATATATCGGTGCGCCGGCTACCCATTTTGACGGTTGCCAATTAATGTCCTGGTCGCCGTTGTCTTTGCCATTTATATAGCAGCGGGTTTTGCCGCTGTTGCAGGTAAATACAATGTGCTGCATACCGCGTTGGAAACACCAGGGGAGCAGCGGTTCCCAGGTGCCTTGCCGCAATTCTTCACCTTGCGCGACCGCTTTTAATTGAAACCATGAATGTCCAAGCAGCATATTGCGCTCAACATTATTCTTTTCCCAGGTGAAGAAAACGCCCAGCCATTCGGTATTGGTTGTTCTGTCATTCAATGGGTACAGGGTTTCCGGCGACAGCCAGAATTCGACTGTAAATACTCCCGTTTTTGCCAGTTTCATCAATTTATCTGCCGGGGCAACTGATTTCAATGGCGCAGTGCCATGTATTGCCAATCCTTGTTTCGGGTTCCATACTGCCTCTGCTTCTTTTGGAATTGTCAGGTTCAGCGGAGCCTTGCCGGGAGACTGGTCGGTGACAATATTCCCCTTGCCTTCATTAAAACGATACAGCAGCACTGCATGGCTGTCATCACGTTTCAACGCGGGGTCATACACCGGCAATTCTATATGCACAGCCTGCGATATTGACTTACCATCGGTAACGTTAAATTTATACCAATGCATCCCGATTTTCCTTGGCGTGAATATGGCATCGGTTTTACCTAATGCCACAGCATTTTCATCACCGGCAGGTACAATGCCCGGCACGACAGTGAACTTCAATGGTTTATTCAAAGTAGAATCTGCTATGGGATAAGCGAGTGGCAACGATGCTCCTTTGTTTACATACTCAGGATAATTGAACTCGCCAATACTGAATTGCGGGTCGGTGCGGAGTACCGGGATATTCGCGCTGGAAATACGCACACGGGAAACAGCCAGGGCATTTTGGGTAGTCCATATCGCTGGAATACCACCGGTCAACGGTTGCGGGTCTTTATATACCAATACCGGTATATTCGGGTCTTTTCTTTCTTCCTTGTACCACCACGGATAACTGACTCGAAACCATACTATGACATTGTCACCTTGTTTTTGCAGTTGGAAATTCAACCACCAGCGGTGGTAATAACCATGTTCTATCGGCGATATCGGCACAGAAGCTACTTTTACACCATTTCGGTATAATTCCACCAATCTTTCCGCCAGCAGTGGGCATTGGGAAGTCGGCATTTTAGAATTTCTGGCGAAAACCGGGTTGAATACTATAGAATAACCAGATTTGGGGTCTTGCCCGTCGCCGCATATTGTCATTCCAAAATCGCGATAACGGTATTCATATAATTGCGTCTCGTGAGGATATTCCGTCTTAATTCCCACAAACGCGTCCAGCATCTGGTCGCCTTCTATTCGCCATTTATACCATAACGCAGCATTTTCGCGGCTCCAACCGGCTAAAAATGACCATTCTGGTGAACAAGACCAGCGTACTGCCGGTTCCCATGTTCCCTCGGTTCGCCAACTTACCGGTGCATTTTCAAACATATCTTCAAACAACTGCGCGCCGACAATATATGGCCTTTTCTGTCGCTGGTATGCCCGCTGAATTAAAAATCCCGGATATGCCCCGGTCAATTGCGTCGGGTCGGCGGTTTCCAACACTTTTTCATCATCAAATGTTATTTGAAAATTCGTTCCGGTGCGGGAAAAACTGACGTTATAATCTTCACCTGGCGTCAACATTTTACCATTTGTTGTTTTTAATACAGTATTTTCACGATACAAAGTGAATGTCGAGGGTTTGCCGGTTGTCCATTCAATTGCAGCGCGATACCCGCTGTTAATATCCTTTCCGTTCGTTCTCATTGCCAGGATAACCAGTGGGTTTCTTCCACCATTACTGTTTATTTTATAATTAATCCGCTGGTCGCCATAATACGGCATACCATGGAAAAATCCGGTGCTGTTATTGCCAACCCAGTCATCTGTACCGCCGTTATACCAGCGCTGATTGGCATATATAGTCTGTCCATAAAAACGATCTATTGAATGCGCTTCGCGAATATCCGCAATCATATTCTGGTCAACGCCGGCACCATACACGGAAACATCGTCAAACGTCGCTCCCATGGTTCCTTCAGCATAAAGCCCTATCCCGCCGCGCCAATAAACAGGGTTATGCAGCGATAATCGTTCTTTGCCATCTATAGAAACCTGTATCCCATCAGTAGAGGAAGCGACAGACATTTTGTACCATTGTCCGGGAAGAAAACCGCCAGCGACTCCCTGCAATTCAGTTATTTTCCAATCTATAAAGTTGCAAATGCTCAAACGATCAGCACCGCCTGTTGCCGGCGACCATTTTACCAATATGCCATGATGCGGGTCAGGCATGTTTACCATTACTCCGGCGGCGCGGTCATTAGGGCATATCGCAACATTAAATGTATAATTTTCCCAACTTGATTCACCTGTTGTACAATATGCTGTACCATTAATCTTGCGGCCTGCCCAGGCAAACGGGTTTGATGCACGTTTTACACTGGCAAACTGTGCATTCTGGTCTTTTATCCTATCCCACCCGGATTGCAATGCCCAATCGCCGCTTTGGATAGTCCATTGCCCGGTTTCCTCGGCTGTCCGCATGAAATCATCAGTAAATACTACCGGCTCCTGCTGTTCAATATCTGAATCTTTAACTGTCCAGCCTGCATCTGCTGTCACCGCGGCTATTTCACCACCACGGCTAATTTCACAAGAATAGCCCGGATTGCCGCCACGAAGCCATATTATTTTATCTCCACGCCTGAGCAGTGTTAATTGATAAGGTTTTCCGGCAATAACCGCAACCGGTGTCTCGCCAACTTGTTTAGATACGCCATCAATTACTGTAGTGAAGATTAATGTGTGGGTTGAAAGAGAAACTTGAGTATAATTGCGGTCATCTTTCCATTCCAGGATTAGCTTAACAGCACTTTTTTCGGTGATATTAGGTGCCGGCAGCAAAGTTAATTTACAATTATAATCACCATTTCCCGTAGAGTCGCTAAATTGCCCCGCCGGTTCCGCAAAAGAATAGACCGCGAGAGATAACACCCATAAAATTGCCAAAAAGCGCAGAAACATCTATATTATCCTTTTATCTCCAGTAGAGTAATAAACAATTCCGGGGATACCAAATAATTTAGATGAAATTAAGGTTAATTAGTTGCGATATAACCACTGATTAGAATGATTTGGTATGATTGAAATGATTATTTTTTGTGCTCTTTACGTTCTTTGTGGTTAAATAAATTCTGTAGCAGGCAAAAGTTATAGCAGTACTTCAAATGCTTCAGCAAAAGGAAAATCGCTGCCGATTCTTTTTGCAATGTCTCTGTTCACCATTAAGATTCTATCATCAAATCCATGTCCGCGGGTGTTCAGGTTTCTCTGATGCTGCGAATGGTGGCAGCGGAGCATTTCGCCTTTCCAATCTGCTTCTACTGTATCAAAGACAGTATAGATATCATCGCGCATTTCAATAGTTTTCGGGTCGCGTATCAGCCATGCCATTATTGATAGCCGTTCCTGCTCTATTATGCGTTGATAAAATAAAAAAGTTCGCTGATGGTCAAGGTTAGTATCATTTCCATGCGGCATAAAGACGATGTCTGGTTTTATATCAAGCAGGTAACGACGCATTAAATTAATATTCGTCAGTTCGTCAATCATGTGACCATCGTCGCCTTCGGTCATATACAAAAACCGCAGACATTCATCCGGCAATCCAAAAAAACGGCAGCTTTCGCGCTGTTCACATTCCCGTGTTGCCGCTTTTTCCGCATTGGTAAATGCACCATCAAACCCATCTTCTACCCCGCTTGCCGCAGATGTCAGCACGCCAACGTCAATACGATTGCCATTTTCATGCAAACGTTTCATGGTAACAGCAACCGCATCAAAATCATCAGGATGCGGAGCCAATACCACAACACGCAAATCAGTCGGTATTTTTATATCGTGTAAAAGTACCGGCGAATTATCAAAAATCTGTTTATATAAGAGTTCTAAATACTCTTTCAAATTACTACCACCGTCTGTCTAAATCATACGGAACAACATCACCTGTTTCCATAAAAAACTTCAACATTCTTTCCTTGTGCCGGATTATTTCACCATTATATAAAGGGTTATTTATCAAATTTTTCATTTCACAAGGGTCAATATACAAATCATAAAATTCATCCATTTCATACAGGCGATTAACATATTTATATCGGGATGTGCGACACATTACCGCTTTAGAATGTGCAATATACGATTCCCACTGCAGGCTTACCCGCGGCCAATAATGTCCCATTTTATTTTCTATATTATATGCTTCTTTACAATGGTCTTCGCTATCTATCCTGCCACCTTCGCAAAACACCGCATCACGATGTTCATCTGTATTACCAGAAACTACTGGCAACAAAGATCTACCAAATTGAGTGTATTCAGGCGTTATTCCAGTTAAATCAAATACTGTAGCAGGAAAATCCACCAGTTCTACTAGCGCATTGCTAACTCGGGGTTGAATTGGGATTTCTTTCGGTGGTTTAATAATAAATGGCACCCGGGACAGCACATCTTCAAAGGTATTCTGCGTTTTTTCAACCAATCCATAATCACCTGTAAAATCACCGTGGTCTGGGAAAAAGAAAATAGCTGTATCATCATACAATCCTGCTTTGCGTAAAGCGTCTATTATTAATCCAAACTGGTAATCTACCCGGGCGCACATTCCATAATATGTAGCACGCAACTCTGTCCAACGTTCTTCGGTCCACCCCTGCATATTCTGACGTTCCCAAATACCCTTCAGCAATGCAGGTTTTCCGTCCCAATTTTCCGGTACAGGCATACGTGTCGGCAATTTCTCCCGGTCAATCATACTGAACCATGGATCTTCAACACCATAAGGAGGGTGCGGGTATTGTAGGGGAAGATACATACAAAGTGGCTGGTCTTTTGGAGCATTTCGTATAAAATCAATCGTACCGAATACATTTGCCCAGTCACCATCACAATAAATATCATCATCACCAGTATCTAACTTTCCAGCATAAAATGAATAAAAAGTATCGCTGTCAGGTGCTCCTCGCCATTCTGATACACCATGCAAACCTGATTTAGGAGTGTGTCCCCAACGTTTGAAATCATCTGTTTCTGCCTGATATTTAATATCACAATATTTGTCATACCCATCTTGTGCTGGGGTTAGATCGTTTTTACCGCCCCACCAAACAAAATAACCATCATCCTTTAAAATTTGCAGCAGACAAGGCTCTTCTTTGCGCAACATATGAAACATAGTCCGATGCCCGCGGGTATGAGGATACCATCCGGTCATAAATGAACAGCGAGAAGGAGTGCAAACAGGATTCTGGCAAAAAGCGGTGCTGAATGACACAGCTTCATTCTCAACAATAGCATCAAGATTGGGCGTCACCGCAGCCGGGTTACCCAGATGCCCCATTACATCACCCCGCCACTGATCAGGATTAAATATCAAAATATGCGGTTTTTTGCTCATTTAATAACCTCTTTTTTTTGACAGGATTAACATGATTATCATGATTTTAGCTTCGCCATTTTAATCATATCAATCATGTTAATCATGTCAAAAATCTGAAAACTGAAAACTATAAACTAAACCCTATATTCAAACCAATCAAAATCTGCCGGAGCAGTGCTGCGTTTGCCATTACCTGTGGCAAACATGGCTACATACGCTCCGGTGAAACCGCCGGCAACTTCTGTTGTCAGGTAGCAGGTTTCGCCATTCGCCATTGCGACAAACATTCCATCAACATCTTCATAGCCAAACTCTACGTTGAATTGCGTGGTATTCATACCGAGAACTAACGGCCCATCCGGTATCACCATTTCCGAGACTACCGCAATCAAACTGCCAATGCGGCGGCGAACGAATACCGAACGTTTGCCTTCAGCATTCAATCTTACCGCAATTTCGTAATGATGGGTTGGATTCATATAGATGGTTATTCCAGCTTCTTCACCATTTAATTTGGGGTTAAAGTCAATTTTCGTTCGGATAACAGCGTCAAAATGCTGCAAACGACGACCGACAAATGCCGGTGAATCGCAAATATCCAGAGTTATTTCTGAACCGTTCAGGCGCAGATATCCTGGCCTGTCAATCAATGACCAGTCTTGTTCATAGGGATTACGCAGAAAATTCCATTGCATTGCCAATTTTTCACTGTCAAAATCATCACGTACAGGTGTCGGGGCAACCGGGAATTGTGGTAAAGTCGGCACCAGCATATCTAATTCAACATGTTTGCCGCCATATACCACCGGCCAGCCGTTTTCGTCCCAAGTTACCGGAGCCAGGAATGTTTCACGTCCCAGGTGATAGCGCGGCGGATAAGCCGCAGCCGGTCGCACTCCCAAAAATACCACCCACCATTGCCCGGTGTGGTCTTCAAATAAATCGGCGTGTCCGGTACATCGAATCGGACATGCCAGGCTGCGATGCGAGAGAATAGGGTTGTGCGGGCATGATTCAAATGGTCCCCACGGCGAGTCCGAACGTGCTATTGTCTCCATGTGGCCATATTCGGTGCCGCCTTCGGCAATCATCAGATAATATCTGCCATTTATTTTATAAAGATGCGGGGCTTCCGGGTAGCAACCACCGGTACCTGGCCATATTGCGCGCATTTCCGAAATAAATTTACCAGTATTTAAATTCAATTCAGATTGCAATATTCCACCATTCCCATTACTGGTGAAATATACCTTTCCGTCATCATCAAAGAATAATGAAGGGTCAATTGCACCATGCGTCAGCAGCATCGGTTCTGACCATTCACCTGCGGGGTCAACGGCAGTAACTATCAGGTGCTGACCAATGGAAACATTGGTGGTGACCATGTAAAAAAGCCCGTTATGGTGACGAATAGTCGGCGCGTAAATACCGGCGCTCCAACCGGCTTTATCCAGCAGCAACTGGCTTTTGCGGGTCAAACAATGCCCGATTTGCGTCCAATTTATCAAATCTTTGCTGTGAAAAACCGGCACTCCCGGGAAAAATTCGAATGTGCTGGTTACCAAATAATAATCTTCCCCCACCCGGCAAATACTGGGATCAGGGTAGAACCCGGGAATGATAGGGTTTTTATAACCAAAATTTACTGTCATATTTTCCTCTCGTATTGACGCAAGTATAATTTGCATTTTTTTGACATGATTAACATGATTAACAAGATTAATTTTTATCCTTCCCATCCTGCCTATCCATGTTAACAAAATATGAATAATTCGATACTATTTTTTCAACAGCCAGTATAAAACCATCAAACTTGTCAATAGTTTTTATTATACAAACCAAAAACTTCTCATATTTATATACTTTTTATTTTACAAACTAAAAACTTCACAAATTTGAATACTTTTTGGTTTCAAAACCAAAAACTTTTGAGTTATTGTAATTAATGCATAAGCCTATATATAAATTTTATAGAATAGACAAGATAAGATTATATCCTGCCCATCCTGCCTACCCAAATTAATCTAAAACTTCACCATTGTCTGCGCTGGTGCTGTCGGCAATTCCGGGTATGTCCATTCGCTGACGTCTACCGTATGGCTGCCATCTGTTACACCAAAGGCAAAGCCGAACTGCGGAGTTGCGGTACCTTTTGTTATGGAATGGTCATCTGCCCAACCGGCAAACCAGCGGTCGCCATCCATGTGATACATTGGACGGGTAATTTTTTCCGGCCAGGTGGTGGCGATGGTGCGGGTTTTCCCTTCTACTTTACCGGTTATTTTATCCGCGGCAAAGGTCAGGTCGAATGGACCAACCCCGCGAACTCCTACATTGCCTATGCTCATTTTAGCATAAACAGCATCAGGAACGATAAACCTCACTGATTTTCCATCAGAATATATCAGTGCTTTCCCGGCATCAATTTTCACATTGCCATCTGAAGCCACAACGTTTGATATTGACTTTCCGGCATCAACGATATATTCAAAGCTATTATCTTTCTGTACTTTTTTAACACCCGGTGCAACATCTTGATGACCAGTCAATTGTGGAACTATGGCTATTGAAGATGTCGCAGATGGAATTACTGTTTCACCGATTTTAATATCAGATACTTTTATTGTTTTTTCAAATGGCGCAACACCACTGATTATTGTACCTTTATACCCGATCCTGCCATGACCGCTTGTCAGCACCAGGGTGATTATGCCATCTTTGCCAATACGCACAGCACCGGCACTGCCTTCAAACAGTATCCCGTCAGCATTATAAGTCAACGGTGTTGAAGACATGAAAGTATAATCAATTCCTTCCGGATGTTCTATCTTCACCACACCAGTTGCCAGTGATGTAATAACCGGCGCAGGTTCATCTGCCTTGCGCGGGTAAATTACCCATAGATAACCAGAACCCGGCGCGCCGGCGATGCGCAACATGGTATGTTTTTCCCACATGCCATCTTTCGGATTTGCCGGCAATGGACTGCCGTCCTGTTTCACCCAATTTGGTGAAATTGGCGCGGTTTTGCTCCACCAGCTTGGACCGCTATATCCTGCTAATGCAACTGGCTGCCTTTCTTCGTAAAAGTCCGGCGCGATTGCCTTCATCTGCGGGAATTGCAAGTCAAGTTTTACCGGCCATTCGGTATCAACCATGATATTACTGCCGGTGGTTTTAACATTATCTTTTGTTCCCAGCAGATTAAGATAGAACCAATTCGCCAATTTTCCATCTCCATTGGTAGAATCATTTATTACAAAATAGTTTGGGCTATCCGCATTTTTCCCCTTCATGAACATCACCTGGCGATTCCAGTCGAATGCGCCTTGTTTCTGTTCTATACCATCTGCCAGTTTACGCAAACCACCTTTGCCCACCGGTGCGTCGACTATGCCGCCAAACTCTGGTGTTGCGCCGGGATTAATATACCAATCCGGGAAGCCAACGTATGACCAGGCGTAATCCACGCTATCGCCGAATGAATGGTCAAGCACGCTTGCGTCGGGCCAGGCATGTGGCATTTTATTTTCGGGATGGCCAAATCGCAATGTATTTTTATCTTCAAACTCTTTATTCTGCACTCCCCAATATTGGTATGGCTGGAATGGCAGCAAGGTGGCACCGCGACTCATAAGAATCATGTGTCCTTGGTCTTCCGGCCAATGGCTCCAGTTGTTTCCGCTGCGCAGGAACATATATGTTTCATCCGGTCCCTGGTGAGCGCGGAAAATAACGCCAACGCCGGGATATATCTCGCTTTTTAATACTGGTTCTTTTGGCGTGATTGCTACTGGAGCAAGCAAGCTGTTCATGCTGTTTACCGGGTCATTCCTGTCATTCGCGCCGTTTGCCAGCCATGCCCATACCAGGTTTGCCGCCAAATCCGAGTTACGTGGAGCCAATTCCCCCGCCGCTTCCAACAGACTTTCGCTATAGCCAGGTCCACTATTCGCAAGGCCCGGAAATACACGGAACTTCCAACGACTATCCACCGGGGTCAGTAAATTCATGTAATACGACCAGTCCTGCCTATCCGCGTCCAATTGATGTTTTGATATTGTTGCGCCAGCGGTCTGCAATGCCGGCAATACATTCATCACCCGGGAATATCCATGCATGTGATAAGCCGCGCCAAACTCAAAGAATCCGCCGCCGGGTGCGGTTTGCGACACAGCCTTATATTCCAGGTATTGCGCCATGTGGGTGCGCCATTTCTCAAACATCGGGTGGTCTGGCACCAGCGGCAGGAAACTCACCATCGGCGAAAATCGCGCCAGACCCATGTTTGGATTGCCGGAATGCGAACCATCGCCATAGCTGATAATGTCGCCTTCTTCCCAAAGATAGCATATCAATGCCAAATGGGAACGAATCTCGGCTCGGACATCCGCCGGCATATTTGCAATTCCCAATACATCATCTGTTGCAGACGCGGTGATATAATTCGGCGCGGTCCAGTGATGGCCGGTGGTCGGCGAAACCATAACATTATTACAGATACTGGCAAGATTTCTCCGCACCATCTTCAAGCGCGCCTGTGCGACATCATCCTTTGCCCCCAAAGATACCACACCTGTCAGCAGCTTTTGTTTGAAAGTATCCGGCAATGCTGACGCCTGCAAATCTTTTTTATATTTCTCAATATTTTCAGCTTTCAGGTAAAGACGAGGGTATTTAACGCCGCTGTCTGTCCAGTCAAGCTGATAATCTTTATAGCGATTTAATCCAACCACACCATAAAACAAACGTGCCTGGTAAAATGGTCCAACATATTGATTGGTTTCACCCCGGCATTCCATCGCCGGTTTTGCCAGTACCAATCCCCATTGACGACGTCCATAAGTCAGCGACTGCCCCGGTTCATGTTCCTGCATTGAAAATGGCGATGTTTCGCTGGTTACTTCGCGCAGCCATGACGCGTTGCGGCGGCTCATGGGAAATCTTGCACGGACATCATTAGTGCCGGTGGATTGTATCTCTATGGCGTTCATGTGGCGCCAATCGCCTTTGTGCAATGGAACTATGCCAGCCATCGGGTAATTTTTTGGGTTTAAAATCCTCGCTGAATCCTGAAACAGTCCTAATTGCGATAATGGACCCCAGGCACTGTCCGGAATCAAGTACCATGATGGCTTGGATTTTAGCTTCTCCAACGGATCAATATGACCACCATCTACCTGCCCATTGCCGGCAGTACTTGCAACTTCCATTTTATCCGGCGACCAGCCATCTGTCATGTTCAATTCCCAGGAATCGGTGCCATCCATCACTCCCGGATCATATTCCTCACTGATTTTTACTACCGGCACATTGTCTTCTACGCGAATCACCGCGTGATAAAATCCACCGGCAGCGAAATCAATTTCATAACGGATAGCGGCAAATACCGGGCCTTCACCTATTAAAGATACTCTGAATGCCTTCACTAACCGCGTTGCCAACATCTTGCCAGACCCGCGCCATGCCCCATCAGAACCGCGAAAAGCCAGCATCGGCGCCGGCAAAGTATTTGCAGCCACCGGAGTTTTAAACTTTTTTTCCTGCTCAATAGGAACCTTCACCGCCAGCGTGCCAGTCGCCAATACCAATGCATCGCCATCTTTATTGGCAGTAACAGCAGCAGCGGGCGTTTCCCCTTTGCCGTCATCTTTTATGGTAAATTCGCGGATACCATTTGCCGGCAAATCGGTAACAAATGTAAATTCTGCCTTTTTTCGGTCAATCTTTGTCACCTGTACCGCAACTGGTTTCCCCGCCGCGTCAAACAACCGCAATTTCTTCGCCTTTGACGCATCAATAGAATATGTCACCGCATCTGGCGCAAATCCGCGCCCAGTCCAGTCCTTGATAACAAGTTTTTGACCAGCATTATCGGCAGACATAGATGCAATGCAAAGTGAAAGCAAGATAGTGGCAAATAGAATTAACCGTTGGAATTTGAAAATCATTTTTTTCTCCCGGCAGATTATTGGAACGTTACTATTTGTTAGAACATCATTATATTGAAAAGTTTTAATAAGTTAAATTAATTTTTAGACATGATTAACAGGATTAACAGGATTTTTGGCTACGCCATTTTTAATCTTGTAAATCATGTTAATCATGTCTAAAAAAAGAAAAACGAGTTTAAAATCGCAGATTACGAACCTGTTCGATGTACCATTTGTAATCTGCCAGGGATACACCGGGGGTTATCAGATGGTCAGGCATCATCATGTAGCCGCCATCTTTCATCAGTGGAATCAGTCGTTGGATTTCATCCAAAACTGCATCATGGCTTTTTTCCAGCGTCATTTTGTCAAAGTGTCCAATAATGCGCAGTTCTTTGCCATATTTTTTGCGGTATGCCATGCCATCGGCTTTCCATACCCCAACTTCAATAGGAAATTGTACGTTGACGCCTGCATCAAGCCAGGGGCCTACCAGTGCGCTGACGTCGCCATCGGAGTCTATGCCGTAAAGATTCACGCCATATTCTTCCAACTTATTGCGTATTTTCAGATAACCAGGGGCAACACATTCGCGGAAAATATCAGGACTTACAAACGGACCGCTGCGGCCGCAGATATCTTCCCAGCCAAATCCCATATCAACCTTAACCTTTGGCAATACCTGATCGGCAGTCCAGCAGACTAAATCGGCGATAGTCATCACCATTTCCGCAAAAACATCACGGTGGTCATACATGAAATATGCGAGATTTTCAACACCCATCCAGTCGCGAATCCATCCCATCATGGAACCTGTCCAGAAGGTGATGGGCAAGCCGGACGCTTCCGCGTTAGCGATATGCTCATCAAGGTTGGCGGGAATTCGCGCAGGATCTGGCTGCAGACGCCATTTATAATGATCTTCCCAATCTTTCGGAGTTTTCAAAGTATAATCGAGATAATGAGGGATACTGCTATGATGTTTTAATTCATTGCAAATAACACCGCTGGAATCGCGATAAACCTTATATTCTGCGTCTTCTTCAAATATTTCTATTTCAAATAGTGGAAATAGACCGACATTGCCGGAAACGCCGGTCCAATGCGGTGTAGTGCCAAGAATTTTATGGATGCTGACATCACGTGGCAAACCTTCATTATACCATCGCTCCATAGTCTCATCCCAACCATGCCAATGTACCACTGGCATACGGTCAAAATTACCATAATTCATAATTTCTAAAAAAAGTTCGCGGTTATTCATTATAAAACCACCTTAATTACTTCAGTGTATACCGGAAAACATACACTGTCAGCGGAATTATACTATTACTACGGACTACGTCAATAGATTTTAACTTTATTACCTGTAAAAAAACTATAAAATGATAGTTCCTCCTTCCTTCCGGGTATATATGATGATATAATTAATCAGCAGACATGGTCTGCGCAGATTTTGCCTGGAGGCAATATGTAATGACCGAGAAAAACAAGCGATTTTCCGATTCATTTGAGCAGATGCAGCAGGATGTGGATAAATATTTTGATTCCTACACCCGAATGCGTCCTGCAATAATGACCCAATTCAGCACGCGATGGTCGCCGCCTTGTAATGTCTATGACGCTGGCGATACCATCCGTGTATTAGTAGAAGTTGCAGGGGTACGGTACGATAGTATCGATTTAACCCTTCATGAAGATAAACTGATTCTACGCGGAGACCGCAGCGAACCAGACCCGCCAGCACGAAATTACCTGCGAATGGAAATAGATTTCGGCGAGTTTGAATTAGAAGTTCCGCTGCCGGAACCGGTAGATATAGCAAAATCTTCCGCACATTATGAAAACGGCTTTTTACTGATAGTATTGCCGAAAGTACCTGCCGCCGCGCCGCATAAAATGAGAGTAAATGCACCCGGCAAAAAAGGCTGATTGATATAAAAGGAATATATAATGACCTTATTTAACAAGGATTTAATATTTGGCAGTGATGACGATATCGAAGATGCCATCGGATTTGCTATCGGTGACGGAGATGATGGCGAACCGGAAGAGAATAATATACCGCTGGAAATGGCGATTTTGCCGGTGCGCGACCTCGTAGTGTTTCCGCGTACCATATCGCCACTCGCCATAGGAAAGCCGAAGTCTATAAAATTAATCAATGAAGCGTTGGAATCCGATAAAATTATCGGCATTTTCGCCATTCAAACAGATGCTGAAGATGCCACCCCTGACGATATTTACGGTATAGGTACTGCCGCGAATATAGCCCGTATGATGCGAACTCCAGACAATAGCATGCGCATGATTGTACAGGGATTGGAACGCATTAAAATTAAAGAAATCCTGCAAACAGAACCATATATTCGCGCCAGAATAGAGATAATACCGGATATTGTTCAACCTCAAAGTATTGAGTCTGAAGGCGCAGTTCGCCATGTCATGACATTGTTTGAACGCGTTGTCACCCTGGCGCCATACTTGCCGGAAGACCTGCTGTCATTTGCCAGCAACATCAAAAATCCCGGTCAGTTGGCAGACTTAATAGCCTCTACCATGAACGTGAAAATCAGCGAGCGAATGGAACTGCTGGAACTGAGCGACATCAGCCTGCGATTGCATCGGTTAAGCGAATTGCTGAACCGTGAAATTGAAATATTGGAAATCGGCAGTAAAATTCAGGAACAGGTTAAGTCTGAGATGGATAAATCCCAGCGCGAATATGTGCTGCGCGAACAGATGAAGGCTATCCAGCGCGAATTAGGCGATATGGACGGCAACATGCGTCCGGAAATTGATGAGCTGAAAACCAAGATAAAAAACGCGTCGCTATCTGAAGAAGCCCGTGAAGTTGCCCAACGCGAGATGGACCGGTTGGATATGATTAATCCAGCTTCGCCGGAATACACCGTGTCGCGAACTTATCTCGACTGGATTTTAGAACTTCCCTGGCAGAAATCAACTGAAGACAGCATAGATATCAAACGCGCCAAAGAGATTCTGGACGAAGACCATTACGATTTAGAGAAGGTGAAAGACCGTATATTGGACTTTTTAGCTGTTAGAAAGCTAAAAAACGATATGAAAGGTCCGATCCTTTGTTTCGTCGGGCCTCCTGGCACCGGCAAGACTTCACTGGGACATTCAATCGCCCGTGCGATGGGTCGCGAATTCGTTCGCCAATCGCTGGGTTCGGTACGCGATGAAGCGGAAATACGCGGACATCGCCGCACCTATATCGGCGCACTGCCGGGAAGAATAGTACAGGGAATCAAACGCGCGGGGTCAAACAACCCGGTTTATATGCTGGACGAAATTGATAAACTGGGGATGGATTTCCGCGGCGACCCGTCGTCTGCCTTGCTGGAAGTGTTGGACCCACAACAGAATAACAGTTTCAGCGACCATTATCTGGAGATTCCATTTGACCTGTCAAAAGTGTTGTTCATCTGTACCGCCAACACCCTGGAGACAATCCCGCCGCCATTGCTGGACCGTATGGAAGTATTGCATTTATCTGGCTATATAGAAACGGAAAAGCTGGTTATTGCCCAGCGATTCCTGACAAAACGGCAACGGGTAGAAAACGGCCTACCGGAAAAAACCCCGATATTCCCCGATGATGTATTGCGCAAAATCATCACCGGTTATACCCGCGAGGCCGGAGTACGCAACCTTGAACGCGAAATCGGGTCGGTCTGCCGCAAAGTAGCCCGCAAAATGGCGGAAGGCGAAAAACTGCCCCGTACCGTAAAGGTTAAAGATGTAGAAAGCTACCTGGGGCCAATTAGATACCGGCACCAAGGCGGCGAAGAAGAGAGCGAAGTAGGCGTTGCCACCGGGTTGGCGTATACCACCGTCGGTGGTGAAACCATGCCGATAGAAGTAGCGAAAATACCGGGCAGAGGTGAATTTATATTGACAGGTTCCCTGGGTGATGTCATGAAAGAATCCGCGCGCGCTGCCCTGACATACACACGTTCGCGAGCAGAAGAACTAAAACTGGAAGAAAATTTCTACAATAAATACGATTTGCATATCCATGTTCCGGCAGGAGCAACACCAAAAGACGGGCCATCTGCGGGGATAACCATCGCAACCGCGGTAATTTCTGCCCTTACTGGAGTTGCTGTGCGCAAAGATACCGGCATGACCGGCGAAATCACCCTGCGCGGGCATGTATTGCCGATTGGCGGACTACGCGAAAAACTGGTTGCGGCACATCGAACCGGGCTGAAACAGATATTAATACCGGCAGATAACGAAGCCGACCTGGCTGAAGTACCGGATTTCTTGAAAGAAGATATGCAGATAATACCAGTGAAACACATGGACGAAGTGCTGTCGCTGGCATACGTAACACCGTTGAAAGAAAAAGCACCGGTGAAAAAGAAGACTAAGAAAGTTAAATAGAAATAGCGAAGAAGAAGAGAGATTTTCTCTCTTCAAAACCACCCCCTACCCCCTCCTTACCAAGGAGGGGAGTTCTATTTCTAATTTGAAAACTATTTAAATTTCAGAAAATTTCCATTTTTGAAAAGGTAAATAACTATGCAGACCATTTTTGAAAAAGCGCAGACTATTGCTGAAACGCTGCCATATTTGCAAAAGCATAATGGCGCAACTATCGTTGTTAAGTATGGCGGCGCCGCCATGACTAATCCGCAGGTGCGGGCAGAAGTATTGCGTGATGTCGTGTTGCTGCGGTTAATCGGGTTGAACCCCATCATCGTCCACGGCGGCGGACCGGAAATTAACGCCATGGTGGATAAACTGGGGATGGAAACTGTAAAAGTGCAGGGATACCGCGTTACCGACGCAGCCACCATGGAAATTGTCGAGATGATACTTAGCGGAAGTACCAACAAAAGCATCGTTCGCGATATTAACAACGCCGGCGGCAATGCAGTGGGTATCAGCGGCAAAGATGGAAATATGCTGCAGGTTGAAAAGTTCATGCCAAATGGCGCAGATATCGGATTTGTCGGTGAGGTTACCAAAGTTAAAACCGACCTGATTCACGATCTGGTGGATGCTGGATTTTTACCAGTGATTGCCCCTATCGGATTTGATGAAACCGGACAGTCATATAATATCAACGCCGACACCGCCGCCGCCGCAATAGCCGGGGCGTTAAATGCCGATAAATTCATCATGCTCACCGATGTGCCGGGAGTATTGATGGATATCAACGACCCGAAATCGCTGGTCAGCAGCCTGACAGTCGACGACGCCAACACCTTGATTGATACCGGCGGCATAACCGGCGGGATGATTCCAAAAATTACCGCGTGTCTTGACGCATTGAAATTAGGGGTAAAACGCTGCCATATCGTAGATGGCCGCCAATCCCACGCCTTGCTGGTAGAACTTTTCACCGACGGCGGAGTCGGCACCATGGTGATACCAGACGACACCGAGATTGATGAAATTAAGTGTCCTGAACAGAAGTAAGGATAGACTTATATTAAATTTTAAAGTGGGATATTCCCACAACCCTATTTATTTAACCACAAGAACACTAAAGAGGATAAATTATAATGAATATCATATCAATATTTCAACGTTTAATTTACGTGATGTTGATTTTATGTGCTATTGCCATAGCATCAGCCCAGGGCAACACCTCAATGGCAACGCGGCAATATGCGGTGCCTTCACCAGCTAATTTATCAATCGACGGCGACATGGGGAAATGGGATAAATCCGGCGGGATTGATGTGTTTGCTACCCCGGAGACCCGTGCAACCCGCAACGCGAAAATGTATGTCATGTATGACGCGGATGCGCTGTATCTGGGTGTTGACGTTACCGACGCCACGCCGATGATGAATGCACATGACCCGGTGACTGATGCCGGACGTGGGTGGAACGGCGATGCTATGCAATTCCGCATTTATCTGAAGCCTACTTTTCCTGGTAATTCAGCGACATTTGATACTAAAAACGACCCTACCGATCAAATTGTGCATTTGCTCTGCTGGTATTATGGTGCAGAAAAGAAACCTGTATTGCAGCTGGCATACGGAATGAAGTATCTAAATTTGCGCACTGCGTGGCGGGATGGTATTGTGCCAAATGCTGAATACCAGGGAGCTTATAAGCTGCGTCCTGATAAAACAGGATATTCCCTGACATACCGGATACCATGGAAGGTATTGAGCGATACCTATAAACTGAAAGCTGGCGACCTTACCGCTGCTACCTGCCAGGTGCATTGGGCAATCCCCGATGGGTCGGCAATTGAGCCGGGTGGCGTCGCAAATGGATTGCAGAGCCGTCCTGGATTCGCGTTTCAGGAGACCGGCTGCTGGGGGAAATTGATTTTTTCACCTCTTGGCAATTTGGTACAGCAGCAGGCTAATGTGAAAACACCACCGCCAACGCCTCTAAAATTCACCTATAACTTGCCTAAAGATGGTCTGGTGACAGTTGCATTGGTAAATGAAAAAAATGCGCCGGTTCGGCATATCGCTATTGCACAACCGCGTAAAGCCGGTACCGTAACCGAAACATGGGATGGCTTGGGAGATAACGGTGCGCCGCTGCCAGCAGGGACATATAACTGGAAAGCACTGGTACATGACCCATTGGAAGTTAAATATAAATTATCAGTGCATAATTCAGGAAATCCTCCTTTTCCTACTGCTGACGGCACCGGTGCTTGGGGAGCCGACCACGGAGCACCCAGTGCGGTGGCAAGCGCAGGTGATCGGATGCTTCTCGGTTGGAGTGGCTGTGAAGCTGGCTGGGGTTATATCGGCACTGATAAAAACGGTAAAAAACTTTGGGGACAGCGCTATGATGTACAAAACCATTGCTTGATCAGCGATGGCGAATATGGCTATTTATATGGTGGCGTAAACGGTCAAATTGGACTTATACGCACCCGTCTGGATACCGGAATGCATGTTAAGTTTGACGGCGATGTACCGCGGGCACAGATACCGGCAGAAGTAAAAATGGAAGTTGCGGGTCTGGCGGTGAATAAAAACATGCTGATTGCCGCATTTCCCGGATGGACGCCGAAACCGTGGTACATGACAGAGCGCGACCCGAAACTGGACACCGAAACGCAATATAACCGTATTGTGATATTTAACAAAAAGACCGGACAGGTACAGAAAACTTTAGTACTAACAGGTGACGCCGGCAAAGGTCAGCCGCAACTGGGAGCGATTGCCCGGCGAAGCGAAAATGAAATATATGCGATTCTTGGAACTAAAGTCGTCGTCATCTCACTGGCAGATGGTAAAATCAGCGATTTTGCAACTAAATATCTGGATACCCCACAGGCACTGACTGTTGATGCAAAAGGCAATCTTTACATTGCAAACATTGGTGCAATGCAGAATATCACCGTGTTTAATTCAACAGGTAAGTACCAACGCGAAATAGGTAAAGCGGGCGGTAGAGCTATTCTCGGTAAGTGGAACGGTGAACGCGGTGTCTATAACCCCATCGGACTGGCGATTGATGCGAAAGGTCAATTATGGGTTGCCGAACAGGACTGGAATCCGAAGCGATTTAGCGTGTGGAACGTTAAAAACGGCAAGTTGATAACCGAGTTTTTTGGCGGATCTCATTATAGTACCTATGCCTCGATGGATCCCGCCGACCCTACCCGCGTTTATTGCCATGGGGTACAATGGAAAGTTAATCTGGACAAAGGCACCTGGCGACCGGAAGCAACCGTGCTACGCGAACCTGCAGAATGTCCGCGCCACCCGATTACTCTGAAAAATGGCAAGCAATATGCTTATATCAGGGGAACAGACAAAACAGGTTTGCTGATGCGCCAGGGAGATAAGTTTGTATTCGTTGGCGGAATGATAGCGATGAACTTATTGAAAGATTACCCGTGGTTTGTCGATTGGAAAAAAGCATGGGATGCACCCAATGCAGTAAAAGAACGCCAGCAGAAATATATCAACCAGGGTTCACCCGCACAGCTTTTCTGGAGCGATTTGAATGGAAATATGGTAATCGAAAAAGAAGAATTATTCCCTAATGTGCTGGGTAATTTCTATTGGGGAGCAACTTTTGATGCCAATCTTGCATTATATGGTGGTATAGAATACGGCAGCGCGCTGGCTTTCCGTTTAAAACCCGCTAAAATCCTTCCAAATGGTATCCCTGTTTACGACCTGACAAAAATAGATAGCTACGGACCTGGCCAGGCTATTAAAGATTCACAGGTGGTTACAGTGGCAGGTTATGCCGATGAAGATGCTGTTTATATGCTGGGTGGATTGCAAATCGGCAAAAATGGCGAGATGTTGTATCCTGGTTTTAATAAATTCTCTGGCAATGGCGACCATCTGTGGGGATATTGGAATAACTGGACCAGCATGCACTGGGCACTGCGAAAACCTATTCCTAAGAAAGGTGAAATGTTTGGCACCCAGTTAATCTGCGGCAAAGGCGGTGAATTTATCGCCACCCAATGCTACTTTGGAACGGTGGATATATTAACCACAGATGGATTGTATGTTGATAAAATTATGAATGACCAGCGACTCGGACTGATGGGAAATAATACTATATTCGCTGAATTCTTCTCTGGCGAGTTCCTGAAGACGAAAGATGGACGCTATTTGCTGCTGGCTGGCGATACTGACGGCCGGGTTAATGAAATAATAGGTTTGCAGTCAATGCAGCGTTTCGCCGGTAAATATGAAATTACCGCTGAAGACGTCAAAATAAGCAAAGATACACGTGATGCTTATGTAAACCAGCAATCGCGTACGCAAACCCTTACCATACACCGAATGGCGGGACTTGACTGGGCAACAGCAAGTACAGTCAATCGTGAAGTAGATGAAGGACGAAAGTTCAATGTCTCTGCCGGATATGATGAGAAAAACCTGGTGGTACGCTACGATGTCACCAGTCCAAATGAATTAACCAATAGCATCACCGAAAAACAACTACTCTTCAAAGGCGGCAATGTTATAGATATTGAATTGCAGACCAACCCGGCGGCGAAGGCAGACCGCAAAGAAGCAACCCTTGGCGATATGCGTCTGTTAATCACCCGCCAGGAAGGCAAGCCTGTGTGCATGGCATATATCAAAAAAGTGGCCAATTTCACCGGCGAACCTGTAGTCCTGCAATCGCCAACCGGCAAAGAAGTTTTTGATAAAGTTATCGAGATACCAATAGCAATGGATTATACGAAAACAAAAACCGGATTCACCGCTGTGACGCGCATTCCACTTGCTGCTATCGGATTAGTATTGAATCCTGTTAGTATTCAACGACTCGATTTCGGTTACCGTTTCGGCAACGCCACCGGAAACGCTGTCGCACAGCGGGCATATATCTGGAATAACAGCCCGCTGACCATGATAATCTACGACGTCCCCAGTGAAACCCGTATGGAACCTGCAAATTGGAGCACGGCGATGGTGGAATAAAAAGTATATATTATTTCCTTATCAGTTATTTTATGTACAATCAATAGAATGATATCAAAACATATCCAGGAGTATTAGTGTGTCTGACAAAAGGCAAAAATACTCCCAACGAAAATATTTATCTAAAAGTCATGCTTGTTAAACAATAAGCATGACTTTTGTTTTAGCAGGATTTAATCCGGGTATTAAAAGATTAAACTTGGGAGGTGAATGGTATGAAGAAAACAACATTTTTATTATCACTGGCAACGATAGTATCATCGATATTTTTAATATCAGGATGCAAGTCAGAATCAAAAGTATCTTTAAATACAGTACCATCCGTTGATTTAAATAAATACCTGGGCAAATGGTATGAAATTGCCCGATATCCCAATAAATTCGAGAAAGATTGTGTTGGAGTCACTGCTGAATATTCGCTGCGAAAAGATGGGTCAATCAAAGTTGTAAATAGCGCAACTTTGAAATCTTTAGATGGAAAAGAAACTGTGGCTACCGGCAAGGCATATATCGCGGATAAGAAAACAGGAGCAAAGCTGCGGGTTTCATTTTTCGGACCATTTTTCGCCGATTATTGGATAATAGGCCTTGGTGAACAGTATGATTACGCAGTTGTCAGCGAACCATCAAAAAAATACCTGTGGATTCTAAGCCGAACAGCAAAAATGGATGATGATAAATATAATAAAATTGTCGCCTCATTAACCGAACAGGGATTTGATACATCAAAATTAACGCTTACTCTGCAAAAAACATAAAAACCCTAAAAAATATACGCCGGAAGAAAACTTCCGGCGTATTATCAGATAGCGCCCGTTCCTAATCCCAAAAAACTCTACCTGAATATATTATATTTTTACCACATTAATTTACATTCTAAACTAATTTTTAATATGACACCTAAAAAGTATCATATTTTTATTTTAAAGAAATTCCAACATCATCTCTGCGCTTTCAACTTCTTTATGTGCAGGGATTCTTACACCGGCAGGTATCTTTAATCGCGGGTGAATAGTAACGCCATCCGACAATTTTACCCCACCGCGCACCACTACCTCATCTCCAATTGCTACATAACCGCGCATTTCAACTGGCTCTTCTTTGGTTGAATGCAATTCAACCATTATACCAGTCAGTGTATCTTCAACATAACTATGCGGTCCAAGGATAGAACCAGCTCCGAGCGATGAACGAATGACTGAACAGTTCTCAAATATCTCACAATCATCATCAATATTACATTCCTGCAATACAGCACCGGGATAAACCTGAACATATTTGCCGATTCTTACTGGGGGAATAATTTTTACTAATCCTTGTTCCATCTTTTGTTCCAGTGTTAAGTTAGATATCGGGTCTGTCAGGTTTAATGATTCAAAGTCAATCATATTGCCTTCCAGTGGTCCTATTTGGCAATTATAAAGTTTTGACATCAATTCCTTCATTGACTTAAACTTTCCTGTAAGAGTGTCTACCATCGTATTCAAGTAGCTGTTAATATTGCCTAAATCCCCCATTCGACCGATTTCGCATACGTGAATAGGATATCCGGCAGCTACCAGCCACGGTAATAAATCTCCGCCAATATCCAGTTTTTGCATGCGCATTTTATGACATACCGGTTCCTTAGCAATTTCACGAAGCCGTTTTGTGTCAATCATGTAAAATCCGGCATTTGTCATCAACGGCGGTAAATCAACACTGTTGCCGTTTTGAAAACCAAACTTTGCGTAAATCTGCCCCAAAGTAGGCTTCTCGATAAATCCTTTTACACGTCCATCTTCGTCACTATCAATCAATCCATATCTGCCGGCTATCAACTCTGCTGGCTGCCGCGCCGCCGCGATTGTCACAACCGCGTTATTTTCCAGATGGCACTTAAGCATTTCCTGCAAGTTGATATCTAATATTGAGTCAGTCGGGAATACAAATGCGGTCTGAGTAATATCAAAGTGCTCTAAATTTGTTATAAGTGCATCGCCGCTGCCGGTATTTTCATGGTCGTAACGCACTGGTGAATAGCGTATGCGCACATCAAGAAATTCGCCATACCCCACGATATTCTTTATTTGATAGCGATTTTCTTTACCTTTTGTAATCAGCACATAGTCGTCGATTCCTTCACACTTTAGTATCTTCACCATCCAATCTAAAACACGTCTGCCTACAAAACGAACAGCAGCTTTCGCACGAAGATACCCTTTTGCTTTTAATGTTAATGGCCTGAATCGAACCCCCTGACCTGCAGCCAGGCCAATTCCTAAAATTTTATCCACTATTCATCCTCCATTTTAATTTTTATCGAATTGCATGAGAACTACAAAGAAACTTCAAAATTGCATTCGAGATGTATTAAATTAATTATACACCGATAACCACAAAATAATACCATTATATTTTTTAAATAAATAAAAATATTATAAAAAAATACGGTTCCGTATAAAACAGAACCGCATTCAAAACAATATTTAGTTGTCAGCGAAATTATTTCGCCAAATCGTAGGTGTAGTTGCCACCTAAGAAGATTTTTCCGCCGCCGTAAATATCGGTTACGCCGGCCTGAACACCAAAACCGTCACCCAGGTCATAGCTACCTTTAAGAGCGTAGTTGGAACCACGGAAGATGTAATCTACTGCAATATTCAAATTGCCAGCTTTTGCGAAAGTAGCATCAACGCCGATTGCCGGGTTGATTTCTGTTGATCCTGGACCTGCTACACACGCTAAGACAGCAGTTCCATTAACATTAACATCTGCAATGTTCATAGGAATTTCTCTGGTCATTGTGCCATAAACGGTGTAAACGAATGGGCTGCCTGCTGGGCTTTGAATTGATGCACCAACAGCAAGTTTACCTTCAATAGGAGTTACCGGGGTTACCCATTTGCCAGTTACGCCAGTTACTGCGGCATTCATCTGGTAATTAAGACCAGCTTCCCAATTCTCTGCAACGCCATAATTAGCGCGAATGGGATAAAGTCCATTACTGCCGGCGTCAACATAATCGACGGCGAAGTTAAGGGTGTCTACAGGTGCTACTGCCGCAGTGGGAGTAACTGTTAAACCAGTCTGACCAGTTAAGGTCGTGGAGGCCATAGCCGCTGAACAAATAGCTGCAGCGAGGCCGAGGAGAATGAGTTTTTTCATCCCTTTTTTTTCCTTTTCCCGGACAGCGATGGTGTCTTATGTTTCCCATCATACCCGGGCTTTGCTAAAATTTCCTCTCCCCCGACGAAGAGGATGTATAATTAAGGCTTTTAGCCTGACGGGCTAAAATAGTGACGATTCCGTTTCGTCTTACTCATTTAATGCATTTCTATCTGCATTAGAAAACAATATACAACCATATCATACTAAATGTCAATAGGGATTTTTAATAAATCTTAACATTTTTTTAACATTTCTCAATTATAACTTCAATCTAACCTTTTTTGAGCTTAAAACTATCAATAAAATACTTAGGATTAATAAAAATAAAAGTTGCGGCCAGATGTATGAAAAGCCTATTCCTTTCAGAAATAGTGCGCGAAGAACCTTGATGAAGTGCATGGCGGGAATTATATATGTGATGGGCTGGATTACTGCCGGCATGCTGCTGACCGGGAAAATGAAGCCGGAAAGCAGAATTGTCGGCAATTGCGTGCCAATTACCGCGATGGTCATTGCCATTTGCTGAGAGGTGGATATTGACGATATTAAGATGCCAATCCCCAGGGCTGCGGTCAGGAATAACCCGGATGCCAGAAAGACCAGCCACATCGAACCTGTTATTGGTATATGAAAGACATAGAACGCCATCAAAAGCACCAGGATGACGTCTGCGAAGGATATCAGTATATATGGCACAAGCTTGCCAATGATTATTTCAAAAGGTCGTACCGGCGACGTCGCCAAAAGTTCTATAGTTCCGCGTTCATACTCGCGCACTACGGTGACTGATGTCAACAGCGCGGACAACATCATGAGAATTACAGCGATTAAACCCGGGATGATGAAGTTCACACTGCGCAATTCCGGGTTATACCAGTAGCGAATTCGCAAATCTATCGGTGCCAGGCCTGAATTACTTACTATCCCCGCCCTTTGCGCCGCTTCTGCCGCACGTTTTACCCAATATTCCTGCACAATCTGTGCCGCGTAACTGGTTCCGGTGGCGGCACTGGTGGAGTTTGACCCGTCAAAAAATATCTGAACATTGGCAGGATTACCATCAATAATATAGCGGGAAAAATTGCGGTCAATCACCAGCATCACCTGCACTTTGCCGCGATCAAGCGCATTTTTTACTTCCTGGTAATCATTAAATGTTCCCGCCGGAGTAAAATAGTCTGTCGCGGTGAATGCTGCCGCAAAATCGCGGGATTCGCGGCTGTGGTCCTGGTCGTAAATACCGATGCGCAGGTGGCGGACATCAAGGTTGATTGCATATCCATAAATGATAAGCATGAAAATCGGCAGTGCTACCACCACCCCCAACATGCGCGGGTCGCGGCTTATCTGCTTGAACTCTTTCCATATCATCATGCGGATTCGCAATAACATTTACAGAACTTCCTCCTCTGCTATCCCCATCAGGTGGATGAATAAATCTTCCAGAGATGGCGATACCGGGATAATTTCATGAATAATTATACCATTGCCGCGCAAAAAAACTGCCAGTTTTTCTTCCATCCCGACAGATTCAACCATCACATGAATATCGGTGCCAAAAATAGAAACATCGACTACATCTTCATAATCTACTAACAATTCCAATGCTTTGCCGACAGGATCTGCGGAAATTTTCAACAGCATCCCTTCAGTAATCATCTTTTTTAAATTAACCGGAGTATCCAGCGCGATCAACTTTCCCGCATACATCAGTGCCAGCCGCTGGCAATGTTCTGCCTCATCCATGTAATGAGTGGTGACAAATACCGTTACTCCCTGATGCGCCATTTCATCAATGATAGTCCAAAACTGCCGACGCGACACAGGGTCTACCCCACCGGTCGGTTCGTCCAGAAACAGCACTTCCGGGGAATGCACCATGGCACAACCTAACGCCAACCGCTGTTTCCAACCGGTAGATAACTCACCCGCCAGGCTGTCAGCACGCTCAGTCAACCCCGCCATCTCCAATATCCATGTGCGTCGTTCATCAATTTTATCTAAAGCGACATCGTAAATATCGGCAAAAAACTGAATATTTTCATCCACCGTCAAGTCTTCATACAGTGAAAACTTCTGGCTCATATACCCAATCTTTGTCCGAATCCTCTCTGAATCTTTGGTAATATCAAGGCCAGCTACAGTACCGCTGCCGGATGTGGGGGTAATTATGCCGCACAACATGCGAATAGTAGTGGATTTCCCACAACCGTTAGGCCCTAAAAATCCGAAAATTTCCCCGCGATTAACCGTGAAGTTAATCTGGTTAACCGCAGTGAAATCCCCAAATTTCATCGATAAATTATTTACCGTAACGGCATGGTCAATATTCACAAGATTCCCTTAATTACGAATTAAATTAACATCGATGGGTAGGATATATTTAGCTTCGCTAAAACAAAATCCTGTTAATCATGTTAATCATGTCAAAATAAATTTCAAATTCGTAATTCGTAATTCGTAATTATTAATTATTAATTATTCAACCGTTCGCGCATGCCTTATCCAACGCTTCTTTAAATGCAGCATGCAATTTTTGCCAGGTTTTATCAAGTGATTCCGGCAATACCCGGGTGTTGCCAAGTACCGGCATGAAATTGGTATCGCCATTCCAGCGCGGAACCACGTGCATGTGCAGATGTTCGGCAATACCGGCACCGGCGGGACGACCGAGATTCATGCCGATATTAAAACCTTCCGGACGCATGCACAACGTCATGGCGCGGGTGGCCATGTCAGTTAACTGTATCATTTCCAGCATCGTTTCCGCCGGTAAATCCGACAAATTTGCGGTATGTTGATAAGGTATTACCATTAAATGGCCATTGTTATACGGGAAAGCATTTAAAATAACGAAGTTGTATTGCGACCGATGCAGAATGTAATTTTCGCGGTCTTTGTCTTCGCGGGGCTTGATGCAAAATATGCACCCCGGGGTGGCAGCACCGGCATTTTCTATATATTCCATACGCCACGGGGCGTGTAATCGGCAAGGTCCATGTTCAATATTATCCATTACATTTTTCCTCCATGCATAATGTACTAAAATCGGGTATTTGTGGCAAATAAAAAATTAAATCTTTTTTTCGTAAAAAATAATTCCTACTCTGTTGATATGGTCAGTCAAGGCAGGATTTGTTATATTTTCATATATTGATAAATCTATTTTATACGGTAAAAGCAAATCATCCAGTGCATTTTCTATCTTGTAGATTGTTTTCAAAGTTAATGCGTTTCCTATAATAGTTAAATCGATATCGGAACCATTCTTGTAATTCCCTTTGGCACGCGAACCATACAGAATAGCTTTCTCTACATCAGGAAAGTTCGTTAAAACTGTTTTTATTTTATCAATAGTCATATCCGGCAAACCGTAACTCATAATAATTCATCATCCATCAACTTGTTGAATTTTGATTGAAACTTTTCAAATTCTGTAAAATATGAGTTTATAATGTCATTAGCAACTTCTGCGGCTGTTTTTTCGTCATATAGATGGGTGGTAAGATTTCTGCTTTTTATCATATTCATCCAAATCTCGCCATCTTCTATCAATTCTGCCTTAAATGCTTCCCGCGTTGCATCTTTTGACCCATACATTTTATTTTCCCCATGCTGTTCCAGAAAATCTTTTATGGTATTCCATGCTAATTCGTGGGTATATTCAAAACCTTGAATTAATCCCTGCTCTTCAAGGTCTGACAGGTTTCTCTCTTTTGACAACTCTACAGCTTTTGTTAACTGAGAGAATGCTTTATTAAAGTTATTAAATCTTTGTATCCAACGGATATCTTGTTTTTCCATAATGGTATACCTCTTTGACACTATGAATTCTATCAACTATTAACTGCAAAGTCAAAATACGGATGTAATTTTTATGAAACTGTTGCTAATGATATTATGGTTTCAATAACCGTGGTGTGGCGACTTAATAAGTAACCCCGGGTGCAAACCCGGGGAATTAACCTACATAAATTGGACAAGTGTTAAGTTTTCGGTTTTCAGTTTTATGAGTAGGTCACTGAGTCTGTCGAAGTGACCTTTATGAAATTTTCAATTTAAATTCATGACTTTTTTGTTCGGATTTGGTTGCTAACTGACTAATCCCTTACCCCCTAAATCACCCAAACAACGCTGTCACCTTTTGCAATTGCTCGATGATTGGCAATGCATTCGGGCATTTTATTTCACATTCGCCACATTCAGTGCATTTGTCGGCGTGTTCTTCTTCTTTCATGCCGTTATACTGGCTGCGGGCTACTTCCTGCAGACCGTAGACGCTTGCAAGGTTGTACAGGTTGAAACATTGAGGAATATTTACGCCGTGCGGACAGGGCATGCAATATCGGCAGCCAGTGCAGAACTTATCACCCAATGATTTGAACTGGTCGAGAATCTCTAATTGGCGCAGGTGTTCCGCAATGGTTGGTTCTTTTATTTCTGCTACGGCGGCGACGTTTTCCTCGACATTAGCGATGGTATGCATCCCGGAACAAGCGGTGGTAATTCCCGGGTTTGCCAGTACAAAACGCAATGCAATGCCAGCAGTAGAGGTGATTGCGCCGTCCGGCAGCAGTTTTTGCAATTGGGTCGATGGCTTGCCCAATATTCCCCCGCCTACCGGGTTCATTGCCACTACGCCTATGCCTAATTCCTGCGCCACGGCGATTGTTGGCTCATACGCACGGTTCAGCAAATGGTAAGACACAGTCATGCTTTCAAATAACCCGGTGCGCAATATCTGGATGAAATTCTCCGGTGAATCATGACCGGTAAACCCTAAATGCTTGATAAGTCCTTCGTCCATCGCCTTCTCGATTGCTTCCAATGCCCCACCCTTTTGAGTCAAAAACGGAAGGTTCTCTACCGACAGCCAGCCAACCTGCAGCCAGGTGACCTTGTCCAACCCCAACACAGACAACTGGCGTTCCAGTTCTTTGCGATAAGTATCGGCAGTGGTTTCCGGTCCGACGCCAATTTTTGCCGATACCATCACCTTATCTGCGAATCCCTTTACCCCCATCCCGGTTTTTTCCTGGCAGCGACCGTTGCAATAAAACGACGCCGTTTCAAAATAGTTGATGCCATTCTCAATAGCGGTATGAATAACTTGCGTTGACTCCTCGTCATCCTCTGGCAAATGCCCGCACCCAAACGATAACTCCGAAATCATAACCCCTTTAGGGCCTAAAGGACGATAACGCATAACATTCTCCCGCTGTAAATATTAACCGGTTTACATCCGGCTGATAGGGATAATTCTATATGGTCAGTGGGAATCCTGCAAAAATAATAATATCTAAAGAAGCAAGGTTTAAAGTATGGTAAGTATTCGGTAAACCCCATTCCTCCAACCTTTTAATTATCGGTTGGGGAAAGTTTCCAAGCAGCAATATCTTCTGCGCTTGCTTGCCATGGTAAAAAACGGCTAATATCGGTTGGAACT
>Ga0194052_1000336_pt1 | contig 31107 bp, 22 predicted proteins | sample SepL226m_MetaG_FD_160117 | JGI IMG/M metagenome (GOLD analysis project Ga0194052, IMG submission 160117) | Anoxic zone freshwater microbial communities from boreal shield lake in IISD Experimental Lakes Area, Ontario, Canada - Sep2016-L227-6m | ecosystem: Environmental > Aquatic > Freshwater >...
CAGCGGCGATAAAACCTTTCTCAAAGTCTGTGTGAATGACGCCGGCTGCTTGTGGGGCAGTATCGCCCTTGTGGATTGTCCAAGCTTTTGTTTCCATTTCACCAGTCGTGATATAGGTTTGTAGCTCGAGCATTTCGAATGCTCGGTGGATTAGCTGGTTTAGGCCAGAGTCTTCGATACCTAATGAATCAAGATACTCTTTTTGCTCTTCTACGGTCAATTCAGAGAGCTCCGCTTCAAGCTTCGCAGATATTGGGATAAATTTCTTGGTGGTTTTGACCGGTAGCTCTGCGGCAACCTGGTCCTCACCGACATTCGCAATATAGATAATTGGTTTCTGTGTCATGAGACCTAAGCCTTTGAGTAAATCTTTTTCTGAGGCGTCGAGATCGGCCTCACGCGCATTTTCGCCAGCGTAGAGTTTGTCCTTGATCTTTTGCAAACCGTTGTGCATGATTTTGGATTCTTTTGAGCCCATTTTCAGCTCTTTCTCGAGTGAGAATAATCTTTTGTCTACAGTTGCGATATCGGCAAGCTGGAGCTCTGTTTCAATCGTGGCAATATCATCTAGCGGATCAATTTTGCCCTCAACATGGGTCACATTTGCGTCAACAAAAAATCTGACAACCATCGCAATCGCATCGCATTCACGAATATGAGCAAGAAATTTGTTGCCTAAGCCCTCACCTTTTGAAGCGCCACGAACTAAGCCAGCAATGTCAACAAATTCGACAATCGCAGGGACAATCTTCTTTGACTTGGACATTTCGGCGAGCGGTGCAAGTCGAGGATCTGGAACTTCGACGATGCCGACGTTCGGTTCGATCGTACAAAAAGGGTAGTTTGCCGCTTCCGCATGTGAACCTTTGACCAAGGCATTAAATAGGGTCGATTTGCCGACATTTGGCAAGCCAACAATTCCAATTTTTAGACTCATTACATTATCCTTTTTACGGCTCTGATGATTATCAATTCGTTCATAGAGAATATATCAGAAAAACTCTCGCTTGTGAATGCCAAAGAGATCTATGGTCTTGTTCTCTATTATATAAAGATTTTTCAATAATAAAATCTTTTGTGAAGAAATATTTGACATCAAATATCGTACTTCTGTACAATGATTATATATATAAAATTTTGTAATATTTTGGAGGGTATAAATGAAATTGAACAGAAGATCTATGGTTGTCGTGCTAAGTCTTGTTGCCTTAGTACTAATTGGTGGTTCGGCTTACCTGCTGCGCGACCGTTTTTTTGCAAGCGATTTGTCGACTGCAGGCGAAAAATCCTTCACGATCAAGGTTGTGGCAGGTGATAACAACAATGCTCCAATCGAAAACGCTGAGGTTGCTGTTGTTTGGGCACCGGCTCGCGACCTAAGCAAGGCGCCCCTCACCAAGACGTATTTATTTGATCCTGTGAAAGATCTTCCTCAAACCCAACAGTTTATCACTGGCGCAATGTCTGGGACCGCGAAGGCCGACATCAAGACAAATTCTGAGCAGGCTTTACTGAATTCGTCTTATAACAATCAAATGCTTGATCCATTTGACGAGTCACAAAGTCTCGAAGACTACGGCCTAGCTTGGTATAATCATCATATTTCGACCTCGACTTGTTCTTTTGAGCCATGTTTCAAAAATTCTTTAGCACTTGTCAGATTTACTAACAAAGAAGACAAAGGCACTGACGTAGATGGCAATCTTGTCTTCAAGATGAAATACCTTGGGAATTTACAAAACACTGTTACAAACGATGGCTGGTATGTCGCAAGAATATATGTTCGCTATAACGGCCAAACGACAGTTAAGAATCTTTTCATTGGCGGGACGATTCAGGACATACTAACAAAGGTAAATGATGGCGGCTATATAGAAACAGTGACGCTACCAGTTACGGCTCCAGTCGCAGTAAGTGGTGAAGCTGGCGTATCTGTCTTGGTCAAGAGCCTTCAAGAGCAGCCTATCCAAGGAGCCACCGTAGAATTTACAATGCAATGCTACAAAAATGGTGTTGAATCCTACAATAGTACAACTGCAAATGAAGGTACTCCTTACTCTGTAAAAACTGATGGCTCTGGTATTGCTAAGTTTGTTGGCGCAGCTTGGGAGACAAATATTGTATCAAAGCTGGGCTTTAATCAAGACCTCTGCCCTCACAACAAACAAAATGATGTGGATATTATCGGCGGAGTGACATATACTAAATCGCTTACAGTAAATGCTTACTACGTTGATAAGAATACAAAGGGCTTCAATCAGCATGGTCCTTTTGCCTTTATGTACAACGGTGCATATGCTGATCAGTTCTATATTAACACTGACAAGGGTGCTGGCTTCACCGAGCCAACAACAGGTAATGCTTCGGCAGCAGTGAATATTCAGAGCTTTTATACCGATCAGAATCCGATTGACTTTGGTGCAGTACCAACTTATCGATGGGCTTCAACAGGAGCTACAACCTGTGCAGTCTCTCCTGCGCCTACTGCAACCCCTGATATTTGGTCAAATCTCCCGGCTACTGGTTCCGTCACTCCACCAGCAGAGACCTCAAAGAGAACAAATGATATAGTTAAGACTTTGGTTTGTAAAAATGCAGCTGGAGAATCGGCCACCGCCACCCTGATTGTTTACACTAAGCCAGGATTTGTTACGGCCGTAGCTAATAATAGAACGGATAAGCTAGCATACGGCGATCACGCTACATTGACTTGGAAGACAGGCCATACCGATGTCCTTTCTGCAAATAATCCTGAGACTTGCAAAGTCAATCCTGGGAATATAACTCTACCATCTGGTGCAACAACTTGGACTTCAAATGCACTAAAAGCGCCAACTACTTTCACCGTTTCTTGCTCAAGTATCGGCGGGACAGCTGAGAGCTCAGTTCTTGTCGATGTCAGCACTGATGTCGCTTCAACAGCTGAAAAATGTCTAGTCGACGCTACTACGCCTTTGGTTGGTGGTAAGACTCCGATTCCGGCTACCTGCGAAAACAAATCAGTAATTATTGATGGCGGTACTGCAGGTCTGACAGTCTACTCCGACCTAGTAGGAGGTCAAAATACAGATCCAAATAATACTCAGCGACATTTTGACAATGTTACGATCAAAAATGGAGCGGTTGTCACACACAGATCAGTCTCGGAAGTGCCTGCTGCAGAATTTAGCTATGCGAAACTCTATTGGACGCTTACTGGTAGTCTCACGCTCGAGAGTAACGGTAAAATCAATGTTGACGGCAAAGGCTATGCCGGTGGCACGGTAACTGGTGGCTGTCCTGTCAACGGTGGTATTGCAACTGATGGTGCAGGGCCTGCTGGCGGCGGTGGTAAAGCGGCTACTGTAAATAACGGAGACTATGCTTTTGCTGGATCTGGCGCTAACGCTGGCAACGGTGGGTCTTATATTGGCAATGGCCTCCAGTTTCTTGGTGGTACTGGGTATATAGACAGGATGAACCCAACCCAAGGTTTTTCTCCTGGTGCCGGTGGTGGTGGTACATACGCTAGGAGAGCGCTTGCAAACACCTACATTAGTTGTTTCAATGGCGGCGCTGGCGGCGGTAGAATACTTATTGATTCGCTTCAGGGTATCAATATTGCAGCAGGAAGTACTATTACGGCAAACGGCTTGAGCTCTGTCAAGACGGCAGATGCAGGATCTAATCCAAATGACGCAGATCACAAGGTCTCAGCCGGTGGTGCTGGTGCAGGTGGTTATATCTACCTTATTGCAAAAGCCTATAAATTCCCGACTAATTCCTCTTCTGACGCTTCAGTCCTTGGAGGCTCAGCGCCTGGTCTCAATACCCAAGGTACGTATGGTTACAAGTTCGGATCATTTGATAATTCGATTATGGCTGTCGGCGGTAACGCATATGCCAATCAGCAATACTCGACTAGCGGCGGCGGCGGCATGATCTATGTTGCAACGCGCTAACTAGCTAGCTTTAACTTGGGAATATAGATATAATGCAAAATCAAAATACAAATAATCTAAGTCCTTGGGATGAGGACTTGCCGGAAGAGACGCCACAAGCTCCGGCTCCTCAGGTAGGCACGCTGCATGCTGGTCCAGTGACTCCACCGCCAGCTGCAGCATCGGGCGCTTTCACTGTTCCAGCCTCTGCGCCTGCGCCAGCTCAGCCTGCTGCTCCAGTACCTGCGGCTGCTCCGCTGGCCAACATTCCTGCCCAGTCAGCTCCTGCCACTCAACCTCTTATAACTCCTGTTGCTCCTGTGACAAAGGCTCCTGCAGTTCCCTTCACTGCACCATCCGTTGCGCAGCCAGTTCCGGGCACTTCTCCAGCACCCGCTCCAGTGGTTCCAGCGCCAGCAGTACCGGCACCAGCCAACACTGTGACGAGTAAGTTTGCGGCCCCTTTTACGCCTTTAGCTGCGGCTACCGACGCTTCTTTTGATGACTCAATGCCAAATAAGTTCGCTCCGCCAAAGCCTGCCACACTAAATACTGCTCCGGTCGCAATTTCGACCGCACCAAAGGCTACGGCTGTAAAGCCGAAAATGAGCTTGAAAATGAAAGCGATTATATTTGGTTCTTTAGCATTTATTCTTATTTTGTTTGGTCTAGGCGTTGTCTTGACCGAAAATGGTACGATTTCAATTGGTTTCGAAAATGTTTATGGCAGCATGGGTCTTGAGAAACTGTGGGGAGGCCTATCTAAAGACACGAGTTCATCTCTGGGCAAATCTTTTGCAGCCATGTCAAATCAGCCATCTTTCAAGATGACCGGCAAATTATCCATGACTGCAGATAGCAGCGTTGAGTCCAAATATACTTCACCACTTGTTTCGATGTCTGATAATAGCTATGCACTAGCCGATGTTGATCTAACTGGCAGTATTATCAAAGCTCTGCTCACTGTCCAATGTATTGGCTGCGATCCTAGCTATGCAGCTACTGTTGATTTGTCAAATACTGCAGTCAACTCTACTATCACAAGAGGCAATAGTGTCTCTCTTATCTGGAGTACGACAAATGCCGTTTCATGTTCAGCTGATTGGACAGGCAAGAAGGGCACCTCTGGTTCGGAAACACTTTCTCCAACTGCAACAAAAACTTATTCTATGACCTGTAAAAATAGTGTTGGTGATGCCACTACAGCTACGACTACAGTGACGGTGAACGATGCTCCTGCTGCACCAACTAAGCCAACCGCCACTCTTACGGCTAACGATGCTTCGACTCTAAGTATTCAAACTGGAGATAGCTTTACGATCAAATGGGCCTCGACTGATTCGACTTCTTGCTCATCGAGTTGGGGTGGTGATAAGGGGATATCTGGTAGCGAGTCAATCAAGCCGGCGAGTGCTGGTACTATCACTTATACAATGACATGCTCTGGGGCTGGCGGAACTTCCTCGCAGGCTTCTGCTGTTGTTACCGTTACTGACAAGGCAGTTGCTCCTGCTGCTACAACCGCGGCAATCTCAGCTGACAAAACCTCGATCGCTTATGGTGGTAGTGTCAAGCTAACTTGGTCATCTAACGGAACGGCATGTGCATCTAGTTGGGGCGGGAACAAAGCTGCAAGCGGTACGCAAACATTGACAGGACTCACAGTCAATAAGACCTATACAGTTACATGTTCTGGTGCTGGTGGCTCGAAAGCGGCGAGTGTTGCAATCACCGTTGGTGCTAAGCCGGCGGTTGTCGCCGCGCCGACAGTGACTCTCTCTGCAGACAAAACGAGCGTTGCATATAACGGTAGCGTAGTGCTTACTTGGAATTCCACTAACGCTACAAAATGTGCTACAAGCTGGACCAAACTGGTCACAACGAGCGGAACAGCCACTCTTAGCAGCCTGACATCGACAGCTAATTATACAATGACTTGTACTGGTGCCGGTGGTAGTAAAACATCGAACGTTGTTGCGGTTACCGTAGCTGCTGCGGCAGCTCCGATTGTTGCCCCAACCAAGCCAACCGTTACCCTGACCTCTGACAAGACTACTGCTGGGTACTATGATAACGTCGTACTTACATGGTCTTCGACCGATGCAGACACCTGTGCCGCTAGCTGGACATTGCTAACGACCACATCTGGTACCGAGACAGTTACAACATATGGCAGCGATACAACCTATACGATCAGCTGTACCGGAAAAGGCGGTAGTACAACCTCAAATGAAGTTACCGTGGCCTTTAACGAGCCTGTCGTTACTCCAATTCAGCCATTGGTTAGATTGCAGAAGATTTCTGCTGACGTTACTGGCACATCGAGCGACAATGGTCTTGATGTGAATTTGTCAGTTACAAACGAGACGGCGACTGATCCGACGGCAGCCAAATCTTCAGTCGAATTGATGAATGTCGGGTCAAAAGTTTGGGTTAAGAGTGATACTTTGAAATTCGATCAGGCCGCTGTTTCTGGTATTTGGCTTGAGTATAATATTTCGGCTTTGAAAGATACAACTTTGGCTAAAATCATGTTTGCTAAGGATGCCACGTCGAGACCAACAGTGACAGGCAAGAGACTTGGGAATGAGAAAATCAATAACGTTCGTTGCTTCCACTACTCAATCGACTCTTTGCTTATCGGCAATTCATTGTCTAGCATTGGAATCAAGTCAGATGCGACTCAAAAGGTTAGCGGCGATGTTTGGATCGGCATTAGCGATAAGCTAATTAGAAAGATTTCCCTCAAGATCGGCACGCCTCCGTCTTCATCAGCAACTGACCTAGCCGTGACACTCAACTTCACTGACTTCGGTAAGAAAAATACGATAAGTGCGCCAAGTGTTAGCGATGTGATCTCAGCTACTGGAGAAATGTTTAGCGCTTCTGGTTCGACCGTAACTTCTGGCTCAGCTGTTAGTGGCTCCACCGTTACTTCTGGCTCAGCAACTACTGGTACAACTGCGGCCACCGGAACTGCGGTTACCACTGGCTCGACTACAACTGGCACGACGGCCGTGACAGGATCTACGGCATCAACTGGTACGACTGTGGTCCCTCAGACTTCTGTTCAGATAAATGATGCCCAAAGAAAGATAGATTTAGCTTCGATCAAGGCTGCGCTTGAAGACTACAAGTCGATTGGTGGTAAATATCCAGTTTCTGCAAGCTATGTATCGCTCAATACTGCGACAAATGTTGTGGCAAAAGCTCTTGTACCAAAACATCTCGCCGCGCTTCCTCTGGATCCAAAATCGGCTGATGGATGGTACTATGCTTACAAATCTACAAATGGTACGACTTTTACGCTCAGCACAAAACTAGAGAACCTAGTTGATCCAGCGCTTACGACTGTAAATGGCACATCGTTTTACCTTTTGCAAAGCACACAATAACGTTAAATATCTATAAAAAAAGACCTCAATCTCTTGAGGTCTTTTTTATGATTAAATTGTAAATTTCTCTTGGACAAATAATATCGATTGCGCTATCATGGGATTATGGAAAAAGAACCAAAAGTAATGGTGTTGATAGACTCAAATGCGATAATCCATCGCTCCTATCATGCACTGCCAAAAACAATGTCAACTTCCAAGGGTGAGCTGACCAATGTCATCTACGGCTACACAACGACATTATTAAAAGTACTAGAAGACTTGAAGCCTGACTATATCGCTGCGTCCTTTGATATATCGCGAGCCACTTTTCGTATGGCAGAGTATTCTGAGTATAAGGCAACGCGTATCAAGGCTGATCAAGAGCTGTATGACCAAATCCCAAAAGTCCGCGAGCTTCTATCAATTTTGAATATTCCAATTTACGAACTTGAAGGTTTTGAAGCGGACGATTGCATCGGCACAATTTCTGATAAATTTGAAGATAACAATCCTAAGCAAATTTATAAAAACTGCAAAGTTTATATTGTGACAGGGGATAAGGATACTTTTCAACTCGTTGATGATAATATTTTTATTTACAATTTAAAGGGTGGACTTTCGAACATTCAAATCACCGATCGCGAGGCGATTATGAAAGATTGGGGCTTACATCCGGAAGATTTTGTAGACTTGAAAGCACTCGCCGGCGACCCATCGGATAATATTCCAGGAGTTCCGGGAATTGGTCCAAAGACGGCAATTGATCTTTTGCAAAAATTTGATTCACTCGATAAGTTGTATAAAAAAATTAAGAGTTTGACACATAATAAGGGGCTCGATGAATCAGAGCTAAAAAAGATTTCTGCTGATCTTGGAATCAAGCCTCGTACTCTACAGCTCCTGATTGATTATGAAGATCAGGCAGAGATGTCCCAAAGCCTAGCAACCATTCGACGTGATGTGCCGTTGGACTTTGATCTAGAAAAGTGTAAATGGGGCGAGTACGATAAAGAGGCGTTAAAAAATTTCTTTGAACGAATGCAGTTTCACTCCCTGCTTCGACGATTCGGTGCAGAACGAGCAGAAGATCCCAAGACCGAGGCCGCAAAAGATCAACAAATTGAAGACAATCAATTAAGCTTACTATAAACCATCCGAACGCCTTCTTAAAAAAGAAGGGAGACAAGGGAAAATATGGACAATACACCGAAGTTAATCTACCCAATCGAGCCTACAGGAGCTATCGGAATAGTTTATCGAAATACCAACGATGGGAGAAAATTTGTTTTGGTCTCACAGAAGAGCGGCTATCTTAGCGTTGCAGGAGGCGGCAAGGAAGAGGCTGACCAAAATGCTGACGAAACGATAGTTCGTGAACTGAAGGAGGAACTGGGCCTGTTAAAAACACAATACAAAATGAGAAAACTTTCTTTCAGACACGATTTTGTATATGGGCCATGGAAGAAAGAGAGAGCTGGTCAGCAGGCAAGCAATTCGGTTTATCTGATCCTTTTGGCTGATGGTGTGAGAATCAAGCCAAATCCGAGCGAGATCGTTGATGCATTTTGGGTCGACGAGGCCGAAGTGCTAGACAAGATTTCGCTGCCTGACTTAAAAGAAATATTTAAAAAAGCAATGTTGGAAATATGATCTTGCTTCTCTCGTCTAATCGAGAGATTGGTTGTGGCTAGAGAATTAATGAACATGAATAGGCAAAATACAGAAAGATGAGAATACTATGACTGACTTACAAAAAAAAGCTAAAGCGATGGGAATAGAAATCCCAAAAATCACTTTTGAGGAAATAAATGCAAAAATAGTTCCTGTTTTGCGAAAAATGGAATCGGTTGGCATCCGTATTAACGTCAGCTTTATTAAGGAGCTTGATAAGAAGCTTGCACTCAGATTGGCTGAATTAGAAAGAAAGATATACAAAGAGGTTGGGCAAGAGTTCAATGTTGGCTCGCCAATCCAAATGGCTGAGATTTTGTTTGAAAAGCTTAAGTTGTCTACTGAAGGTCTGAAAAAAACTAAGTCTGGCGTATCGACTGCCGCTAGTGAGCTAAAGAAAATCGAAGATACTCATCCAGCTATCAAATTGATCCTAGAGCATCGTGAACTTTCAAAATTGATCTCAACATATCTTCGACCCCTGCCACTTCTTGTTGACGAAAACGATCGCTTGCACACAACCTATGGTATGGAAACTTCGACAGGACGACTAACTTCTTCAGAGCCAAACCTCCAAAATATTCCGATTAGAGGCACCTATGGTGCGGAAATCCGCAACTCATTCATCGCCAACCCCGGCATGAAAATTATTGCCGCCGACTATTCTCAGATTGAGCTCCGTATCGTGGCTTGTTTGGCTCCAGATAAGCTTATGATTGAGTCGTTTCAGCGTGGTGATGACATTCATGCTAAAACTGCTGCACAAATTTTTCATATCCCATTGGAAGAAGTGACTAAGGAGCAACGCCGTGTCGCCAAAGCGGTTAATTTTGGAATTGTTTATGGTCAGACTTCATACGGTCTCTCTCAATCGCTTGATATTTCACCGGCCGAAGCCAGCAAATATATCAAAGAGTATTTTGAAAGCTATTCGGGCATTACGAAATACATCAATTATATGATCGAGTCGGCACGCAAAGACGGATATGTCGAGACACTTTTTGGAATGAAACGCTATCTGCCCGAGATCAATTCGAGCAAACATTATATCGCAGAAAGTGAAGAGCGTATGGCAATCAATACCCCAGTGCAGGGGACAGCTTCCGAGATTCTGAAGCTTGCTATGATTGAGCTTGATGAGAAGCTAGACGAAATAGCGAAGAAGTCCGGAAAAACAGCTCGAATGCTTCTGACTGTCCATGATGAGCTAGTGATCGAGGCCTCGACAGAAATTGCTGATCAGGTCGCCGCTATCACGAAAGAGACTATGGAAAACGTCATCAAAATCTGTGTTCCGATCGAGGTGAGCGTTGGAATAGGCGACACTTGGGATGAGGCCAAGTAGAATATTTGACAATTTTAGTACTCATTTTTGATAGTTAATCTATAATGGGCGAGATGCTATATTTTTATTACGGTGAAGACTCATACAGTCTGAAGAACAAAATTAAGGAGATAATTGACGCTTTTGTAAAGATAGAAGGCAGCGATTTTAACGTATCGGTTATCTACGGGAACAAAATTACTGTTCAAGAATTTGAGAAAAATGTGTTTACGGCACCTTTTTTGGGCAACAAGCGCTTGATTATCGTAAAAAATGTTTTAGGAGAGTGCCCTGACTTAGAGATCAAAAAGGCTTTAGGCAGAAACTTAGACAAGATTCCTGAAACCTCAATTGTCGTTTTTGCAGAAGGTACCGACCCTGACAAGAGAGAGAGTCTGTTTAAAACATTATTGAAGACTGCCACGGTCACAAATTTTGCAAAACCAGCTGATATTGATATAAAGAAGTTTGTTCAGTGTCAGGTTTCTGATAATGGGTTAAGCATTGACCCAAAGGCTACTTCCAAGCTAGCGCTTTACTGTGGCGCCGATTATTGGCGGATTGAGAACGAGCTATCAAAACTGATTTATTTTGCGAAATACCAGCAGAGAAGTCTAATTCTTGAAAAAGATGTCGAGGATCTCGTTGACCCAATAAATAATTTTAAAATCTTCGATCTGACAGACAGTATGGCCGATCGGAATGTTAATCGTGCAATCAAAATTTATTATTCGATGCTTAAAGGTGGAGAAGATGAGATAAAAGTTTTTAATATGATCATATATCACATCAGAAATATGGTTATAATAAATAGTCTTGCAGGCAAAGCGGAAAATCAAATCGCCCAGCTCACGGCGCTTCACCCATATGTCGTAAAAAAGATTTTATCCTCTCTACGGAAATTTGAAGCAGGGAAGGTACAGCAAATTTACAAACGGCTGTCCGAGCTAGATTGGAAGATCAAGAGAGGCCTTATGAGCACAGGCATCGCCATCGATTTGCTGCTGGTGGATTTCCAAAGAAATTGATATAATTATGAAAACAGCCATATACGGCTAAAGAATATTACTCGGAGGGAAAATTGGAAGTAAAGAGGAGCGGTAAATCGAAGAAACCGGTCGTGGGTGTATACTGGCGTAAACTAATCTTTATGTCTGGAGTTTTTGCGCTGGTCTTTCTCGGCTTATCAAGCGTCCAGGTGTTCAAGGCTGATTCTATCGGCATTGATCTTGGCAGCAGCGGTACAGGTGGTGGGTATGTCGATGCTTCTATCAAGATAATCAACATCAAGATCAAGGCTGACGGCTCAATCTATATAAACGACAAGCGCAGTAAATATCGAGTGAATCCTGTCGGCAGCTTAGAGGAGATGAGGATTCCCGTTGTTGACAATGTCAACAATTATTTTTCGCGTGTCACGATCAACGTCGAACTGCCGAAGGATATTGCAAGCTCAATCGGACATGAGGAGCTTTTGGTCCATAGCGTCGGTTCCCCGATGACTTTTATTCCTGTCGATGCAAATCATGTAACTTTTATTGCGAGTGATGTTTCGCCGCTCGCGACGATTACGCCAGTTATCACAATGCCGAAGGGCACGATCAATCCTCCCTTAGTTGTCAAAGTTTTGGATTATTTACTTCAATTTACCGGTATAATCTGGGTTATCATCGGAATTTCATTACCGACAATCTCTTTAATATTTATGATATTTTTGGTGAGCTACAAAATCAGACGTCAAAAAATGGACATTCCAAAAGAGGCCTCGAGTTTTCCGCCAATGGCTTTACCACCAGCGCTAGTGGGCGTTCTTTATCATCAAAATGTCGGTGCCAGAGAGCTTGCGGCAACTCTGGTTGATCTGGCTCTTCGCAAAAATATCTACATTTTGGACAGAGAAAGGGATTTTGCTTTTGCGAAAAACAAATTTGACTCTCGACTTCTCTCTTTTGAAAAAATATTATTATCAAAAATATTTAAAGATAATATTTTCTCGAATCGTGAGGAGATTGAGAAGAGGATCAATAATCATTTATATAGCCGAAAAATCTCTTTGGTCACTGGAGGTATTTATGTCCTCGCTACGCGTCTCGGCTATTTCAGCGTAAACCCACAACAAAGTCATCGGAAATATCAGGCTCTCGGAATTTTTGGCTTCTTTATTGGTGTCGCAGGCTTCATTTTTGCGCTTCGACAATTCCCTGATCCTGCTTATATTTCATTCTTTTGGCTTGGGATGGCAATTTCGTCGCTGGTGATCGCCACAGTTGCAAGAAATATTCCTATCCGTACACCACTCGGCCAAGAAGCACTTAGCAGCTGGCTGGCCTTTCGAAATTTTCTTGCTAGTTCAGAAAAGATACCTTTTTCGTTTAGCAACCAAGAGGTTTTTCAAAAATATCTCCCTTATGCGATTGTCTTGGACTGTGAAGTTTCTTGGGCTCGACGTTTTTCCGAACATGGTTTTGAAGTGCCTTCTTGGTATATGACGAATCAAACGGGTATGGGACTCCAAGAATTTTGTCTTTCACTTTATCCGATCGTATCTTATGTCGGACGGAGTATGGCGGCGATTAGAGAGCCTGGTTTTAAATAAAAATATTGAGACTAAATGGAATTGCTCAAATACATTATTGATAAAATAATTTATGGTGGCGGCATTGTTTTCGATTTGGCAAAATGGCTGATCGTTTTTTTGTTAATTGTTTTGATCATCAACACCTTCTTTGTCTCAGTCTTTTTTGTCGATGGTGCCTCGATGGAGCCGAATCTCCATAACCGTGAAGCGATTTTATGGAGCAAAAATTCCTACCACATCCGTTCACCACAACGTTTCGATGTCGCAGCGGTGAACGCACCCTCTGACCCGACAAAAAAGAAATATGTTAAGCGCGTTGTCGGCTTACCAGGTGACCACATAGAAGTCCGAGACGGCAAAGTATACTTGAATTATGAGCTCCTGAGTGAAGATTACTTAGCTTCTGATCTAAAAACTACTTTTGACGGTGTTTGGGATCTTGGCGCCGACCAATACTTTATCATGGGGGATAATCGTCCAAATTCAAACGATTCGCGATCCTTCGGCCCTGTTGAAAAAAGATTTATCTTAGGCAAGGCAATCGCCATAATCTTTCCAAGATTTAGATTAATTAAGGACATCTAATGCTTGATCAAATCGATGAGAGCAAAGATAACCAAAGCACTGCTTTCGAAGTTACAAAGTCAGAGAATACAAAGCCAGCTAGTCAAAGCTTTATTTTGCCGAGCATAGGAAAAGTTGAGACTACCAATACGACAGCTCGGCGTTTTTCATTTAGATTGCTCTCAATATATTTCATCGTTTTGGTGTTCATCCTTTTATTTGCCGCAATCTTTTGCACTGAGCGCGGCTATATCTCTATCGGCATTGAAAAAGCTTATGGCGCCATTGGTTTAGAGCGCGTTTGGGGCGGCTTATCGGAGAATCCAAGCTTAGCGGTGTCTCAGTCGTTTACTAAAATGTCGAAAGCACCAAATTTCAAATTTGATGGGACACTTCAAATTGTTACAAACAGAGATGTATCTTCTCCTGCAATTTCTCCGTTTCTTCCTGATTTTGGAACACTGCTCTCTTTGTCGGATAGTCAGCTTGGCGTCATTGATCGAGCAAGGCTGACAAGCACTGATTCGTCTGCAATTACTGTCACACTTACCTCAAACGTCTCAGAAGTGCCATCTGGCGGCAGCGCGACGATCTCATGGGTCTCTGAGAATGCTACTAAATGTCGGGCCGACTGGAACGGCGGTAGCGAAGCACTTTCGGGCAGCATATTGGTAAATAATTTCACCTATAATCGCGGTTTCGAGATGACATGCATCCGCGGTAGTGACACATTATTTGATCCCCTTGTTAACTATAGTCAGGACAAAGTTCTTTCAAATTTATTGATTGTCCCTTTAGTCGGTGTTTCAACCTTACCTGCGCCGACCTTAACGATAACGGCAGATCAAACGATCGTCTCTGCCGGAGGAAATGTCGTATTGTATTGGAGCTCAGCAAACGCAACCTCTTGTTCTGCGGACTGGACGACTGCTACAGGTGTTAGCGGTTCACAGTCGATATTGGGCGTTACAACAACTACTGCTTATAGTATGACTTGTTCTGGGCCAGGAGGGAGTGCTATCAGAACTGTTACGATTTTAGTCAACAAAAATCCTCTGGTTGCTTCACCAATATCGCCTTCAGTCACCTCCTCGACAACACCAATAGTTGCTGCGGTTTATCCTTCGGTGACTCTCTCGGCAGACAACACCTATGTTGATTATCATGGTACGATTACTCTTTCCTGGAGTTCCAAAAATGCTGATAATTGTTCGGCCAATTGGACCAAGAAGACCGCTAAGTCTGGTAGCGAGACGCTGAGTAATCTTGAAGATGATGCGACTTATACAATCACTTGCAAGAGAGCTGATGGCAATGCAGCATCTAATTCTGTCAAAGTGATCGTCGGGCGGAACACTGGTTCAAGCAGCTCTGTATCTGCAAATAGCCAATCTTCAAACAAGGTGCCGACTGTAGTCCTCTCTACTAATAAGGCGAGTGTAAACGTTGGAGACAAGGTTGTGATAACTTGGAAATCACAGAATGCAGACAGATGCGTTGCGACCTGGACGGCACAAACGGCTGCTTCTGGGCAGGAAGTGGTACTGATAGAAAAATCGAGCGATTATCATATTTATTGCTTCAACGGAACAACGAGAGCAAAGTCAAACGACTTAGTGGTCACTTTGCTAAATGAAGGTCAGGAAGGCGTCTCTTCTGCTCCAGCCGCATCTTACCAGCTTTCGCTGTCGTTTCTTGGCGAATCTTCGGGAGCGGGTAGCCGAGCAAATTTTGATCTTTCCAACAGTCAGGGCGCAAAGTCGACCATCTCGTTGAAAAACAGCGACGGTAATCTCTGGGTAAAGAGTAATGACATCCAATTTGACGAGGCTATGATCCGCGATAAGTGGTTGGAATATCCGATTGCTACGCTCGGAAAAGGAAAATATTTTGACAAATTTTTTGCTACCAAAATCAATACTTCAGCATTCGCGGCAGGATCAAGAATCGCTAATGAGAAGTGCGGAGCAGGCCGCTGCTATCGATACCAACTGACCTCCCTCAATAGCTCGATCCTAGCAGACGCTTTTGGTTTTTCTGAACCAGCGCTGCTCTCCGCAACGGGCGATGTCTCTAGCGGCATCAATGACAAATTAATCAAAAGCATAAATTTAAACTTATTTTTTGACACTGACCAGCCTGTCAGCACAGTCAAGCTGTCTCTAAATTTCAGAGATTATGGTGTGGAAAATACCTATTTTGCTCCAACGATGGATGAGATCGTTATCCCTAACATAGTATACTAATTACCAAAAAACTCACCTAAGAGGTGAGTTTTTTGTATTGAGAACGGAATTATTTCTTGTCGACGGCCTTAGCAAGACGTGACTTCAAACGAGCAGCCTTGTTCTTGTGAATGATGTTTTTCTTAGCAGCGATATCAAGCTCACGAAAAGCAGCGCTTAAGAGAGTCGCTGCATCTTTTGCTTTGTCCTTGATGCTGATTCTAACACCTTTGACAGCGCTTTTGACTTTAGCACGGGTAAGATCGTTTTCGGCTTTTCGGCGAATGCTGATTTTGAGTGCCTTCTTGGCAGATTTGATGATTGGCATAGGTAACTAAATCCTAATTTATATTTAATATGTATTTCGAAAATTACATGTGTTACTTTACCACAAAGAAAAGGAAAAGTAAACACGGGGATACCTAGAGATAGAGGTTTTTGCCTTCATCCTTAAGTTTTGCAATCAGTTCTTTAACTTTTTGTGACTGATCGCCCTTGCAGATCAGTATCGCATCCTCAGTGTCAACAACAACAATGTCTTCGAGACCAACTGTGGCAATCAGCTTATTGTTAGCGATAACCATACAGTTTCTGTTATCAACGCCGACGTGATTACCTTTTGCGACCATACTTGAGCCGAAATGGTCTCTCAGGACTTCAGAGATGGTACCCCAAGAGCCAACGTCGCTCCAACCGAAATCTCCAGGCAAGACCAAAATGTCTTTTTCCTTCTCGCAAATTGCATAGTCGACTGATGTTTTGTCAATATTTCGATATTCTTTTTCGGCAATTTTTTGACCATCATCTGCTATTTGGGATTGTACAACCTTCTCTGCGGCTTTATATGTTTTTGCGGCGTATTTTTTGTACAAGCTTACAGCGTGGTCAGTCTTCCAAACAAACATTCCACCATTCCAAAGATATTCCCAACCCAAAAGGTATTTCTCGGCAGTTTTTTCGTCTGGTTTCTCAATAAAACGCTTGACAGAAAAAGCCTTTAGGCTATTTTTGACTGCAAACTGCGAGTCCATTTGGATATAGCCCATGCCTGTGTCTGGTCGCGTAGGATTGATACCGATTAGGATCAAGTGCTTGGAATTTTTCTCACTCAAATCTTCGGCAAAATCAATAATATTCAAAAATTCCTTTGGCTCCGTGATAATGTGGTCTGAGGGCAAGAAGGCAATCGATGAATTTGGGTCAAGCTGATGTATCGTTGCAGTTGCCAAGGCGCAAGTGCCGAGTGTGCCAGTCGCATATGGCTCAACAATGAAATTTGCTAAAGGCAAATTTGGTAGCTGCTTGATCGCCTCTTCTAAATAGGCTTTTGTTACAGTTACAAAAATTTCGTTAGCCTTAAATTTTGGAGTAAGTCGATTATAAGTGTCCTGAATAAGCGTGTTCTTGCCTATCAGTGAATGAAATTGTTTTGGCTTAGCTTGACGTGACATTGGCCAGAGTCGAGTACCTTGGCCACTGGCCATGATGACTGCGTACATAATGATTCTCCATCAATTAATATAGGTAAAACATAGCACAAAATGACTCGGTTTGAAACAGTTCGCTACTCTGCGAGCAGTTTCTTGTAAACAGCTAAGGCTTTTTTTGAAACAGCTGGAATACTTTTCTCCTCAGCGAGTTTTCTGGCGGCTTTTCCGAGCTTTGACCGAAGCTCTGGATTTTCAATAAGTTTCCTAAGCATTATTTCAAAGTCTTTTTCGTTTTTCGCTTTTAGGCAATTTTCCTCATGAATCAGCCATCCCTCATAGACTGGGATATCTCGAACGAGTATTGGCAGAGAAGCTGCGGCCGCTTCGAGAATCGCCATGCCCTCGTTTTCTTCATACGACGGGAAGATGAATATATCCATCGCATTGTAGGCTTCGTTGACGGCGTCAGTGTGGCCCTTGAAGCTGACATTTTCAGGCAGCTCTTTTGGCAGTGGTTTGACGATCAAGCTTGAATATATTTTGCCAAACCAGATAAACTGATTGTTTTTGAAAGTTTTTGCCAAGTTGATGAAAGTGTCTAGCCCTTTGCGAGGGATGACTAGAGCCATGCTGCCAACAGTAACTGTGTTCAGATCATACTTTTTCCTATTTTCTGTCCGGATTTTTTCGTCTTTAAAGTATTTTTCAAGATTGACGGCGTTAGACTGCGCAATGATTTTATCCGTTGGTATGCCATAGGCGACAAGAAGGCTTTTGGTATACTCAGTTGGTGCAAAGATAATGTCAGCTAAGCCATATGCGTAGGTTAGATATTTTTTGACCAATGGTGCGATTAGCGGCATGAAACGAAAAACCTGCATTGAATCTTCGACAGTCACATGGGACCAAATAATTATCTTTTTACCCTGTTTGCGAGCTTTCTTAATCAAATATATCGACTTGAGCCATGGCGTATTTATCTGTAAAATATCGCATGAATCGTCCCAAACTTCTACAAAAGGAATATCAAGCGCCGCCAAAATTTTCTTTTGATTACGATACGATGACAAAAGGCCAGTTCCAATTTTCTTGTAGATCCTACCGCCAAGGAAATGATAGTATTCGAGATAGAGGCAAATTTTCATAATTTTTTATATTTATCTGATAATCTTTTCAAAAATGAACGTTTTTTTGACTTTGTAATCAGCTCGCCGTAGATTGATTCAAGTTTTTTGGTCAGACAAATTTCGGAGTGCAGGAGAGAGGCCTCACGAGATGCTGCTGAGAATTTATATAAGAGCTTCTCATCTTCTAAAATAGTTATAATTTTTCCAGACATTTCCTTCCAGTCGTCTGGGGCGAAAAGATATCCGTTTACACCATCTTCTGCTATCTCTGGCATGCCAAGCGCATCCGCGGCAACAACAGGAAGGCCAACGGCCATCGCTTCGATGACAGACAGCGGCATATTCTCAGTTTTACTTGCAGTCAGGAAAAGATCGTTTGCTTGAAGTGCTTCGACAAGCTCTTGATTTTGTTTGAAGCCAACAAATAAAACGTTGTCAGCTATTTTCAGCTTTCGAGCTAATTTCTCCAAATTTTCTCGCTCAGGACCATCGCCAATGATCATAAGCTTGATATTCGGAAATTTCTTCACCACTTCGGCTGTTGCTTTGATGACTTGATCTACGCTCTTTTCATAGCTAAGTCTGCCCATATAGACCAAAGATTTGCCTATAATATCAAAAGATTTCTTCAAAGATTTCTTAGTATTATCATCAGAAACAGGACAAAATAAATCGGTGTCGACGCTATTTGAGAGTATTTCAAACGGTTTTTTTAGACCATGGCTTTGCAACTGATCTGCCAAGGATTGGCTTGGACTTAGAACAAGGTCGCAGCGATTGTAGTAATCAAGTGTGAAGCTCCAAGTTAATCTTTTTGCCCAATCATAGTCCAGGTGAGCGTGTTTGAGATAATGATCATAAAAAGTATGATGTGTGCCAACTATCGGTATATGAAGGAGCTTGGCCGGACCGATGAGAGACCAACCAATTGAGAAAGGAGTATGGGTATGAATAACATCCGGATGAAAACGTCTTAGCTTCTCAATCGCGATTCCGATTGGCAGCGCGAGCCGATAGCCCGGGTAGACTGGTGCTGGCATAGAAGGGAATCTGACTAGTTCTATTCCATCCTTCTCAAAAGAAATGACATCATTGATCTTGTCATCTTTGCCGTTGGAAATAGTAAAAACACAGACTTGATGTCCCAATTTAGTAAGACTTACGGCTGATTTGTAAACGACATTTGCTACGCCGTTTATTTGTGGCGGAAAAGTATCGCTAAAGATTGCTATTTTCATATTTTTTTTAAAAAATTCAATATATACTCAGCTGTTTCCTCTTGAGTTTCTGTTGCGATAAAGTGTGTTTCTTGCTTGGCAATAACGACTTTCGCATTTGGAATTTTTGATAACATTGTTGCGATCTCATTTTTCGAAATAAACGGTTCGACATCGGACTGAATCAGCAGCGTGCGACTTTTGATTTTGCCGAGTGACTCTTCGTAGTCAATCGAAATAATCTGTCGCAGCATCCACATATCAAGTGAGATTGGCATCGTCATAAAACCTAGGATCGTGGCACGCCAATAAGTCAGAGATTCATCGTGCCTGTAGTAATAATACTCTTTTCTTTTCTGCCATAAAAGTGCTGATCCAGCGAATCCTAACAGATTTCTCCACATCGGTAACGTAAAGCCCATTCCCCAGTGTCTTAGAGGCCCAATATAATTGGTACTGATCAGAATCAGCTCGGAGACAAGATCGGGATACTCGATTGCAAAACCGACTGCAATCATTCCACCAAAGGAGTATCCGGCTAAAATAATTTGGGATAATTTTTCTTGTTCGACGATCTGACGTATGTCTTCAATAAAAACAGGGATCTCATAAAGCTGGCGTTTTTTGCTTTTATCCGAATTACCATGGCCTCGGAGATCAGGAATTAGACAGCTATAGCCTTCTTTTTCGAGCAGGTTAATTATTTTGTAGCATTGTGTGTGGTTAGCGGTCAAGCCGTGGAGAAAGACGACAGTTGGTTTATCTGAAGAAAATGAAGATAAGTAGTAAAATATTTTACCATGCTTCGTTTGAACAAATTTTTCTTTGAGCTCAGATTGCATTGCTGTTGTTCTTTTTGTTGAGAGTGATGTAAAAATATACGACCGCGGCAATGATTAGTAAGCAAATAGAACCTGCCGTTAAAAATTGCAAAAAGGAATTAATTTTCAATATTGCTTGTCCGAAGAAGTAGCCCAGTAACAAAAGAACCAGTGACTTGATCAGTGTGGCATAGGTGTTAAACAGGACAAATCGTCGGAAAGGCATTTTCGCAAGTCCTGCCGCGATCAGAAACACGCCGCCAACACCGTGCGAAATTTTGCCTAGAAAGAGTGTGCGTCCGCCTTTGGTATGGAAGTGATTCTTTAGTTCAAGCGCCCGCGCTTTATTTATGCCGATGAAGCGGCCGTAGCGATCTAGGAACTTGCCATGGCCGAGTCTGCCAATCGCATAGTAGATGCAGTCAGCTACTAAATCAGCCAAAACAATTACGAGATAAACGTAAAAAAGGTTGAAAATTCCAAACGAACAAAGTGAGCCGCAAATTACAGTAATAATAGGCCCCTCGATCATGATGAAGGGGATGATGGCAAGGTATCCGTATTGGACAAGCCATTTTGTAATATCATTAAGCGGAATATGCATTGAAATAAGCCAAATTAGTGGGCGATAGAGCACTTCAATATTATATCAGAAAAATTCGTACAAAAAGCGAGATTTATGACTGTTGAATCATCTTTAGCAGCAGATCACGTTTCTCTTCCATCAATTTCTCGGACTTTGCTTCAACATTTAGGCGAAGAAGCGGCTCAGTATTCGATGAACGAATACTAGCGCGCCACTCTGGATATTCAAGACTTAGACCGTCTATTTTCAAAATTTCAGCGTCAGGAAAGCTTGCTTCAATTTTTGCCATGGTCGTCGCACTATCTGCGACTTTGTTATTGAATTCGCCAGAAATAAAGTAGCGATCGAAGTAAGGCTTAAGAATCTCGTCAAGTGTTTGATTTTTGTTTGAAATCATTTCAAGCACGAGTAAGAGAGGAATAATGCCAGAGTCGGCGAACCAAAAGTCGCGGAAATAGGTGTGTCCGCTTGATTCACCGGAGAAAATCGCATTGTCTTTGCGCATGCGAGCTTTGATGAAGGAATGGCCAACTCGCTCCAAGATCGCTTTGCCGCCATTTTCTTTGGCACTGTCGATCAAAGCCCAAGTGTATCTTGGATCGTAAATAATAGTTTCGCCCGGACTTTTTTGCAAGATATAGGCAATCATCGCAGCGCTCATGAAGTAAGAATCAACAAATTTGCCACTACCAGTGCAGAAAAAAACACGATCAGCGTCGGCATCCCAAGCAGCGCCAAAGTCTGCGCCTGAGCTTTTGACGAGCTCGACAAATTCTGGTCGATTTTCGGCTAGAAATGGATCTGGTCGTCCCTTTGGGAAGCTACCATCTGGGACATCATTTAGTCCAACGATTGTGATTGGCAGATTCCCAGCCTTGATGATTTCTCGAAGCACGACTGCTTCGTATCCGAAGTTGGCATTTGCAACAATTTTTGTCGGTTTAATCTTATCTTTGTCTACATATTTCAACATATAATGAGCAAAGTCACTCATAATATCTTTTATTTCTATTTTTCCTTTTGTTGGACTGGAAATTTTCGTTTCTGCCATCACTAAATCTCGTATTTCGAAGATTCCATTATCGGAGGAGATTGGCGCCGCGCCAGTCTTGACCATTTTCATGCCGTTAAATTCGGCTGGATTATGAGAAGCAGTCACGACGATGCCACCAGCTAGATTATAGCTGCCAACAGCGAAGTACAGCATCTCAGTCGAGATCAAGCCAATGTCTATAACGTCAATGCCGGCGTCAATCAGTCCTTCTATCAGGGCCTTTTTTAGAACTGGAGAAGAAAGTCGGACATCCATACCGACAGCAATCTTGCCCTCTGGTTTGATTGCTGATACATATGCTTGACCGATTTTGTAGGCGATACCTTCATTGATTTCCTCGGGATAAACACCGCGGATATCATAAGCTTTGAAAATTTCTGGATTCATTTTGCGTTCCTTTATTATTACGTTTAAAATAATCGATTTCTGACTAAATTTCAATTATAAAAATCGAAAGCTCCTTGAACTATCTGAGATACTTGTTTTTGCTCCTGATCACAATAATCAAACCAACTATAATAATGATGATTGGCCAGATGTTTTGCCAGAAATGTAGACCAAAAAGGTTTTCGAGTAGAAAGGCGACGCCGATCAACGTAATCACAGCACCGATGATTGCGCTTGTGCCACTCAGTTTCTTCTTGTCACCAACGTGTTTTTTGATCTCTTCGGCAAAGTCTTCAGCCCTTTCCTTGATTTCTTCGGCACCAGTTTGGCTTCCACCACAGTTTGGATTTGATGGAATGATAATCCAAGCGACGAGATAAATAAGCAATCCTGCACCGCCAGCAAAGAAGGTTAGGGAAAACACTAAACGTATAATGGAAGCGTCAATTTCAAAATATTCACTGAGGCCGCCACAAACACCAGCAATCAGGCGATCGTCACATGAACGATAAAGTTTCTTTTCTTTCATCTATCTCCTTTTATTAATCTGTTCCAAAGTATTATACCATATTGCAGAAAGAGTCAAAGATTTTGGTCTCAAACTTCGGATTGTGCTAATTCCCTTCGGATGATAAAATTAGTACAGATCTAAATAACTTTTGGAAGGAAGACGGATGCCATTCGATAACACGACGATCTCGCCAGATAATAAAACAGAGGACGAAGTTGTCGGCGCTGTTGTCCCTTTGCCAAAAAAATCATTATTTTCTAAATTTGGCCGTTCAAACGTTATTAAAATATCGTTAGCTATTGTACTCTTGCTCGCTCTCTCTGCTGCTGGTTTTTTTGTTTTTAAAAATAATAATTTTAAGGCTGACGAAGCGTTGTCCGTCCTGACATCCCAAATTAACACTTATACCTGGCCGACCGATGCAAGTTTTAGTACCTTTACCAATTTCGATCACACTACAACTGATGGCAATACTATTTCTTTGGCCAGAGTAAATAATAATAAAACTGTTATTTTGCGCCCAACAAGTGATGTCGCGAAAGGCCTATCTGCCTCTGTCGGAGCTGATAATTGGGCTATGGTTGATGATAATACTGCTGATGACGATGGTACATATGTCCAAGCGGACTTTGTCCCTGTAGAGCAAAATATCGTTTTTGATGATTATGGATATGGTGTCAACCCGGTTCCAAACGGTTCGCAAATTAATAGCATTACTGTATACACAAGAACCTACAATTCCCAATGGACTTATCCAGAATTATTATTAGCTGATGGCGGTCATGTCTGGAAAGACAAGTTCTCCGATAATGAAGTATGGGCCACACACTCGTCAACTTGGACAACCAATCCTGTAACCAATGCTCCTTGGACAATCCAAGAAATCACAGACTTGAAATTGTCAGCAGTTATTGGCAATACCAATGGCATTGCCAAGCTAAGTCAAGTCTATGCCGAGGTTTCATATAGCGATCAAGTTCAATATGAGACCGCTGGTACAGCCACACTAGAAAATTTTACTTTTAGAGAGGGGAAAGTTCGTATTCAAAGTGCAACAATTGATAAATCGGAAAATGGTCAACAGATCAAAGTGGAATTTAGCACAGATAATTTTAATTGGCAGGAAGATGTGGCAAATTTGGATAACGTGTCCCAACTTTTTGTTAGAGCGACTCTAGCGACTGCGACACCTTCTCAGACACCAGTTCTAAATAAAATTAACATTGGGTACATACCAGTAGCGGTTCCACAAAAGCCAACGAATGCTTCACCAGCTCCAAATACCTCGTTCGCGGATAGAAAACCCGAGCTCAAAGCTTCTGATTTTGTTCAGCCAGATGGCGCACAATTTGCGTCTTCCGAATGGGAAATGAGCCTGAGCCCAGTTTTGACTTCAACTGGCAAATTTAAGACTCCAGTGCCAGGAAACAATGCTCAGTTGGGTCCAGTTACAACATACACGCCAAATATGGCCTTGTTGCCAGATAAAAAATACTTTTGGCATGTACGATACAAGGATTCATACAATATGATGTCCGCTTGGTCCGATCCAACTTTTTTACCATTAAAGATTTGCCACAACCGATTAATGTTTCGCCAAGTGATACTGTAATCGGAGACTCTACAAGCGATGTTTCTAGAAAAACGTATTTAGAAGCAAATTTTAATGGAATTATTCCGACTGGGACTAGTTGGAGGCTGCAATTAGCAAAGGATCAATTGTCTCAACCTGTAATTTATTCTGGTACTACTGACGATATATTCAGGATCAACGTCTCACTAGCTGCTAACGAAGTATATGGCTGGAGCGTGCAATATTGGATTGGAAATACTGCAAATGTTTCGCCATGGTCAGATGTAACTTTCTTCAGGACTAATTCTGGCGAGCTAGCGACTCCTTTCAATGTAACTCCAGAAGATAAGGCGATAGATGTTTCTCTGTTGCCTACGCTCGTTGCTGATTTTGGCGGAGAACAGCCTGATGCTACGAGGTGGGTTATTCAGGGCTATGATGACCTGCACCATGCTAAATGGATGAAGGTATATAATAATGTTGGCTCGTCAAATATCTTAAACATTCCATCGTCTGACAAGCTGCCACCAGATTTAAATTATAATTGGAATGTAACCTTTACAAAGAATGCAATAAATTCTGATAGTTCTAGACTGACTACCTTTAGAACAAAAAAATTGAAACCCATTGTCAAAACATTACAGCCAACAAACATTACTATAGTAGGCGCCGAATTTAATGGTGAAATCGTTAGCACTGATGAAGCGACCCTAACTAAAAAAGGCTTTATATACGGGCTGGCACCAGATGAAAATGTTTGTGAGAGTATTTATGAGACTAAAAATCTAGTTATTGGTTCTTACAAACTGGAGCCAAATTACTTACTACCTGGCAAAAAATATTATGTTCGTGCGTTTGTTACCGATGGTACGTTTGAGGGAGTTGGCGATTGGGTCGGATTTACAACTCCAAGCCAAAACACTCTTACTTTACCAAAAGTCACCACACTCCCGCCGACTGATATTACAACTAAGTCGGTTGTACCTCATGGCAATATTGCTGACACAGGCGGCGTCGATGTGACTATCCGTGGTTTTCAATGGAGCAAAGCAACTGATGGTAGTATGCCAGTGGGTAGCAGCAGCGACTCTGGTAAATTTACTGTTGGTGATTATACCAAGATACCGGTCATACCACTTGCGTCTCCAAACACAATTTATTATATCAGAGCATATGCGACTAATTTAGTTGGAACCTCATATGGAGATTTTCTCCAATTCAAATCAAAAGCGTTAGCTGCTCCTCAAGTGACAACAACTGCGCCGGCTATTACTGATCTTACCGCAACCACCGTCACTCCTCGTGGCAGCATTACTGACACTGGTGGCTCACCAGTTACCGTTCGTGGCTTCAGATGGAGCATAGCCAAAGATGCTGCTGGCGTGCCAGTTGTCTATGGTAAAACTTATGATACCGGAACTTTTGATATTGGTGCATACACAAAGTCGCCGGTCATCAATCTCAAAACACCGAACACAACTTTCTCCATCCAAGCCTATGCAACCAATGCTATCGGTACTACTTATGGCAATTGGGTTGATTTCAAGACGCTCTCAAATTAAACAATTATATTTAATCAATAAGATGCCATATTGGACGATATAGCATCTTATTTTGTTCATCAGAACACTAATTTTTGTGCCTAGCACCTTGACTTTTTGCCATATTTTGGTATTATGACTAGTTCATTCATTCGTGAAATTGAATCATAAACTCATATCTTACATGGAATTATCCCCAAAACAACAAGTTGTCGATGTGCTAAAAAATCGGCAGAATTTGCTTCTGCTGACGCACAAAAACCCAGATGGCGATGCACTCGGTAGTATTTTGGGTCTATATTTGACTCTTCGCAAAATGGGTAAAAATGTAATGGCAGTTTGCAACGATGCAGCACCCGCGGCTTATTCATTTTTGCCATCAGTAAGCGAAGTCTCACAAAATTTTGCTGGGAGTCGCGATTTTGTGATCTCGCTTGATGTTTCTAAGGTCAAAGCTGACAAAATCATGTACAAGGTTAATGGCGATAAGCTAGATATCATCGTCACACCTCTTGGCGGTCAATTCAAACATGCTGACCTCGTCAGCTGCGAAGGCTGTTTTAACTTCGACGCAATTGTCGTGCTTGATTCACCTGATTTAGAGAGAATCGGGTCGCCATATGAGAAGAATCCAGAAATTTTTTATGATATTCCAGTTGTAAATATTGATCATCACCCAGGTAATGATTTCTTCGGCAAGATCAATCTTGTTGATATGACAGCGACTTCAACTTCGGAAATTTTGGTTTCAGTTATCGAGGCACTCTCTGGCGACGCTAAGTTTATCAACGAAGAAATCGCGACAGCTTTGCTCACAGGTATTATCACCGATACAAATTCATTCCAGAATACAAATACAACTCCAAAATCTTTGACAGTCGCGGCACAATTGGTTGCTTTTGGCGCTCGTCAGCAGGATATTATCAAAAATATTTACAAGACCAAAACTCTTTCAACTTTGCGTTTATGGGGTAAGGCGCTCTCAAATCTCGTTGACGAAAGCGAATCTAAATTTGTTTGGACTCAGCTAAGTCAGCAAGATTTCTCGAGCGTGAATGCTTTGGAGACAGAATCAGCTGGTGTGATTGATGAACTTCTGAAAACTGCCGCCGGCGTCGATTTTGCTCTGCTTCTCTCAGAGAAAAATGGTGACCTACACGGTTCACTCCGCTCGACAAACAAATCGAAGGATGTCTCCGCAATCGCTAATTTATTTGGCGGTGGTGGACATGCTATGGCCGCTGCTTTCCAAATCCCTCAAACAACGCTTGAGTTATCTGCCCCTGAGATAATCAAGAAGATCAAAGAATTCCAAGTAAAATAAGCCTACTATATAAATAATACCCGCTCAGTTGTCCCGAGCGGGTATTTTGTTTGTTATTTTGTTGCACTTTTGTCTGGTGCAAATGGATTGTGAATTTTTGGTTGTCTGAGAGTTGGGAAATCTGACACAGAATTGTCTGTAATCTTCGCTTTGAAGCAAAGGGCGAACTCTGTCTCGATTTTTTTCTCCTTAACCCTTTTGTCAAAGTATGTGTCGGTAACTTTTATTCCGTTAATCTCGTAAAGATACGCAAGTGGGATCTCAATAGCGACCCCGACCTCGTTTGTCTGATCTGAAATTTCAAGGTACTGGACGTTGAATGTTGCGGAAAAAAGTTTGCAATCTTTCGGCATGTCAGTAGCGTTGACGTAAATAATCGCTTTCGTTGCGTCTGCCGGAAGTGTAATTTTCTTCTTTTCAACTATCGCTTTGTCAGTAGAATTGAAAAAGACGTATAGACCAGCCTTTTTATCAACGCAAACGAAACCGTACTTTGCTATTGGCACTCCGCTGACCGCGTCAGAGAATTGTTTCGCCGGCAATGCCTTCGCTTGGGCACAAATGCTTTCATTTGCGACCAGTATCCCAGTCATTGTCCGAACTCGTTTCAGTCTTTCACTGTAAGGTGGATTCCACTTTGCCAGCGTTACTTTTTCCTGATTTGGTAGATTGCTGAGTCTTTCAAGCAAGTTTCCATATGATTTGTAATCGAGACCAAGGGTGCCAAGAAGTCTGACGGCGACGATATCTGACTCTAATTCGGAGTCATCCTCGCATTTGACAATTTTCAGAGTGTCGGTGCTCCCATCTAAATTTTTTAGCTTTATCCTGTAAGCAGTGTCAGGGTCTCTAAGCACTCGCGCACATTCTGTCAAATAGTAGCTATACCATTCGTGAATTACTAAGCCGACGATTTCATCGTCTTTTTGGCAGAGCTGCACGAGCCCGGTGGTGATAAACATAGTTTTGTTGAGATTGAAAACGTTGATATCATCTGATTCGAGTATTACAACTTTGTATGCATCTTTCGGGTTCTTCCACATGGGTGCTGATAACTCTCGGATGCGCGCTGCATGTGCGAGGGTCTCCTTATCTTTGCAATATTCGATTGCGTCCGGGCTTGCGAAAACGGTCATGGGCAAGATTGCCCCAATCGCCAAGATTATGACGACCAGTACACAATTCTTTGAATTGTATTTGTGCATATTTACCTCCTAAAGGTAGACAACTTCTGTACCATACAATAAATTATCTATAGTGTCAATTAAACGCGAGATAATCAGTTGATTTTATTACAATTTTGGTGTATAACTTGAGAGTAAATTATAAATTAATAAGGGGAGAAACCAGCGTGCGGAGTATGCGAGCCTGAACTATCGGCTCAAGTATCAACTGCGTTTGCTGGCTGAAAGGACAAATGGTAGAGAAAAAAGTTGCCAAGGGTCAGAAAGATGATTTGATCAAAAAGTATCAATCTCATCAGAACGACACTGGCTCGACAGAAGTTCAGGTTGCGATTCTTACAAAGAAAGTCGCTGACCTAACAAAACATTTGAAAGAGCACAAGAAGGATTTCGATTCACGTCGCGGCCTTCTTATGATGGTTGGTAAAAGACGAAGATTGCTCAACTATTTGAAGAAGAGCAACGAAGAAAATTACGCAAAAATTATTGCTGATTTGGGTCTCAAAAAATAGGTTTGTGAGCTTAGATGTAGCCCCGATGAATCGGGGCTACTCTTAGTTTAATAAACCCCCAGAGACAAACTTGGGAGAGGCGAAAAGAAATTATAAGGTGATTTGCAGTTTCTTTCCGCTTCTTAAGGTCTCTGGTAACGAAAGGTAATATGATTCAGAAAATGAAATTCTCTACCAAAAAGTACGAGGTAGATTTTGCTGGAAAAAAATTGGTGCTTGAGACTGGTAAATTGGCAGGGCTTGCGAATGGTTCGATTACGGCTACTTATGGAGAAACAGTCGTTCTTGCGACTGTCTGTGTTGCACCTGAGGCTCGTGAAGGAAATGATTATTTCCCACTTATGGTTGAGTTCGAAGAGAGATTCTATGCTGCTGGTAAGATTTCTGGTAGCCGCTTTATCAAACGTGAAGGCCGCCCGAGCGACGCTGCTGTTCTAAATGGCAGAAAAATTGATCGTCCCATTCGTCCACTTTTTCCTAAAACTTATCGAAATGATGTTCAAGTTATTGTCACGGCTCTTTCTTATGATGGTTCAATCGACATGAGCGTTCTTGGAACAATCGCTGCTTCTTGCGCACTGATGCAGACAAACGCTCCATACAAAGGACCAATCGGCGCAGTCAACGTTGGCTTGATCAACGGTGAATTTGTTGTCAATATGAGAGAAGAGCAGCTTGAGAGCTCAGCTCTTAGCCTAACATTTGCCGCAACTTCTGAGCGTGTTATGATGATCGAAACTGAAGCAAATGAAGTTCCTGAAGAGAAAATTTTTGAAGCTATGCAGCTTGGTCACAAGGCCATGCAGTCAGTAATCGAAATCCAGCACAAAATCGCTGAAGATCATGCCCGTCTAGTAGAAGAGCTTGTTGAAGATAAAACAATTGGTGTTCACTCCGAGGTTTCAAATCTTGTTGCTGACAAGATTAAAGAAGCTCTTGCTGAGATCGACAAAGAATCTCGTGAAGCAAAGCTGAAGGCTTACGAAGCTGAAGTTACAGCTTCTCTTGAAGGTAATTACAAGCAGGTTGAGATCAAGGGTGCTTTTGCAAAGATTGTTGAAAAAGAAATTCGTCGTTTGATTCTTGAAGAAGATATTCGTCCAGATGGCCGTGCTATTACAGAAATTCGTCCACTTGGCATCGAAGTTGGCGTTTTACCTAGACCTCACGGTTCAGCCCTGTTCACACGTGGCCAGACTCAAGCACTCACGATTGCAACTCTTGCATCGCCTGGATTTGAGCAGTTGATCGACACCATGGAAGGTGAGTCAACTAAGCGTTTCATGCATCACTATAATTTCCCACCATATTCGACTGGCGAAGTTCGCCCAGTTCGAGGAACCGGTCGTCGTGAAGTTGGACATGGTTACTTAGCTGAAAAGGCGCTCAAGCCAATGATCCCAGATACCGAGAGTTTCCCATACACAATTCGTCTTGTTTCTGAAATTCTTTCATCCAACGGTTCAAGCTCGATGGCTGCAACTTGTGGCTCGACTTTGGCACTTATGGATGCTGGTGTTCCAATAAAGAAACCAGTTGCCGGTATCGCGATGGGACTTGTCACTGCCAAAGATGCTGCTGAGTACAAAGTTCTTTCAGACCTTCAGGGCCTAGAAGACTTTGCTGGCGACATGGACTTCAAGGTTGCTGGTACTGCTGATGGCGTAACTGCAATCCAGATGGATACAAAGATCAACGGCCTCACTTGGGATATCATCAAGGACACGCTTGCGCAAGCTCATACTGGTCGTCTAGAAATCTTAGCTGAAATGCTGAAGGTAATTGCTGAGCCTAGAGCTGAGCTTTCAAAATATGCTCCACGTATCGAGACTATCAAGATCAATCCTGATAAGATTGGTGAATTGATCGGGCCAGGTGGCAAAAATATCAAGAAATTGGTTGAAGAGTGCGGTGGCAAAGAGATTTGTAGCATCGATATCGAAGATGATGGTACAGTTATGATTTCATCTATCGATCCTGAGATGAGCGCACGGGCAATCTCAATGATTCAATCAATGACTCGTGAAGTCAAAGTTGGTGAAATACTTACTGGTGAAATCATCGACATCAAGAAAGATCGCATGACTGGCAAAGAGATCGGTGCGATCTTCGCAATCTCTCCAAAGCAGGATGGTATGATTCATATCTCTCAGATCGCTGATGAGAGAGTTGAGAAAGTCT
>Ga0194052_1000337_pt1 | contig 31037 bp, 29 predicted proteins | sample SepL226m_MetaG_FD_160117 | JGI IMG/M metagenome (GOLD analysis project Ga0194052, IMG submission 160117) | Anoxic zone freshwater microbial communities from boreal shield lake in IISD Experimental Lakes Area, Ontario, Canada - Sep2016-L227-6m | ecosystem: Environmental > Aquatic > Freshwater >...
GTTCCGTTCCCTACGCCACTTCCGCATCATGGCCTATCTCAAAGCTGGCAAGCTTCAGCTCGACCTGCCACCCTTCAGACCGTTACTCACCCACTCGAAATAGCGAGGAACCTCAATAAAATACCCAAGAAGCCACGGATTATCGCGAAAAGGAGTGCACAGCACCTCCGCCTGCTGCTCCACTTCTTTTTTCCAAGCGGGATCGAACACATCTGGAAATTCCCTTTCCGGAGTTCTGTCTATCTTACATCGGTAGGCAAGGGGGATTCCTTCACCGATTAGTTTGGGATCCGACCAACAACCGGCCGTATTCATACCCCATGACTTCAATAGCCCGGCAGCTTCCCTGGCCCCAGTTCCCTGAAATGACTGGGCATGGGGAGGATGCACGGAATTGATACCCTTGCTGAAAAATGCATTCCCATCGGGGGAAACTATCCACCATTTCCCGTTGATCCTTTGAGTGTGGAAGAACCCTGTTTTGACACCCTGTATTCCTTTCCATCCACCATAGGAGTCATAGACCGTATTCCCGTTAGTATCAGCTCTGAGGAAGGAAGGCACAACCAACAGGATCAGTGTCACGATGGCTTGGTGGGGAAACATCATCGCATGGGGGATCCTCGGAAGCAGAAAAACTCTCCTCAAGAGAGTTTAAAAATTTTCTAGATTCTAGGGACGGTGATTCCGCGCTGCTTCATGTACTTGCCCCCGCGATCGGCATAGCTAATCTCACACGGCTCATCGGCACCAAAAAAGACCACCTGAGCCAACCCTTCGTTAGCATAGATCTTGGCTGGGAGAGGGGTGGTGTTGGAAATTTCCAAGGTAACATGCCCTTCCCACTCGGGCTCAAAAGGGGTGACATTCACGATGATGCCGCAGCGGGCGTAGGTCGACTTTCCGACACAGATGGTCAGGACATCGCGTGGGATGCGGAAGTATTCCACACTACGGGCAAGGGCAAAGGAATTGGGAGGAACGATGCAGACATCAGTCTTGATATCGACGAAGGATTTTTCATCGAACTGCTTCGGATCAACGAGTGCACTGTAGACATTGGTGAAAACCTTGAACTCATCGGCGACACGCAGATCATAACCATAGCTTGAGAGACCATAGCTGATCAGGTGACGCCCCTCGTCATTACGCACTTGGCGTTCCACAAAGGGCTCAATCATCCCATGTTCCAGCGACATTTTACGAATCCAGTGATCAGGGCGAACAGACATATCGGGAAAAATAGCGGATCGGGATTTTACTGCCACGGTAAAATTACAGAAAATTTCTCATTGTCTTGGCCCTTTTCCAATCATGCTCTAAATAGGTCGCGTGCTGAATTACCTATGGCTTCTCCTCATTCTTTCGGGAGTACTTCTCTCAGTGATCACCGGGCGCGCCGAGGCGGTCACGACGGCGACCTTTGATGCCTGCAAATCTTCGCTTCTGAACATCGCCCTGCCGTTGGGGTCTGTCATGGCTCTCTGGCTTGGCATCATGCGTCTTGCAGAGAAATCAGGGGCCGTTGAAAAACTTGCCGCTTTCCTCCGACCGCTACTCACCCGCCTCTTTCCCGAAGTCCCTGCCGATCACCCCGCCATGGGCTCCATCGTCATGAACATTGCGGCGAATATGCTCGGTCTCGGCAACGCCGCCACCCCCCTGGGCCTTCGGGCAATGCAGAATCTCGAATCGCTCAACCCCCGACCCGGCACCGCAACCAATGCGATGTGCACCTTTCTTGCCATCAATACCAGCTCCGTCCAGCTCATCCCCTCCACCGCCGTCGCCATACTGGCTGCTGGGGGAGCCACCCATCCGACGGCGATCATCGGCACCGCTTTTGTTGCCACCTCATGTTCTTTCCTTACCGGCATCACTTCGGTGAAGCTGTTACAACGACTTCCGATGTTTGCAATCCCTCCCCTGACCGAAAGTGAACGCATACGAATCAATCAGAACCCGGTCTCGGAACCCCTTGAGAATGCTCCCTCATCAAGCTCCTTCACTCCACTCGCACTCTGGAAACAAGCCCTTCTCTCGGCCTATGTTCTCCTCTTTTTCTGGGCGATCATTCAGCACACGACGATTCATCAAGGGGGGAATCTGATCATCGCTTTTATCCAATCCGTATCAGTCGTCGCTGTTCCCTTCCTGATCGGCTTCTTCCCTCTCTATGCCTCCCTGCGTGGCATCGCTGTCTATGATGAGTTTATCGAGGGAGCAAAAGAGGGGCTTCAGGTGGCGTTTCGCATCTTCCCCTATCTCGTTGCGATCCTTGTGGCCGTCGGCATCTTCCGTGCCGCCGGGGGCATTGATCTTCTCAGCCGACTGCTTGCACCTGTTCTTGACCTCATCGGGCTTCCGGCACAACTGCTCCCCCTGATCCTGGTGCGTCCGATGAGCGGAAGTGCTGCCACAGGTCTCTTTGCCGAGATTGTCCATAGCTGCGGCCCCAACAGCTACGCCGCTCAGCTTGCAGGCACGATCCTTGGTGGGACCGAAACCACTCTCTATGTGCTGGCTGTCTATTTCGGCTCCGTGGCCATCCGCCGTGGTCGCCATGCCCTCTCGGCCGGATTGCTTGCTGATGCAGCAGGGGTCGCCGCCGCCCTGATCGTCTGCAAACTGGTTTTCAAGCAGTAAAAGGGCCGTTGTGGGTGAGCGGTCTTGATTACTCCGTTGAAAGCACTATTTTACCGCTGCAATTACGATATTTATGAGCACACTCCAAGTTGGCGACAAAGCACCTTCCTTTACTGCAATCGGTATCGGCGGCATCTATGGTTCAGGCACCCCTGTTTCTCTTGCTGAGCTGAAAGGAAAGCCCGTCGTGCTCTATTTTTATCCAAAGGATGACACCCCAGGATGTACGACTCAGGCGTGTGGGATTAGGGATGCCTGGGGGGATATTAACAAGACTGGTACGACACTCTTTGGCGTGAGCATTGATCCCGTGAAATCCCATGAAAAATTTATCGCCAAGTTCGACCTACCCTTTCCGCTTCTCAGTGACCCTGAAAAATCGATCGTCTCTGCTTATGGTGTCTGGGTGGAAAAATCGATGTATGGAAAGAAATATATGGGAACCGAACGAACGACTTTTGTCATTGATGGAAAAGGGATCATCGTTGCCATTTTCCCAAAGGTGAAACCGGGTGAACACGCGGATCTTGTAATCCAGACACTAAAGGAACTTTGCAATTAGTAATCGTCACGCCGCAGTGCGTCGCAGGCGGCTCCCAGGTGGCTGATGACTGAACTTGCAGAGAGTGATTCCTGTGAGTCATTTCCATTGAAGATCGCTATCTCGGCCGCTCGTCCACAGAGCCAAGCACCGAGCATAGCTGCATCACGCAAGTGATGCCCAGAACCGATCAGGGCGGCGCAGACACCGGTCAGCACATCCCCCATTCCACCGCTTCCCATCCCTGGGTTGCCTGTCGTATTAAAGACGGTTTCCCTGCCTTTCTCAGCAATAATGGTACGGGCTCCTTTGAGTAAAAGGGTCACCGGATATTCTGCGGTAAACCCCTCCGCCCACTCCCATCTTGTGCGACCATCTCGGGGATTGAGTCGTTCCATCTCACCCGGATGAGGAGTGAGCAATCTGGGGGCGGCGCAACTATTGAGAAGAGCGGGTTCTTTTGAAATTGCGTTCAGGGCCTCGGCATCGACCACGCAGGGAATAGTAGCTTCTGAGACGATTTTTCGCAGATCATCGTCGTGGGAGTCCCCCAATCCGGGGCCGATAGCAAGCACATCGTGCGCATCAGAGAGTATATCCAAATAGGAATCAACAGGATGAACCATGACTTCCGGAACGCAGCACGACGCAAGCAGTTCATAATTCTCGGCCAGTGCATAAAGAGTCACCAGTCCTCCTCCGGCATGGACAGCGGATGATGATGCCAGTCTTGCCGCTCCAAGATACCCCCGTGATCCGGCGATGATTCCGATGCGACCGTATGTTCCCTTATAGGAATCAAAATCACGGATGGGGAGCGACGATCTTAGAAAATCCGCCGTGATGACTTTCGCCCGATCTCCACTCTCTTCAGGAAGGGAAAGACCGGGCAGTGGAACAAGGGCAAGCCTACCCACAACTGAAGTGGCACGATCTGCCATAAGGCCGCTTTTTACCATCCCCAGAGTAACCGTCAGATCGGCCTGCACACAGGGATCAAAGACTTCACCCGTTGTACCATCAAGTCCCGAAGGGAGATCGACTGCGATGCTGAAACCACCCTTTTGATTCCGAAAACTGTTCATCTCCCTTATCAGCTCGGCAGTCGTGCCACGGGGATGGCCTTCGCTCCCAATACCAAGCAAACCATCAAGCAGGATCAGCGGGCCGGTGATATTTCCCGGCAAGGATCGGAGAAGTGCAGTGGGCGGAAGTTTCTCAAGATGAGCGCAGGTAAGTGCTGCCAGCTCCTCAACAGGCGATACCAGACGGATGAATACTTGCCATCCTGCTGAAACGAGACGATGTGCAGCCAGCAATGCATCACCGCCATTATGGCCCTTGCCACAATAGACAACAATGGTGCCTCCACGGGGAAAAAACTCTCCTACAACACGAGCAATCCCCTCCCCCGCGCTTTCCATGAGTCCCTCGGGCGTAGCTCCCTCCAAAAACGCAGCTTCCTCAACAGCCTTCATCTGGGAGGGAGTCAGGATCATGATTTAGTTGATGCTAGGCAAGGCCTCACCACGAAGGGCCAATACCCTGAGAATGACTTCCTCGATCAGATTATTGGGACAGGAGGCTCCAGCAGTGATGGCAATCTGCAGTTCCCGATCCGGTAGCCACCATTCCTGTGTAGTGATCTCCCTTTTCTGGGCGAGGTTGAAATGTCGGATGCATTTGGGGGATTCGAGGCACTCCTGATTGCGGATAAACCAGGTAGGCATTTTCTCCACACCCATCTCGGCAAGGTGGGTGGTGTTGGAGCTGTTGTAACCGCCGACAACCAGTAGCAGATCCAGCGGTCGCCGGAGCAGGTCATCAAGAGCATCCTGCCGTTCCTGAGTCGCTCCGCAGATTGTGTCAAAGAGGCGAAAATTACCAGCGTCACCATCCCTTTTGATGACGGCCTCACGCAGTCGCCGCTGCACCTCTTCGGTCTCCGCGCGAAGCATGGTGGTCTGATTGGCCACACCGAGTCGATGGAGATGAAGATCAGGATCAAATCCCGGTGAACATTTCCCGGAAAATTCCTTTAAAAACTCCTCCCTGTTACCTTTTCCAAGAATGTAATCGCAGACGCGATCTGTCTCCGCAAGATCGAGCACGATAAGATAATGACCCTCACCAGATCCAAGGGCTCGGGAAGCAGTGGCACGGGTTTCTTCATGGGCTGCCTTTCCATGAATGATGGAAGTTACCCGCTCTCCCGCATTTTGCCGGACACGTTTCCAGACGCTCATGACATCGCCGCATGTGGTATCGACGAGATGGCAACCGTGCTGTTTGATCTCCTCAAGCAGGGAAACTTCGGCGCCAAAGGCCGGAACAATGACAACATCATCGGGTCCCAGATCCTCCACATGAGGCTTTCCCTTAGAATCCAACACATTACGGATTCCAAGCGAGGCGATCTGGGCATTCACCTCGGGGTTGTGAATAATCTCCCCAATCAGAAAGAGACGGGCCGATGGAAAAACCTTTCTAGCGGCATAGGCCAGATCAATGGCCCGTTCGACTCCATAGCAGAAACCGAACTGCTTCGCCAAACGGATCGTCGTGCGACCGCATTTGAGCACTGATCCACTTGCTTTGAGATGTTCAACAAGACTGCTGTGATAATGACGCTCCACCTGCTCCTGCACCCGCGCCATCACCTCCGGAGTGCGAAGGTTGACCTTGGAGGCAGGTGCCGGAGGGATGCTCACGCTGACAGCACTACTGAAGAATGACTGCCTTGAGCTGATCGAAATATCGCTGGGAGGTTAACAGCGGGAGTGGGAGTTCGGGATCGCCGTAGTCTTGCGGACGTTTGAAGTTTGCACCGAGCGTGGCATCTTCAGGCTGCGTAGTAGCTATGCGGATCGGGGTACCGACTTTAACGAGTTCAAAAAACTTGCCGGCATCATTGGCGTGGAGACGAATGCATCCGTGGCTCTTGGGAACAGGCCAGACCCAACCGAGATGAAATCCGTATCCGGGCGTGAACTCCACCCAGTAGGGCATAGGATAGCCGACATAGTGTCCCCTGGCACTCCCTGCGGAGCTTGGCAGAATGGCCTCTCTCAGCACGGAAAATCCATACTCACCGGAACGCTTGTTCCGTTGCTTGGAGAGTGCCGTAAAATTTCCCTTGGGAGTCGGATGGGCTGCATCGCCCACGCAGCAGGCGGTGACAAGCAGGGGGCGGTTTCCTTCCATGACATAGGCCATCTGTTTGCCAAGGGAAACCTTGACGACTACCTTGGAGGGATCTTTTGGCTTATATGCCGGCTGATCATAGACAGGTCGTTGGGTCAGCTCCGCACAACCACCGAGAAGGAAAAGAGGCAGCAAAAGCAATGGAAGAAGTTTTTTCATCCCTGCTACAAACCGTAAAATCAGCCTGTTGTCAAACAGGAGAAATCATCCGACTCTCAATCGTCCTTAGGAAGTGCGTTTCCTTCCAGCTTTGACCTTTGGAAGAAGGCACCCTATTCTCTTAAATCGAAAAATGATCAAAGGAGACGACTTTACATATGCAATGGAGAATACCCGTATCGTCGTGGCACCGAGTCAAGCGATCGAGACCTTTGGGCAAACAAGCTTTCATTTCAGACTGGTGACGGAACCCATGGACGAGATCGGGTATGTGCGCCTTCGTCAGGGAATGATCCATGCAGAAAGACCCCGTCTTCTCGCACCCCAGTATGTCAGCAGATTGCTCCTCGAGGGATTTGGGGAAAGAGCGCAGGGATTCGCCGGATGGATGGAGGAGCAGAAAGATTTTCATATTCTACGGTATGGATTCTCCCTGAGAAAAACCGATCTCTCCGAACAACTCGTCAGGGAACCCAAGGAGGATTTTCTCTTGAAACTTGAGAGTGATCTCCGCAGTGAGAATAATCCTCTCAGTGTCCTGATCGAGGGGATCGATGACGCTTGGGAGGTATGCCTTATGAAATTCACCATGGATCTGATTCAACGCTCCTCGGGTGAAAATGTGGCTGAATGGAAACGCCGTGGTTTAATCTGAGAAATCGCTGATTTAATAAACTCTTGAAAACTTTCAAACTGCTCACTCTGCTCATCATAGGTCTTCTGATCTTCGGATCGGCAGCCTTCTTTGGATACGAACTCTTCATAAAACCCGGCCGTGCGGAAAAGAGAGAAAGAGATATCCAAGCTTCTGCTCCGGCCCCAACGGCAACTCCCGATCCCGGCTTGCCGGAGTTTCAGCGCCTCAAGGCCCTCCAGAATTCAGGAAAAATCGCCGAGGTTCAGGCCGGTTTGGCTGCCTGGGTAAATAATAATCCAAAATCTCCCCTGCTGGCCGAAGCCCGTCAACGGCTTGGCACCGTCAATATGGTACTTCTCTTTGATCCGGGAAGCACCAATGTCGTGACCTATAGCGTCGTCAAGGGAGATTCGCTGGCCCGCATCGCCACAAAGCATCAATCAAATGCCGAACTGATCCAGAAAGCCAACTCCCTTCCCACTATCAATCTCCAGATCGGGGAGCAACTTGTGATTCCAACATTGAAAGTCTCACTTGAGATAGACCGAGCAGCCAAGACGCTCACGCTGATAAACAATGGTGTTTTCGTCAAAGAATACCCCTTGCTCTCCGCTCCATCTGCCTCAAAAAGCTCGACGCTCAACTCAAAGGTTCTCGATAAGGTTGCCAACTTCGGCAACAAGCGCCTTGCCTTTGGTGACAAGGCCTACCCACAGAGCGATCGTAGCATCCTGCTTGTCCAGTCCCCAGCCATTGTTGCGCCCGTGCAGGCTCCCACTGTTGCAGTTCCTCAAAAGCCGCAAGGAACCAATGCTCCGACACCCGTTGTCCCTCCACCTCTGCCCGGTGGATATGTGCTTTCGGCAACAGATCTTCTGGAAATATTTCCCCTCATCTCGCGCAACACCCCGGTAACAATCCACTAATAATTTTTTCTAAAAAAACCTCCCTGCTTTCATGAATCTTCATCCTCTCGATTTCGAACTGCACATCACCGATCTGGAAGGCAAGGTTGCCGAACTTGCCTCCAAGCGCCCCTCGGAGGATCCCCTTCTGATGGCAGCCAGACAGGACCTGGAGAAGGAAAGGATTACCCTATACGGCAATCTCACTCCCTGGCAGCGTGTCCAGATCGCAAGACACCCCACACGCCCCTATTTTCTGGATTATGTGGCATCCTGCGTGACTGATTTTGTCGAATTGCACGGCGACCGACTCTTCGGCGATGACAAGGCCATGCCTGCGGGCATAGGCCGCATCGGTGGTCACCGTTGCGTGATCATCGGTCAGCAGAAAGGACGGGATGTGAAGGAGAATGTACTCCGTAATTTTGGAAGCCCCCACCCCGAAGGCTACCGCAAAGCACTGCGCCTGATGAGAATGGCTGAAAAATTTGACCTCCCCGTTATCTGCTTCATCGATACCCCGGGTGCCTATCCGGGAGTCGGAGCGGAGGAACGCCATATCGCGGAAGCGATCGCCGTCAATCTGCGTGAAATGATGATCCTCAAAACCCGCATCATCGCCGTCGTCATCGGTGAGGGTGGGAGTGGAGGTGCGCTTGGCATCGGGGTTGCCGACCGTGTCCTGATGCTGGAAAACGCCTACTACTCCGTCATCTCCCCGGAAGGGTGCGCCGCCATCCTTTGGAAACATCGCAAGCATGCACCGGAAGCCGCCGAGGCGTTGAAATTGACAGCTGACGATCTGCAGGAATTCGGACTGATCGACGGAGTGGTCCCCGAACCGATGGGGGGAGCCCATCGCGATCCCGATGCCATTTTTGCAACTCTTACCGACTCCATCTCCTCCTCAATCGAGAATCTCAAAAAGATTCCCCTCAAGAAACTCCTGGATGAGCGTTACGCCAAATTCCGGGGAATGGGTGTGTTTTCAGAATGAGTTTTCCTCTCCTCAAGCACTGAGGAAACAGGGTCGATCAAGAGCGTCACCTCTCCACGGGGAGGATTTTCACGGTAGTGCACGAGAAGTTCGCACGGACTTCCGATCCGGTATTCCTCATGGATTTTTGTCATTTCACGCGCCACGCACACACGACTCTTCGGGGCGATAAGAACCATATCCTCCAGACAGTCGCACAACCGGTGCGGTGACTCGAAGTAGATGGAGGTTACGGCGAAGGCAACAGCTCTTCTCAGTTCCGACCTTCTACCTGATCCCGAGGAGGGAAGAAATCCTCCAAAGCCAAACGGGACGGGAGGAAATCCGCTCCCGACAAGGGCTGTGAGCAAGGCACTCGGTCCCGGCAACACCGTATAGTCGATCCCCTCACTGAGACAGGCTCGAACAAGTCGGAAACCGGGATCACTCACCGATGGAGTCCCGGCATCGGTGACAAGGGCCATTTTTTCGCCTGCGTGAAGTCTTCGGATCAGCTCGGCGAGCCTTCGCTCCTCATTATGCTCATGAAAACTAACCAGCGGCTTATGAATTCCCAAATGGGAGAGCAACTGCCCAGCCCGACGGGTATCCTCGGCAATCACCAGATCACATTCCTTCAAGGCCTTGATCCCCCTCAGTGTCAGATCACCAAGATTCCCAATCGGTGTGGCAATGAGTGTCAGAGGAGGTAACTCCGTTTCTTTCCCTAACGCTAAATTTTCAGGTTTCAAGTTTGCTTGCTTGGCCGTTGCTTCGCATCCGTTGCATCAGCATTTCAGCTTTTTCACATCACCATCCCTCGGCAACCTTACTGACAAGACTCTCGGCCATCCGTTGAGCTGCAATGGGATAATTCATGTTCTGATTGGTCACAAGATCGGAATTCACCCGGTCGGATTCGGTGAAGAAGGGAGTCGTTCCCGTGGCACTTCCCTGCTGCAGCACGGCACCCGTCACGCGGTCAATAACCCGGTAATTGACCACCAGCACCAGCTGGAATTCAGAGGTCTGAAGCACATTGTTTGCAAAGACCCGCATGGGCTGACGAGTCACTGATGTGATGGTTCCCTGAACAATGGCATCGGCACGATCTGCTGATTCGATCCGATAGGTACCATCCTGCTGAAACTGCTTCACGACAGCATCGGCTGTCTGAACCTCTACCCGGGGAAGCAGGGTTTCATTTTTAAAAGTATTCACCGCGATCGTGCTGACACGGCGCATCGGAGTCGGCTTGATTTCACCCACATGATAGCCGCACCCACCCAGGGTCAGCACAAGTGCCAGCAACAAACAGGAGGCTGAATTTTTCTTCATGGGGTGGTCGGTGTCTTTTGAACGGGAGATTCGGCGGGAGGTTCCTGAAGAGGAATCGGTTTTGTATCCCTCATATCCCCTTTCATTTCGGGTCGGGGTGCGGGCAGTTCCTCACCGATAATCTCCTTGCGCGAGGGCCCGTTATAATTTGCCAGTGCCGAGCTCTCGACTTGGGCCTGAAGACGGCGGCGCTCGGCAAGTCGTTCGCCGGTCTCGGGTCGTTCCTGCCCCACACGGAGTGTGTCCTCTCCATAAAGCGCTTTCAACTCATCGATGCGAGTCTTGGCGGCTGAGGCTTCCTCACTCTGAGGGAATCGCCGGATCACATCATTGTAATAAATCGTGGCGGCCTTGTAGTCCTTTGAAAAATCATAGAAACGACCGATCCTCAGAGTGTCCGCGGATTCCTTGGAGACCATCTTCTTCATGTTCTCTCCTGCCTTTTGGGTTTTTTCACTATTCGGATACTGGATGAGAAAATCCTGATAGTTGTTCTGGGATTCCTTGAGTGCCGAGAGATCCTGTGATTTTCCCGTCATGCCGAGCCTCTGATAGACATACGCAATCTGATATTGCGCATCGTCGCAGGCGGAACTGTTGGGATACTTGTCCAGAAGCTTCTGATAGGCAGCCACTGCCTCCTGAGCCTTCCCCTGCTTCTCCATCGCCAGCCCAAGATTGAACTGGGTGATCGGCGCATGCTTGCTGTAGGGCGAAACCCTGAGAATCGAGGTGTACATCTCCTCGGCCTTCTCCATGGAGGAAAAGGTAGGGATTCCGAAGACCCTGACCCTCGCCCCCTTGAGAAAAGAGTTGGCTATGTTGATTTCCTCTGCAACAGACTCCTCAAACTTAGGAGTCTGAGGGTATTTCTGCAGAAGGATTTGATACGACTTGAAGGCTTCTGACAGATCACCCTTTTTCTGTAAAATCTGGGCCAGCGCAAAAAGGGCCTTGGGAGCTTCGGAACTCTTGGGAGCATTGCGGACAATATTTCTATATCCGGCGATCGCTTTTTCATACTCGCCCGAATCTGCAAACCCATCGGCTGCTGCGAGCTGATCGGCGGGTGAACCAAAGGCAGAGAGATCAGAAGAAGGAAGTTCCCGTTTCACCAACCCCTCTGACTGCGCCATCAGATTTGGCCACATGATCATACAGAGCAGAACTCCCGCAACTGGTGAAAAAATAAATCGAGGGACGGCGTAACAAATACTCATCAGGAAACTAGAACGCTAGGGAAAGAGCCCCATCAGCGTCAAGAATGACCTCCGCAAAGCGAGTTCCGTTTACTTCCCGGTGAAGATGACAGGATCCGGCGCCAGTTCAGGAGCAGATTCGTTTGGTTTCCACCTAGCCTGGACAGCTGGATTCAGTTTTGGGGGCATTGTCAATTCCACCTTGCGCTCGGGTATCGGCAACCCTTTCTTGGCTTGGAAGAGAGGATAGGCCAAATACTTCTCAGCGCCCGGCAAAGTTCTCTTGGGATAGGGTGTTTTAGGAGAGCGTTCCTCGATCTGAAGCCAGGCGCTAAACCAACCACCTGGCACCTCGCTGATCAGCACTTCGATCGGATAGGTTTTTCCTGACTCGACGGAAAACCAGCTTCCCACCCCTTTTGTACCGATGTCGTTCTGATCGGGAACACCTGGTCTTGGTTTGATAGGTGGCGTCGTCGGTTTGAAAAACTTATTCACCATCTGATTCAAAAATACACCGGAACCACAAGTACCCGTAAAGAAGACATTCTGACCATCAAAACGAACAGCCACCACATCATCGGCATATCCGACAAACCGGAAAGTTCCATCCCTCGGCGCCGTGACTTTTCCCTTGTAGACGATCACCCAATGTCCTGGTTTCACTTCCTTCTGCACACCGAATGCCTCGGGTGCTGCATCTGCCCGCATCGACGGAATATAGATCTGATAGGTGACCATGGGATCTTTGGTTTTATAATATTTTTCAAAAACTTTCTCATCCCATCCCGCAGTAAAAAATTCATCAAATATTTTAAAATGTTCTGCGTTAGCAACATCTCCAATCACGGTCGTTGGTTTTTTGTCGGCGGTCTGTTTAAGATCATAAAAATACCCTTTTAATCCCGCCCCCCCCCCTCCCTTGAATCCAAAGGCAGTCAGTCCTGCCAACGGCATCGAGGCCATGCCGGCCGCTCCTCCTCCAGCTCCGGATCCAAGGCCAGAGGCTCCCATGCCGCTCATCACCGAGGCCATGACATCAGGACCGGTTGAGTTCAAATCCATCGAGGGGAGTGCTATGCTCGCATTGGCAGCAGAGGAGGTGATGCGCTTGGAGATGGCAGGGGCCGCGGCTGCGGTTTTCTTCGAAGGTTTTACCTTGTGTTCGGCGGAGGCATTGGCACTTGGCGGCGGTGCGGTGAACTTCATCTTCTCCTTGCGGTTCTGGACAACCTGCACCACCACCATCGTCGCCCCACCAAAGAGCAGGACATGGAGAAGAATGCTGATGACGAGAAAACTTCCGTTCCATGCCGTCCATCGCTGCCAAAGATTGCGCTTCGGGAGGTGATGCTCGTGATGCTCTTCCTGAAAATCAGCTTCGCTCATGATAGTGAAAGGAGGCGGCTATTCCTCATCCACATTGAAGGTCACATTGCTGATCTTGGCCGCAGCCAAGGCATTGAGAACCTCGATGGTACGACTATATTTGGCATGAGCATCACTCACAATGGTGACGATGACCGGCTGCTTGGCACTATCTGCATTCTCTTTGAGACGCATGAGAGTGGCACGGAGTTGGGGAAGATCCACACTCTCCAGAGAATCAAACGGTTCGTCATTGAGCGAGACTTCTCCCTCGTCTGAAATGTTGATGATCGTCTCATCCGTGAACTCTGCATTATTGGAACTCTCTGCATTTCCCGGGAGTTTGGTGGAGAGTTCATTCTCTACTTTCACGGCCCCTGCCATGACCATGAAGAAGAGCATGATCACGAAGACGACATCGACCATTGGGGCAATCTGGAACCCCATCGTTCCGTCATCTTCCTGGACAAATGCTTTCATGGGATGCTGGTATTCTACTAATCGTGGTTGACTGCCGAGAAGGAGATATCCGACACACCTGCATCGGCGGCGGCACTCATGGCATGGGAAACAAAGAGGGCGGGAACATCACGATCACCGCGGATGACGATTCGGAATTCCTGATTGGAGCCCATCTTGCTGGCGGCGACTTTTTCCCCATAAGCCTTCGCCTCCTTGATCGGAGCCACGAGTTCGGCTCCCTTTTCATAAATCCTATCTTGAAAATTATAGGAGCTACGGTTGGCCACGGGATCCCAGCGTACATTGATAATGGCCTCCGAACGGGTATCGTCTTTCTTGGCAGCCTCTGGGGCAATCGGAAGCTTGATCGTCTTGTCGATATTAAGAACCTGGGCCGAAGTGATGACCATGAAGAAAATCAGGATCACCAGCAGCACATCGACCATCGGGGCAATCTGAAAATCAGGTTCCCCTTTCTCTAGTCCGCCTCCTCCTCCAGCCATGGCTCAGATAAGCGGGGCCTGACTAGGCCACCTCTCCGGTTGATGGGTCAATTTCTGTCCCAATTTCCACTTCGGCCACCGACTGTTGATTTTCATCCACCAACCAATTCGGCATTCCTGCATAGATCTCCTCGCCGCTGATATGGACTCCGGCAAGCGCCTCATAGGGCATCTTGCGGAAAAGCTGATTGATGATGTCCTGCATATGGTGAATGGCCGAAGTGGATCGACTGCGAAGTAAGTAGAACATTCCGAATGCAGGAATGGCGATCACAAGACCACTGGCCGTGGCGATCAGCACCTCGCCAATGGCTCCGGAGAGACTGGCTGGATCACCAATTCCCGAACTGCCGAGCGTGCTGAACGCCTTGATCATACCCGTCACTGTCCCGAGCAACCCGATCATCGGAGTCACCACACCGATAACCGAGAGATAGTTGATCTGCGTCCCCATATTGGCACTCTCTTTGTGCATTTCCGAGATCATCCCCTCCTCGACGATGGTCTTGCCATCACCTAGCAGGGAAATGCCAACCCGCAGCACATTGGTGATGGGCGATTTGTTGTCACGGCAAAATGTGTAGGCACCCACATAATCCCCCTGCTGAAAGAAAAGCTTCACCTCCGCCACAAAATCTGGAGGAGAGGTTTTCTTAAGGGAGGTATTCTTGACTCCGTCCGTGGAGAGATAAACGGTCAGCACCGACATGACTGCGATCGGGAACATGACCCATCCCCCCTCCACCAAAGTCTCAAGGAATGACTTGGAGTGAACTGCCTTGGCATCTTTTTTGGCAGGTTCCTCCGCGGAAGCAATGGAGGTTCCCAAACAGAGGAAGCCTGCAAGGAGGAGCATCAGGTAGGTGTTACGGTATTTCATGGGTGTTATGGTTGACGGTAGGGGTGCTGGGATTTATTTCAAGAATGAGAAAGGATATCGGCGCGTTTTTTTGCCTCTGCGGCTTGCGGGGAATCAGGCCAGAGCGACACGACATCAGTGAATGCCTGAAGAGCTCTCTTGGGATCCTCAAGACCGACATAGGAAGTGGCCGCACCCATAAGGGCAGGCGGTTGCAGAAGAGCAACGGAGGGATAGAAAATTTTGATCGTGAGAAAGGCTCTCAACGCCCCCTGATAATCCCTCTTGAGGTAAAGTGCGCGACCAAGAGCAAGCTGGGCAAGGGCAGACCCCAGATCACCTCCGATACGGGGCAATCCCTTGGCCCCCACAGAGACTGCTTCAGTATCGGAGGAAGCCAACGCGGCAAAAAGGGTGCCTCCCCGGGAGAGGGTGTCAGATCCCGGAGCCTTGGTTGCTCCGATCTCGCGGGCCAGATTGGCTGTCTCGATATCCTTACCAAGGCTGGCCAATGCCAGCAGGCGGAGTTGGGCCATCGGGAACCACCATGATCCCGGCACATCTTTGAAGTCAGCCTGGGCCGGCATGGATGTGGCTGTGAGTTTGATGACTTCCTGGGCATTTCCCTTGGAGGCAGCTTCCTTTGCCTTTGCCAACTCAGGAGGTTCGGCAAAACCTATTTTGGCAATTCGGGCAATGGGAAGTCCCATCTCCATCATGCTCGTGCTTCCCGGCAGTAAGACCTTGATCATGATCATGGAGCCTGAACGACGCAGCGTGGTATTGGCAAAAACCTGGCCATCCGTGGTGGTCACATCCTCCGCATGAAGCATCACTACAGTGAGCAGCATCCCGCAGAGCATGAGAAATGGATTCTTCAGATTTTTCATGGTTTCTTGGGAGCGGGGGAGGAAGCTGCGCCGGCAGGTGTCACCGGAGCTGCGGGCAGCGTCTCCAATTTTTTACGGGCAGGATCAGCCAGCGGAGAGAGGGAGAGCTTCGGGTTGGCAAGTAACTCACGAAGATGTGCCGCCGCCTTGTCAGGGGCCCCGAGTTTGATGAATCCATCGGCTGCCTTGAGGTATGCCGGAATCACGACGCTCGGATAGCGCTGATAAGCGACAAAGATGCGTTGATAGTACTGGATTGCCGCCGCGGTATTACCACGCTTTTCTTCAAGATCGCCCAGAGAGAGCAAGGCCCTAGCTGTGATTTCTCCACGCCAGTCCTTGGTGGCGGCAACCTGCTCAAAGATCTTCTTGGCCTCATCCAGCTTGCCCTGCATCAGAAGAGCCTGACCCTTCCCATAGGTGATCTCTGCCAGTTTGGCCTCAGCGGCAGCTTTATCGACGGCATCATTGAACCAAGAAATCGCCTCATCGGGCTTGTTACGGGCCAATGCCACTGCCCCCATGCCGTAGTAGGCGTACTCGAGCAGATCGCTCTTCGGGAAGGAAGTCATGAGTTCCTTATAAAAAGCCTCGGCCTTATCCGTCTCCCCTTTTTCAAGCGCGATATCCCCGGAGGTGGCAAGCAGCATCGCACTAAGCTGGTCGGCGGAGAAGTCCTTGTAAATCGAGGCCAGCAGTTCCTTCTGACGATCCGGCTTCTTGGTAAATCCCGCAAGCTGAGCTTGGGCATAGCGTAGGCGCGCCTGAGCCAAAGGAGATGTCCCCGCATTCGAGGCATTGAGATATTTATCAAAATCTGCCTGGGCATCGTAGGGAGGCAAGGGGGTTGCCGAGGGGCGCGGGGCCGGAGTGGCCTGATCAGAAGCAGCAACGGAATTCGTCGCGGAGGATGCACTACCCGAAGCAGCGGATTGGGAAGGGGAAGCCGTGCCGGAGGATTTTTGGATCAGAAGGGGACGGGAGCGCTTCGCGCAGGTTTGGGCGAGCTGTGAGAGCAACTGCTCGACGGCATCCTTCCAACGATCGTTGATATTGATCAGGATATTGTCGGCTAGATACTTCTTGGCCTCTTCGGCCTTGCCCTGCTTGATCTTGGCCTTGGAGACCCAATAGACAGCCGCCACAGCAGCGGGATGTTGGGGATGCTTCTTGACGAAGTTGCTGAACATCTCGACCACATCGTCCCACTCGTTCAGTTTCTGATACTGCTCATTGGCCTTGAAAAGGGAATACTTGAGCAACTCGTCCGATTCGCCAAGATCAACCGATTTCCGGTAGGCTTCGGCAGACTCCTTATTCATGTCCTTGGAGGCGTAGGCATCCCCTTTGAGGGCTAGAATCTCCGCGTTCATGGTCTGACCGGCGTATTTTGCCAACCACTCGTCACAGCGCTTCAACACTTCGTCATACTTGTTGGCGGCATTATAGCAGAGGGCGATGCGATATCCCGAGTCACCGATGAATGTGCCGGTCGGATACTTCTTTTCGTATGCCTGGAAGGCATCGAGAGCCTTCCCGTAATCACCGAGTTGAAAATAACAGAGGGGGATGCGATACATGCACTCCTCGGCGAATTTCCCGTCAGGAAATTTCTCGATATATTTTTTATAGTTGAGGACGGCTGCCTCATACTTGGATGTGTTGGGATTCTTCGGATCGCAGGCTTGGGCAAACTGGGAGTTGGCGAGCAGAAACTGCATGTCTGCGGCAATGGCGGAGTTGTCCCCTTTGCCAAGCAGTTCTCCGAACACCGTCTCGGCCTTGACAAAGTTTCCTGCTTCAAGGGCGACCGCCCCTTTCAAGTAATTCGCCTGGGATGCATATTTTCCAGTTGGAAACTCAGCGAGGTATTTATCAAGTGCGGGCACGGCATCATCCGGGCGCCCCAGAGAACAGTAGGCGGCACCGATGCTGAAGAGCGCATCCTCGCGGACTTTGGGGTCACTGTTCTCAAGCAGACTCTCCCAGAGCAGAATAGTCTCCCATTTCAGATCGAGCTCATCGTAAGCCTTCGCCTGACGGATGCGTACCGCAACCTGTGTGTCGGGCATTTTTTCGAAATCAGCCATCACTTTCTTCAAGCTGTCAGCGGCAGCCTGCAATCGGGCATTGGTGTAATTGACCTCCATGACCGCCTTGGGATCGCTTTGGAGCAGGGCACGATTGTCGGCTATCTGTTTTTCCAACGCCGCAATACGGTCTTTCTGAAGATTCAGCACCACATCCCTCGGACGCACGATGGCATACATACGGAGAGCCTTCTGCCGATCCCCCTGTCCCAACAATCCGTCTCCGATCCTGACAGCGAGAATGTCAAGCTGGAGTGGGTTATCCACCAAATTGCTAGTCGCCTGAAGCTGATCGAGCGTCTTCAGTGCCTCGTCAAGATTACCCTGCTTCGCCTGGATCTCTGTGAGAGCCATGGCGGCCTGCACGCCTATGTCATCCTTGATCCCTCCCTCAACCATGGGACGGAGCACATCGGCTGCCTCTTTCTGTTTGCCCGCATCGACGAGCATCGAGGCTTGGGCCAACTTGGCCCGTGCAGCAAGATCGCCCGGACCTTCGGAGGCTTTTTTCAGCGTTTTCTCAGCCTCCTCCTTGCGCCCGGACTGTAACTGAATCTGCGAGAGCGAGATCAGTGCCTTGGTCTTGTTTTTACCATCAGGAAATTCTTTCAGCAACCTGTTGAAGTACTCCTCGGCCTTGGGCAGATTTTTCTGGTTGTAGTAGGTACCGGCCAATGAAAAGAGAATGGTCTCCAGCGCTTCACCCTGAGGCCCCATTGCCAGAACCGCTTCAAAACTCTTGGCAGCACCCGCATAATCCCCGGACTGGAATGCTGTCGCTCCCGTTCTGAAAAGATCATCCGCCGAGGCCTCCGTGGGATCGGCATGAAGAACACCGCAAAACATCACGCACATTATGAGCAGGACAACTGCCTTATAATTGGTGAGTAGAGTTCTGTTCATGGATGCTTGATAAGGTACACCGCAGGGAGGGGCAACTTGATATTACTAACCGCACTGTATGACAATTCAAGTCATACAGTGCAGTTGATGAAAAATAATTTACCTGAGTGCTCGATGAGCATCATGACGGGGAGTCAAGCATGCCCTCCTCTTCACTCACGATATTGTGAGACTGGAAAATATTTCTCAGGCCTGCTTCGGATTGGAAAGTCCCAAGCCCAGCCAACCGACCCCGGCGAAGATCAGTTCAACCCCAAGGAAAAGTCCGAGGATGTAAAGGCCTGTTGCTGGCCACTGGGAGATGATAAGTCCACCCAGAATCAGCGACATGGCCGCGCTGAAAAGAACCCACCCGGCCCCCTTGTGGTGACGCAACTTAAAGGCGAGAAGTGCACGGAAAATCCCGCCAATCAGGATGGCCCATCCGAGAAACAAGGTGAGGACGAGCGCAGCAGCCAAGGGGTGAGAGATAAAATAATAGCCGGCCACACCGTAGGCCACAGCCACAAGAATATACCAGAGATGGCTCTTCCATCCCGTAATCGTGAAGACCTTGATCAACTGGAAGGCGCATCCGAACATCAGCAGGATTCCGATAAGATTGGCCGTAAGTGCGGTGAACAAGAGCTGATCTCCGAGAGCAAAAAATCCCAACAGGATCATGGCAAATCCACCGGCTATCGCCCAACCTCGTGAGATCGGAGGCACAGGCAATTCGGGAAATGGTGAGACAGGTGATGTGGGAGGTGTATCCATAGGAGGCGGATGCTAGGGATCAAATCCCGAAAACTAAAAGCAGAAAGTTACAAAAGAAGGGGCTTGCCTAGACTTCTAAACACGCAGTGAAACATTCGCTGGCAAGAGATCTCAAAATTTTCAGCTTTTTTCCTGCTGAATCCCCTCCCCTGATTTTTTCTGTTTCTCAAACCATGAGAAGCAGACGGGGATGACAAAGATCGCGATCAGGGTCGAGGCAAGCATTCCTCCGACCACCGTCGAACCGAGCACCCTTCGGGAAACAGCTCCTGAACCGGTGGCCACCCAGAGCGGCACACATCCGAGAATGAATGCGAAGGCCGTCATTAGGATCGGGCGCAGTCGGAGCTTGGCGGCATCGAGAGCCGCCTGAAACACAGGCTGACCCCGCTCCACCTCCTCCTTGGCAAATTCCACAATCAGGATGGCGTTCTTCGCAGCAAGGCCGATCAGCATGATCAGACCGATCTGGGCATAGACATCATTGTCCATGTGACGCGCCCAGAGAGCCATGACAGCGCCGAAGACCGCTACGGGAGTGCTCAAAAGCACGCTGAAGGGTAGCGACCAACTTTCATACTGGGCTGCTAGGATCAGGAAGACAAAAAGCAGTGAGAGGGCAAAGATCGCCATCGGGTTGATTCCCTGCGCCGCAAGCTTCTCCTGAAACGACATACCGAAGTAATCATAGCCCATGCCGGAGGGCATCGTCTCTTTAAACACCTCTTCCAATGCCTTCATCACCTGCCCTGTGCTGAAACCGGGAGCCCCGTTCACATTGATCTGGGCACAATTGAACATGTTAAAGCGCATCGTGAATTCCGGTCCCTGCATCGGCTTCACCTGAAGAAGACTTGAGAGCGGTACGGCGTCACCGTACTTGTTACGCACATAGAAGAGGGATGTGTTCTTGGGATCCGTACGACTCGAACCGTCTGCCTGAATGTAGGCGTAATATTGGAGATTGAAGCGGTTGAAGTAATTCACAGGCACACCGCCAAGAAACGACTGCAGCGTCTTGTATGCCTCATTGAGATCTACACCCAGCATCATGCAAAGTGCAGGATCAATGGTCATGGAGATCTGCGGAACAGAAGGGAGATAAGTGGAGGTCATGCCGCCGATTTCAGGGCGTTTCTTGGCGGCAGCCATAAAGACGCCGAAATTCTTTTCCAAAAACTTTGGATCAATGCCAAGGCGGTCCTCCAGAATGAAGGTCGTCCCTCCCGAGGTACCGATGCCGGGTATCGCCGGAGGAGGAAAGGCAAAGTTGATCGCCCCGGGAACGGGTGCAATTTTCTTGTTGATCGTCTGGAGCAGGGCGAAGGCATCCATACCCGGCTTGGTGCGCTCTTCCCAAGGCTTCAGGGTGATGAAATAGAAGGCACTGTAAGTCGTCTGCACGCCGCTGAGCAGATTAAAACCGACGATCGTCGTGACATGGTCGACACCGGGGATTTTCTGCACAATATCCGCCACCTGTTTGGAAACGGCATCAGTTCGCTGCTGCGAGGCAGCGTTAGGAAGCTGGGAGAAGGCATACAGATACCCGTTGTCTTCCTCCGGCACGAAGGAGGGGGGAAGCTTGGATCCAAAGAAACCCGAAAGCAGCACCATTCCGATCAGAAGTGCTCCCCCGATAAAACTCTTGCGAAGAAGGAATCCGCAAACTCCGAGATACCTGTTACGACCCCAATCGAAGGATTTGTTAAAGGCCTTGTAAAAGGCTCCCAAGGGTCCCTTGGTTTCGGTGCGGGGACGAAGCAGCATCGCGCCCAGGGCAGGGCTGAGACTCATTGCATTGAAGGTCGAGATGATCACCGAGATGGAAATAGTCAGTGCAAACTGCTGGTAGAGACCACCCGTGATCCCGGGCAGGAAGACCGTCGGGATAAAGACAGAAGAAAGAATGAGCGCTGTGGCGATCAACGGACCCGTCACCTGCTCCATCGCCTTGATGGCGGCAGACTTGGGGTCAAGTCCCTCCTCGATATGGTGTTCGATGGCCTCCACCACGACGATGGCATCATCGACCACAAGTCCGATTGCCAGCACCAATCCAAAAAGAGAGAGGGTATTAAGGGAGAAGCCAAAAAGAGGGAAGAGCGCAAAGGTTCCGATTAGCGAAACGGGCACGGCGAGCGCTGGAATAAGAGTTGCCCGCCAGTTCTGCAGGAAGAGGAAAACGACGATCAGCACCAGGATCATCGCCTCGACGAGCGTCTTCTGAATGTCGTGCATGCTTGCCACCACCGCCTGCGTGGTATCGAGGGCAATGGTGGATTTCAATCCGGCTGGAAATGACGGCACATACTGGGCGATCAACTTCCGGGCCTGATCAGCAACAGTGAGGGCATTGCTTCCCGGAAGCTGATAGACGGCAATAATGGCGGCAGGATGGCCGTTAAACCGGCCAGCAATATTGTAGGTCTGGGCCCCCAGTTCGACATGGGCGACATCCCTCACGCGAACCACGGAACCATTCTTGTCCGCACGAATAATGATATTGGCAAACTCCTGCTCGGTGACGAGCCGTCCGGGCGCACGCACCGTAAAGGTCATCTGCTGACCGGGCGGCACTGGCTCAGCCCCGGTCTGACCGGCGGGATTCACGGTATTCTGCTGGCTGACGGCGTCAAAGACTTCCTGGGTGGTGATGTTGAAGTTCGCAAGCTTTGCCGGATCGAGCCAGAGACGCATCGCATACTGCCCGGCACCGAAAATCGTCACACTGGCGATACCCGTGAGACGGGTTAGCGGATTGACAATATTGACATAGGCATAGTTGGCCAGGAAGACGGCATCATACCGATCATCTTCCGTGTAAAGGGCAAAACAGATCAAGGGAGAAGGAGAGGTCTTCACCACATTGATTCCCTGTTTCGTGACCTGCGACGGAAGCTGAGACTGCGCCTGTGACTGACGCATCTGGGTCAGGATCTGATCGGTGACAGGAACGGTTTTATTTGCGAAAATGACATTCAGCTGCGCCTGCCCCGAACTGGAGTTCAGGGAGTACATGTACTGCATGTTATCCACACCGTTGATCTGCTGTTCGAGCGGCGTGGCCACAGCCTGCTGGACAGTCATGGCATCGGCCCCGGGATAGGATGCCTGCACCTGGATCTGAGGGGGGACAATGTCCGGAAACTGGGAAACGGGTAGCCCCACGAGACAAACAATTCCGATGATCACCGTGATGATCGCGATAACCATGGCCACAATCGGCCGGTTGATGAAAAACTTGGGCATGGCGGTATCTTAGGCTACGCCCTATGACTTGGCTGTGGGTGTCGCTGAGGGTGCGGCAGTGGGAATTTTCTTTTCGGAATCTTTACCTTCAGCGGGGGAGCCGGGAGAGGGTGATGATGGAGCAGCGGGCAAAAGCATGACCGAACAGCCATCCGTTACTTTCTGTATTCCCTGGGTCACAATTTTATCCCCTTCGTTGACACCGGAAACTATGACAGCCTCCTCCCGGGTCGTGATGCCCACATTTACATTCTTGATCGTCACTTTGTTGTCGGGACCCACTACGGCAAGTTGATTGATGTTCTGAATTGTGATCAGGGCATTGATCGGAACGACCAGGGCATCTTTCTGCATTCCGATCGTCGCTTGAACCCGCGCAAAGAGCCCGGGCCGCAGCAACATTCCCGGATTTGGAAAAAGTCCCTCCACCGTGATCGATCCTGTCTGGGTGCTGACCTGGTTATTGGCAGCCCTGAAGGATCCCTTGTGAGGATAGGCAATGCCATCGGAAAGCAACATTTTCATACCTTCCGCAGTATCCTCCTTTCTCTGCTCTTCGGCATGGGATGGATCCCTCAGACTTCCACTGATGAAACTCAGATAATCGTCTTGTCCCACTTGGAAAACAACCTTGATGGGATCGATGGCGACAACCGTGGTCAGTGGTTGCTCAGACTGCGGACCGACATAGGTTCCTACTTCGTAATTTGCGAGACCTGCCATGCCGTTGATTGGTGACACGATTTTTGTAAAATCAAGGTTCACCTGCGCTGCCTGCACGGCCGCCTGCTTGGCGGCGACGGTACCTTGGCTGGCCTGATAGGTTTGCTGCTTATTCTGGAACTCCTGAATGCTGATCACCTTGCCTGCCAACAGGTTCTGAGCTCGGACAAAATCCTGCTCTGTCCTCGTGGCGTCAGCCTGAGCCGAGGCTAGATCGGCCTTGGCCTGATCGAGGGTCGCCTGAAAAGGAGCTGGATCAATCTGAAAAAGAGGCTCTCCCTGCTTCACCACGCTTCCCTCGGTGTAGTAGCGCTGGATGATATTGCCGGAGACATTCGGCTTCACCAGCGAAGTCACAGTTCCCTGAACATTACCGATCCACTCCTTGTGATTGGGCATATCCTTTCGAATCACCGTTCCAAGAGTCACCGGAATGGGTGGCCTTACGGCAGGTGCCGACTCTTTTTTTTGGCAGGCAGGGAAGGAGAGAGTCACGACAAGGCAAAGAGCCGGACTCACAAAGGAACGAAGAAACTTTGAATTCACGCTAGCGTGATTAGCAGAGGGATACATGCAATGCAAGTCATCATATAAGGAAAGATCAAACACTGCCTGGGTAGTCGTTGGAATCACCGGAATCAGATGAAATTTGCCCATGTCTCCCGAGCAGAAATCAAGTGATGTTTGATGAGTAATTTCTTAAAGAGGGCAAGTCCCCGCTTCTCTGCGTCACCGAGATCATAAGAAATCCATTCGGTAAAATAGCGAAGGGCAAAGACTGGATCCGGTGTCTGGGCAGCAATAGCTGGAAATCGGCTGACGCCTCGTGATTTTGCGAAGCGAAGGGCATCAGCAAGTGACTTTTTTTGCATAAATTCATCTCTAACTATCCATAGAGCAAAGACAAATGAAAGTCCCGTATATCGATACCATTCCTCCCCGAGATCAAGAAATTTGATTTCTGAAGAGACCTTTTGCTTGCGATACTCAATCGCCGGGTCACCTATCAATATTCTCGGTAATTCAATAGACTCCAATGTTTCAATCTGGACATAATCCAACTTCAATCCATAAAACTCACTGAGAATAATCTGAAGCAGCGCGTTTGAAGTATGAGATGAGGGATCAAGATGAATCTTACCGAGCGCAGCCAACTCTCCTGTGTAGGCCAGAATGACACTATGAACTGCCCCTTGTGATCCTATTGCCACCCCATCGACAACAGAGGCATCAGATTGAGAAAGGACATCTATTGAGGAAAGAAGAGCCGCATCCAGCCCTCCTTTTTGAAATTCCTCACAGAGCCGAGCCGGCACTAACTCTGTGATGGGATACTCCAATCCCTCTAAAAGCGGCCTTGCATTGAGATAAGGAACACTGCCGATCCTCGGCACCCATTCGTTCATACTCCCACAGGGATCAAACCCGCATTTCCTACTTCAGATGTCCGTTTTAAAGTAGATTCAATTCGGCGATAGAAGGTATCCCTCTGCATCGGTTCTCTACCCGCTTCCCTGATTGCCTTTTCCATTGCTGCGATGGTTTGCTGCTGGGGTGTCTTGGCTCCGGCCATGTGAAAGATTTTCTCCTCCTGAATCGTCCCGTGCAGATCATCAACGCCGTAGTTCAGGGCAATAGAGGCCAGAGGGAGTCCAAGGCTGATCCAGTAGCCGGTGATGTGGTCGAAATTATCGAGCATCAGCCGGGAGATGGCCAGATTCTTCAGTTCGTCTGTGGAACAAGCGGGTCGAATATGGGCCAGTTCCGTAGTCTCGGGAACAAAGGCAAACGGAATAAATGCGGTGAATCCTCTCGTCTCGTCTTGGAGAGAGCGAAGTTGCAGCAGGTGATCAACCCGATGCGCCGCAGTCTCAATATGACCATAGAGCATGGTTGCCGTACTCCGCTGCCCCATCAGATGCCATGTACGATGAACCTCTAGCCATTCTTCTGCCGTCTCCTTCCCTCGACAGATTGTATCACGGATGACCGGATCAAAGATTTCAGCCCCTCCCCCCGTGAGTGCATTCAACCCGGCATCCCTCATGATCTCCAGCGTCTCGCGAAGAGTTTTCTTGAAAATACGATCTGCCAGATGGCGGATCTCAATCGCCGTGAATGCCTTGATCGTTATCCCAGGTGCAGCCTCCCTCATGGCTCGCAGGAGTTCTAAATACCACTCCGCTGGAAGAGTCGGATGCAATCCTCCCACCATGTGGATCTCAGTAGCTCCATTCTCCCAGGCCTCGCGAGTCTTGGCCGCCACCTCGGAAACGGCCATTTCAAAGGCGTGATCATCCCGTTTCTTTGCACTGAAGGCGCAGAACTGGCAACTCAGGATGCAGACATTGGAGTAGTTAATATAGCGGTTGAAGACATAAGTTGCGACATTACCATTCTTTCGGGCACGCACGATGTTGGCCAAATAGCCGACGCCATTTAGATCAGGCGAGGAATACAAAGTCATCCCATCCTCGGCACTCAGCCGCTTCCCTTCTTCCACTTTCTCCAGAATCGGAAGCAAGAGCGGATCGAGCAATCGTTTGTTCATCTTTTTACACTATAGGAGCTTCAAATGAAGAACCAGTTCAGAAAATCCTTCATCCTTAATCCTTACTGCTTCATCCTTACCCTTTATGCCTTTTGACCTTCGTTCCGATTACCAGCCTCAGGGCGATCAGGCGCAGGCCATTGAGAAACTGACCCGTTCGATCCGTGCGGGCAACCGTCATCAGACACTCCTCGGAGTTACCGGATCGGGCAAGACCTTCACCGCTGCCAATATCATCCACAATCTTGATCGCCCCGTGCTGATCATGTCCCACAACAAGACGCTTGCCGCGCAGCTCTACTCGGAATTCAAGCAGTTCTTCCCTAACAATGCCGTCGAATATTTCGTCAGTTACTTCGACTACTATCAGCCCGAAGCCTACATCCCACGCTCGGACACCTACATCGAGAAAGACAGTTCGATCAACGAGGAGATCGAACGCCTCCGTCTCTCCACGACCAGCTCGCTGCTGACACGGCGTGATGTCATCGTCGTCTCCAGCGTCTCCTGTATCTACGGTCTCGCCTCGCCGGAGGATTTCCTTCAGATGGTGCTCACGATCAAGAAGCACGACCACATCACCCGTGAGGAAGTCCTACGCCGACTTGTCGAGATGCTCTACGAGCGAAATGAGATTGAGTTTGATCGCGGCAAGTTCCGCGTCCGTGGTGATGTCGTCGAACTTTTTCCGGCTCAGAATGAGGACGAAGCGGTGCGCGTGGAGTTTTTCGGAGATGAAATCGACCGCATGACGCTCTTCGATCCCCTCACCGGTCGCTCGCGTGGTGAACTCACCCACCTGACTCTCTTTCCGGCAAAACAGTTCGTCACGCCGAAGGATAAAATGCAGCCTGCCATGCGCAACATCCGCACAGAAATGGTGGAGCGAGTCGCCGAGTTTGAGGCGAATGGAAAATTCATCGAGGCTCAGCGGCTCAAGATGCGCACCGAGTATGATCTCGAGATGATGCAGGAGATGGGATACTGCAACGGTATTGAGAATTACTCCCGGCATCTCACAGGACGCGAGGCAGGATCGCGTCCCTATACGCTCATGGACTTCCTGCCAGAGGATACGCTCCTCATTGTCGACGAATCCCATGCGACTTTACCCCAGGTTGGCGGAATGTATGCCGGGGATCGAGCCAGGAAAATGACGCTCGTAGAGTATGGATTTCGCCTACCAAGTGCGCTCGATAACAGACCGCTGAATTTTACCGAATTTCTGGAAATGAACCGTCAGGGGCTCTACATCAGTGCCACTCCTGGTGACATTGAGCTTCGGAACAGCTTCGTCGGCAACGAGGGGTTTCTGGAACCTGACTCAACCCGACTTCCTCTCAAGGCCAATGCGGCAAACGAGATCCTGGAAACCGATACCCATGGCACCCCCCTGATCGTGGAGCAGATCATACGCCCGACGGGGCTTCTTGATCCACGCATCATGGTCAGACCGCTCAAGGGTCAAATCGATGAGACAATCGAACTCTGCCGGCAGCGCGTGGAGTCAGGTGAACGCGTCCTCATTACCACCCTCACCAAGCGCACGGCGGAGGATCTCACTGATTACCTCAAAGATGTCGGACTCAAGGTGCGCTATCTCCACAGTGACATCGATACCATCGAGCGCGTGGAGATCCTGCGTTCGTTGAGAGCGGGGGAATTTGACATCCTGATTGGAATCAATCTCCTCCGTGAAGGGCTGGATCTTCCCGAAGTCAGTCTTGTCTGCGTACTGGATGCCGATAAAGAGGGCTTCCTTCGCAGTCGCACTTCACTCATCCAAACAGCAGGCCGCGCCGCCCGCCATGTGAACGGGGAAGTTTATCTCTTTGCCGATAAAATCACCGGCAGCATGCGCGAACTCCTCGACATCACCGAGGATCGTCGCCGGCGCCAGATGGAGCACAACCGACTTCACGGCATCACCCCTCATAGTGTGAAGCGCCCCGTGCAGGAGAGCCTCCGTGTCCTGATTGAAAGCGATACCAATTCCGCGCACATCAATGAAATGCCGCTCGACATTGGCACCCTCATTCGCGAACTGGAAATTGAAATGAAGGAGGCTTCGGGAAGGCTGGAATACGAACGGGCGGCACTGCTTCGTGATCAGATCATGGAACTCAAAAGTGGGGGAGCCATCACCACGGCCATGAACAACCGACCAAAACCAAAAACGGTGCTCAAAGGCAGAAAAGGGAAGAAGAGATAAAGAATGCTGTTTTCAATTGCAAAAGCTCTTAGAGGCCCATTTTAAGAGCTACCAGCGACAGGGGTCGAACCTGCACATCTTTAGAGGATACCGGATTTTGAGTCCGGCGCGTCTGCCAATTCCGCCACGCTGGCTTGCGAGTCGATGACTATGCACCCGGTTCAATCCCTTGCCAAGTTGATCTTCAGTTCGGGGCAAAGATGATCCGTCGTATTTCCCCATCTTGACGCTTGAGCCCCTCCCCCTGATGCTGCAAGGCACATGAAATTTTCCATGCAATTGTTGGCTCTCGTTCTGACGCTTTCGTTTTGTACTCCCGGTCTCGTTGCCAAGGAGAAGGCTCCTGCGCCTGCTCCGCTTGCTTGGAAGCTGCCTGATTATTCCAACCTGATCACATTGATTCCATCTCCGCCCACCATGAGTTCACCTGCTGAAAAAGCCGATCTGGATTGCGTCCTGGCCATCCAGAACAATGCCTCCCCAGAAGTGATCGCACATGCCGAACAAACCGTGAGCTTCAATGTCTTTTCCTTTTCAGAAGTACTCGGGCCTCAATTCACTCCGGATGCTTATCCCAAGACAGCCGAATTTTTTGGCAGATTGGAAACCACGGCCAATCTGCCTAAAAACTATTTGAAGGATTATTATCGCCGCCTCCGCCCCTACCGGGCGTTTCCCGATCTGGTGAAAACTCTTGTAACCAAGGAGGATGGTTATTCCTATCCAAGCGGACACTCGACGCGTGCATGGCTGTTTGCCCTTGTGCTTGGAGCACTTGATCAGTCTGATCGCAATGACTTTCTCTCCTCGGCCCTGCAAGTCTGCCAGGACAGGATTATCGGAGGGATGCATTTCCCTTCGGATGTCTTGGAATCCAGGGTGCTGGCGGAGGAGATCTTTGCCAATCTGCTGGAGAACAAGGAGTTCATGGCAGATCTCGCAAAACTTCATCGCGAAGAATGGATGAAGATCCCGGCACACAATGCAGCCAAAAAAATTTCCCCTGAGGAGATTCTGGAAAAACCTGCTTTTCGGTAGCGATTTCATGGAAGGGTGCTAGTATCCTAACCATGAAGAAAATCCTCCCTCTCGTTGCCATTCTCCTGTTCGCCCTTAATGCAGTCGCAGGGTCATTCCCGGACATCAGTCTGGGGGATTTGAAGACAGCGATCGCATCGAAGAAAGCCACGCTTCTGGATGTGAACGGCCCTGTCTCCTACAACAATGGGCATATTCCCGGAGCCATCGATTTTACAGCTCATGCAGCTGATCTGGCCAAGGTGCTGCCCGCTGACAAGTCTTCACTGATCGTCGCCTATTGCGGCAACGAACACTGCGGAGCCTATGCACGGGGAGCGGAAGCTGCCCAAAAGCTTGGCTACACCAATGTGCAGCATTTCAAGCCGGGTATTGCCGGATGGAAGGCTGCCAACGAACCAACAGAGAAGTAATACCAATCAAAGGAAGAATCCCGACAGCGCAGGCAGTCTACTCGGGCAGGGTGGTGATTGCTTTCAGGTAGTTGGCGCGTGCTTCTTCGAGAGATGAGGCGCTCGTATGTAGATCCCTGACCAGGCCATCCTTCATGCCATAGATCCAGCCGTGAACGATAAGTTCCTGCCCGCGTTCCCAGGCATCGCGCACAACGGTCGTCTTGCAGACATTGGAGACCTGCTCGATGACATTGAGTTCACAGAGATGATTGCAGCGGGAGGCGTCATCATGATCCCACCGGGCAAGCAAACCCTGATGCTTTTGAATGACATCATCCACATGTCTGAGCCAGTTGTCGGCCAGTCCGACCCTCTCCTCGCGCAATGTTGCCATGATGCCACCGCATCCATAATGACCGCAGACGATGATATGCTTCACCTTGAGCTCATCGACGGCAAATTGAATGACAGAGAGGCAGTTGAAATCGGTATGGACGACCACATTGGCCACATTGCGGTGAACAAAGAGCTCCCCAGGCGCAAGTCCGACTAACTCCTCGGCAGGGACACGACTGTCGGCGCATCCAATCCAGAGGTATTCGGGATGCTGCTGAACGGAGAGTTTTTCAAAAAATGCCGGATCTCTGGAGATAAGATTCTGAGCCCACGATTTGTTTTTAGAAAAGAGTTCGGCAAGTGAGGACATGTCGCGGAAGATTGCAATCGGAAGCAGCGCTCTTAACCAGAAAAAAAACCCGTATCCGGGATGAGGGCACCAATAGATCCCCAACCCCGATCAACCCTTATTTATTCGGCACAGCCGCTGGCGTTGATATCGCGGGTGCGGATGACGCAGCGGGCACGGAAGCAGGGGCGAAAACCGTGGGGACGGACGGAACGGCAGGCTGATTGGTGGAAGCAGGCACTTCAATATCGGGGCGAGTACCGGAGACAGGAGGAATCCAGAGGCTCTGGGCGATGAATTTCTTGTTGATCGGAGCAATCAAACTATAGCCCCCCTTCCCGTCAGGAAGCATCGGAGTCCCCCAGCGTGAACGCGTCACCACCTGAACCGCAGGAATTTTTTCACCGGCAAGGGTGTGGTTATCAACCGGAATTTCCTGCGGCAACTGGAGTGCTCCAAGGAAAGCACCACCGGCAAGAAAAATTTTTGGGAGAAATAGCAGAGGAGTCATTGGGGGACAAATTGCGACACTAACCATCCCTGCAAGGTTTGACAATTCAGGAATTATTCCAGTGTGGATTATTTTCCCGAATAATTCCAGAAGGCTTTGAGACCTTTCCAGCAGGAGGAGCCGATTTTGGATCCGATATCCCTCGTGTCGTGAGGGGTCGGGGAAGGAGTGGGCTTGGGAGTCGGTTGTGGTGCAGCTTTGAGGACTTCCTCACCTAGTGATTCGGGAATATTC
>Ga0194052_1000338_pt1 | contig 30918 bp, 19 predicted proteins | sample SepL226m_MetaG_FD_160117 | JGI IMG/M metagenome (GOLD analysis project Ga0194052, IMG submission 160117) | Anoxic zone freshwater microbial communities from boreal shield lake in IISD Experimental Lakes Area, Ontario, Canada - Sep2016-L227-6m | ecosystem: Environmental > Aquatic > Freshwater >...
GTGTGGCGGACCAGCCGATCGTCATCGTCGAACTCGAACCAGCTGTGATAAGTGTCGTTGCGCCGCAGATAGGAATTGATGACGAAGGTCATCGCCCGGACGTCGCAGCGGCCCGGGATGTTCCACGCGGGAATCAGCAGACGGGCCATCTCCAGACCATTGGCCGAATGCGACCGGTAGGTGCGGACGTGCTGCTCCTGCTGATAACTCGCCGGAACGTTGCCGCGGGGCGCATCGGCGACCTTGCTGCGGCACCCAGGCGACGGAGCCCACGATGTCACGGTTCCCGGCGCGTCAACCCAGTCATGGATCGCGGTCAGCGCAACCACGTATGTGTGCTCCTTTTAGGCCGACGACGAAAGGACGCCACCCAGCGTCTCGCACAGGCTGTCGGCCAGCGCGCGGACGGTGGTGATGTCCATGGAACGGACTCGGATGCCAGTCTCGGTCTCGATCCGGGTGCGCAGTTCGAGGTTGCCCAGCGAGTCCAAACCATACTCCGAGATCGGTCGATCAGGATCGATGGAACGCCGCAGGATCAGGCCGAGTTGCTCGGCCACCAGACGGCGGACCCGGCCGGCCCACTCCTCGCGCGGCAACTCGTGCAGTTCAGCGCGGAAGCTGCTGGTGTCGGCGGGCCGCTCGGCGCTGGATTTGAACGCCTCGGCGAACGGGCTGCGCGCCGCGAGATCGGTGAGCCACGGGGTGCCGACCACCGGTGCGTAGCCGGTGTGCGCCCGGTCGTGCCGCAGCAGCGCCTCGAACGCGTAGGCGCCCTGCTGGGGACTGATCATCGCGGTGTCGGTGGCCGCAAGATGTTTACCGGCGCCGATCTCGTCCCAGGCGGCCCACGCGACCGCGTTGGCCGGCAGGCCCTGCGCGCGACGCCAGTGGGTGAAGGCGTCCAGCCAGCTGTTGGCCGCCGCGTAGGCGCCCTGACCCGGCGAGCCGAGCAACGCAGCCGCCGAGGAGAACGAGCAGAACCAGTCCAGCGGCTGGGTGGTGGTGGCCCGGTGCAGATGCCACGCGCCGTACACCTTCGGTGCCCAGTCGCGCTCGATCAGCTCGTCGCTGATGTTGGTCAGGATCGCGTCCTCGACCACCGCCGCGGCGTGCAGCACACCACGAACCGGAAGCCCGGTCGCGGTCGCCTCGGCGACCAGCTTGTCGACGGTCTCCGCCACCGCGATGTCGCCGCTGACGACGGCCACCTCCGTCCCGGAGGCACGCATGCGGTCGATCTCGACCATCACCGCCGCCGTCGGCCGGGAGCGGGAGTTGAGCACGATCCGCCCGGCGCCGCCGGCCGACATGTGGGCGGCCAGGAACAAGCCGAGGCCGCCGAGTCCGCCGGTGACGATGTAGGCGCCGTCGGCGCGGAAGGCGTCGGACTGCTCGGGCGGCACGACGACGGTGCTGTGGCCGATCCGCGGGATGGACAGGATGAGCTTGCCGGTGTGCTCGGCTGCGCTCATCACCCGGATCGCGGTGGCAGCTTCGGCCAGCGGGTAGTGCGTGGTCTCCGGCTGCGGCAGGTAGCCCTCCGAGGTGAGCCGGTACACGGTGTCGAGGAGTTCGCGGATGCGCTCGGGGTGCGTCGTGCACATCAGCGCGAGGTCGACACCGTAGAAGGAAAGATTGCGGCGGAACGGGAACAGGCCCATCCGGGTGTCGCCGTAGATGTCCTTCTTGCCGATCTCGATGAACCGCCCGCCGAAGGCCAACAGTTCGACACCGGCCCGCTGCGCCGCACCGGTGAGCGAGTTGAGCACGATGTCGACGCCGTAGCCGTCGGTGTCGCGCCTGATCTGCTCGGCGAACTCCGCGGTGCGCGAGTCGTAGACGTGCTCGATTCCCATGCGGCGCAGAAGGTCCCGACGCTCGGCGGTGCCGGCGGTCGCGTAGATCTGGGCCCCGGCCATCCGGGCGATCGCGATCGCGGCCTGGCCCACGCCGCCGGTGGCGGAGTGGATCAGCACCTTGTCGCCCTCCTGGATGCGGGCCAGATCCTGCAGGCCGTACCAGGCGGTCGCCGATGCGGTCGCGACCGCCGCAGCCTGGTCGTCGCGAAGACCGGTGGGCAGCTTCACCGCGACGTCGGCGTCGACGGTGACGAAGGTGCCCCAGCAGCCGTTGGGCGACATGCCGCCCACGTGGTCACCCACCTTGTGGGAGGTGACGCCCGGCCCGACGGCCGAGACCACACCGGCGAAGTCGATACCCAGCTGCGGGTTGCCTGCGAAGCTGGGGTACCGGCCCATCGCGACGAGGACGTCGGCGAAGTTGAGGCTGGAGGCGGTGACCGCCACTTCGATCTGGCCGGCCTCCGGGGCCACCCGGGCGAACCCGGTCAACTCCATCGTCTGGAGATCACCCGGGGTGCGGATCTGCAGACGCATGCCGTCGCGGGCGTGGTCGACAACGGTGGTGCGGCGCTCCTCGGGCCGAAGCGGGCTCGGGTAGAGGTGGGCGGTGTACCACTGGTCCTTGCGGAAGGCGGTCTCGTCCTCCTCCGAGCCGAGCAGCAGCTGGTGGGCGACGTTGCGGCCGAGGGTCTCCTCGTCGACGTCGATCTGAGTCGGGCGAAGGTGCGGGTGCTCGGCGCCGATCACCCGCAGCAGACCACGCAGACCGGCCTGTTCCAGATTCGGCCGTTCACCGGGCAGCACGGCTTGCGCGCCGCGCGTCACGACGTAGAGCCGGGGCGGTTGGCCACCGGCCTCGGCCAGCTCACGGCTGATCCGGACCAGGTGCTGCACATGCTCGGCGCCGCGGTGGCCCAGTTGTTCCGGGGGGCAGCTGTTACGGGGCGCGGACACCACGACGACGTTGCCGAAGCTGCTCGCACCGAAGTACGTCTGCAACCGTGCGGCATTCGCCGCGTGGTCGCCGTGCTGCGGCCACGACATGGTGGTCACGTCGGCGTCGTTGAGCTTGAGCGCATCGGTGAGCTCCGAGGCCAGCAGGTCGGTGGAGTCGGAGGTGTTCACCAGCAGCCAGGCGCCGGGGTTGACCAGTCCCGACAACGCAGCCATCTCCTGCTTGCGCCACTCGACGGCGAGCAGTCGCTCATTGAGCACGCGATCACCGTCGGCAGCACCGGTGCCCATCGTCAGGCCGTCGACGGCGAGCAGGACGTTGCCGTCGTCGTCGATCATCGCGATGTCGGCCTCGACGCCCGAGCCGTCCAGCGAGACGACACGGGTCAGGCAGTAGCGGGCCTTGTTCGCCGCGCCGTAGTTGCGCAGCCGGCGCACTCCCAGCGGCAGCAGCAGGCCGCCGGTTCCGCTGTTCTGCACGCCCGGATGTGCGGCCACGGACTGGAAGCAGGCGTCCAGCAGCGCGGGATGCACGCCGTAGAGGTTCTGCTGATTGCGGATCACCGACGGCAGACCGATCTCGGCAAGCACCGTCTCGGCAGCGCCCTGCAAGGAATCCTCGGCCGAGTTGACCGCACCGAGGGCGGCAAAGGCCGGTCCGAACTGCACCCCACGGCCGTCGAACCAGCTGCGGACCTCGCCGCCGTCGGCCCGCAGCGGATATGCGGCGACCAGTTCGGCCATGTCGTAGGGGGCCGGCCGATCGTCGATCTCGACCGAGGCGAGCACTGCGCTGGCGCGACGTTCGCGCTCACCGTCCTCGACGGTCTCGACGGCGAAGTCCAGCGTTCCCGGGGTCAGCACCGCCGCGGTCGTGCTGACTTCGGTCTCGTTCTCCAGCAGCAGCATCCGCTCGAAGCGGATGTCGCGAACTTCCGAACCGTCGCCGAGGGCGGTCCGTGCGGCGGCGAGCGCCATCTCGCAGAAACCGGCACCGGGCATGGCGGCGACGTTGTTGACCTGGTGGTCGATCAGCCAGGGCAGCGCCGCGGTTCCGACCTCGGCCTGCCAGACGTGCCGCTCGGGCTCCTCGATCAGATGCACATGGGAACCCAGCAGCGGATGTGCGGCGACTAGATGGCTTCCGCGGCCCTGCTCGCAGACCTGGGGCTCGAGCATGAGCGTGCGGTGCGTCCAGGTCGGCAGCGGTGCGTCGACGAGGACACCGTCGGCGCACAGTGCCGAGAAGTCCACCGCGGCGCCCGCGGAGTAGAGGTCGGCGAACAGCGTCCGCAAGCCGTGCGGCATCTCCTGGCCGCGGCGCATGCCGGCCAGCGCCGCGACTGAGACGTCATTGGCGCCGGCCGTCTGGTCGACGGCGCGCACCAGCAACGGGTGCGGCGACAACTCGGCGAACACCCGGAAGCCGTCCTCCATCGCGGTCTGCACCGCAGCGGAGAACCGCACCGTGTGACGCAGGTTGTCGATCCAGTAGTCGACGTCGCAGTGGGGCTGCTCACGCGGGTCGAAGAGAGTCGACGAGTAGAAGGGGACCTCGGCAGCCTGCGGGGTGATGTCGTCGAGCATGCCGGCGAGTTCGTCGAGGATCGGCTCAACCTGGGGGGTGTGGGATGCGACGTCGACGGCGACCTCGCGGGCCATGATGTCGCGCTCCTCCCAACCGGCGACGATGCGGCGCACTGATTCGGTGGCGCCGCCGATCACCGTGGAGGTCGGCGAGGCGACGACGGCGACGACGACGTCCTCGATCCCCTGCTGCTCGAGTTCCTCACGCACCTTCTGGGCGGGCAGTTCTACGGCGGCCATCGCGCCGCCGCCGGCGATCTTCAGGCACAGCATGGAGCGCCGGCAGATCACCTTCACACCGTCGCGCAGCGACAGCGCACCGGACACCACCGCCGCAGCGACCTCGCCGAGCGAGTGACCGATGACCGCCCCCGGTACGACGCCGTAGTGCTTCATGGTGGCGGCCATCGCCACCTGCATCGCGAAGATGCTCGGTTGAACCTTGTGGATCCCGGTCACCGTGTCCGGCGCCAGGATGGCCTCGGTGACCGAGAAGCCGGACTCGGCGGCGATCAGCGGCTCGATCTCGGCGATGGTGGCCGCGAAGACCGCTTCGGTGTCCATCAGGCCGGCGCCCATCTCGGCCCACTGCGAACCCTGACCGGAGAACACCCACACCGGCCCGCGATCATCGTGGCCGACGGCCTCCTGCAACGGATCGTCCCCGCCTGCCAGTGCGCGCAGGCCGTCCACCAGACCGGACCGATCGTCGGCGACCACCGCGGTGCGCACCGGGCGGTGCCCGCGGCGGCGAGCCAGCGTGTAGGCCAGATCACCGAGTTCGAGATCGGCGCCGGTGCCCTCGACCCAGTCGGCTAGCCGGCCGGCGGTGTGGCGCAGCTGTTCGGCGGACGTCGAGGAGATCGGGAAGGCGAGTTCGCCGCGGAAGTCAGCGGCCGCGTCGGTAACCGCCACGGCAGGCGGCTGCTCGAGGACGGCGTGCACATTGGTGCCCGACATGCCGTAGGACGAGACCGCTGCGCGGCGAACGCCGTCGACGGGCCACGGCGTGTTCTCCTGCGGCACGAACATCCCGGTCTGGATCTTCACCAGATGGTCGGGCAGTCGATTGAAGTGGAGGTTCTGCGGAACAACGCCGTGATGGACGGCCAGCACGGCCTTCATCAGACCGAGCACACCCGCTGCGGACTCGGCGTGACCGAAGTTGCTCTTGACCGACGTCAGTGCGCACGGCCCGGACTGGCCGTAGACGGTGGAGACGCTGCTGTATTCGATCGTGTCGCCGACCGGGGTGCCGGTGCCGTGCGCCTCGACCATGCCGACGGTGCCGGGATCGACCCCGGCGACCGCGAGCGCCGAGCGGAAGACGGCGACCTGGGCGCTCTCCGACGGGGTGAGGATGTTCTCGGTGCGGCCGTCCTGATTGGACGCGGTCCCCCGGATCACGGCGAGCACACGGTCGCCGTCGCGCTGCGCGTCCTCGAGGCGCTTGAGCATGACGACGCCGCAGCCCTCGGCACGGACGAACCCGTCGGCCTCGACGTCGAAGGAGTGGCAGCGGCCGGTCGGTGAGAGCATGCCCTGCCCGGAGGCCGAGGCGTAGAGGCGTTGATCGAGCATCAACATCACGCCGCCGGCCAGCGCCATGTCGCTCTCACCCTCATGCAGGCTGCGACACGCCTGGTGGACGGCCACAAGGCTCGAGGAGCAGGCGGTGTCGGTGGTCAGTGACGGGCCGTGCAGACCGAGCGAGTGTGAGATACGTCCCGACGCCATGCTGAACGGGTTGCCGGTGAACGCATAGGCCTGATCGAAGGCCCCGGCATCGCTGGTGACCATCGCGTAGTCGTCGTGCGACATGCCGATGAACACGCCAGTGGCGGATCCGGCGAGCGATGACGGGGTCAAACCGGCGTGCTCGACGGCTTCCCAGGCGGTCTCCAGCAGCACCCGGTGCTGCGGGTCCATCGCGGTGGCCTCGCGCTCGTTGATGCCGAAGAAATCGGGGTCGAAGCCGGTGACGTCCTGCAGGAATGCGCCCCACTTCGAGATCGAGCGGCCCGGCACACCTTTCTCGGGGTCGTAGAGCTCCTCGGCGTCCCACCGGTCGGCGGGCACCTCGGTGACCAGATCCTCGCCCCGCAGCAGCGCTTCCCAGAGCCTGTGCGGAGAGTCGATACCACCCGGGAGCCGGCATGCCATGCCGACCACTGCGATCGGCGTCAGGGAACTTGTCACGGTGTTCACACCCCGTTCTTCGTCAACTGCATGGCGAGATGTTTCTCGGCCGGGCTAGCAGCGAGTTTGGCGATGGTGGAGCGCTCCGTTGCGTTCTACGTCAACTCGACGTTGCCAGGACTTCCGCCAGCGTAACGGAAACCGGGCAGAAAACAAGAACTTCTTGTCGCAGTGAGAAAACGTGAAACGCCATTCTTTCCCAGGAACACCGGATTGCACTTTGCGCTTCGGATTTGGTTTGCCCACAGATCTTCTCCTGGCAGATCGACCGGCGTCCGAGTCACATATCGCCCATGTTCAAGGATGGTTTACATGCACGCGCAGACGACGCCAGCGGTCGGTAACGAAGGGTTGCCAGATGCCCGATCCACCGTTCCGATCCAATTCATCACCGGAAATGATATTCCGCGGCTCTGGCAAATTGTTTTCCATTAATTCGACAATTGAAATTCCACTGCCCAGCCATAGCGGTCGATTCGCCTTTTATCGGAGCCAATTCTTCGTCCCCCAGCGGCCGCGCCCAGGCTCATATTCGCCACTATTCCTGAGAGGGCCCGCAACGAATCCTTACCGTCATTCGCCGCCCCAAACGGGCAGTTTGAATTTTCTCACAGGTTCATGGCAACTATGCTGAGAGCAGGCTGAGAGACTATGAACCTCATTCATCCGGGTTGCTTTATCGGCTGAGTGCATTCAGTCCTGTTCGATACAAGTCAGCGGCCACACCGCGTCTTATTCCAGTTCGGCAAAACGGATAGCACTCCCCGTCTCAGTTACCAAATAACTGGCTATAAATTACTTACCCAGGATGCCTAAACCGGGCCTCAGATGAACGTGATTGACAAATTACGATTGGATCACTGCGGGGCTCATGATGTTTGCTAGCGCTGCTGGGAGGCGTGAGTCGACCCGACCATGTGCCGGATACCCCCGCTGCTCACGGGCCGTTTGAGGCGCCGCCCGGGGCTTGGGCAGGAGGTAGCGGAGTTCAGCCGGCTTCGGCGTCGGCCGATTGCAGACGGTAGGGCGATCCGGCCTCGGCGATCGCGGTGAAGCCGCGTTTGCGTGCCTGCGCGGCACCGAGTCGCACCAGAGCGGCGGTCCCGACGAAGCCCGTCTGATCGGATACCAGCATCGGCGTGAGCAGCCGGTTGTGCACCAGGGCGAACGACAGACCCGCCTCCGGGATGGCCCAGCCGAAGCAGCCACCGAGCCCCACATGGCCGAAGCCCGGCAGGACGCCCGGAACGGAGAGTCCGTGATAGCCCAGGTGGAAAGCCAACGGCACGATCAGGTTGCGGTCGGGCCGCAGATCGCGGCGGCCGGTGAGCATCCCGACCCGCTCGCTGGAGAGGTACCGGCACCCGTCGATCACTCCGTCGTTGGCCAGGGCGCCATACATCCGCGCCAGAGCGCGGGCGGTGACGACGCCGTTGGCTGACGGCAACTCGGTGTCCAGCAGCGGAATATCGCGCTGGACCACCGAGCGCATGCCGGGGAAGTACATCGAGCCGAACCCGGCGGACAGCTCGATCGCCGCGAACGCGGGCGCGACCGCGTTGAAGACCGGGTTGGGGACGTTCAGCTGAGGCCCGATGATCCGGGCGATGTGCGTCGGGGCGCCGGCCGGCGGCCGACCGAGATGGATGCCGTCGGTGTTCAGCGGTCCGGCCACCTGAGTGCGGAAAAGCTCCCCCATCCCCTTCCCGGTCACCGATCTGGCCAGACCGGAGAGCAGCCAGCCGTAGGTCAGCGCGTGGTAGGCCGACTTGCCGAAATGCCTGCCGACTTGAGCCGCGGCGATGCGCTCCTCCATGTGGCGGTGGTCGAGTAGTTCGCGTTTGCGAACCCCGCGCAGGTGTGACAAGCCCGCCCGGTGCCGCATCACGTCACGGACGGTGATGTCGCCTTTTCCGTTGGCGCCGAACTCTTTCCAGTACTCGGCCACGGGGACGTCGTAGTCGATCAGGCCCTCGTCGGCCAGTCGGTGGATGACGGTCGAGGCAACGCCTTTGGTGGCGGAGAACACCATCGGCGCGGTATCGGCCTGCCACGGCAATCGCCCGCGCCGATCGCGGTAGCCGGTCCAGACGTCGACGACGGGTTGACCGTCGAGGTACACCGCCAGAGCACCGCCTCCGAAGCGCTCCCCACCCAAGCGCCGATGCGGGAACATCGCTGCGAATGCCTGCACGGCAAGGGCGAAACTCCCATCAGCGGCACCGTGCACACCGTTGGGCAGGGCCAGCGAATGGCTAACAGCAGTCGCCTGCGTCACATCTGCGAATGTACAAGCCCGACGCGCGGTGGATGGAAATTGTTGCCGATCCGTTAGGTTTCGCCGTCTGCGATTTCCAGGATGCGTTGTGCGGCGAGTGCCGGGGTCAACTCACCGTCGCGGACCTGTCGCTCCACCTCGGATCGGATCTTGCGCACGGCAGGGTGCCGCAGTACCCGATCGAGCACTTCGTCTTTGACCATCGACCAGGTCCAGTCGACCTGCTGCGCCCGGCGGCGGGCATCGAACTCCCCGGCCTTCATGAGCACGTCGCGGTGGGACAGCACGGTGTCCCACAATTCGGTCAGGCCGGTGCCTTCGATGGCGCTCATGGTGAGAACGGGCGGGCGCCAGAGGGTCTCCCGCGGATAGATCAGGCGAATCGCCGCGGACAACTCGCGTGCAGCGGCTTTGGCCTCGGTGGCGTGCGCGCCGTCGGCCTTGTTGACCACGACGATGTCGGCCAGTTCCAGGACACCTTTCTTGATGCCCTGGAGCTGATCGCCGGTACGCGCGAGGGTGAGGAACACGAAGGTGTCGACCATGTTGGCGACGGCCACCTCGGACTGTCCCACTCCGACGGTCTCGACGAGGATGATGTCGAATCCGGCCGCTTCCAGCAGCACGATCGTCTCGCGGGTCGCCTTGGTGACCCCGCCGAGCGTGCCGGAGGTGGGAGAAGGGCGGATGTAGGCCTCCGGGTGCACGGCCAGACGCGCCATCCGCGTCTTGTCACCCAGGATCGACCCGCCGGTGCGCGTCGAGGACGGGTCGACCGCCAGCACTGCCACCCGATGTCCCGACTCGATGAGGTACATGCCGAGCTCCTCGATGGTGGTGGACTTCCCCACCCCCGGCACGCCGGTGATGCCCACGTGCATCGCGCTGCCGGCCTTCGGCATGAGTTCGAGTAGCAGTTGCTGGGCCTGCGCACGATGATCGGCGCGGGTCGACTCGATCAGCGTGATGGCGCGGGGCAGCGCGGTGCGATCCCCCCGGCGCACCGCATCGGCGAGCGCTGAGACGGACTTCGGCGCACGGCTCATCGGTCGGGGGTTCCTGCTCAACTCAGGTCGTAGCCGAGCCGGTCAGCCAGTTTGTCGAGCAGACTGACGGCGGCGTCGGCGATCACCGTCCCGGGCGGATAGATCGCGGTGGCTCCGGCGGCGTACAGCTCCTCGAAGTCTCCCGGCGGTATGACACCGCCGACGACGATCATGATGTCCGGCCTGCCCACCGCGGCGAGCGCATCGCGCAGTGCCGGCACCAGAGTGAGATGTCCGGCGGCGAGCGAGGACACCCCGACGACGTGGACATCGTTGTCAGCGGCCTGCCGGGCCACCTCCTCCGGCGTGGAGAACAGCGAACCGACGTCGACGTCGAACCCGATGTCGGCGAACGCCGTCGCGATGACTTTCTGCCCGCGGTCGTGCCCGTCCTGACCCATCTTGGCGACCAGGATTCGCGGCCTGCGCCCGTCGGCATCGGCGAACTTCGCGACCAGACGGGAGGCTTCGGAGAGTCCGGTAATGCTGCCTCCTGCGTTGGCTTCGTCGCGGTACACCCCGGAGATGGTGCGGATCTCGGCCTGGTGGCGGCCATAGACCTTCTCCAGCGCATCGGAGATCTCACCGACGGTGGCCTTGACCCGCGCGGCGTTGATGGCCAATGCCATCAGATTGTCACCCAGGCCGCCATCTCCGGCGCGACCCGGGGCGGCGGCCGCACGCGTCAGTTCGGCCAGCGCCGCCTGCACCGCCACCTCGTCGCGTTCGGCCCGCAGCGACGCCAGCTTCGCGAGTTGCTCCGCGCGCACCCGGCTGTTCTCCACCTTGAGAACGTCGATGTCGGGGTTCTCGTCAGTCTGGTACTTGTTCACTCCGATCACCGGCTGCTGACCGGAGTCGATGCGGGCCTGGGTGCGGGCGGCGGCCTCCTCGATGCGCAGCTTCGGGATGCCGTCACTGATGGCCTGGGCCATTCCCCCACGCTCGGCGACCTCCGCGATGTGCGTGCGCGCCCGCTGTGCGAGCCGGTGGGTGAGCCACTCCACGTAGTAGGAGCCACCCCACGGATCGATGGGCCGAGTGGTGCCGGACTCCTGCTGCAAGAGCAGCTGGGTGTTGCGCGCGATGCGAGCGGAGAAGTCGGTGGGCAACGCCAGCGCCTCATCGAGGGCGTTGGTGTGCAGCGACTGGGTGTGGCCCTGGGTCGCGGCCATCGCCTCGATACAGGTGCGGGCGACGTTGTTGAACGGATCCTGCGCCGTCAAGGACCAGCCCGAGGTCTGCGAATGGGTTCGCAGCGACAGCGATTTGGGGCTCGTCGCTCCGAATCCGGCGACGAGTTCGCTCCACAGCAGACGCCCGGCCCGCAGTTTGGCCACCTCCATGAAGAAGTTCATCCCGATGCCCCAGAAGAAGGAGAGCCGGGGCGCGAACGTGTCAATGTCCAGGCCCGCGTCCAGGCCGGCCTTGATGTAGTCGACCCCGTCAGCGAGGGTGTAAGCCAGTTCCAGGTCGGCCGTGGCACCGGCCTCCTGGATGTGATAGCCGGAGATGGAGATCGAGTTGAACTTCGGCATCTTGACGCTGGTGTAGGCGAAGATGTCGGAGATGATCCGCATCGATGGCTTCGGCGGATAGATATAGGTGTTCCGCACCATGAACTCTTTGAGGATGTCGTTCTGGATGGTGCCGGCGAGTTTCTCCGGCGGCACACCCTGCTCCTCGGCCGCCACCACGTAGAGCGCGAGGATCGGCAGCACCGCACCGTTCATCGTCATCGACACCGAGACCCCACCGAGGTCGATGCCGTCGAAGAGTTGCCGCATGTCGAGAATCGAGTCGATCGCCACTCCGGCCATGCCGACGTCGCCGGCGACCCGGGGGTGGTCGGAGTCATAACCGCGGTGGGTGGCCAGGTCGAACGCCACCGAGAGGCCCTTCTGGCCGGCGGCGAGGTTGCGGCGGTAGAAGGCGTTGGAATCCGCCGCCGTGGAAAACCCCGCGTACTGCCGAATCGTCCAGGGCTGGTTGACGTACATGGTCGGATACGGGCCACGGATGAAGGGCGGCTCACCCGGGAAGCTGTCGACCGGGTACCCCTCGGCGGCCACCGCAGCGCGATCGGCACCGACGTAGAGCGGTTTGACGACGATGCCCTCCGGGGTGGCCCAGTTCAGTTGCTCAGCCGCGTATCCGTGCGCTGACGCCGCGGCGGCGACCAGGTCCTCGGCGTCACCGATTGTCGGCGCCTTCGACGCCGAAGAGACCGGCGACGGATCGAACAGTGCGACGTCGGCGAAACTCGGTACGGTTCGGGCGGTGCTCGCGGTCACGACGTCAGGCCCCCAATCGGGTCAGCAGAGCCGACAGAGTCTCGACCGCGTTGATCTTCGCCGTCAGATGCCCGTCGGGGCGCTGATCTGTTGCAACGTCGGCGATCGCCTTCTGCGGTCCGGCGAGCAGGATGTGGTCGATACCCGCTGCGCGGGCCGCCGCAACGATGCCGGCGGCTTCGGCGCCGTAGCGGGCATCGCTACCGCAGATCACTGCGACGGTGTGCCCGCTCTGCGACACCGCATCGGCGACGGTTCCGGGTGTGACGGTTCCCGGGTTGACGGTGTCGATACCGCCGGCGGCGAGCATGTTGGTCGTGAACGCCGAACGGACGTTGTTCTCCGCCAGCGGGCCCAGCGGCAGCAGAAGCACCCGGGGGCGTTCGCCGGTGTGCTCGAGAAAGGAGTCGGATCGAGACCGCAGCGCTTCGAACTCCGCGGCATAGCGGTGCACCGTCGGCGACGGCGCCGCCTGTACGGGTGGTTCGGCGAGGTTCGGGAATTCGTTGACGCCGGTGATCGCTGCGCGCCGGTGCGCGGTGTCATCGGCGCGCCTGGTGCGCACCCGTTCGATCTCTGCGACGACGTAGTCGACGCAGGCGCCGAATCCGCCACGCGCCTCGACGTCCTGAAAGCGCGACCACGCCTGGGCGGCGAGACTGCGGGTGAGATCTTCGAGATACCACGACCCGCCTGCAGGGTCGAGCACCCGGCCGATGTTCGACTCCTCGAGGAGGAGCAACTGGGTGTTGCGCGCGATCCGGCGGGAGAAGCCGGGCGTGACTCCGGGGTAGCCGCCGGCGATGGCTGCGTCGAACTCGAGAACGCGAACCGTATCGGCTCCCCCGACCCCGGCGCCGAACGCGGCGAGGGTGGTCCGCAACATGTTGACCCATGGGTCGCGGGTGGTCATCATCGCCGCGGATGTCACCGCGTGCACCCGCAGGGCACCGCTGTCTGCTGCGCCCAGCACCTCGGCCACCCTGGCCCAGACCAGTCGAAGTGCACGCATCTTCGCGATCGTCATGAACTGATCGTCGTCGGCGGCGAGTCGCACACTGATCTGACGCAGGGCGTCGCCGGCGCTGAGTCCCGCCGCAGTGAGCAGGCGCAGATATTCGGTCGCCGCACCCAGGACGCCGGCGAGTTCCCAGCCCGCATTGGCGCCGAGGTCGTGGAAGGCGGGGCCGTCGACGGTGATCGACCGCACACCGGGCTTGCCGCCCAACTCGATCGCGACGGCGACGACCTCATCCAGCGTCGGCGCCGGGCGGCGACTGAGTCCCGCGGTGAGCGGATCGGCGCCGAGGTCGATCGACATCATCGCGCGTTTCGCGTCGTCGGCGCCGGCAACCAGGGCCGTCATCGCCGTCGCCGCGGCGCGGAAGTGCGCCCCGGAGTCGAGGATGACCGGCGCGAGTTCCAGGTAGACACCCTCCAGCAACCGGTCCAGCTCCGCCGGGGCGACACCGCCGGGGCCGACCCGCACCACCAGCGCGCTGACACCGTCGACGAGGGCACCGAGTATCGACGCGTTGGCCTCCACCACGGCCTCCACCAAGGCCTCCACCACCCCTGCGTTGGATCCGCGAGCGGGGAACTCCTCGGCCACCTTCCAGCCGGCCAGCACATCCCGGTGGGCGTCGCCGCCGCGCAGGAACGGCCACTGACCGGGAAGCGGCGCCTCGGGCAGCGCGTCGAGTGCGGTGTAGAGCGGGCGGATGTCGAAACCCTCGTAGGTCGCAGTGTCCAGCAGCCGCTCGGGTTCCTCGGCGGTCACAGCGGGCGAACCCTTGGCGAGCACCGCGGCGACGGCGCCGCGCCAACGGGCGCGGCTCTCCTGCAGCTGGTCCGACACCGGCAACTCCTCGCTTTCGACAACCAGTCCCAGGCTAGATGATCGCGTGCGTCGCATCGCCACGGCGTAGCGCCGCACCGTAGGGTGGGAAATCATGCTCGACACCCTGCGTTCAGTGGCGTCGGCCATGGTCAGCACCGTTCGTCAGGCGAGCCCGACCCGCATCGCGATCACCGCTGCGGCGGCTCTGGGGCTGGTGGCAGTGGCGTTGTTCGTTCCGTTGCCGACCGCGGTGCAGTTGCGGGACTGGGCGACCTCGCTGGGGCCCTGGTTCCCGCTCGCCTTTCTTGCCACCCACACCGTCGCGACGGTGTTCCCGTTTCCGCGCACCGCCTTCACACTGGCATCCGGTCTTCTGTTCGGCCCGCTGCTGGGAATCGTCATCGCGGTCGCGGCGAGTACCGCCAGTGCCGTAGTCGCGCTGCTGCTCATCCGGTCGGCAGGGTGGCGGCTGAACACGCTCATCGAGCACCCGGTGCTGGACTCACTCGACGAACGGTTGCAGGCCCGCGGCTGGCCGGCCGTGCTGTCGCTGCGGTTGATCCCCGCGGTGCCGTTCTCGGTGTTGAACTACGCCGCCGGCGCCTCGGCGGTTCGGGTGTGGCCGTATATGGCGGCCACCTTCGTCGGCGTGCTGCCCGGGACCGCCGCGGTGGTGGTTCTCGGAGACGCCTTGACGGGAACCGTCAGTCCGCTGCTGGGAGTGGTCTCAGTGTGCACCGCCGCGCTCGGCATCGCCGGGCTCGTGTACGAGTTCCGCGGACTGCGACACCCCGCCGATGGCACCGGTGGTGTCGGGGGCTGAGGGGATTGCGGCCGGCGATATCGGGGTGCGCGCTTCGGCCGCCGCGTTGGCCACCGCCTGGGCGATGGCGGGGTCGGTCTGGGTGGCGAACCACTCGGCCACCTCTGCGGAGTCGTCCTCGGGCTTGGGTGGATCGCCCTCGACCGGTGAGGGCTCGAACCGGAATACACCGTCGGGCCCGGGCGCTCCGAGCAGTTTGGCGAATCCCTGCAACGCCGTACCGAAGTCGTTGGGAATCATCCAGACCTTGTTCGCCTCGCCGGCCGCCATCGCCGGCAGCGTCTGCAGGTACTGATAGGCGAGCAGCTCCGGCGTCGGCCGCGCGGCCTTGATCGCCGCGAAGGTCTTCTCGATGGCCTTGGCCTGGCCCTGCGCCTGCAGGTACTGGGCGGCCCGTTCACCCTCGGCGCGCAGAATCCGTGATTGCCGTTCGCCTTCGGCGGCGAGGATCGCGGCCTGCTTGCCGCCTTCGGCCGCCAGGATCTGGGCCTGCCGGGTGCCCTCGGCGGTGAGAATCATCGCCCGCTTCTCCCGGTCGGCGCGCATCTGTTTCTCCATCGAGTCCTGGATGGACGGCGGCGGGTCGATGCTGCGCAACTCCACCCGGGCCACGCGCAGTCCCCATCTCCCGGTCGCCTCGTCCAGAACGCCGCGCAACTGGGCGTTGATCTTGTCGCGGCTGGTCAGCGTCTGCTCCAGCGTCATCCCACCGACGACGTTGCGCAGGGTGGTGGTGGTCAACTGCTCGACACCGACGATGTAGTTGTTGATTTGATATACCGCCGCCTGAGGATTGGTGACCTGGAAATACACCACCGTGTCGATGTTGACCGTGAGGTTGTCCTCGGTGATCACCGGCTGCGGAGGGAAAGAGACCACCCGTTCGCGAAGGTCGACCCGCGCGCGGATGCGGTCGATGAACGGGATCAGCAATGTCAGCTGACCCGACACCGTCTTGGAGTACCGGCCGAGGCGTTCGATGACGGCCGCCTCCGCCTGAGGGATGAGGGCGACCGACTTCGCGACGACGATGACCGCGAAGGTCACCAGAATCGCCAGTATCACCAGACCTGTAACAGCACCGTCCATGTTTAGCTCCTCGGCTCTTCGCTAGTCGTTCTTCCAGACCACAGCGGTGGCGCCATCGATGCGCATGACGGTCACCCGGTCTCCGGGCTCATAGGCGTCTGCGGCGTTGAACGGACGCGCGGTCCACACCTCACCGTCCAACTTGACCTGGCCGCCGTCGGCGCTGACGGGTTCCAGCACCACGGCGGACTTGCCCTCCAGTGCCCGGGCCGGTTCGGGAAGGCCGCGGTCGTGGTTCAACCGGCGGCGCAACGCCGGACGCACCAGGACCAGAAGCAATACCGACACCACCAGGAAGGCCGCCCCGTCGGCCCACAGCGGCAGCCCCAGGGCACTCGAGCCCGCCGCCGCCAGCGCGCCGCCGCTGAGCATCAACAGGGACAAATCGCCCGTCAGCGCCTCGGCTCCGGCCAGCGCAACCGCGCACACCAGCCATACCAACGCCGCAGTCATGGCTTCACGATACGCAGAACCGCCGGTTCGCCCAGCGGCTCGGCGAGCGGGTAGGCAATTACACTCGGCGCTCATGTGGTGCCCGAGCGTCTCGCTGTCGGTGTGGGCCAACGCCTGGCTGTCCGGCCAGGCCGCACCCGACGATGTTCTCGACGCGCTCATGGCCTGGGCCCCACGTCATTCGGTCACCGCCTACGACGCGGTGGCCGCCGGCCGGACGGGACTGTCCTGGCCGGATCTCGATGACGGCGGCGCGATGTCGCTGCTTCAGACGGTCCGGACCGCCGTCGGCCGAAGAGGGCAGGACGACTGGGCCAGGCCGGCGATCAGCGTGGCGATTCCGGTCCCCGGCGACGTGCGGGGTCTGATGCCGGGCACCCAGTTCGCCACCGACGCACTGGCCGTCGGCGAGGCGGTGCTGATCAGCAGCCCCGACGGCGACGCGGTCGGGGTGGTGCCCGATTTCGAGGTCGAAGAAGGCGACGAGGACAGCGCCCAGCCGTACTCGCTGTCCTGGTCGGTGTACTCGGTGCCGCAACCGTCGCCGGTCGACCATCCCGATCTGGGCGAGGCCGAGTACGCACTTCGGACGGCGGTCCGATCGGCCGCCGACGCGCTGGGCAGCCTGGAACTCATCGCCGGCGAGGTGAACCCGCGGGCGCTGGTGGAGGAGGTGCTGGAGGCGAACGGGCACCATCGCGCTCCGGATCACGCGCCCGACCGGGCGTTGCGGGTGTTGTCGACGGCCGCACACGTCGACGCGATCATCACCGTCAGCAGCGGGCTCACGCCGATCGGAACGCAGAGTTCATCAGAGGCGCTGATCGCCGACGGCGCGATCCGGCCGCTGGCCTCGGTGGTGCGCACCGCGCGCGGGTCAGCCGTCAACGCGATCCTTCACTCGGCCTGGCGTTGATGCGGGCTTTTAGCGACGCCCTGTTCCGGTCCGCTAAAGAAGGTAGGGCCAGACGCCGTTGACGGCGAATAGCGGCCTGCCCCCGGCATCCACCGGCGTCGAGGTGTCGTTGACGGTGATTCCGTGATTCTTCAGACCTGTCGTAGGAGCGGTGCTGGCAGGGTTGTACGGAAGCGACGTGTAGAGCTGGTGGGATCCGGAGAACGGCGCATTGGCGCCGTCAACCAGGACCGGTCCAGCGGCGGGCCGGTAGAGACCCAGACTGTCCCAGTGCGCGAACGCATGATCATTCGGTACCAGGCTGTCGGCGGCCGAGCCGAATCCATATTGCCTGTCCGCCGGAGTCACATTGGGTTTCGAAGTCCAGTTAGCCGGCTGGTTCGTGAGTTCGTTCCAGTCATCGGGGGACGAGAAGTAAACGGCGCGGCTCAGCAGGACCTCTTTGGTAAGAACACCGGCGTAGCCGCCTCCCTGCGAGTGACCCGCGACGACGATCTTGCTCCAGTCGACGGTGTTGTCATTGAGGAGGAACTGCCCCCATCCTTCCGCGGGATAGTTGGCATTCATCCAGACCAGCAGCTTGTTAAGCCGATTGACGATCGAATCGGCTTCTGTCACGTCGGCTTGTCCGGTTACCGGGGTGAAGTCACCCCAGAGGACTTCGTTGCGTGCAGTCCAGTAGCAGTTCGAGTCGGCGCTGTAGCGACAGAGCGATCCCATGGCCGTCTGGTTGGGGTAGTTCAAGCCGACGGCAAAGAAGCCCAGCCCGGCTGCCGTGCGCAAGATATAGGTGTACTGGGTCGGCCTGCCCTGCGTTCCAGGAAGGAAGACCACCAACTGGCCCTGCGGTGTCACCGACGGCGACGGGTTGATCACCACATGGGGCGCCTCGCCCGCTCCGGGCGCCGCGGTGATGTTGCTATCGGTCTGTGTCGCATAGATCTGCCGTTCCACCGAGGGTGGATACGGAGAGGGACTAAGGGGAGCCACGATCACCGCCACGGTCGTGGTTCGCGTGTGCCCCGGGTCACCGAGGAGTCCGAAGGTCAACATGCTGAGCAGCCCTGTAAGTCCGTGCAGGTGGAATCCGCTACCGGCGTCGCTGACGGTGACGGTGAATCGGTCGGTGTATCCCGCGGCAGCCATTGCCTGGTCCGGGGTGTAGGTGTAGCGGCCCGTGCTGTCGACCGATACGTTGCCGTGCTCGGGTGGATCGACGACGGTGTAGCTCAGCGTGGCACTGTCCGCGTCGACGGCATTCAACTCGCCGATGACCACACCGGTCGGGCTTTGGCCCGTCATCACCGGACTCGACATCGGGGTCTGGTTGAACAGCAGCGCCCGCAACGGTCCGACCGAGACGGCGGCGGTCGACGCGGCGGCAGTGACTCGATCTGATGTCTTCGAATCAGTCGCAGCCGCGGCAGCCGACCGGCTCGTCGCCGCAGCGGGCGTTGCGACGGCGGGCTGCCGCCGTAGAGAGACATCGCTTGCCAGTGGCCGGCTCGCCGCCCGTTGGGCCGAGCGCTGCTTGAGTTCTCTTCGAGCTGACGCGACCGGCTTGGCCGAGGATTCCGCGCCGTCTGCGGCCGGTCCCTCGAGTTGCACACCTGGACTGGCCGATGCCAGAGGGCAGCTCAGCGCGATCGCTGAACCTAGACCCAGTGCGAACAACGCCCCTCGGGCCCAACAGTCGCTCAGCGCATCGCGCACCGGCGAATTCTATCGCGGCGGCCGCTAACGGCAAACCGTCGCAGAACTATGCCCTGACGCTTGCCTGCGCGCTCGCCACACACTCGTCGGCGCAGAACCGGCCGTTCACGCTGGCCCCGCGGCCCGGCACCGGTTCGGGGCCGGTGACTCGCGACGGCGCACGCCCCTGTCGCACCTCGTCGAGCAGATCGAGTGCGAGTCGCGCGTAACGGGGCTGGGCGTTGGGCGTGCCAGCACGCGCCAGCGCAACCCCCAGGTCCTGGGCCTGCTCGGCCAGCTCACTGTCGAGATCCCAGATCACCTCGATGTGGTCGGCGACGAATCCGACCGGGCACACGATGACAGCCGCGGTCCCCGACTCGGCCAGAGCCGAAAGGTGATCACCCACATCGGGTTCCAGCCACGGAACCTGCGGCGGCCCGGACCTCGACTGCCACACGACGTCGTAGTCGGCGTACCCGGCTGCCGATGCGATCAACTCCGAGGCGTAGCGCACCTGCCGCGGGTACAGGCCCGGCCCGCAGCGATCGACGGCACGCATGGGGATCGAGTGCGCGGTGAAGACCAGACGTGCCCCGGGTCGCACATCGTCGGGCAACTGCGCCGCCGCCTCGGCGATCGCGTCACCGAACATCTCGACCAGCAGTGGGTGGTCGAAATACTGCCGCAACTTGACCAGTTCTGGAGCGTCCTCGCCGTTGGCGCCGCGGGCGCGCACGATGTCCTCCTGATACTGGGTGCAGCCGGAATAGCCGCCCCACGCCGACGTGGTGAACACCGCCGCCCGCCGGATTCCATCGGACTTCATCTGCGCGACGGTGTCCTCGACGAACGGGTACCAGTTGCGGTTGCCGAAGTAAACTGGAAGATCCTCACCACGTGCGGCGAGTTCGCTCTCGATGGTCTCGATCAGGGCGCGGTTGATGGCGTTGATCGGCGAGACGCCGCCGAAATGCAGATAGTGCTCGGCGACCGACTCCAACCGCTCCCGTGGGATTCCCCGCCCACGGGTGACATTCTCCAGGAACGGCATCACCTGCTCAGGACCCTCGGGGCCGCCGAAGGACAGCAGCAACAGGGCGTCGAATTTCTCCGTCATCTACAGCAACTGGGTGCTAGCGCCACCGTCGGCGTAGATCACCGTGCCCGTGGTCGCCGGAAGCCAGTCCGAGACCAGAGCGCATACGGTCCTGGCGACGGCAGTGGGATCGCGCATATCCCAGCCGAGCGGGGCGCGTTGATCCCACCCCTGCTCCAGCATCGCCATCTCGTCCTTGAACTGATCACCAAGGGCGCCGCCCATGATCGCACTCATCGCCAAGGTCCGGATCGGACCGGCCGCAACGAGATTCGAGCGAACGCCGACCTTGCCGGCCTCCCGGGCGACGAAGCGGTTGACCGATTCCAGCGCGCTCTTGGCCACGGTCATCCAGTTGTATGCCGGCATGGCGCGGGTCGGGTCGAAATCCATCCCGACGATGCCACCGCCCGGGTTCATGACCGGGAGCACGGCTTTGGCCAGCGACGCGTAGGAGAACGCCGAGATGTGGATGCCTTTGGCGACGTCCTCGTACGGGGCGTCGAAGAAGGGGTTGATCCCCATTCCGCTGGGCGGCATGTAGCCGATCGAGTGCACCACTCCGTCGAGTCTGTTACCCGCACCGATCACCTCGGTGACGCGGTCGGCCAGCGAGTCGAGATGCTCGGGGTTCTGCACGTCGAGTTCCAGCAGGGGCGCGGGCGCGGGAAGCCGGTCGATGATGCGGGCGATGAGCTTCATCCGGTCGAACCCGGTGCAGACGATCTGCGCACCGGCCTCCTGCGCGACCCGGGCGATGTGGAAGGCGATCGACGAGTCGGTGATGATACCGGTGACCAGCACGCGTTTGCCTTCGAGAATACCTGTCATAGGAGTCCTTTCTAGGGGGCCGGTCTAGTGGCCCATGCCCATGCCGCCGTCGACCGGGATCACCGCTCCGGCGATGTAACCCGCGTCTTCGGACGCCAGAAAACTCACCGCGCCGGCGACGTCCTCTGCGGTGCCGATCCGCTTTGCGGGGATGAATTCCAGTGCGCCCTCTCGCACGCGCTCGTCCATCTCGCGGGTCATGTCGGTGTCGATCAGTCCCGGTGCCACCACGTTGGCGGTCACGCCGGCCTTCGACATCTCGCGCGAGATCGAGCGGGCCATGCCGATCAGACCGGCTTTGGATGCGGCGTAGTTGGACTGGTTGCCGATGCCCCACATGCCCGAGACCGAGCCGACGAAGATCATCCGGCCGTACCGGTTCTTCTGCATGCTGCGCGCCGCACGCTGCGCGACCCGGAACGCACCGGTGAGGTTGGTGTCGATGACCTTCTGGAACCGTTCCTCAGTCATCCTGATCATGAACGCGTCCGCGGTGATCCCGGCATTGGACACCAGCACCTCGACCGGACCCTGATGCTCCTCGACCGCTGTGAACGCGCGGTCGACGGCCGCGGTATCGCTGATGTCACATTCGACGCCGAAGAGTCCCTCGGGAGCCCCGGACCCGCGGTGGGTGACCGCGACCTTGTGCCCGTCGTCGGCGAGCCGACGGGCGATGGCGAGTCCGATGCCGCGATTTCCGCCGGTGACCAGGACGGAACGGGAGACGAAGGGCGGCTTGCCGGAGGCGGCGGCGGTGTCGCTCATGCCCGACAACTTAGTGCCTGGCATCAGCGGCGCCGACATCAACCCGCCGTGGTGGTTTAACCCGGGAGACGACGGTTGATGAACAACGCGGCCAATGCCGCGAGTGCGAGCAGGAACGAACCCAGACGCAGCCACCCGACACTCGCATCGCCCTTGATGGTCTCGTAGCCGATCTGATCCTGCAGGGAGGTGAAGACCTCTTTGAGCTGCTCAAGGTTGGAAGCACTGTAGTGATTTCCGTCGGAGAGCTCGGCGATCTTGGTCAGCGTCTCCTCGTCGACGGGCACCGGCTGACGCTGATCGTTGATGTCGACGTAGCCGTAGGGCGTTCCGAAGGAGACCGTGGAGATGGGTACGCCCTGATCCTTGGCCGTGCGCGCCGCGGTGTAGGCGCCCTTCGGGTTGTCCGGATTGGACGGCACGGTCTCCTTGCCGTCCGACATCAGCACGATCCGCGCCGGCGGAGGTTCGTCACCCCCGCCGAGCACCGCTCCGACGGTGGCGATCGCCTGCAGGGCGGTGAAGATGGCCTCACCGGTCGCAGTGCGGTCGGCGAGTTGGAGCTTGTCGAGCGCGGCCTTGGTGGCGTCCCGGTTGGTGGTCGGGGAGACCAACACGGTGGCGGTGCCGGCGTAGGCGATGAGGCCGAGGTTGATGCCGGAGGTCAACTGATCGGCGAACTGTTTCGCGGCCTCCTGCGCGGCGACGAGCCGACTGGGCTCGATGTCGGTCGCGCGCATGGATTGGGAGACGTCGATCACCAGCATCACCACCGCGCGGTTGCGGGGCACGCGCACATCGTTCTGCGGCCCGGCCATGGCGATGGTCAGCAGGGTCAGGGAGGAGATGAGCAGGACGGCGGGCAGGTGCCGCCACCGTTGCGGCCGCTGCGGAGCCACCCGCTCCAGCAGCTCCATGTTGGCGAACCGCAGGACGCGCTTCTGGCGGGCGAACTGGGCCAGCACGTAGAGCACCACGAGTGCGACGACGACGACGAGGAACAGCAGGAACCACGGGTGAGCGAAGTTGCCCAGCGACATCGGACCGAGCAGCGGCAGAATCACGCGCCCGCCCCGATCATTGGACTCCCGCCATGGCTCCGCGTCGCCGCGAGGCGACGAAGCGGACGATGTCGGCGATCCAGTCGCGGTCGGTGCGCAGGGTCATCAGCGGCGCGCCGCAGCGCCGCAGGGTTCTGGCGACCTCGGCCCGGTGGGCGGCCGCGGCACGGGCGAAGTCGTCCCGCAGTTGCTCGTCGATGGTGAACTCGCGGGTGACGCCGGACTCGGTGTCCTGCAGGATCACGTCTCCGACGGCGGGCAACTCGACGTCGCGGGGATCGATCACCTCCACTCCCAGCACCTCGTGGCGAGCGGCGATGGCGCGCAGTGGACGCATCCAGTTGATGGGTCCGAGGAAGTCGCTGATGATAACCGCCATCCCGCGCCGGCGTTCAGGCCGGCGCAGCGCGTCGATCGCGGTGGACAGATCGCCGCGGACTCCCAACGGCGCCCGCGGGGCGGTGGCGATCGCACGCAGCAGTGTCTGCTCGTGCTGGCGGCCGGATCGCGCAGGCACGCGCAGGACGGTGTCACCGTTGGCGATCAGCGCGCCGATCCGGTTACCGCCACCGCTGTTGAGATAGGTGATGGCCGCGGCCGCGCCGACGGCCAGATCCCGCTTCTCGCATCCCGTCGTCCCGAAGTCCAGGCTGGCCGACATGTCGACCACGAGCCAGGTCTCCAGTTCGCGATCGGCGATCATCTGCCGCACGTGCGGGTGGGTCGTGCGGGCGGTCACCGACCAGTCCATGCGGCGGACGTCGTCGCCGGGCTGGTAGAGCCGCGACTCACCGGGTTCAGATCCCGGACCGGGAATCAGGCCGAGGTGGTTGCCCTGCAGCACGCCGTCGAGTCTGCGTTTGACGGTCAGTTCGAGGGTGCGCAGCGCCGCGGACAGCTTCGCGTCACCGATCTCGCCGCGCTCGAAGGACGGCGGGTGGGACTCGCTCACCGACTGTTAGCGCCTGCCGCGGCCGGAGACACCGGGGGAACCGAATGCCCCTGCTGCGGAACGGCATTCACCTGGGGCAGCGCCACCGTCTGCAGGATGCGACCGATGACCGCCTCCGGTTTGATGTCGTCGGCGAGCGCGTCGTAGGTGAGTACCAGCCGGTGCCGCAGCACATCGGGGATCACATCGATGACGTCCTGCGGGATCACATAGTCGCGGCCGCGCACCAGAGCCAGCGCGCGCGCCGCAGCGATGATGCCCAGCGAGGCGCGCGGCGAGGCGCCGAAGGCCACCCACGTCTTCACATCCGGCATGCCGAACTGCTCGGGGATGCGCGTCGCCGTCACCACGCGCACGACGTAATCGACCAACGCATGGTGAACGAAATTGTTGGCCGCGACATCCTGCAGGCGCAACAGATCGCCGGTCTCGAGCACCTGCTTGGGTTCCGGCGGCGTGACGCCCATGCGGTAGATGATCTCTCGCTCTTCCTCCGGTGAGGGATACCCGACATTGATCTTGAACAGGAAGCGGTCGCGCTGCGCCTCGGGCAGCGGATAGACGCCTTCGTTCTCGATCGGGTTCTGGGTGGCCATCACCAGGAACGGCTTGGGCAGCGGGAACGTCTGGCCGCCGATGGAGATCTTGCGCTCGGCCATGACCTCCAGCAGGGCGGACTGCACCTTGGCCGGCGCGCGGTTGATCTCGTCGGCGAGCAGGAAGTTGCACACCACCGGCCCGAGTTCGATGTCGAACTCCTCGCGACCGGCCCGGTAGATCCGGGTGCCGATGATGTCGGTGGGGACCAGGTCGGGGGTGAACTGGATGCGGGCGAAGGTTCCGCCGACCACTTTGGCGAAGGTCTCCACCGCGAGGGTCTTGGCCACACCCGGGACGCCTTCGAGCAGCACGTGTCCTTTGGCCAGCAGTCCGACCAGGATGCGCTCGACGAGCAGGTCCTGGCCGACGATCACCCGCTTGACCTCGAAAACCGCCCGTTCGAGGGTCTGCACCTCACTGGCCAGCCCGCCCGACGATCCCGCCGGGGCGGCGCCTGCCGGGGCGGAATAGCCTGCGGGGCCCGCGGGCGACCCACCTGGTGACGTCATCGAGTTCCTCCACTGCTGCTGGTTGGCAAGACGGGCTATCGGCGCCCGCAGACCACTATCCCAGGCGATCGGAAATCCGTCGACGTGGGTATTCGCCGGGGGGTCAGGTCTCGATGATCCGGGTCAGGTAGGGCGTCATGCCCGCGGTGCGCACCGGACTGACCGTGACGCGCCCGGCGGCCGAGGATGCCTCCAGCATCTGTCCGTTGCCCAGATACAGGGTCACGTGCTGGGTGCCCTCGGGTCCGTAGAAGATCAGGTCGCCCCGTTTGGCCTGTGACGGCGCGACGTGCCGGCCGGCGTCGTACTGGTCGCCGGAGTACTTGGGAATCTGGACGCCGACGCCGGCGAAGGCATAGCGGGTGAATCCGGAGCAGTCGTAGCCGATCTTCCCGGCGTCCTGTTCGACTCCTTCACTGGGTCCGTTGATCGCCCCGCCGCCCCAGGAGTAGGGCACGCCCTGCTGTGATGCCGCCCGGCGGATGACGTACTCGATGGCCTGCGGGCCACTGACCCGCCCGCCCGGCACCGCCGACGGCCCGCCGCCGATGCCGAGGCCGGCGAGGAACCTCTTGCCGAGATCCATGGTGGCCTGGGCGGCCTGCTGGGTGAATGCCAGTGACGCCTGCGCCACCGCGACCGGGTCGCCGGGCGCACCCGCGCTGATGATCTTGGGCAGCGTCGGATCCCACTGGCCCTCGGCCGACGCCGGCGGTGCGAAACCGAGCGCCAGGACGGCTGCGGTCAGCAGCCCCGCGGCAGCGCGCAGCACCCGAGATGCGTTGGACGACATCAGTTTCGCCTCACCATTCGACCCTCACCATTCGACCCTCACCATTCGACCCTCACCATTCGACGTAGCGCACGACGAAGGGCGTCATGCCGCCGGTTCGCACCGGCGCGATGCGCACCGTGGCACCGGTGTAGGGCGCCTCGATCATCTGGTTGTTGCCGAGGTAGAGGGTGACGTGCTGGCTGCCGTTGGGGCCATAGAAGATCACGTCCCCGCGCCGCATCTGAGCGGACGGGATCTTGCGGCCCATGTTGTACTGCGAGCCCGAGTAGTGCGGCAGCTTGATGCCGGCGCCGGCGAAGGCGTACAGGATCAGGCCCGAGCAGTCGAATCCGACGGTGCCCGCACCCTCGTCGATGCCGTTGCTCGGCCCGGCGGCGTTGCCGCCGCCCCAGGAGTAGGGCACTCCGATCTGGGACTGGGCTCGCTTGATGACGTACTCGATGGCCTGGTTTCCGTAGACCATCGGGATGCCGCCACCGTTGGTGATGCCGGTATCGGTGGGCTTGAGGATGCCGAGTTGCTGGAGGAACTGCTTACCGAGCTGCTGGGTCACCTGATAGGAGTTCTGTGCCATCTGAATCAGGCCGTTGATGATCTGGATCGGATCGCCGGAGAGGAACGCGCTCGGGATCGCGGGCAGGGTCAGGTCCCACTCGGAGGCGTCGCCGTAGGGCACCTTGACGGTGGCCGCGGACTGACCGGCGGCGGCCGGATCCCAGCGGTCGCCGGCCGTGGGCACAGCGGCGCCGGGCACGGCCAGCGGCGCTGACTGCGTGGTGATCGCCGCGGCGGCAGGACCGGCGGGGGCCGACCATGCGCGTGCGGCGTCGAGTTTGTGCTGAGCATCGGCTCGCTGCTCGATGAGTCTGTCGATCTCGCCCTGCTGGGCGCGGAAGGTCTGCTGAACCTCGGTCAGGGCCGCGACGGCGGCGTCCTGGCTGGCCTGAGCGTCCTTGACGGCCTGATCGGCCTTCTGTTTGGCCAGCCGCACCTCGGCGTCCCTGTTGACCGCCTCGGTGCGTGCGCTCTGCAGGGATGCCATCACCTGCTGGGCGCTCAACGCGAAGGTCTGTCCCGCCGACGCCGAGGAGATGATCTCCTCGGGCGTGCGCGCCAGCACCAGCGATGCCGACGGACCGCTGACATAGGTTGCGGCGGCGAAGGAGTCGAAGCGGCGCTGCGCCTCGGTGATGGCCGCGGTGGCGTCCTTGACGGCCTGCTGGCTGGTGTCGAACTGCTGCTGGGCGGCAGCGGCGGCGTCGCGTGCCTCCTGGACTTCGACGATCGCCTTGTTGACGCTTTCCTTCTCGATCTGCACCTTGGCGCCGATGTCCGCCAGCCGCTGGTTGGCCTCGGCGACGTCGGCGACCAGTGCCGCCAGGCTGTTGGGCGCCGGGTCCGGTTGAGCCTGCGCCAGGCCCGGGACCGTCAGGGCCATGGCAACGGTCAGCGTCACCGGGCAGACGGCACGGGTCGCCGAGCGACTCATGCGGCCGAGCGTTGCAAGCTGCACGGGACTTTTGAACTCCACGGGACTCCTCGTTCCACAGGCAGTCACTTCTGTAACTCACATCACATGAGTCACATCAATAACAATGGCGACAATTGCACCGTACGTCACGGCTGTCGCAGTGGAAACTGCAGCAAAAAACTACACGGATGTATTTCTGCAGGTGTGATCGAATAGCAATCTTATCGACCTGCCATAAAAGAGCCCGTCCGCAGCGTGGGAACTATTTCGCTGACTCAAGACCGGGCCGACCAATTGCGCAATACGCGAAGCGCCACCGCCGCACCGGCGACAGCGAGAACAACAATGATCGTGAATGCCGTCCAGGGGAATATCGGCGTCTTGAGTTGATCAACGAAATTCTGCGCGCCCTGAACCGGGTCGGGCGTCAGTTTCGCGACGTCCTGACCGGCTTCGAGCAGCACCCGATCGTAGGTGGTGCTGTAGGAGCCGGCCCATCCCGGACTGAGGACCAGCACGGTGGCGCCGGGGTGCTGCTGGCCGATCACCGTGGCGATGTCGCGCAGCGGGGTGTCGATGGGCGGACTCTTCGCCATCACCACGACCTTGAAGTCCACCCCGCGCTCCCGGGCGCCGGCCACCACCTTCTGCAGTCCGGCCGCCTCCGCGGCCGGGGCGGCCACCGAATCCTTCGCGACGTCGGCCTTCACCTGATCCATGCAGGTGTCCAGCGGGGTCGAGACCTCCAGGTCCACCGCGCTGCAGACCTCAACGGGTATGTACGTCGGCGGGTGTCCCCCGTGCGAGTACAGCGTCGTCACGATCCCCGACGGTACCGCCCCGGGTGCCCCGGGATGGCAGCACGCGCCGGGGAGGACCAGACTGGTACCCGGGAGCGTCCAGGAGCGTCCGTAGTATCCGATCGTCGTGATCGTCACCAGCCGGGAGTGGATGTGAGCAGCGCAGGAGAGTCGAAGAACTCGTTCGGGGCAGAGGCAACCCTCGAAGTCGGAGCCAACAGTTACCGGATCTACCGCCTCGACGCGGTGCCCGGCACCGAGAAGCTGCCCTACAGCCTCAAGGTTCTCGCCGAGAACCTGCTGCGCACCGAAGACGGCGCCAACATCACCTCCGACCATATTCAAGCGCTCGCGAACTGGGACCCGTCGGCCGAACCGGACACCGAGATCCAGTTCACGCCCGCGCGGGTGATCATGCAGGACTTCACCGGCGTGCCGTGCGTCGTCGACCTCGCCACCATGCGGGAGGCGGTGACCGCACTGGGCGGTGATCCGGAGAAGGTCAATCCGCTCTCACCGGCCGAACTGGTCATCGACCACTCGGTGATCCTCGACTTCTTCGGCAACGCCGGCGCCTACGACCGCAACGTCGAACTCGAGTACGAGCGCAACGGCGAGCGTTATCAGTTCCTGCGCTGGGGCCAGGGCGCCTTCGACGACTTCAAGGTGGTCCCGCCCGGCACCGGCATCGTGCACCAGGTCAACATCGAATACCTCGCCCGGGTGGTCATGGAGCGCAACGGTGTGGCCTACCCGGACACCTGCGTGGGCACCGACAGTCACACCACGATGGTCAACGGATTAGGCGTACTCGGCTGGGGCGTGGGCGGAATCGAGGCCGAGGCGGCCATGCTCGGCCAGCCGGTGTCGATGCTCATCCCCCGCGTCGTCGGGTTCAAACTGACCGGCGAGATCTCCCCGGGCGTGACGGCCACCGACGTGGTGCTGACCGTGACCGACATGCTGCGCAAGCACGGCGTGGTCGGCAAGTTCGTCGAGTTCTACGGCAGGGGCGTGGCCGAGGTGCCACTGGCCAACCGCGCCACCCTGGGCAATATGAGCCCCGAATTCGGTTCCACCGCAGCGATGTTCCCCATCGACGAGGTCACCATCGACTACCTGCGACTGACCGGCCGCAGCGAGCAGCAGGTCGCCCTTGTCGAGGCCTACGCCAAGACCCAGGGCATGTGGCATGACCCGAGCCACGAGGCTAAGTACTCCGAGTACCTCGAACTCGACCTGTCGACCGTGGTGCCGTCGATCGCCGGCCCGAAGCGTCCGCAGGACCGCATCGAACTCACCGATGCCAAGAATGCGTTCCGCAAGGACATCCACAGCTACGTCGAGGAGAATCACCCGACGCCGCACACCAAACTCGACGAGGCCGACGAGGAGTCCTTCCCCGCCAGTGACCCCGCTGCGCTCACGTTCGCCGACAACGGCGCGGTCGACCTGCGCCCGTCCGCAGCCGATCGTGCGCAGGGCCGTCCCACCAAGCCCGTCGTGGTCCGCTCGGCTGATCGCGGCGAGTTCGTGCTCGACCACGGCGCGGTCGTCGTCGCCGGCATCACGTCGTGCACCAACACCTCCAACCCGTCGGTGATGCTCGGCGCAGCACTGCTGGCCAAGAAAGCGGTCGAGAAGGGTCTGTCCACCAAGCCGTGGGTCAAGACCAACATGGCGCCCGGCTCACAGGTGGTGACCGACTACTACGAGAAGGCCGGCCTGTGGCCGTACCTGGAGAAGCTCGGCTACTACCTGGGCGGCTACGGATGCACCACCTGCATCGGTAACACCGGCCCGCTGTCTCCGGAGATCTCCACAGCGATCAACGACAACGACCTGTCGGTAACCGCGGTGCTGTCCGGCAACCGCAACTTCGAGGGCCGCATCTCCCCCGACGTCAAGATGAACTACCTCGCGTCTCCCCCGTTGGTGATCGCCTATGGCATCGCGGGCACCATGGATTTCGACTTCGAATCCGATCCGCTCGGCCGGGATTCGAGCGGCAACGACGTGTTCCTCAAAGACATCTGGCCGACGCAGAAGGAGATCGACGACACCATCGCCTCGTCGATCAACCGGCAGATGTTCGTCGACAACTATGCCGATGTGTTCAAGGGTGACGATCGCTGGCGGAACCTGCCCACCCCGGCGGGCAACACCTTCGCCTGGGACCCGAAGTCCACCTACGTACGCAAACCGCCGTACTTCGACGGGATGCCCGCGACACCTCGGCCGGTCGCAGACATCACCGGCGCGCGAGTTCTTGCCCTGCTGGGCGATTCGGTGACCACCGACCACATCTCACCGGCCGGTGCGATCAAGAAGGGCACACCTGCCGCGCAGTACCTCGAGGCCAACGGCGTGCAGCCCGCGGACTTCAACTCGCTGGGTTCCCGGCGCGGCAACCACGAGGTGATGATCCGCGGAACGTTCGCCAATATCCGGCTGCGTAACCAGTTACTCGATGCCGTAGTCGAGGGCGGGGTTTCGGGCGGCTACACCCGCGACTTCACCCAAAAGGGCGGACCGCAGGCCTTCATCTACGACGCCGCGCAGAACTACGCCAAGAACAACATCCCCCTGGTCGTCCTCGGCGGCAAGGAGTACGGCTCCGGATCGTCGCGGGACTGGGCGGCCAAGGGCACCGGTCTGCTGGGCGTCCGAGCGGTGATCACCGAGTCCTTCGAGCGGATCCACCGCTCGAACCTGATCGGTATGGGCGTCATCCCGCTGCAGTTCCCGCCCGGCGAATCGGCTGCATCACTGAAACTCGACGGCACCGAGGTCTACGACATCACCGGGATCGAGGAACTCAACAAGGGCAAAACCCCAAGGACGGTGCACGTCAAGGCCACCAAGGCCGACGGTTCGGCCGTCGAGTTCGACGCCGTGGTGCGCATCGACACCCCCGGGGAGGCCGACTACTACCGCAACGGCGGGATCCTGCAGTACGTGCTGCGCAACATGCTGCGGGCGGGCGGGTCGGCGT
>Ga0194052_1000339_pt1 | contig 30777 bp, 24 predicted proteins | sample SepL226m_MetaG_FD_160117 | JGI IMG/M metagenome (GOLD analysis project Ga0194052, IMG submission 160117) | Anoxic zone freshwater microbial communities from boreal shield lake in IISD Experimental Lakes Area, Ontario, Canada - Sep2016-L227-6m | ecosystem: Environmental > Aquatic > Freshwater >...
ACTCCATCGTCGGCATCTCCATCCCGTTCCTGGGGGCGGCCGCGGGCTTCGCGGCGGCCTTCTTCAACCCCTTCACGGTCGGCATCGCCCAGAGCATCGCCGGCCTCCCGCTCTACTCCGGCCTGGGCTACCGGCTGGTCACGTGGGTGCTCGGCACCACCGTGGTGATCACCTACGTGATGATCTACGCCCGCCGCATCAAGCGAGATCCCTCCCTCAGTCCCGTGCGGGAGCTGGACCTCGCCCGGGGCAGCCTGGACGAGACGAGCGCGAGTGCCTCCTGGGATGCCCGCAAGGTCGCCGCCCTCGTGCTCTTCGCCTTCTGCATGGTCCTGCTTGTGGTGGGGGTGCTGCGCTGGAAGTGGTACATGGAGGAGATCGCCGTGCTGTTCTTCGGCATGGGCATCGCCCTCGGTGTGGTGGGCCGCCTCGGCCCCAGCCGCATCGCCTCAGTGTTTGTGACCGGCGCCAAGGACATGGTGGGCGTGGTGTTCATCGTGGCCTGCGCCCGAGCCCTGCTGATCATCGCCCAGGACGCCCGCATCATGGACACCATGCTCTTTGCCGCCTCCAAGGCCATGGCCGTGCTGCCTCGCGTGGTGGTGGCCCAGGTGATGTTCCTAATCCAGTCGGGCATCAACTTCCTCATCCACTCGGGCACCGCCCAGGCCGCCCTGACCATGCCGATCATGGCCCCCCTGGCGGACCTCGTGGGCGTCACCCGCCAGACTGCCGTCTATGCCTTCCAGCTCTGCGAGTTCGTGAACCCCATCCTGCCCACCTCAGCCGTCACCATGGGCGTGCTGGGCGCCGCGAAGATCCCCTGGGACAAGTGGGCCCGCTGGTTCCTGCCCCTGTTGGTCATCCTGATCCTGCTGAGCTTCCTGCTGCTGATCCCGCCGGTGCTCTTCTTCCACTGGGGTCCGGCGTGAGCCTGCGCGCCTTCGGCCTCCTGGCCCTCCTGGCCGGCGGGGCGCTGGCCCAGGGGAGCGCCCCCGACCCGGCGGCGGACTTCATCCGAGTCAGCGGGATCGAGCCTCTGCCCGCGCCCCTGGCGGCCCTGGTGGACGGTCTGAAGGCCTCACGCCTTAAGGCTCATATCGCCTTCCTCAGCGATCCCCGGCGGGAGGGCCGGGGCCTGGGCAGCCGGGGCCTGGCTGCCTCCGCAGACTACATCGAGGGGCAGCTGCGCACCGCCGGCCTCCCGGCCCTGGGGTCATCGCGCCGCCAGGCAGTGCCGCTCCGCCAGATGCAGCCGGGCCAGGGCTCTGTCCGCCTAAGCCTGGGGGGGCGCAGCCTCGGCTTCCAGGCCGGCAGCAACGCCGTCCTGCCTCCCACCGTTCCCGGCACTCTGAATGCTCCCTGCGTCTATGTGGGCCTCGGCATCCAGGAGCCGACCCTGGGCCACGACGACTACCGGGGCCTGGATGTGCGCGGCAAGGTCGTCGTCTTCCAGGAAGGCATCCCATCGGGCGCCGCCTGGCAGAAGCCAGAGCTGCGAGCCAAATACGATTCCGAGCGACCCGCCGACCGCTACGACGCCCGCTTGGCCCTGCTGGAGAAACTGGGGGCCAAGGCCGCCATCGCCATCGAGGAGGGCCTGGATCAGCGCATCCAGGCGGGCAAGGAACCGGCCCTGCCCTACTTCTTAGCGGCCCCTGGGGTGGTGGTTGCCGGCGAGCCACCCCTGGCCCGGGTGGCCCTGACGCCCGAGCTTCGGGCCCTGCTGGAGAGCCCCATCGAAGGCACCGCCAGCCTGACCATCCGAGGCCAGGTAAAAGCCCTCCAGAGCACCAATCTCCTCGTCCGCCTGATGGGCTCCGACCCCGCCCTGCGGGGACAGGCCATCCTCATCGGCGCCCACATGGACCACCTCGGCATGCCTGCGGGCGTGCTGCATCCCGGTGCCGACGACAACGCCTCGGGCGTGGCCGCCGTGCTGGAGCTGGCCCGGGTGCTGGCCGCCAGCCCCGTACGGCCCAAGCGCACGCTCCTCTTCGCCTTCTGGACCGGTGAGGAGGAGGGCAAGTTCGGCTCGGGCCACTACACCCGCCACCCCCGCTGGCCCCTGGCCGCCACCCAGGCCTACCTGAACCTCGACATGATCGGCCATCCCTGGACCCCCCAAGAGCTGCGGGAGCTGGTCACTGATCCCAGCCTGAAGGCGCCCGAGAAATTCCTGGAGGGGCTCCAGCCCACCCACTTCGCCGAGCCCGGCCTCTCCACCCGCCACCGGGATCTCGGCCCTGTCGTGGCCCAGGCCGGCCGGGGCACGGGCATGTCCCTGCACCTCGACTGGACCGACGGCAAGAGCGGCGGCAGCGACTACCGGGACTTCGCCCGCCTCAACGTGCCGTTCCTGCGCTTCTTCGGCGACTACTTCCCGGACTACCACAAACCCGGCGACACCCTGGACCAGCTGGACCCCGAGCAGGTGCGCCGCATGGCCCGCCTCGTCCTAGCCACCGCTTGGCTGCTGGCCGATCGGTAACCCAGAACCAGTCCCGGGTATCGTCCAGCCTCAGACTGAAAAGCAGAACCGCAGATGTCGCAGATGGCGCCGCTGCACGCGACCAGGAGTCGCCATAGCCGGCGCAAAATAAGGAAATGGACGCTGAGGAAAACCGAGGAGCGGAGGAAGCGGAGATTGTCCCAAGTAGGGTGGGTCGGCGCCCGTCTTTGAAATCTGCGTAATCTGCGACATCTGTGGTTCCGCTTTTCATCTTGAACGGCTAAGAAGGAACCTCCGCCGGTGAGGCTCAGCGCCCCAGCCCTGCCTCGAAGGCGCGCAGGGCGGTGTGGAAGGCCTGCGGGGCATCCCACATGATCCAGTGCTTGGTGGCAGGGACGTGGATGGCGCGGAAGGCTGGCAGCAGCGAGAAGCCGTGGATAGCCAGGCTCACCGCCTCCTTGGCGGGGTCGGGGTCCAGGGGCGCCGAGGCCAGGTCCAGCACCGGCAGGCGCAGCTGGGCATGGCGGCCCCCCAGGATGTCCCCGCACATGCCCCGCAGGTAGGCCTGCAGGGCCGCCGGCGGTATCCGCAGGGCCTCGGCCACCACCTTCTTGGTCTGCTCCTGGGAGCTGGTCATCAGGCCCAGGAACACCATCAGGGTGGAACCGGGATCCGCGCCCAGGGCGACGGCTGTCGGCTCCAGGTAGGCCGCCGGCAGCGCGCTCAGGTAGCTGTCCACCAGGAGCAGCCCGCGGAAGGCCGTGGGATCTTCGAGGATGGCCCTGGCACCGACGGGGCCGCCCATGGAGTGGCCGACCACTAGGCAGGGGACCAGGCCTTCCTGGCGTACCAGCTTGGCGAGATCCTTGGCCACCAGACCAAAGTCCGCCCGCCCTTCCACTTCCGCCGGTCCTGGCGTCCCGCCGCTGCCGGGCAGGTCCACGCTCAGGACCGTGTGGTCCCGGGACAGCTCCGCAGCCACCTCGGTCCAGACCTCCTTGTTCCCGCCGAAGCCGTGGATCAGCAGGACCCCTGGCCCCTTGCCGACCTTCGTGAAGGACGGGGGCGCCGCCTGGAGGCAGAGGGTGGCGAGACAGATCAGGAGCAGGCGATGGCCCATGGCGACCTCAAGGATGAGCCTTCAGGATCGCAGGAAGCTCAGGGAAGCTGGACCTCGCCGTACCAGCCCTTGAGGGTGATCTTCGTACCGTAGGGCGCCGAGAGCTTCTGCAGGAGGGCGAGGATCTCGGCTCCGCGCTTGGTGCTGGCCAGGCGGGGCACACCGTAGAGCGGGCCTTCGTCGTCGATGGTCACCGGCAGCAGTTGGATGCGCTTGAGCCTGCCCTGGTTCAGGGTCATGCGCACCAGGACTGTCTCCAGCACCTCGCGGGACTCCCGGAGGTCGAAGACCGAGACATTCGCCGGCCGGGGCATCTCAATGTCCCGCTGGTGGATGAGGTCCACGGGGATTCGTTCGGGGGTGCGGTACTGATAGATAAAATCACCCAGGCTGTAGAAGATGGGCCGACCCTTGTAGAGCTCGATGCCCCGCAGCACGTGGGGGCCCGTGCCGAGCACCATATCTGCCCCGGCCTCGATGGCGCGGCGGAACATGATCTCCTCGTTGGGCGGGGTGGTGTCCTGGATGCCGTAGGCGCGGTGGTGGGTCACGTCGTGGTTGTGGAGCGACACCAGCAGCAGGTCGTTGCGGCGCCGGGCCAGCAGGATGTCGTCCTCCATGGCCAGCACATCGCTCTCCAGGGGGCCTTCCACCTTCTCCACCTTGCCGTCCCGCACCGCCAGGATCACCGCGGGATCGATGGTGGAGAGGGAGGGCCCGCTGGCATCCTTGCTGCGGTACTTCGCCGTCCAGTAGCGCATGTAGGACAGCAGGGCCACGCGGGTCTTGTGGCCCGCCAGCTCCAGGCGGCCCGGGGCGTGCGCCTCGGCCAGGGTACTGCCAGCGCCCGCATAGGTGATGTTGGACTGGTCCAGGGACTTGAGGCTCTCCTTGAGGCCCTCGGGGCCGAAGTCCAGGGCGTGGTTGTTGGCCACGCTCACCAGGTTGATGCCGGTGCGGGCCAGCTCCCAGCGGAAGGCTACGGGCGCCCGGAAGTTGTAGAAGGGCCGCTGGAGGTCCGGCCGGTCGTTTAGCGAAAACTCCATGTTGCCGTAGGCCACATCGGCTTCCTGCATGAGGCGCAGAAGGCCCGCACGCTCCGGCGCTTCCAGCTGGCTGATGGGCTCGTTGAAGATCATGTCCCCCACCGCCGTCACCACCAGGTCGCCCGGCTCTTCCTTGAGCAGCTCTGTGATGCGGCCTGCCCAGTCGATGCGCTCGGGCTTCTCCTGGAGCTGGAGGATCCGCCGGTAGACCGAGCGGGGATCATCCTTCGCAGACTCCGGCCTTGTCTGGGCGACGGCGGGCAGCCCGCACAGCAGCAGCGCCATGGCCAGGACTCGATGGACTCGGGGCGTCCCGGGCATGGTGACCTCCTGCGGGGAATGTGGATCTGCGCAATTTTGTTTCATCCAGTGACTTCCTGCAAAGTATTTCAATCAGCGCACCGAGGTTCCCCCTGGGCCTTATCCTGGAGCCATGACCACCCATCCGGACTACTGGAATCGCATCTACGAGGACGAGGGCCGTCCCGGCTGGGACATGGACCGGGCCACACCGCTGGTGGAGGAGCTCCTGGGTCTGGCCCTGCCCCTGGGTCTGCACCCCGGCAGCGACCTGGTGGTGCCGGGATGCGGCTACGGCCATGACGCCGTCGAACTGGAGAGCAAGGGCTTCTCCGTCACGGGCCTGGACTTCGCCCCCATCGCCATCCAGGGCGCCATGCACCGCTATGGTGACCGCGTCAGCTGGTCCCAGGCCGACTGGTTCAGCACCCACCTGGGGCCCTGGGACGGCATCTTCGACCACACCTGCTTCGTGGCCATGGATCCCGCCCGACGCCCTGCCTACGTGGACGCCTGCGCGGAACACCTGCGCCCCGGCGGCTTTTGGCTGGCCGCGCTCTTCCACAATGTGAACGGCCGCCCCGGCCCACCCCATGCCCTGCCCATGGCGGAGATGCGGCACTTGGCCGAGGCCCGCTTCGAGGTGCTGCACCTGGCCGAGGCCCAGCAGAGCCACCCCCGCCGGGCTGGCCGCGAGTACCTGCTGGTGGCGCGCCGCCGCTGAGGCCGCCCCTCATTCAGCCCCCAGCCGCCGGGAGGCTGGCCTAGAATGGATGCAACCGTACCTATCCAGGAGTCCCCCATGCGTCTGAAAGCCCTGCTCTCTGCGCTCCTGCTAACGACCCTCAGCCTGTCGGCCCAGGACCTCGTCCGCCTGGGCAACCTCAAATTCGCCCACTACGGCGCCGTGTCCTACATGAAGGAGCTCGCCCCCAAGTACAAGCTCAAGATCGAAGAGCGGGTCTTCCCCAAGGGCATCGACATCAACCCGGCCATCGTGGCGGGCGAGATCGACGCCAGCGCCGCGGCCCTGGATGCGGCCATCGCCGGCCGGGCGGCCGGGGTTCCGATCTACGTGGTGGCGGGCTTTGCCAAGGGTGGCGCCCGCATCGTGGTGGGCACGAACTCCGGCATCAAGTCCCTCAAGGACCTGAAGGGCAAGAAGGTCGGTGTGGCCCGGGGCGGCGCCCAGGAGCTGCTGCTGCTGGCCGAGCTGGCCAGCGCCGGCCTGACCTGGTCCGACAAGCCGGGCAAGGACGTGACGGTGCTCTACCTCCCCTTCGCGGACCTCAACCAGACCCTCATGTCCAAGAACATCGACGCCATGTGCCAGAGCGAGCCCTACAGCTCCCAGGCCATCAACAAGAAGTTTGGCGTCGAGCTGATGAAGCCCTACGACACGCCCCTGGGCGAGCCCATCCGGGCCCTGGTCATCACCGAGAAGCTCTACAAGGAGCGCCGCGACGTTGCCCAGCGCTTCCTGCTCTGCTTCGTGGAGGCCACCAAGAAGTTCATCGACGAGCCCAAGACCGCCGAGAAGTTCGTGCGCGAGGTGATGTTCAAGAACCAGATCAGCTCCGAGGACTACCTGGACGCCATCGGCAACTCCCCCTTCTGCTACGACATCTCCCTGGCCCACGTGCAGGTGACCACGGACCTCATGGCCCAGTATGGGGTGGGCAAGATGGCCAACCCGCCCAAGGCCGGGGACTGGGTGAAGCTCGACCTGCTCACCGAGGCCAAGAAGCAGCTGAAGATCGACGCGGCCCCGGTGACCGCCCCCAAGAAGCCTGCCAAGGCGAAGAAGGGATGAAGGGATACCGGCACGCCGCTTCCGGCATCCTGGTCCCCCTGGCCGCCCTGGCCTTCTGGCAGATGCTCTCCACCATGGGCTGGGTGAACGCCACCATCCTGCCCTCGCCCATGGCGGTGCTCCTGAAGTGGTGGGCCTACCTGCGGCCCCTGGAGGTCTTCGATCCCGCCCAGGGTTCCTACCTCAAGTGGTGCTTCACCGGTGAGCTGATCCAGGACGCCATCGGGAGCCTCTACCGCGTGCTGGTGGGCTTCACGATCGGCAGCGGCCTGGCCCTGCCCCTGGGCCTGGCCATGGGCTACAGCCGGGTGGCCTACGGACTGTTCAATCCGCTGGTCCAGGTGCTGCGCCCCATCCCGCCCATCGCCTACATCCCGCTCTCCATCCTGTGGTTCGGGCTGGGCAATCCCCCTGCGGTGTTCCTCATCAGCATCGGCGCCTTCTTCCCGGTGCTGATGAACACCGTGGCCGGCGTCCAGAACGTGGACAGCATCTACCTGCGGGTGGGCCGCAACCTGGGGGCCAGCCGTCTCACCCAGTTCACCCGCATCATCCTGCCCGCCGCCACGCCCTACATCTTCACTGGCGCGCGCATCGGCATGGGCACGGCCTTCATCGTGGTGATCGTGTCCGAGATGATCGCCGTGAACAACGGCCTCGGCTACCGCATCCTGGAGGCCCGTGAGTACCTCTGGTCCGACAAGATCATCGCCGGCATGTTCACCATCGGCCTCCTGGGACTCGGCATCGACACCCTTATGAGCCGCCTCAGCAGCCACCTGCTGAAGTGGCACCGGGGCCTGGAGCAGGGATGAGCGACGCCGCCAGCCACATCTCCATCCAGGGCGTGCACAAGGTCTTCGAGAGCGGCGGCCAGGAGGTCCATGCCCTCAAGGCCATCGATCTCGAGATCCCCCAGGGGCAGTTCGTGTGCCTGCTGGGGCCTTCGGGTTGCGGCAAGTCAACCCTGCTGAACGCGGTGGCCGGCTTCAGCCTCGCCACCGCCGGCACCATCACCGTGAACGGGACGGCCATCACCGAGCCCGGCCCCGACCGGGGCATGGTCTTCCAGGAATACGCCCTGTTCCCCTGGATGACCGTGGAGCAGAACGTGGCCTTCGGCCTCGAGATCAAGGGCCAGGAGAAGGCCGCCATCGAGGCCAAGGTGGCCGAGCTCCTGGCCATGCTGAGCCTCACGGACTTCCGGAAGCGCTTCCCCAAGGACCTGAGCGGCGGCATGCGCCAGCGCGTGGCCATCGCCCGGGTGCTGGCCCTGGACTCGCCCATCATGCTCATGGACGAGCCCTTCGGCGCCCTTGACGCCCTCACCCGCCGCAACCTGCAGGACGAGCTGCTGCGCATCTGGACGGAGCTGAAGAAGACGATCATCTTCGTCACCCACAGCATTGAGGAGGCCCTCTACCTGGCGGACCGCACCGTGGTCATGACCTACCGTCCGGGCACCGTCAAGCGCGACCTGGTGGTGGACCTGGACCGACCGAGGGACGTGGCCAGTCCCGCCTTCAACGCCCTCAAGAAGGAGCTGAGTCAGCTCCTCATGGAAGAGCAGAGCCGGCACAACCAGGCCGAGATCCGCGGCGCGGCCGTGGACTAGGTGGCCCCCACTCCGGACGATGCCACCGCCCCTGCCCCCACCCGGGGACAGCTCTTTGCGGGCTTCTTCCTGGTGGGCATCTCGGGCTTCGGCGGGGTGATGCCCCACTCGCGGCGGGTCCTGGTGGACCGGCGCCGCTGGCTCACGGACCGGCAGTTCACGGAGCTGCTGAGCCTCGGCCAGACCCTGCCGGGCCCCAACGCCGTGAACATGGCCGCGATCCTCGGAGACCGCTTCCAGGGCTGGCTCGGGGCAGTGATCGCCGTGTTCGCCCTGGTCTCCGCGCCCCTGGCCGTGGTGCTCATGCTGGCCCAGGTCTATGCCCACCTAGCCCACTCGGCGCCTCTGGCCCGGGCCCTCACCGGGGTGGCCGCCGCCGCTGCGGGCCTGATCCTGGCCACGGGCGGGCGCTTGGCCCTGCGCATGGACCGGGAGGTCTGGTCCTGGGCCCTGCTGGTGCTGACCTTCCTGGCGGTGTTCGTAGGCCGCCTGCCCCTGCTCTGGGTGCTGCTGGTGCTCGGGCCCATCGGCCTCGGTCTCGGCTGGCTCAGCGTCCGGCGCGAGGACCGCGGCAGCCGTCCTGAGGTCGCCCCTTGATGCGGCCCAGCCTGGGGGGCCTCTTCCTGCGGTTCTGCGGCTTCTCCCTGATGGCCGTGGGCGGCGCCAATGCCCTCATTCCCGAGTTGCACCGCCAGGTGGTGGACGTGTCCCAGTGGATGAGCTCCACGGAGTTCGCCTCCCTCTTCGCCCTGGCCCAGGCCGCGCCGGGTCCGAACATGCTCATCACCAGCCTCATCGGCTGGAAGGTGGCGGGCATCCCCGGCGCCCTGGTCTGCACCCTGGGCATGTGCCTGCCCTCCAGCACCCTGGCCGTCGCTGCCGGACGCCTCTGGGATCGCTACCGGGAGTCGGTCTGGCGGCGGGCCCTGGAGCGCGGCCTGGCCCCCCTGACCCTGGGCCTGGTGCTGGGCGCGGGCTGCCACCTGGCCCGCGCGGCCGGAGGTGGCTGGCCTACCGCCCTGGTGGTGGCGGCAAGCGCCGGGCTGGCCTGGCGCTCGCGCTGGAATCCCCTCCTCTGGCTGGGGGGAGCGGCCCTCCTGGGCGCGGTAGGGGTACTTTCCTGAGTTGGTTGCCGATCATGGCTCAGCAGCGACCTGAAAAAGCAAACCGCAGCTGCCGCAGCTGAACTCGGCAGCTGTTTTCATCATGCTTTTATCGTTTTTTATCGGTGTTCATCGGTGGCTAGGCTCTGTCCTCGGTGGTTCCAGTTTTCTGAAGGCCGTCGAGGGCCGGTGCGCTGCGGCCCCGGGTGGCCAGGGCCACGGCGACGGTCCAGAGGGGCGCCATGTTGAGGTAGGGAATCCACTCGGTCAGGAACGAAGGCAGAAAGGCCCAGTGGAAGCCCACCAGCGCCCAGAGCGTGCCCATGGCGACGCAGTCCAGGCCGGCTCCCACGAACCAGCCCACGGGGCCCGCGGCTTCGGCGGGAATCTGGATGGCATCGACCGTGAGCGCCACGGCCCAGGCGAGGCGGATACGCCAGACAGGGAGGGGCGGTTTGGGCTTGGACATGACGGCAGTCTACAGGATTTGCTCGCCAGACCGGCTCCTCCGATAGACACTCCATCCACAGGAAAGCCTCATGGTCCAGATCACATGGAAAGACCGCTACAACATCGGCTACGGCGAGATCGACGCCCAGCACCGGAGTCTGCTGGACCTGCTCAACGAGCTGGGCGGCCTGGTCGGCGAGCGCCAGGATCCGGTGGTGGTCGGCGCCGTCTTCAGCCGACTCTGCGACTACGTGCGGGTCCACTTCAGCACCGAGGAGAGGCTGCTCGAGGCCTGCGGCTATCTCCGACTGGCCGACCACCGGGATCTGCACGCCCGCTTCGTGGACAAGCTGCTGGAGCTGAACCGCAGCTTCGACCCCGCCGACCCCCGCCTGCTCAGCGAGACCTCGGATTTCCTCAAGCACTGGTACCTGGAACACATCACAAAGGCAGACCAGGACTACGCGCCCTTCCTCCAGCGCCACCCTCCCGAGAATCCCGTCCGGGCGCTCATCTTCGACTTCGGCAACGTGCAGTACCGCTTCGACAATGGCCGCTTCCTGATGGGCCTGGCCCGGCTCTCCGGCCGTTCCGCCGAGGAGCTGAAGCGGGCGATCTACGACGACTCTTCCCTGAGCCAGGACTACGAAGCGGGCCGCATCGACTCGCAGGCCTTCCTCGCGGGGGTGTCCGCCCTCTGCCGCCGGGAGCTGACCGAGGCCGAGTTCCTCCCCGTCTTCACGGACCTCTTCACCCCCATCGATAGCACGCTGGAGCTGATGCGGAAGCTGAAGCCTACCTACCGCATCGGCCTGCTCTCGAACACCTGCCCCTGGCACTTTGACCACTTCATCCGCACCGCCCCGGTCTTCCCCCTCTACGACACCGTCACCCTCTCCTACGAGGTGGGAGCCAGCAAGCCCGATCTCCGCATCTACCAGGACGCGCTGGCGAAGCTGGCACTGCCGCCCGAGGCCTGCGTCTACATCGACGACCTGCCGCCCTTCGCCGAAGCGGCCACGAAGCTGGGGATGATCGGCCTTACCTACACCACGCCCGTGGTCCTCATGGCCCAGCTGCGTCAGCTGAAGGTTGCCTTCTGAGCTCAGCGCCGGGCCTTGCCGGTCACGCGCTCGAGCTCGACCCGGAAGACCGTCACGCGGGCGAGGTTCTTCTCGATGCCCGCCCGCACCTGATCCGGGTACTGGGCCGCGAAGCGCTGGCCAATGGCCTGGAGCGCGGCGAGCCGGGCCGCCTCGGCGTGGACCTGGACGGCCCGGCCGAAGACGATGGCGCTCTCGTAGCGGGTGGAGAGCTCCTCCGGCAGCACCTCCGCCTGGGTGACCACGCAGTAGGACACCCGGCAGTCGCCCGCCAGGTTGTCGAGCTTGTGGCCCTCCGTCGCCGAGTGGATGAGCAGTGCCCCGTCCACGAGCACATGGTTCACGGGCACCGCGTAGGGCCAGCCATCCCGGCCCACCGTCGCGAGGACCCCGAACTCAGCCCGGGCGAGGAGGGCCCAGGCCTCGGCCGGATCCAGCTCTCGCTCCCGGCGGCGCATGGGGTGGTTGGGGGCGCTCATGACCGCTTCCCGGCGATCCAGTTGAGCGCTTCCAGGGGCGTCATGCGGTTCAGGTCCAGGGCCTCCAACTCGGCGCGGAGGCTGTCGGGCTCCACCTCGAACATCGGCAAGGCCGGCTGGGAAGGCATCGGGGGCCGGGGCGGTGCCTCCGGGGCCTGGGCCAGCAGGCGCTGGGCCTTCTGGATGACGGACTTGGGCAGCCCCGCCAGCCGAGCCACCTGGATGCCGTAGCTGCGGTCCGCAGGTCCGGGCGCCACGCGGTGGAGGAAGTGCAGCTGCTCCTCCCACTCCTGGACCTCCACGTGGAGGTTCTGGATGCGCGAGTCCTCCGCCAGCTTGGTCAGCTCGAAGTAGTGCGTGGCGAAGAGGGTGCGCGGCGCCCCGCCCTTAAGATCTCGCAGGAACAAGGCGATGGCCTCGGCCAGGGAGAGGCCGTCCCGGGTGCTGGTGCCCCGGCCGATCTCGTCGAGAATCACCAGGCTGACCGCCGTGGCCTGGTTGAGGATCCGGGCGGTCTCCGTCATCTCGACCATGAAGGTGGACTGGCCCTTGGCCAGCTGGTCCGAGGCGCCGATGCGGGTGAAGATGCGGTCCACCAGGCCAAAGCGCATGAGCTCCGCCGGCACGAAGGAGCCGCTCTGGGCGAGCACCACCAGCAGGGCCGAGGTGCGCAGGAAGGTGGACTTGCCGCCCATGTTGGGACCGGTCACCACCGCCATGGGCTGGGCGGCGCTGAACTGCAGGTCATTGGGGATGCACTCGCGCCCCAGGCGGGCTTCCAGCATGGGATGCCGGGCCGCGGCCAGGGTCAGCTCCCGGTCGTCACCCAGCTCGGGCCGGGTCCAGCCCGAGAGCCGCGCCCGCTCGGCCAGGGCGGCCAGCACATCCAGGGCGGCCACGGCGCGGGCCAGGGCAATCAGGTCCGCGCGGTGCTCCAATACCAGGGCCAGCAGGCGCTGGAACTGGACCGCCTCCAGGCGGGCCTGGTCGCTCTCGGCGCTAAGAATCCGCTGCTCGAAGGCCACCAGCTTCTCCGTGGTGAACCGCTCGGCGTTGGCCAGCGTCTGCTTGCGGAGGAAGTGGGCGGGCACCGCGCCCAGGTTCGACTTCGTGATCTCGAAGTAGTAGCCGAAGACCCGGTTGTACTTGATCTTCAGGCTCTGGATGCCGCTCAGCCGGCGCTCTTCTTCTTCCAGCTCCAGCATCACCTGCCGGGCGTCCCGGGCGAGGCGGCGGACCGCGTCCAGCTCGGGGTCCACGCCCTCGCGGATGACGCCGCCCTTCTCCAGGTCCAGGGGGGGCGCTTCGGCCAGGCTGTGCTGGAGGCCCTGGAGGAGCTCCCCGCAGAGTGGCGTCTCCCCAGGCCAGAGGCCGAGCTCCGCCACCTCCGAGGCCCAGCCCTCGTCCTGGAGGCGGGCCGGGAGCTTCTGGAGCACCCCCAGGCCGTCGCGCAGCTGGCCCAGCTCCGGTGGCGAGGCGAGGCCCAGGGCCACGCGGCCCAGCAGGCGGTCGAGGTCCGGCACCTGAGTTAGCAGCGTCTGGATGGGTCCCCGGCGGCGGTCCTCGGTGAGCCAGGCCACCTGGGACCAGCGCCGCTCCAAGGTGCCGCGGTCGCGCAGGGGCTGTTCGAGCCAGCCCTTCAGCAGGCGCGAACCCATGCGGGTGCGGCACTGGTCCAGCAGGGCCAGCAGCGACCCGGCGCGGCCGCCGTCCATGCCGTTGGCCAGCACCTCTAGGTGCCGGGCGCTGGTGGCGTCGAGCAGCGGTCCGGCGGCGCCCAGTTCGAGGGCCACGCCCTGGAGGTGGGCAGGACGGCCCTTCTGGGTGGCTTCGACCTGATCCAGCAGCGCCGCCAGGGCACCCAGGGCCGCGGGATAGGGATCCAGGCCCACGCCTTCCAGGTGCTGCCAGCCGAAGAAGGCCAGCACCTGCTGCCGGGCCCGGGAGGCCTCGAAGCGCCAGGCCGGCAGCCGGGTGCGGGCCGCCTCCAGCTCGGGCAGCTCCGGCGCCCCCTCGGCCAGGATCAGCTCCTGCGGGGCGAGCCGCTCCAGGGTGGCGTGGAGGGCCTCTTCGCCCTCGCCCGGGATCACCCGCAAGGCCCCCGAGGCCAGCTGGAGCAGGGCCAGCCCCCAGGCCGGACCCACACGATGCAGGGCACAGAGCCACCGGGCGTCGTCGTCCAGCCAGGTGCCCGGGGTGATGATGCGCTTGATGGCCCGAGGCAGCAGGCCCTTCACGTCCTCGGCCTTGGCCGTGGGCTCGGCGATGGCGGCGGAGAAGCCTGCGGCCAGCAGCTTGGGCAGGTAGGACTCCAGGGCGAAGTGGGGCACCCCACACATGGGCGTCTCGCCCTCGGTGCCCTTGCCGCGCTGGGTGAGGGCGATCTCCAGCACCGGCGCCGCCCGCACCGCGTCCTCCCCGATGAGCTCGTAGAAGTCCCCCATGCGCGTCAGCAGGATGGCGTCGCCCGCCTCGCGCTTGAGGCCCGCGATCTGCTGCATCATCGGAGTGGACATGAAACCCGCGCGATTCGGAAAACCCGGCAAGACTGCACAAGAACAAGAACTGGAACCACAGATTACGCAGATTACACAGATTGGCCGAGGGCCAAGGCGGATGAGCCCACCAAGCCCCCATGCGGCGGCGCCGGGGAGTCTGCCCAAGGTGCCACTAAATGCTCGCCTGGTTATCGGCCAGCCTCGCCGGAAAGGCGCTCCAGGAAGGACACGAAGGTCGGAATTGGCGGAGCAAGGCGGATAATCGGGAGCGCTTATTCTTTGTGAATCTGTGCAATCTGTGGAATCTGTGGATCTCAGAAGTCCATGAGGCCCAGCGTAGGATGGAAGGCATGGAACGGGTCGACTGTGTCGTGATTGGGGCGGGGGTGGTAGGTCTGGCCCTGGCGCGGGAGCTGGCGCTGCGGGGGCGCGAGGTGGTGGTGCTCGAGTCGGAGGACCGCATCGGCACGGGCATCAGCTCCCGCAACAGCGAGGTGATCCACGCCGGCATCTACTACCCCACGGGGTCGCTCAGGGCCCGCCTCTGCGTGGCGGGCAACCGGGCCCTCTACGCCTTCTGCGCGGCCCACGGGGTGGCCCACCGGCGCTGCGGCAAGCTGATCGTGGCCGCCGACGAGAGCGACTTGCCGGCCCTGGAGCGCATCCGCGCCCAGGCCGAAGCCAACGGCGTGCCTGACCTCCGGTGGCTGACCGCGGCCGAGGCCCTGGCGCTGGAGCCCCGCCTGCGCTGCCAAGGGGCCCTGCACTCCGAGGGCACGGGCATCGTGGACAGCCACGGTCTCATGCGCGCCCTGGGCCTGGATGCGGAGACCCACGGCACCGCAGTGGTGCTGAGGAGCCCGGTCCTGGGCGGACGGCGAACGGCCGAGGGGCTGGAGGTCCGCGTCGGCGGGGACGAGCCCATGACCCTCCTAGCGGGGCAGGTCTATAACGCCGCGGGGCTCGGCGCCCAGCGCGTGGCGCAGGGCTTCGAAGGCCTTCGCCCCGGCAGCATCCCGGCCCTGCACCTGGCCAAGGGCAACTACTACAGCCTGGCGGGATCGGCCCCCTTCTCCCGGCTGGTGTATCCCATTCCTTCCCAGGGCGGCCTGGGCGTGCACCTCACCCTGGACCTGGGCGGTCAGGCCCGCTTCGGACCCGATGTGGAGTGGATCGACCGGGAGGACTACGACGTGGACCCGCGCCGGGCTGACGGCTTCTATGCCGAGATCCGCCGCTACTGGCCCGGCCTGCCGGACGGGACGCTCCAGCCCGCCTACGCCGGGATCCGCCCCAAGATCCACGGGCCCGGGCGTCCCACACCCGACTTCGTCATCCAGCGCGAGGACGCCCACGGGCTGCCCGGCCTGGTGAACCTCTTCGGCATCGAGAGCCCGGGCCTCACCGCCTGCCTGGCCCTGGCGGAGGAGGTGGCGGGCTGATGAGGCTACCCTGGGGCATGGATGCCGCCCCGCCTGTCCCTGCCCAGTCCACCGAACCGCCGGAGATCTCCCTCTGCCTGGAGCTGGGCCGGGCCTACCAGGCCTTCGGCATTCCCGCGCACCGCTTCGAGGCCGCCCTGGGCCGCATCGCGCAGCGCCTCGGCCTGGAGGGCCAGTTCTTCGCGCTGCCCACGGCCTTCTTCGCCACGCTCGGGAAGGGCGGGCAGAGCTGGACCTTCATCCAGCGCAGCCGCTCGGGGGACGTCAATCTGGCCAAGCTCTCGGACCTGCAGGACACCACCGACGCGCTCATCGATGGCAGCCTCTCCACCGGCGAGGCCCGCGACCGCGTGCGGGAGATCCTCGCCGGACCGGATCGCTGGGGAGCCCTCCTGACGGTGCTCTGCTTTGGGCTGGGCTCGGCGCCCGCGGCGGTGTTTTTCGGGGGAGGGTGGCGAGAGATGGTGCTGACCGCCGTCCTCGGCAGCCTGGTAGGCACCCTGGTGGTCCTGCTGGGACGGCGGGCCGGACCGACCCAGCTGGTCTATCCCCTGGCGGGCACCCTCGTGGGTTTCCTGGCGCTCGCCGCCGCCTACCGGTTCCCGCACGTCTCACCGCAGGTGCTGACCCTGGGTGGGCTCATCGTCTTGATCCCGGGCCTGCGGCTGGTGGTGTCCATGAACGAGCTGGCCACAGGGAACCTGGTGGCAGGGACGGCCCGGCTGGTGGACGCGGGCATGACCTTTCTCTCGCTGGGCTTCGGCGTGGCCCTGGGCCAGCGCCTCGCCGCGCCGCTGCTGGACCAGGCCCTGCTGGGCACGCCGCTGCCCCTGCCCGGCTGGACCCTGTTGCCGACCCTGCTGCTGGCGGCGGCAGCCTTCATGGTGATCTTCAAGGCCCGGCCCTCGGACCTGCCCTGGATCTTCGGCGCCTGCGCCCTGGCTTTCTACGGCTCCCGGCTGGGCGCCACCCTGCTGGGAGCCCAGTTCGGTGTGGGGCTGGGCGCCTTTGCCCTGGGCGTGGCCAGCAACCTCTTCACCCGCATCCGACGCCACCCCTCGGCGGTGACCCTGCTGCCGGGGCTGGTGGTGCTGGTGCCGGGCGGCCTCGGCTTCAAGGGCCTCGAGTTCATCATCCAGAAGCAGCTGGTGCTGGGACTCGACACGGCCTTTCAGGCCCTCTTCGTGGCCATCGCCCTCCTCATGGGCCTGCTGCTGGCCCAGGTCGCCGTCCATCCCCGCACCGCACTCTGAAGCCAGACCGCAAAGAACACAAAAAGGGCACCAGGTTCTACCTTTGTGCCCTTTGTGTTCTTTGTGGTTAGCAATCCTTTTTTTAGTGGTTACCGGGTGATCGTCGACGCCTCGCCATCCTCGTGGAGGAGGCGATCGAGGTCCTTCCAGCTGATCGAGAACCGTCCTTTCAAGCCCCAGTCCGGCCCCCAGGAGTTGATGGCCCAGACGCGCTTCAGCTCAGCATCCACCCCCAGCAGCTCGAAGGCGTGGCCGCCACGCGCCTGACCCGCCAGCTTCACGAAGCCCTTGGCGTCCGGCTTGTCGAAGCCCTCGTACCAGTTCACCCCCACTTCCACGGGGCCCAGGGTGGACAGGGTCTTCAGGACATCATCCAGCCCGAAGCACCAGTGGTAGCCCGTGGCATAGCCCAGGTCCTTGAGCGCCTTCATCGCGCCCAGCACCGTGGAGCCCGTGTCCTGGGGTGGCCAGACCCCCACGATGACGTCATCGCGGGTGGCCTTGCTGTAGACCTTTCGCGCCAGGGCTTCGGTGTAGCGGGCTCCCTTCTGCTTGTAGGGGGCGGTGCAGACCACGCCCACGGCGCCATTGCCGGTGCAGGAGCCGAGGTCGCCCTGATCGAAGGCCGCCAGGGTGCGTTCCCAGGTCCGGGTCACGATCTTCGCCGCCTTGGGCAAGGACACAGGGAAGGCCTTGCTCCGCTCGTCAAAGTGCAGGTGGCGTCCCAGACGGCCGCCGTGGGTCGACGGATGCTCGGGAATCACCCCGACGCGGTGGGGGTGGGATGAGTCGGCCATGGGTGCCTCCGGGGCTTGGTCTGAACTGTGCTGGGATGGATGGGATCAAACTAGCCCATGCCTTCAAAATGTCAATGGACGTCCAGAAAATATCCGAAAAAAACGTTCATTTGACTTATTTAGGATTCTATCAAGTGTCGAATCTCTGATTTTGCTAGATCAACTTTTTGAAGAAAATTTTAGTGCGAATAAGTCATATTTGCATCATCCTGGAGATCGAGGTGTCCCATGTCCCTCCTCCCCTTCACCCAGAAAGCCAACGACGCGCTGGTGGCGGCGCGACAGCGGGCCGTCCAGGACCAGCACCCGGAGCTCGTTCCCCAGCACCTGTTCAACGCCCTGCTCACCCCAGAGGCGGGGCTGCGGCCGCTGCTGGAGCGAGCCGGGCTGAGCCCGGAGTCCCTCCAGGGCCTGGCGGATGCGGCCGAAGAGCTGGTCACCCGGCTGCCCCGGGCCGTCGGGGGCGCCGAGCCCCAGGTGGGTCCCGCCTTCCGGCACTTCCTGGAGGTGGCCAGCGACACCGGTCGGGGCCTGGGCGACCGCTTCCTGGCCACGGACGCCCTGCTGCTGGCTCTGACCAACGCCCACACGGACGCCAAGCAGGCCCTGGAGCGCTTCGGCCTGGACCGCAAGACCCTGGAGGCCACCATCCGCGAGGTCCGCAAGGGCTCGCGGGTGGAGGACGAGAAGGCCGAAGAGAAGTTCGCCGCCCTGGAGAAGTACGCCAAGGACTACTCGGCCCTGGCCGCCGCCGGCAAACTCGACCCGGTCATCGGCCGGGAGGACGAAGTCCGCCGCATCCTCCAGGTGCTCTCCCGGCGCACCAAGAACAACCCCGTGCTCATCGGCGAGCCCGGGGTCGGCAAGACCGCCATTGTGGAGGGTCTGGCCCAGCGCATCTCCAAGAACGACGTCCCCGAGAGCCTCAAGGGCCTGCGGGTCATGGGTCTGGACATGGGCGCCCTGGTGGCCGGCACCCAGTACCGCGGCCAGTTCGAGGAGCGCCTGAAGGGCGTCATCCAGGAGATCGAGAAGGCCGCAGGGCAGATCGTGCTGTTCATCGACGAGCTGCACCTGCTGGTGGGGGCGGGGGCGGTGTCTGGCGGCATGGACGCGGCCAACCTGCTCAAGCCCGCCCTGGCCCGGGGCGAGCTGCGCTGCATCGGCGCCACCACCCTGGACGAGTACCGGAAGTACATCGAGAAGGACGCGGCCCTGGAGCGCCGCTTCCAGCCCGTGTTCGTGGATGAGCCGGATGTGGAGGACGCCATCTCCATCCTGCGCGGCCTCAAGGAGCGCTACGAGCTGCACCACGGCGTGCGCATCCAGGACGCGGCCCTGGTGGCCGCCGCCCAGCTGAGCCATCGCTACATCCCGGACCGCTTCCTGCCCGACAAGGCCGTGGACCTCATGGACGAGGCCGCCAGCGCCGTGCGCATCCAGCTGGACAGCCGCCCCGAGGCCATCGACGCGCGGGAACGGCGGGAGATGCAGCTGCAGATGGAGCGGCACTCGCTTACCAAGGAGAAGGACGCCGCCAGCCGCGCCCGCCTCGCCGAGCTCGACAAGGAGCTGGCGGAGCTGAACGAGGAACTGGGCGGCCTGCGGGCCCAGTGGGAAAACGAGAAGAAGGACATCGAAGGGGCCCGGGGCCTCCAGAAGAAGCTGGACGACCTGCGCAGCGAGCATGAGCAGGCCAAGACGAAGGGCGACTACGAGCGCGCCTCCCGGCTGGAATACGGCGAGATCCCCACCCTGGAGAAGCAGCTGGCCACGGCCTCCCCGCGGGAGAGCGCCATGCTCCGCCTGGAAGTCGGCGAGGCCGACATCGCCGCCATCGTCAGCCGCTGGACCGGCGTTCCCGTAAGCCGAATCCTCGAGGGCGAGGTGGAGAAGCTGCTGCGCATGGAAACCCGGCTCCGGGAGCGGGTGGTGGGCCAGGATCCGGCCCTCACGGCCATCTCCGACGCCCTCCGCCGCAACCGGGCGGGCCTGAGCGACCCCAAGCGCCCCATCGGCAGCTTCCTCTTCCTGGGCCCCACGGGCGTGGGGAAGACCGAGGTGGCCCGGGCCCTGGCCGAGTTCCTCTTCGACGACGAGAACGCCCTGGTCCGCATCGACATGAGTGAGTTCACCCACGAGGCCGACGCCACCCGCCTCATCGGCGCCGCGCCCGGCTACATCGGCTACGAGGAGGGCGGCCGCCTCACGGAGGCCATCCGCCGCCGCCCCTACGCGGTCATCCTCCTGGACGAGATGGAGAAGGCCCACCCCCGGATCTTCGACCTCTTCCTGCAGGTCCTGGAGGACGGCCGGCTCACGGACGGCCAGGGCCGCACCGTGAACTTCCGGAACAGCGTGGTGCTCATGACCACCAACCTCGGCAGCCAGGCCATCTTCGACGCCGGCGGCGATCCCTCCCAAGCCGAGGAGGAGATCCAGGCGGCCCTCCACGGTCACTTCCGCCCCGAGTTCCTGAACCGGCTGGATGAGGTGGTGCTGTTCCGGTCCCTATCCAAGGAGGACATGAAAGCCGTGGCCCGGATCCAGCTCCGCCGGGTGGAAGGTCTCCTCCAGGCCCAGCGCCTCGGCCTGGAGGTGCCCGAAGCCGCCCTGGACTGGCTGGCCGAAGAAGGCTTTGATCCTTTATACGGCGCCCGCCCCCTCAAGCGGCTCATCCAGCAGGTTGTCGTCAACCCCCTGTCCCGCCAGGTCCTCCAGGGCCTCCTCCAGCCCGGCGGCATGGCCCGGCTCGAGGTCCGCGACGGCCAGCTCTTCGTGGAGGCCGAGGCCGTCCAGTAAGCGAAAGGGGCTCCATGCCGAAACTTTCCCACCTCACCTGCCCATCCGATGAGACCGGGGTAGCTGGAGTCGGCGTGCCCCTGTCCCCCCCCATTCCCATCCTGATTGTGGATGACGAAGCCGATCTGCGGGACCTCCTCGTGGAGGCCCTCCAGGACCAGGGTTACGCCGCCGTGGGCGCCGAAGGCGGATCCCAGGCTCTCGCCTTGGTGCGCGAGCAGCACTTCCCGGTGATCTTCACGGACCTGAACATGCCCGGCGGCCTGTCCGGCCTGGAGCTTCTGCGAGCCGTCCACGAGGTGGACCCGCGCAGCATGGGCATCCTGATGACCGGCTACGCCACCACGGAATCCGCCATCCAGGCGCTCAAGCGCGGCGCCTACGACTTCATCCAGAAGCCCTTCAAGCTGGCGGAGATCGAGGCCGGCCTGGAGCGGGCCCTGGACCACTACCGGCTGGTCCGGGAGAACGAGGAATACCAGCAGAACCTGGAGCGCATGGTGGAGGCCCGCACCCAGGAGATCCTGGGGCTGAAGAACGACATCGAGCGGCTCTTCGAGGGCTTCGTGAACGCCTCGGTGACGGCCATCGAGGCCCGGGACCCCAGCACCTCCGGCCACTCCAGCCGGGTGGCCGACCTCACCGTGGGCCTGGCTGAGGCCGTGAATAGCACCCCCAACGGTCCCTACGGCGGCTTCCACTTCAACCCCATCCAGATCCGCGAGATCCGCTACGCCAGCCTGCTCCACGACTTCGGCAAAGTGGGCGTCCGGGAGCAGGTGCTGGTGAAGGCCAAAAAGATCGAGGGCGAGCGCCTCGAGAGCATCTACCAGCGGCTGCACCAGCGGACCCTCGAGGCCATGCGGGACGGCCTGCTGGAGGCCTGGAGCAAAGGCAGCACCTTCGACCACGACCAGGTGGGGACCCTCCTCCGGCACCAGGATGAGGAAGCCCGGCGGCTCATGGAGCTGGTGCGGCGCAGCAACGAACCCACCGTCCTGCCCGAGGAAGTGGCACTGGAGCTGAACCTGCTCGAGGACCTCACCTATCAGCACTGGTCCGGGGACCACCGGACCCTCATCGATGCCCATGACATCAGCCTCCTCAAGATCCCCAAGGGGAGCCTCTCGGACGATGAGCGCGACGAGATCCAGAACCATGTGACCTACACCTACAAGTTCCTGAGCCAGATCCCCTGGACCGCTGAGCTCGCGGGCGTCCCCGACATCGCCTGGGCCCACCACGAGCGGCTCAACGGGAAGGGCTACCCCCGGCAGCTCAAAGAGCTGGACATCCCCGTGCAGAGCAAGCTCATGGCCGTCTCAGACGTCTATGACGCGCTCACGGCCGCGGACCGCCCCTACAAGGCCGCCGTGAGCGTGGAGCGCAGCCTGGAAATCCTGGAGCAGGAGGCCAAGGTGAACCTGCTGGACACCGAAGTGCTCCGCATCTTCCTGGAGGCGCGCATCTACGAGCGCACCACGGGCCAGAGCCGGAGTCGCCCATGATCCAGGAGCCCATCCTCATCGTGGATGACGATGCCGAGGTCCGCATGACCCTGCTGGAGGCCCTGCAATACCGGGGCTACTCCGCCGAGGCGGTGGCCAGCGGAGAGGCTGCCCTGGCGCGCATGGCGGAGCGGACCTTCCCCGTGGTGCTCACGGACCTCCACATGCCCGGCGGACAGTCGGGGCTGGAGCTCATTGGCACCATCCGGCACCGCCATCCGGACACCCTCTGTGTGCTCATGACGGCCTTCGCCTCGCTGGAGACCAGCGTCGCGGCCATGAAGCGGGGCGTCTACGACCTGGTCCAGAAACCCTTCCGCCTCGCCGAGATGGAGGTGGTCCTGAACCGGGCCCTGGACCACGCCAGCCTGCAGCAGAAGCTGCGGGCCTACCAGGGCGAGCTGGAAGACCGCGTCCTGAGCCGGGGCCGGGATGTCCTTGAGGCCCAGAAGGAGGCCATCGAGCTCTGCGACCTGACGCTGCTGGCCCTGGACCGCCCCACCCTGGCTGACGCCCTGGATGCCCTGCTGGACCGCCTGGCTGGCCGCTGGGAGCCGAACGGCCTGGCCTGCTACCGCCACGACGGGGACGGAGGTCTCTACCTGCTCGCGGCCCGGGGGAAGCGCCCTCTGCCCACCCAGCTGGAGCGGCCCCAGCCGGGTCCCCTGCCGGCTCCTCGGCTGGGCTATCCCGAGGAGCACCTGCTGCCCCTGGGCAATGCGGGCTGGCTCTACCTGGGCTTCGAGGAGCGCTCCTCCTTCACCGACCTGGATCCTGGCTTCCGGCTGCTGACCCGGCACCTGGAGCTCATCCTGCGGGTGAGGTGAGGGCATGACCATCACCCGCCACCGCCGCTGGACCGCCTTCAGGGCCCTGGCACCCGTCGCGGCGAGGTCCTGATGGGCGGCCGCATCCTCATCGTGGACGACAACGCCATGATCCGCAGCGAGATCAAGGCCGTCCTCATGAAGGACGGCTCCTTTACCCACTTCCTGGAGGCCGCCGACGGCCTGACAGCCTTCAAGACCATCATGGACTGCCCGCCGGACCTGGTGCTCTGCGACCTGGTCATGCCCGGTTTCGACGGCTTGAAGTTCCTGGGCCTCAAGGCCAGCCGCAAAGAGCTGGAGCAGATCCCCGTCATCATCCTCACCGCCGAGGACGACCTCGACCGCAAGGCCGAGATCCTCGAGCGCGGGGCCTCGGACTACGTGACCAAGCCCTTCCACGAGAAGGAGCTGCTGGCCCGGGTGCGCATCCACACCAAGCTGAAGCTGCTCCAGGACGAGCTGCGGGAGAAGAACGCCCAGCTGGAGGCGCTCTCCGTCACCGACGTGCTCACGGGACTGGCCAACCGGCGCCGGCTCATGACCCGGCTGGAGGAGGAAGTCCAGCGGGCCCGGCGGTACAAGACGCCCCTCGCCGTGGTGATGATCGACATCGACCACTTCAAGCAGGTGAACGACTCCTACGGCCATGCCATGGGCGACGAGGTGCTCCGGAACATCGGCGCCATGCTGAAGGCCAGCGTGCGCGCCACCGATCTGGCTGCACGCTACGGCGGCGAGGAGCTGACCCTGGTCCTCCCGCACACGGATGCCCCCGGGGCGCTCCTGGTGGCCGAGGGGCTGCGGGAGAAGTTCGCGGAGCTGGAGCATCACCTGGACGGCGTCAGCCTGAGGAAGACCGCCAGCCTGGGCGTGGCTGCCCGGGACGGCCAGGGCGAGGTTCCCAGTGCGGAAGCGCTCCTCAAGCACGCCGACGAGGCCCTCTACCGGGCCAAGCAGGGTGGGCGCAACCGGGTGGAAGCGGCCAGTTAGTGGTCGGCCCTTACTTTGCGGCCTGCTTCAGGGCCTCGATCTTGTCCGTCTTCTCCCAGCTGAACTCGGGCCGTCCGAAGTGACCATAGGCAGCGGTGGCGCGGTAGATGGGGCGACGCAGGTCCAGGGTCTCGATCATGGCCTTGGGGGTGCAGCTGAAGACCTCGCGCACGGCGCGGACGATGGCCGCATCGGAGACCTGCCCCGTCCCGAAGGTGTCCACGGCGATCGACACCGGCTCAGCCACACCGATGGCGTAGGCAAGCTGGATCTCGCAGCGGCGGGCCAGACCCGCAGCAACGATGTTCTTGGCGATGTAGCGGCCCATGTAGGCGGCGCTGCGATCCACCTTGCTGGGATCCTTGCCGGAGAAGGCGCCGCCGCCGTGGTGGCCGGTGCCGCCGTAGGTGTCCACGATGATCTTGCGGCCCGTGAGGCCCGTATCGCCCATGGGCCCGCCCACCACGAAGCGCCCCGTGGGGTTCACGTGGTAGACCGTGTTCGCGTCCAGCAGGTCGGCAGGCAGGACCGCGTGGATCACATCCAGGAGGATGCTGTCGCGGATGGCGTTCTGCAGGATGTGCTCGTCGTGCTGGGTGGAGATGACCACCGTGTGGATGCGTCGTACCTTGTCGCCGTCGAACTCCACGGTGACCTGGCTCTTGCCGTCAGGCCGCAGCCAAGGCAGCTGGCCATTCTTGCGGACCTCCGCCAGCCGCCGGGTCAGCAGGTGGCTGAAGTGGATGGGGGCGGGCATGAGCTCCGGCGTGTCGTCGCAGGCGTAGCCGAACATCAGGCCCTGGTCGCCGGCGCCGCCGGTGTCCACGCCCATGGCAATGTCGGGGCTCTGCTGGTCGATGGTCACCATGACCGCGCAGGTGGCGTAGTCAAAGCCCTTGATGTGGTGGTCGTAGCCGATGTCCTTGACCACGTCCCGCACCAGCTGGGCCACAGGAATGTAGGTCTGGGTCGTGATCTCGCCCGCCACCAGCACTAGGCCTGTGGTCAGCAGCGTCTCGCAGGCCACGCGGCTGCGGGGATCATCGCTCAGGGCCGCGTCCAGCACCGCATCCGAGATCTGGTCCGCCATTTTGTCGGGATGACCTTCGGTGACGCTCTCGGACGTAAACAGGTGCTGCCCCTGGGTAGCCATGCAGGACTCCTAACAACACCTCCGGGCACCGCCTGAAGGAACAGGGAGTATATCGCGGTACATCTTTCGGATGACGCGGGAACCCTTGTCATGCCGTAGCCTTGAAGACTAAGGTGGGGAGTTTCCCGCACCCGTCGCGCTGATTCCCTGCAACCCCTGGAGGAACCCATGAATCCCTTCCGCCGCTCGACGCTGGCCCTTATGTTGATGGCCGCGTCCCTCCTGACGCTATCCACCGCGTGCAAGCGCGAGGATCCCCAGATCCGCGAGCTGACCCAGAAGGCAGCCGAAGCCGACAAGGCCAGCCAGCAGCTCAACCAAGCTGGCAGCGATCAACAGAAGAAGCTCGCCCAGGCCGGCGTCAATGACGTCAAGCCCAACGCCGAGACCCTCCAGCTCACCGAGGAGCAGAAAAAGGCCCTCGAGGAGCGCATCAAGAACGAGAAGAACAGCTCCTATCAGGCCCTGCTCCAGGAAGTGCTGGACAAGGACAAGGAGATCAAGGACCTCAACACCAAGCTGGCCAAGCTCAAGGCCGACCTGCCCCGGCCCGACCTGGCCAAGCCCAACGACAGCCACTACGGCATGGCCATGCGCTTCCTGAAGAAGAAGGGGGTCTCCGAGGCCGACGCCAAGAAGCTGGTGAGCCGTGTGGCCATCCTGGAAAAGCTGGCCCCGGGCTTCGAGGTCTACCACTTCTATGCCAACGGCACCTACGGCACCTGGGTCTCCCAGGGCAAGGCCAAGATCAGCCCCAACGACCTGATGCGCCAGGAGCGAGAAAAAGTCGAGGGCGAGCGGGACGTGGCCGTGGCCCAGAACGAGAAGCTGCAGGAAGAGGTCCTGGACCTCGAAGGCCAGAAAAAGAAGATCGAGGAGGAGATTGCTGGCCTCCGGGGCGAGCGCGCGAACCTCATCGAGGAGCGCAGCAAGCTCCAGGCCGACAATGCTGGCCAGCTGGCCAAGCTGAACTCCCTCCACTATGTGGTCGGCACCCGCGACAAGCTGAAGGCTGAGGGAATCATCGAAATCCCCGTTTTTGCCAAGGACCGAGCTGGCAAGAACTGGCGGGATGAGGTCTTCACCCAGAGCCTCGACCTCCGCTCCGCCAAGACCATCGTCATCAAGGCCGCCGACCTGGGCTTGGCCAAGATCGGAAAGGTGAACGTCGTCCCCGGCTCCTACCTCAAGGACGAGCACTACAAGCTCAGCATCAGCGAAGACAAGCTGACGGCCACCGTAGAACTGATCACCGTGACCCGCTTTAAGAATGACAAGGTCGTCTTTGCCGTGACGGACTAGGAGGTCTTCAGACCTTGGAGGGGGCCCCGCGCGGGGCCCCCTCTTTTTTGTGGAATTTCCTGTCCAGCCCGCCTATCGTCGGAAGACCCTTCCTGGCTTTCCCTTAACCCCACCCATGAGGTGATGCGATGCATTCACGCTTGACCCAAGCGTTCCTCGGTACTTCCCTGCTGGCCCTCCTGGCCTGCAACGGAGGCGGCGATTCCAAGGCTCCCACGGCGTTCACGGGGACCGCAGAGGTTGTTACAGGCGCCGTTGCCGTGTTCGATCCGGCCGGTGGGATTCTCCCTCTTCCAAACGTGCTTGCCACGGCTGCGGCGGTCGACCCCATTGCAACAGCCTGGTTTGACCCCACGACAGGTACGACCAAAACCGGCGCCCGCCCCTACGGTGTGCCCCTGCAGCCATCCGAGGCCTTGGCCTACGTCGCCTACCGCGAGGTTGGCGGCCCGAACTACGGCTACCCCGACACCACCTCCTCCACCCACGCTGCCTCGGGATTGAATGCCCCCATCTACTTCGCCTTCTCGAAGCCTGTGACGCCCTCCACGGTCACCGCGACCACGGTGAAGGTGTTCCAGATTCTCCCGGATAGCAATGGCCTCACCGAGATCGGGGGGCTTGGGTTCAAGAACGTCTCCGCCATGTTCGACTACTCGGCCACCGTCTCCGCATCTAGCCCAAGTCCCAACCCCAACGCTGGTGACCAGGGCAACCACATGGAATGGCTCCTCTTCCCGAAGGTGCCGCTCACGCCTGGTGCCCGTTATCTTTACGTGGTCACCAACGGCGTCTTGGACGCAGCCTCCGGCCAGCCTGTCACCGGCTCAGACCAGTTCAATCTGATGAAGAGGACGGATGCCATCGGGGCCGGCTCTTTCGCAAAACTTGAAGCCATTCGTACGGATACTTCGAGCGGTGGAGCCATCCTGCTTCGTGGATATGCCCACGTGATGGATGACCTCATTGCCAACGCCGCAGCAGACACCACCACAAAGGCTGGGGCTGGAGCCACGGGCATCACCTCCCGGGCGAATATCACCCTCATGGGCCGATTCATTACCACGGGCGCAGGGGGCATCCGCACCCTTGCCTCCGACAGCACCACCCTCAAGCCCGTAGAGGCCATCATCCGTGCGTTCGCCGCTGGCTCCTTTGGCGGCGCGAAAGCCTGGAACAATTCCGTCAGCCTTTACGCCAAGATCCCGGCCGCGACCTACTTTGGCGCGCTTGGTATGCCCGCTTCGACCTACTCTGCCATTGGTTTCGTGGTGCTAGGCACCTATCACAGCGCTGACCTGCAGATTGACCCGACCTTGGCGGTGCCCGCCAAGCTTGCGGGTGTAGACCTCACCACCTTGACCGGTGGTGCTACCGCTGCCCAAGGCAACACCAATCCTTACAGTTTCAGCACAGGTATCACCCAGGCTGTACGCAGCAGCGGCCAGCTTGTTGGTTTCTACAACACGGACCGGCAGGTTCCATTCGTCTACTTCGTCCCGAGCAGTGGCCTTCCCACCTACCCCACCGTGATCCTGCAGCACGGCATTACCTCTCAGAAGGAGGCCGCTGCCGCCGCCGCGAATACCATCGCCCTGTCGGGGAAGGCCACCATCGCCATCGACCTGCCCATGCATGGAGCCCTTGCCAGCCCGGCCAACACGATCCTGGCAGGCGATTCCGCCACGGTCCAAGCTCAGAAGCAGCAGAACTGGGGGAATGACTTCATGTCCCTCACCTCCCTGTTGACGGGGCGAACCAATGTTCAGCAGGCGGCCTTGAACCTTCACCGCCTTGAGCTCCTCATCAGGACCAATGCCTTCGGAACTGCCTTCAGTGGGGGATCTGCGGCTGGCGGCCCGATCACCGGCGCACCTGCGGCGGGTCTAACGGGCAATATCACCTATGTCGGCCAGAGCCTTGGTTCCATCGTCGGCGCCTACTATCTTGCAGGGAATGCCTCCCTCAACCCAGCCGCAAGCAGCACCGTCGCGCCCTACAGCCAGACCACCCTCAGTGGGGACATGAAGGGCTTCCTGTCCGTCCCGGGCGGGACCATCTCTTACATTCTCAAGGATAGTTTGGCCTTCGGGAGCGTGGTGCGAGCTGGCCTGAGCGCTGGGTCCGGCGGCCTCGTGGTTCCCGGAACCACGGCCTTCACCCAATTCTTCCTTGTGGCCCAGACACTGGTTGACCCCGTCGACCCTGCCACCATGACCTTGCCACTGCCAAATACCGTGGCCAACTCCCCCCTGCCTTCCCGCCTTTCGGGCCGCGTGGCCATGCAGGAGGCCTTAGGTGATAGCGTAATTCCCAATTATACGACCCGCTATTTTGGACAGGCCCTGGGCGGCCGAACCAACTTCGGGTATGACTTTGCTCTGGGCTTCAAGCAGCTCCTCTACAGTGGGGAATCCACTCCGAAAGCCTCGTTCATGCTGGGCGCCACCGGGTCCAAAACCGCGGCGGCAGCCTATTCCCCCAGCGCAGCCACCCCCGTGGAAGGCTACTTCCAGTTCAACCAGACAGCGATTGTCCACCAGTTCCTGCTTGGCCCAAGCCTTCCGAACACTGATGCGAACTACGCAGCACAGATCACGAACACCGGGGCTGCCCAAAAGCAGCTGCTGTTCTTCCTTGGTGGCCCCGCAGGAGGCGGTCAAAGCATCGTGACGGATCCATACTCTTTCTGATCCAGCACTTCATCCGATAAAAGACGGGGCTTCGGCCCCGTCTTTCCTTTTCAGCCCAGTTCCGGGAAGGCCTCCAGCAGCTGCCTTCGGGCCTCCAGCAGCTCCGGCACCGCTGGGTCGCGGCGCCGGAGAAAGCCCCGGATCGCCTGAAGGTCCTCGGTCACCCGCTCAAGCATGGGCAGACCAAACCCGGCGGCCAGCAGCGCCATGGGCGGCAGCAGGGCGGCGCCCCAGCCCCAGCACAGGCCGCCGAGGACGGCCAGGAGCAGCGCCCAGAGGGGGAAGAGCAGCAGCCCTCCCAGCAGCTTCAGGGTGGCGACCTGATCGCCCTCGTCCGTGAAATGGACCGCGGCCCAGCCGATCAGGCGGTAGGCCGGCCACGCCAGCAGGACCGCCGGCGCCAGCAGCGCGGCCGTAGACAGCCGAAGGAGGGCCCCGGGCAGCCAGCGCAGGACTTCCGCATCGGGATAGGGGTGGCCCACCTGGTCCGGCCGGAGGCCCTTGGCCCGCAGCCAAACCTGAGCGGCGTGGACCCGGGCCTCCAGGACAGTGAGGTCCTCCACCGGAAGTGCGGCCAGCCGGGGTACCAGGGTCCGCACCCGGTCCCGGAGCGCCTCCAGGTTCCCCCTGCTGCCCGGGTCCTCCGCCAGCAGCCAGGCCACCTCCTGGGCCAGGGCCAGACAGCGCACGTTGGCGTCATGGAGGGTCAGTGGGCGCAGAGCCGCCTCGATGCGCCTCGTCAGCTCCCCCACCGCCGCCGGCTCCGCGCCCAGGGCTGCCAGATCATCCCAGAGGATCGGCTCGCCCAGCCGCAGCAGGGCGCTGTGGCGAAAGGTGGTCCGGTCTCCATAGACCAATCCAGCCGGGACGATGGACAGCGGCCCCTGGTAGGACAGGGCGATGCGGGCGGCCCCGGTCTTCAGGGGCGCGAGGTCGGCGCCGGTGTGGCTCACCCCCTCGGGGAACAAAGCCACGGAGCCACCTTGACCGAGCACCTCGTGCACTTTGTGGAAGCTCTGCTGGATAGACTCCCGGGTGGCACCACCGTCTTTTGGACGGGTCACGGGAATGGCCTTGAACGCCGCCAGGAAGGGCCGCAGCGGGGCGAGGTGCCAGAGGGTGGCCTTGGCCAGCCAGCCCATGCGTCGGTCCAGCAGGGCTGCAGCGGCCAGGGGATCCAGGAGACCGTTGGGATGGTTCAGCAGGACCAGGCAGGGGCCCACCGGCAGGGGAGGACCTTCCTGGCGCAGGGCCCGGAACCAGATCCGCCCCAGGAACCGGGCCATGCGGAGACTGCCCACCTCAGGCCTGCACGGGTCGGTGCCGAGCCCAGCGGAGGACGATCCCGCTCAGGGCGATGGCGGGGAGCACGATGACCATGGCCCAGGCCAGAGCATCCCCGCTCGCCGCCCCCGCGGCCTGGAAAGCGTCGGCCCGGCGGCCCACCCACATGGGGCTGATGGCGTCCCCCAGCAGGTGGATAAGCAGGACGTTCACGGCGACGCCGGTGGCCCGGATGCTCGCCGGCAGGCTGCTCACAATGAGCGCATTCACGGGACTGGTGTTCACGAAGAGCAGGAACATGCTCAGGAAGAAGAGCAGGTAGGCCGTCCCCAGATGGTGCGTGGCCAGGGCCCACGCCACCGCGGGCACTGCCAGGACCAGGGTGATGCCCGAGATCCCGGCACCGGCGTCCGGCCAGCGCCGCTGCCAGCGGTCCGTGAGCCAGCCCCCCAGGAATGTCCCCAGGATGCCCGTGATCACCGCGAACAAGCCGAAGACCATGCCTGCATGGGCAGTGCTGACCGCGAACCGCCGCTGCAACAGGGTGGGCCCCCAGTTGCTGAGGCCCCCCATGGCGAAGGTGTAGGCCACGTAGCTGGCAGTGCAGGCCAGCCAGATCCGATTCCCGAACACGTGCTTCAGGCGCTGCAGGTAGGACTCGCCGGCGCCCACGTCCTTGCCGCTGTCCATGGCCCCGCGCACGGGATCCACCTGGAAAGCCATCCAGGCAGCGAGGAACAGGCC
>Ga0194052_1000340_pt1 | contig 30734 bp, 29 predicted proteins | sample SepL226m_MetaG_FD_160117 | JGI IMG/M metagenome (GOLD analysis project Ga0194052, IMG submission 160117) | Anoxic zone freshwater microbial communities from boreal shield lake in IISD Experimental Lakes Area, Ontario, Canada - Sep2016-L227-6m | ecosystem: Environmental > Aquatic > Freshwater >...
CTTGGGGACTGGTGACCTGGAAGTAGACCACCGTGTCGATATTGACCGTGAGGTTGTCCTCGGTGATCACCGGTTGGGGCGGGAAGGAGACCACGCGCTCGCGCAGGTCCACCCGAGCCCGGATTCGGTCGATGAAGGGGATCAGCAGGGTGAGTTGTCCGGACACTGTCTTGCTGTAGCGGCCCAGTCGCTCGATGACCGCGGCCTCGGCCTGCGGGATCAGGGCCACTGATTTGGCGACCACGATGACGGCGAAAATCACCAGCACCGACAACACCACCAGACCGGTGATAGCACCGTCCATTTCGACTCCTTCTTATGCGCGGATCACGGGTTCTGCCAGACCACCGCGGTAGCGCCGTCGATGTGCATGACGGTCACCTGTTCGCCGGGCTGATATACATCGTCGTCGGTAAACGGACGGGCCGTCCAGACTTCACCGTCGAGCTTGATCCGACCTTGATGACGGCTGACCGGTTCAAGCACCACCGCGTTCTTGCCTTCGAGTGCCTTCACCGGTTCAGGCAAGCCGGGACCTGAGGTCAGCCTGCGTCGCATCACCGGGCGCACCAGGACGAGCAGCAACACCGAGACCACCAGAAAGGCCGCGCCGTCGACCCACACGGGCATACCCAACAACCAACTTGAACCGGCCGCCGCCAGAGCGCCACCGGAAAGCATGAGCAGGGAGAGATCGCCGGTCAGGGCCTCTGCACCGGCAAGCGCGAGACCGACAATCAGCCAGATCAGTGCCCCGGGCATAGCGCCACGATACGCCGGTATCGGCGGCGCGTCGTGGGCTGACCGACCGAGCGTGAAGCAACTACACTCACGACCATCATGTGGTGCCCGAGTGTGTCGCTATCGGTATGGTCCAACGCCTGGCTCGCCGGCCATGCGGCACCCGATGACGTCCTGGATGCGCTAAGCGCCTGGGCACCAATACATTCGGTCACCGCATACGACGCAGTCGCGGCCGGACGGACCGGATTGCCGTGGCCGGATGTGGATAACGCGGGTGCCATGTCGCTGCTGCAGACTGTGCGCACCGCCGCCGGTCCCCGGATGGAGATGAGTTGGTCGGCGCGGCCAGCGATCGATCTGGTGTTACCCGTGCCGGGCGACGTCCGGGGACTGCCTGCCGGCACCCAGTTTCAACGGGACTCCCTGGACGTGGGCGAAGCGATCGTGGTGCGGGCGCCCGAGGGAGAAGCGATCGGCCTGGTGCCCGCGTTCGAGTGCACCGAGGAAGATGAAACGGACATCCCGGAAATCACCGTGCTGTCGTGGTCGGTGTACTCATTGCCGGGCGGTCCGGCACCGGACCACCTTGACCTCGGCGATGCCGAATATGCGTTGCGGTCGGCCGTCCGATCCGCCGCCGAAGCATTAGGCAGCCTGCAACCGATTCCCGGTTGCGAGGATCCGCGCACCCTGGTCGAGGAGTTGTTGCAGGCCGGCAGCCTCCACCGCATTCCCGACCATGCCCCGGACCGGGCACTGAGGGTGCTGGCGACTGCCGCCCATGTCGACGCCATCATTGCCGTCAGCGCCGGGCCGACACCGATCGCCACCCAAAGCGCAGCAGAGGAACAGATCGCCGATGCCGCGATGCGCCCACTGGCGACGGTCGTCCGCGCTGCGCGGACAGCAGCAGTCAGCGCGATTCTGCAGTCGGCCTGGAACTAGCCGCTGCCGCGCGGGCGCTCGCCTCGCAGTCGGCGGTGCAGAAACGTCCGTTCACACTCGACCCATATCCGGGAACCGGCTGTGCGCCAACGACTCTCGCCGGATCACGCCCCTGGCGTTTCTCGTCGAGCAGATCCAGGGCGAGTCTGGCGAATCGGGGTTGGGCATTGGGTGTCGTGGCCCTGGCCAAGGCAATGCCGAGTCCGGCGGCCTGTTCCGCGAGTTCGCTGTCAAGGTCCCAGATCACCTCGATATGGTCGGCGACGAATCCGATCGGACAGACGATGACCGCTTTGGTTCCCGCTTCGGCAAGAACGCAAAGATGATCGGCCACATCGGGTTCCAGCCACGGCACCGACGGTGGTCCTGATCGCGACTGCCACACCTGGTCATACTCGACGTAGCCGGCCGCAGCCGCAACCAGACTCGACGAGTAGGCGACCTGACGCGGATAGAGATCCGGCCCGCAGCGATTGGCCGCACGCAGCGGAATGGAATGGGCGGTGAACACCAGCCGGGCGTCCTCACGCAGTGGTGCCGGCAGCGTTGCGGCCGCCTCTGCGATCCCGTCTGCGAACATCTCCACCAGGAGCGGGTGGTCGAAGTATTGACGCAGTTTGACCAGTTCAGGTGAACCATCGCCAACTTCGGCGCGGGCCCGGGCGATGTCCTCCTGGTATTGGGCACATCCGGAGTAGCCGCCCCAGGCTGAGGTGCTGAAAACCGCCGCGCGGGTGATGCCGTCGGCTTTCATGGATTCGACGGTGTCGGCGAGATACGGGTCCCAGTTGCGATTGCCGAAGTACACCGGCAGCTTCTCGCCGCGCTCGGTCAGTTCGGTTTGGATCTGTGTGATCAACGCACGGTTGATTCCGTTGATCGGCGAAACCCCACCGAAGTGGAGGTAGTGCTCGGCGACCGATACCAGCCGCTCCGGTGGTATACCCCGCCCACGGGTGACATTCTCCAGGAACGGCATGACCTGTTCGGGGCCTTCGGGTCCGCCGAAGGACAGCAGCAGCAGAGCGTCGAATGTCACAGCAGTTGGGTACTCGCGCCGCCGTCGGCGTAGATGATCGTTCCAGTGGTCGCAGGCAGCCAGTCGGAGAGCAGGGCACAGACGGTTTTGGCGACCGCCGTCGGATTCTTCATATCCCAACCGAGTGGGGCTCGCTGATCCCAGCCCTCCTCGAGCATCTTCATCTCGTCTTTGAACTCATCGCCGAGTGCTCCACCCATGATGGCGCTCATCGCCAAGGTCTGAATGGGTCCGGCAGCAACGAGATTCGACCGCACGCCGACCTTCCCGGCCTCTCGGGCGACGAAGCGGTTGACCGACTCCAACGCGCTCTTGGCCACCGTCATCCAGTTGTAGGCGGGCATCGCCCGGGTCGGATCGAAATCCATTCCCACGATACCTCCGCCCGGGTTCATGATCGGTAGCACAGCGTTGGCCAAAGATGCGTAGGAGAAAGCCGAGATCTGAATTCCCTTGGCGACATCCTCATAGGGCGTGTCGAAAAACGGGTTGATGCCCATGCCGGAAGGCGGCATGTAGCCGATGGAGTGAACGACTCCATCGAGTTTGTTTCCTGAACCGATCACCCCGGTGATCCGATCTGCAAGGGTGTCGAGGTGCTCCTGATTCTGCACATCCAACTCCAGCAGTGGCGCTGGCTGCGGCAGTCGGCTGATGATGCGCTCAATCAGCCGCATCCGATCGAACCCGGTACAGACGATTTCCGCTCCGGCCTCCTGTGCCACCCGCGCGATGTGGAACGCAATCGACGAGTCGGTGATGATGCCCGTGACGAGGACGCGTTTGCCCTCGAGAATCCCTGTCATATCAATCCTTTCCAGCGGGCCCGGTGGCGCGCTGCTGATTGTGGCCCCATCACTAATAGCCCGGTGTTGATGATGGGCCACTCTCAGTGGCCCATGCCCATGCCGCCGTCTACCGGAATCACGGCACCGGAGATGTAACTCGCGTCCTCGGATGCCAGAAAGCTGACCACACCGGCGACCTCCTCGGCGGTGCCGACCCGCTTCGCCGGAATGAACTCAAGTGCTCCCTGTTGAATCCGCTCGTCGAGCGACCGGGTCATCTCAGTATCGATATAGCCCGGCGCCACGACATTGGCGGTGACGCCGGCCTTGGACAGCTCACGGGCGATCGATCGGGCCATGCCGATCAGACCCGCTTTGGATGCCGCGTAATTGGCCTGGTTGCCGATCCCCCAGGTCCCGGAGACCGAACCGATGAAGATCATCCGGCCGAACCGCTTGCGCTGCATGCTGCGCGATGCCCGCTGCGCCATCCGGAACGCCCCGGTGAGGTTGGCATCGATGACCGTCTCGAACTTCTCCACTGTCATCCGCATGAGAAACGCGTCAGCGGCGATGCCGGCGTTTGACACCAGAACCTCCACCGGACCCTGGTGCTCCTCGACCGCCGTGAATGCGCGGTCAACGGCGTCGGTGTCGGTGACGTCGCACACAACACCGAACAGCGGTTCCGGAACGCCCGATCCGCGGTGGGTCACCGCCACCCTGTGCCCGTCGGCCGCCAGCCGTTGCGCGATCGCCAGCCCGATCCCGCGGTTGCCACCGGTGACAAGCACCGATCGCGAGACGAACGCGGGTTTCCCGGTGTCTGTCATGCCCGTCAACTTAGTGCCTTACCCATCGGGACCCGCAAGCAGGCTCGCGCGGGTGATTCAGCGAAATCAGCCAGGCAGGCGGCGGTTGAGCAGCACTGCCGCCAGGGCCGAAAGCGCGAGTAACAGTGAGCCCAGCCGTAGCCAGCCCACACTGGCATCGCCCTTGACCGTCTCGTAGCCGATCTGATCCTGCAGCTTGGCGAAGACCTCTTTGAGCTGTTCCAGACTCGAGGCGTTGTAGGCATTGCCGTCGGACAACTCAGCGATCTTCTTCAGCGTCTCGTCGTCGACCGGAACCGGCTGGCGCTGGTCATTGATCTCGACGTAGCCGTACGGGGTCCCGAAGGTCACCGTGGAGATCGGCACGCCCTGGTCCTTGGCCGTGCGCGCGGCGGTGAAGGCACCCTTGGGATTGTCGGGGTTGGACGGCACCGTCTCCTTGCCGTCGGACATCAGCACGATCCGCGCCGGAGGCGGACCGTCGCCGCCGCCAATGACCGCGCCGACGGTGGCAATGGCCTGCAGGGCGGTGAAGATCGCCTCTCCGGTGGCCGTGCGGTCAGCCAACTGCAGTTTGTCGATGGCGATCTTGGTCGACTCACGGTTGGTGGTCGGCGACACCAGCACCGTCGCGGTTCCCGCATAGGCGATCAGGCCCAGGTTGATACCCGTGGTGAGCTGATCGGCGAACTGCTTGGCAGCCTCCTGCGCGGCCGCCAACCGGCTCGGCTCCACGTCGGTGGCACGCATCGACTGCGATACGTCGATCACAAGCATCACCACCGCGCGATTGCGAGGGATGCGAACATCGTTCTGCGGGCCGGCCATCGCAATCGTCAGCATCACCAGGGAACAGATCAGCAGAATTGCCGACAGATGGCGCCAGCGGTTGGGCCTCTTGGGCGCAACGCTTTCCAGCAGTTCCATATTGGCGAACCGAAGAATTCGCTTCTGTCGCGCGAACTGCGTGATGACGTAGAGGCCGATCAGACCCGCGACAAATAGAAGAAAAAGGAAGAACCAGGGGTGCGCAAAGCCGGTCAGTGCCATCGGCCCAAGCAAAGGCAATGTCATACCTGTTCCTCGTTCGGGCTCACTGACTGCCCGCCAGTGCGCCACGGCGCCGGGAGGCGACGAAGCGAACGATATCGGCGATCCAGTCGCGGTCGGTGCGCAGCGTCATCAGCGGCGCTCCGCAGCGCCGCAGGGTTCGGGCTACCTCAGCCCGGTGCGCGGTGGCAGCCCTGGCGAAATCATCGCGCAACTGCGCGTCGATGGTGAATTCACGGGTGACGCCGGATTCGGTGTCCTGCAGGATCACATCGCCGACATCGGGCAGTTCCACATCGCGAGGATCAAGCACTTCGATGCCGAGCACCTCGTGCCTGGCGGAGATGGCCCGCAGTGGCCGCATCCAGGTGATCGGGCCGAGGAAGTCGCTGACGATGATGGCCATGCCGCGCCGGCGTTCCGGCCGCCGCAACGCGTCGATCGCGGCAGACAGATCCCCGCGAACTCCCAATGGCGCCCGCGGGGAAGTGGCGATGGCTCGCAGCAGAGTCTGTTCGTGCTGACGGCCGGACCGGGCCGGAACCCGAATGACTTTCTCGCCGTTGGCGATCACCGCCCCAATTCGATTGCCGCCACCACTGTTGAGATAGGTGATCGCAGCTGCTGCCGCGACGGCGAGGTCGCGTTTCTCGCAACCCGTGGTGCCGAAGTCGAGGCTGGCTGACATGTCCACCACAATCCACGTCTCCAACTCACGGTCGGCGATCATCTGCCGAACATGGGGGTGGGTGGTGCGGGCAGTCACAGACCAGTCCATCCGGCGGACGTCGTCACCGGGTTGGTAGAGCCGCGACTCGCCCGGCTCCGAGCCTGGGCCGGGGATCAGGCCCAGGTGGTTCCCCTGGAGCACACCGTCCAGCTTGCGCTTGACCGTGAGTTCCAGCGTACGAAGCGCCGCCGACAGCTTGGCGTCACTGATGTCACCACGCTCAAAAGAGGGCGGGTGGACCGCCTGCGGCTGACCAGCCGCGTCAACGGCGGGAGTGGACTCGCTCACCGACCGCTGGCGCCTGCCGCGGCGGGTGCCGCAGGAGGCACGGGAGGCATTTGTTGCGGAGCAGCGTTGTGTGGTTGCTGCGGAATGGCATTCACCTGAGGCAGTCCAACGGTCTGCAGAATCCGATTGATGACGGTCTCGGCTTTGACGTCATCGGCCAGTGCGTCGTAGGTGAGTACCAACCGGTGTCGCAGCACATCGGGAATGACCTCGATAACGTCCTGCGGAACGACGTAGTCGCGTCCCCGAACCAGCGCCAGCGCACGGGAGGCCGCGATGATGCCCAGCGATGCGCGCGGCGAGGCACCGAATGCGATCCAGGACTTCACGTCCGGCATGCCGAACTGCTCTGGACGCCGGGTGGCGGTCACCACCCGGACCACGTAGTCGACCAAAGCGTGGTGCACGAAGTTATTGGCAGCGACGTCCTGCAGCCGCTGGAGATCGCCGGTGTCGAGGATCTGCTTGGGCTCGGGTGGGTTGACGCCCATCCGATAGATGATCTCGCGCTCTTCCTCCGGCGAGGGGTAGTCAACGTTGATCTTGAACAGGAAGCGGTCGCGCTGAGCCTCGGGCAGCGGGTAGACGCCCTCGTTCTCGATGGGGTTCTGGGTGGCCATCACCAGGAACGGCTTGGGCAGCGGGTAGTCGCGGCCGCCGATCGAGATCTTGCGCTCGGCCATCACCTCGAGCAGGGCGGACTGCACCTTCGCCGGTGCCCGGTTGATCTCGTCGGCGAGCAGGAAGTTGCACATCACCGGACCGAACTCGATATCGAATTCCTCCCGGCCCTGACGATAAATGCGGGTACCGATGATGTCGGTGGGCACCAGGTCAGGGGTGAACTGGATGCGAGCGAAGGTTCCGCCGACCACCTTGGCGAAGGTCTCCACAGCCAGGGTCTTGGCGACGCCCGGGACACCCTCGAGCAGAACGTGGCCCTTGGCCAGCAGGCCCACCAGGATGCGCTCCACAAGCTGGTCCTGGCCGACGATGATCCGCTTGACCTCGAAGATCGCCCGTTCCAGCGTCTGGACGTCGCTGGTCAGCGCGCTACCGCCGGACTGCGATGACACAGCGGATCCGCTCGGGGAGCTGGAGCCTGCGGGACCCGCGGGCGAGCCACCTGGTGACGTCATGCACTTCCTCCACAGCTGTTGGTGGACACGACGGCACCGGTTGAGGAGACCGTGAGCCCACATTTGTCTGGGCCGCAACGTGCCCCGCAGATAACTATTCCAGGCGTTTCGAAATCCGTCGATGCGGGCCGTCGACTGGCGAGTCGGACGCCCGGGTTGCTCAGGTCTCGATGATGCGCGTCAGGTACGGCGTCATGCCCGCCGTGCGGACGGGACTGATGGTCACCTGACCCGCCGCCGACGAGGCCTCCATCATCTGACCATTGCCCAGGTAAATGGTCACGTGCTGGGAGCCTCCGGGGCCGTAGAAGATCAGGTCCCCGCGCTTGGCCAGTGACGGCGGGATGTGGCGGCCTGCGTCGTACTGGTCGCCGGAGTACTTGGGAATCTGGACTCCGACGCCGGCGAAGGCGTATCGGGTGAACCCGGAGCAGTCGTAGCCGACCTTTCCGGCGTCCTGTTCGACTCCGGTGCTCGGGCCGTTGATGGCGCCGCCGCCCCACGAATAGGGCACCCCACGCTGGGAGGCGCCACGCCGAATGACGTACTCGATGGCCTGCGGGCCATTCACCCGGCCACCCGGCAACGCCGTCGCACCACCGCCACCTCCGATACCGAGTCCGGCGAGAAATTTGCGACCAAGGTCCATCGTCGCCTGGGTGGCCTGCTGGGTGAACGCCAACGAGGCCTGCGCCATCGCCACGGGATCGCCAGGTGCTCCAGCGCTCAGCGTCTTGGGCAGGGTTGGATCCCACGACTCATCCGCGTTAGCGGGGGCGGCGAGGCCGATGGTCAACGCGAGCGCCGCCACGACTGCGGCTATTCCGCGCGCGACTCGAGAACTAGTGCCAGACAAAGGATTTACTCCATCACCATTCGATGTAGCGGACGACGAACGGCGTCATGCCACTGGTTCGCACCGGCGAGACATGGACCGTCGATCCGGTGTACGGCGCCTCGATCATCTGCCCGTTGCCGAGGTAGAGCGTCACGTGCTGGCTGCCGCCCGGGCCGTAGAAGATCACGTCCCCGCGGCGCATTTGCGCCGACGGGATCTGGCGACCCGCGGTGTACTGCGAACCCGAGTAGTGCGGCAGTTTGATGCCCGCGCCGGCAAAGGCATACAGGATCAGCCCGGAGCAGTCGAAGCCCACGGTGCCCGCACCTTCATCGATACCACGGCTGGGACCGGCCGCGGTGCCACCGCCCCACGAATAGGGCACCCCGATCTGCGATTGCGCCCGCTTGATGACGTACTCGATGGCCTGGTTTCCGTACACCAGGGGGATGCCGCCACCGTTGGTGATACCGGTATCGGTGGGCTTGAGGATGCCCAACTGTTGCAGGAATTGTTGACCCAGTTGCTTAGTGGTCTGATAGGCGCTCTGCGCGATCTGCAGCAGCGCATTGATGATCTGGACAGGGTCTCCGGACAGGAACGCCGACGGCACCATCGGCAGCGTCAGGTCCCACTCGGAGGCCTTGCCGTAGGGCGGAATCTTGCCGCCCGGGGTAGCACCGGATGCGGCCGCTGCGGGATCCCAGCGGTCTGCGGACGACGATTGACCCGGGGCGGCCGCCAGCGGAGTCGTTGCGCCAACAGCGGCCTGTTCCAGGGCAGCGGCCGGCACGGTGGCCGGCGCCGACCATTCGCGGGCTGCATCGAGCTTCTGCTGAGCGGCCTTGCGTTCTGCCGCGAGCCTGTCGATCTCAGCCTGCTGCTCGCGGAAGGTCGTCTGTGCCTTGGTCAGCGCCGCAACCGCGGCGTCCTGACTGTTCTGGGCATCTTTGACCGCCAAGTCGGCCTTCTGCTTGGCCAACCGCGCGGCGGCATCCTGGTTGACCACCTCGGTGCGGGCACGCTGCAGGCCGATCATTACCTGCTCAGAACTCAGTGCCAGGGTCTGCCCCGCGGTCGCGGTGGAGATGATCTCATCAGGTGTACGAGCCATCACCAACGCAGCCGACGGACCGTTGACATAACTGGCCGCTGCAAACGTGTCGAACCGCTTCTGGGCATCAACGATGGCGGCATTGGCGACCTTGACCGACTGCTGGCTGGCGTCGAACTGCAGCTGCGCAGCGGTTGCGGCATCCCGCGCGTCCTGTACCGCCACGATCGCCTTGTTGACACCCTCCTGCTCGGTCTGAACCGCAGCACCGATGTCCTGCAGGCGCTGGTTGGCCTGGGCGACATCGGCGATCAGGGCCGACAGACTGTTGGGTGCCGTCCCGGGTTCGGCCTGCGCCAGTCCCGGGATCGTCAGAGTCATCGCAATGCTGAGGGTCAGGGGGCAGACGGCCCGGGTGGCACGAACACGAGAACCGTGAAGGGTTGTTCTCATTCGACTCTGACTCCTCATTGCTCCGGTACGTCACGTCAGTCACTCATGCCACATGAGCCACTTCTATAACAATGGTGACAGTTGCACCGTACGTCACACTTGTCGCAGGAGAAACGAGAGGCAAGAATTACAATTTTGTAATTCGCAAGATGTGACCTGACAGTGATCTTATGAACCTGCCATAAAAGGCCGTTTACCCAGGGAGGACTAGGTTTTTGGCAGTGCGGTACGTTTTGCTGATCGTTGTAAAAGTCTGGTCAGAACGGCTGCCGCTGATACCCCGAATACAAGAACCATCGTGAATGCCATCCAGGGAAAATCCGGGGTGTTCATCTGGTCCACGAAATTCTGCGCGCCCTGCACCGGATTCGGTGTCAACTTTGCGACATCTTGACCCGCTTCGAGCAGCACACGGTCGTAGCCGGTGCTGTACGACCCGGCCCAACCGGGGCTGAGCACCAGCACCGTGGATCCGGGGTGCTCGTAGCCCACCTGGGTCGCGATATCGCGCAAAGGCGTGTCAATAGGAGGGCTCTTCTCCATGACAACGACCTTGAGATCCAGGCCGCGGTCCTTCGCGCCGGCCACCACCTTTTGCAAACCCGCAACGTCTTTCGCGGGCGCCGCCACCCCGTCCTTGGCGACATCGGCCTGCACCTTCGCCATGCACGTGTCCAGTGGCGTAGCGACATCGAGTCCGACGGCGCTACAGACCTCCACCGGGATATAGGTGGGTGCGGGCAGGGTGGTCACGGCCAGACGGTACCGCGAACGACTTTCCGCCGATGGCAGCACACACCGACACGAATCGGACCTGAGCCCAGATCGTTATCGGGGCCTGGCTGGGGTCCTCGGGGGTCCTTGGGTCTAGCAGCGCATTCGCGGGCGTTAGGATTCTCACCTGCCCGCCAATGAGAGCCCTTTGACGGGATCATTTCCGACGCGGGAGTTTATGTGAGCAGCGATTCGGCAAATCTGTCCCTGAACTCGTTTCAGGCCCGAGACACCCTGACGGTCGGGGACAACCGCTACGAGATCTACCGACTGGATGCGGTACCCGGTACCGAGAAACTCCCCTACAGCCTCAAGGTGCTCGCAGAGAATCTGCTGCGCACCGAGGACGGCGCGAATATCACCGCCGACCATATTCGGGCGATCGCCGACTGGGACCCGTCGGCCCAACCGAGCATCGAGATCCAGTTCACCCCGGCCCGAGTGATCATGCAGGACTTCACCGGCGTGCCCTGCATCGTCGACCTGGCCACCATGCGCGAGGCGGTCACCGCTCTGGGTGGCGACCCGGAGAAGGTCAATCCGCTGGCTCCGGCCGAACTGGTGATCGACCACTCGGTGATCCTCGACTTTTTCGGCCATGCGGATTCGTTCGGACGCAACGTCGAGTTGGAATACGAGCGCAACGGTGAGCGCTATCAGTTCCTACGCTGGGGCCAGGGCGCCTTCGATGACTTCAAGGTGGTACCGCCGGGAACCGGCATCGTGCACCAGGTCAACATCGAATACCTGGCGCGGGTGACGATGGTGCGTGAGAGCGGTGGCAAGAAAGTCGCCTACCCCGATACCTGCGTCGGCACCGACAGCCACACCACCATGGTCAACGGCCTGGGCGTGCTGGGCTGGGGCGTTGGCGGTATCGAGGCCGAGGCCGCCATGCTGGGCCAGCCGGTGTCGATGCTCATCCCCCGCGTCGTCGGGTTCAAACTGACCGGCGAAATCAAGCCGGGCGTAACAGCCACCGATGTCGTGCTGACCGTCACCGATATGTTGCGCAAGCACGGCGTGGTGGGCAAGTTCGTCGAGTTCTACGGCAGGGGTGTGGCGGAGGTGCCGCTGGCAAACCGGGCGACGCTGGGCAATATGAGCCCCGAATTCGGTTCCACCGCAGCGATGTTCCCGATCGATTCCGAGACCATCAAGTATCTGCAGCTGACCGGACGTAGCGACGAACAACTGGCACTGGTCGAGGCCTACGCCAAGACCCAGGGCATGTGGCATGACCCTGACCATGAGCCGAAGTTCTCCGAGTACCTCGAACTCGATCTCTCCACGGTGGTTCCGTCGATCGCCGGCCCCAAGCGGCCGCAGGACCGCATCGAACTCACCGACGCGAAGAACGCCTTCCGCAAGGACATCCACAACTACGTCGCGACAAACCATCCGACTCCGGAGACCAAACTCGACGAGGCCGAGGAGGAATCTTTTCCGGCCAGTGATCCGGCGGCGCTGTCGTTCGCCGATGACGGTGCCGTCGACGCTCGGCCCTCGGCGGCCAGCGGTGCGCACGGTCGGCCGAGCAAGCCGATACACGTGCGCTCGGCAGAGGGCGCTGAGTTCGTGCTCGATCACGGCGCGGTTGTGGTGACCGGTATCACGTCGTGCACCAACACCTCCAACCCCTCAGTGATGATCGGCGCGGCACTGCTGGCCAAAAAAGCCGTCGAGAAGGGGCTGACCACCAAGCCGTGGGTCAAGACCAATATGGCGCCCGGTTCGCAGGTCGTCACCGATTACTACAACAAGGCCGGTCTGTGGCCGTACCTGGAGAAGCTCGGCTACTACCTCGGCGGTTACGGGTGCACCACCTGCATCGGCAACACCGGGCCACTTGCCCTGGAGATCTCAAAGGCGATCAACGACAACGACCTGTCGGTGACGGCGGTGCTGTCCGGTAACCGCAACTTCGAGGGTCGCATCTCCCCCGACGTCAAGATGAACTACCTGGCCTCCCCACCACTGGTGATCGCCTATGGCATAGCCGGCACCATGGACTTCGATTTCGAGTCCGATCCCCTGGGCACGGATACGCAAGGCCATGACGTGTTCTTGAAGGACATCTGGCCGTCACAGAAAGAGATCGACGACACCATCGCCTCCTCGATCAACCGCGAGATGTTCGTCGACAGCTACGCCGACGTATTCAAAGGCGATGAGCGCTGGCGGAACCTGCCCACACCATCGGGTAACAGCTTCGCCTGGGATCCTAAGTCAACCTATGTGCGCAAGCCACCGTACTTTGACGGCATGCCGGCCGAGCCGGTGCCGGTCACAGACATCAAGGCCGCCAGAGTGCTTGCGCTGCTAGGTGATTCGGTGACCACCGACCACATTTCGCCTGCCGGTGCCATCAAGAAGGGCACCCCCGCGGCACAGTACCTGGAAGCCAACGGGGTCAAACCTGCCGACTTCAACTCGCTGGGCTCACGACGTGGTAACCATGAGGTGATGATCCGCGGAACCTTCGCCAACATCCGGCTCAGCAACCAGGTACTCGCGGGTTTGGGAGAGGTTCCCTCCGGCGGCTATACCCGCGACTTCACCCAGGAGGGCGGTCCGCAGGCGTTCATTTACGACGCCGCACAAAACTACGCCGCACAGCACATCCCCCTGGTTGTCCTCGGCGGCAAGGAGTACGGCTCCGGTTCATCGCGCGACTGGGCCGCCAAGGGCACCAGCCTGCTGGGGGTGCGCGCGGTGATCACCGAGTCGTTCGAGCGCATCCACCGGTCGAATCTCATTGGCATGGGAGTCATTCCGCTGCAGTTCCCCGCCGGTGAGTCCGCGAAGTCGCTGAAACTCGACGGCACCGAGGTGTTCGACATCACTGGTATCGGGGACCTCAATAAGGGCAAGACCCCGAAGACGGTGCACGTCACGGCAACAAAGCCCGATGGCAGCGCCGTGGAGTTCGACGCCGTCGTACGCATCGACACCCCCGGCGAAGCCGATTACTACCGCAACGGCGGCATCCTGCAGTACGTGCTGCGCAATATGTTGCGGGCGGCGACGAGCTAGCTCAACCCAACGTTCGGGCGTGCGCTCGCGCTTTCGCCACGGCGGCAGTAGGTGTCAGCGTGGAGGCCGGTTGCCGAGGCGCTACAGCCCGGGGGGACGATGTAGCCCTCCTGGTCTTCGATACAAAGACGTTGGGTGCTACCGCGCTTGGCCGTGCGACGCCGGTCGGGCCGCCGATGGCGGTGGCTATCGTTTGGACTGAGGTCTGCAGGAAGCTGCGGATGCTCGGCACGAAATTGGCCGCTATGTCACTCGGGGATGACACCGGACCGGTCTGCACGCCCGCACCAATGGTCTCGTTGAAGATCACGCCCGGCAGACCGGATGGCCCGGCCACGCCGTCGACCACTGCATTCCATGCGCCTTCGGCATCACCGGCACCCAGTGCGGTGAGGGTATCGGAGACGACGCGAACAGCTTCCTGCCCAAGAAGTTTCAGAGTTCCCACGATGTGCACCGCAGCGATTTGGGCCAATCCAGGCACAGCGCTGATCAGATTGGTGACATGGGCGACGACCTGGCCTGCGATGGTCGCGCCGACACTAACGATGTTCTGACCGACAGCCACGATCGGATCGACGACCGCCGCCTGCAGAGTGCTCAGAGCACCGGTAAAATCGCCGGCGATCACCTGCTGGGTAGCCGTGATCACAGCTCCGGGAAGGTTCCAGACGGCCTCGCTCACGATGGTGCCGTCATAGAACGCATTGACCACAACGTCCGTCGCATAGCCCGAGGCGTTGGTCACCAGTTGGGTGACGATGGGCAAACCGTCGGCGGCGATCTGGGGAATCACGCCCAGGGTTTGGAACGTGTTGAGGGCGTTGGTCACGGGATCGAAAGGGAGGACGTTGTCGAGCGCGGCTTGCACGATCGGCCCGATACCGGAGTAGGACCAGTAATTGCTTGTGGCAGTGATGTTCGGGCTGATCGGGTTCAGCAGGTAATCCGTTCCCAGGATCGCGCTAGTGAACGCCTCGGTCAGCGGGGAGTGCAAGCCCGAAAGCGTGACGTCGGCTATTGACGACTGCATGCCCTGCACCGCAGAGGACAAGTCGGGCTGGGTGATCGGCGTCAGGACTATCGCTGTCACACCGAATGCGGCGGTTCCGGCGACGAGGTGGGTGCGAAGTGAGATATGCAATTTCGTTCCTTCCTGCCAATAGTGATCAATGCTGGGCGACCAGCGTCAGGCGAGCTCGATGAGACTCGAGTAATCCTCAGACCAGTAGTCCTCGGTGCCGTCGGGCAGCAGGACCACCCGCTGGGGCTCAAGTGCCTCGGCGGCGCCCGGATCGTGGGTGACCAGGACCACCGCGCCCTGGTAACTGCGCAGCGCGTCGAGCACCTGCTCGCGTGATGCCGGATCGAGGTTGTTGGTGGGTTCGTCGAGTAGCAGCACATTCGCCGTGGAGGCGACCAGTCCGGCCAGCGCAAGGCGGGTCTTCTCACCACCCGACAGTGTCCCGGCCGGCTGGTCGAGTTGAGGCCCGGTGAACATAAAGGCGCCGAGCAGGCTGCGCAGTTCCTGCTCGCCGGTATCGGGTGCGGCGTGGCGGATGTTCTCCCACACCGTCGCGACGCTGTCCAGGGTGTCGTGTTCCTGCGCAAAGTAGCCGATCTTGAGACCGTGCCCGGGTTCGATATTGCCGGAGTCCATGGGTTCCACCCCCGCGATCAGTCGGAGCAGGGTGGTCTTGCCCGCCCCGTTGAGACCCAGCACCACCACCCGGGAACCGCGGTCAATCGCGAGGTCAACTCCGGTGAAGACCTCCAGTGAGCCGTAGTTCTTCGTCAGGCCTTTAATCACCAACGGAGTCCGGCCGCACGGCGCGGGGCTCGGGAACCGAATCTTGGCCACCTTGTCCGCCACCCGCTCGGCGTCAAGGGCGGACATCATTCGTTCGGCGCGGCGCAACATGTTCTGCGCCGCAACAGCTTTGGTTGCCTTAGCCCCCATCTTGGCGGCCTGAGTGCGCAGCGCCGACGCTTTCTTCTCGGCGTTGGCGCGTTCGCGGCGGCGGCGCTGCTCGTCGGTGGATCGGGCATCGAGATACTTCTGCCAGCTCATGTTGTAGATGTCGACCTCGCCACGGACGGCGTCGAGGAACCACACCCGGTTGACGACATCGGCGAGCAGTTCGACATTGTGGCTGATAATCACCAGTCCCCCGGTGTGCGACTTCAGGAAATCGCGCAACCATCCGATGGAATCGGCGTCCAGATGGTTCGTCGGCTCGTCGAGCAGCAGTGTCATTGCCGAACCCGCACCGGAGTCGCTCGCGGCGAACAGGATTCTCGCCAACTCAACCCGGCGTCGTTGCCCGCCAGACAGCGTGCGCAACGACTGGGTCAGCACCCGTTCGGCCAGACCCAGGCTGGCGCAGATCCGTCCCGCCTCACTTTCGGCCGCGTAGCCACCCAGAGCGGCGAATCGCTCCTCGAGGTTGCCGTAGCGGCGGATGGCCTGATCACGCGCGGCATCGTCGACCACCTCAGCCATCAGGACCTGTTGTTTCTCCAGTTCGGCCAGCAGGGTGTCCAGCCCGCGCGCGGACAGCACCCGGTCACGGGCCAGGACATCCAGGTCGCCTTCACGCGGGTCCTGCGGTAGGTAGCCGATCTCGCCGGTGCTCACCACCGATCCGGCGTAAGGCTGACCCTCCCCCGCCAGTATTCGCATGGTGGTGGTCTTGCCGGCACCGTTGCGGCCGACCAATCCGATGCGGTCGCCGGGCTGGATCCGCAGCGCGGGCCCTTCAGCGAGCAGCAGGGTGCGTGCGCCGGCGCGGACCTCGAGGTCCGTTGCGGTGATCATTGGCGCCGCTCCTGTGCCTAGGACTTATCGTCGGTGAAGACCGGGGCGCGCTGCTGTGCCCGCGCGGCAACCGCCTCCTCGAAGTTGGCGGTAAGCAGGCGCACATAGAGCTGCCCAAGGCCCTCGGCCTGCATATGTCCCTCCAGGGTACCGGCGTCCAGTCCGGTCCACAGCGTTCGCTTGGTCAGTTCGGTGCCAGGCCTGGAGAACCCGGCGATCCGCTCGGCCATCTCGAAGCAGGACTCGAGCAGTTCGGCGGCGGGCACCTGGCGGGATACCAGCCCGATTCGTTCAGCCTCCTGCGCATCGACATCGCGGCCGGTGAGCATGATCTCGAAGGCCCGCGACGAGCCGATGGCCCGCGGCAGCAGGTAGCTCAGCCCCAGTTCACTGGCGGTGAGCCCGTTATTGATCCCGGCGGCCCGGAAGTAGGCGTCCGTCGCGGCCACCCGGATATCGGCGGCCAGCGCCAGGCACAGTCCACCGCCGATCGCCGCGCCGTTGACCGCGGCGATGATCGGCTGATGCAGCCGACGCATGGCGAGGATGACCTCGTCGAGGATCTCCATGGACCGAAGCGCATAGGTCGGCCGGGTGAGTCCGTCGACATGCGGTACCGATCCGGCCGACTTGTGGTCAGCGCCCGAGGAGAACCCGCGGCCAGACCCGGTCAGAACGACAACCCGCACGTCGTTGTCGTAATTCACCTCGGCGAGTGCCTCCCGGAGCGGCACCATGACGTCGAACGCCATGGAGTTCATCCGCTCCGGCCGGTTCAGCGTGATCAGGGCAATACGGGGCCGGGGACGGTCGACGAGAACGAAGCCTGAGTCGCGATTCACCAGTGCACGCTATCGCGTGCGGGACTTCGGGGTCAGAGGTCGGTGACCGGTGGCGCTTCGGCGGCTGCCGCGTCGAGGTCGAAGTCACGGATCTGCGTGATCAGATCTTCCAGAGCGGCCGGCGGCAACGCACCGGCCTGACTAAACACCAGGTGGCCCTTCTTGAACGCCATCAGGGTCGGAATTGCACGGATCTCAGCGGCGGCGGCGAGCCCTTCCTGTGCCTCGGTGTCCACCTTGCCGAATACGATGTCGGGGTGCTTCTCTGAGGAAGCTGTGAAGGTGGGGGCGAAGGCGCGGCACGGACCGCACCACGAGGCCCAGAAGTCGACCAGCACGATGTCGTTGCCGGAGACGGTGTCGTTGAAGTCGTGTTCGGTGAGGTCTCGGGTAGCCATGACAATCGCAACGCCTGAAAGTTCGCCTGTGTTCCCGAGTCCGGCTAGACCGTGAAGCCCAGCGCCCGCAGCTGCTCGCGGCCGTCATCGGTAATCTTGTCCGGCCCCCACGGCGGATTCCACACCCAGTTGATCTTGATCTCATTGACCAATCCAGCACCCACCAAGGCGGTGAGGACCTGGTCTTCGATGACATCGGTCAGCGGGCAGGCAGCTGATGTCAGCGTCATGTCCACGAGCGCGACCGTGCCGGTCTCGCTCTTCTCGACGTTGAGCCCGTAGAGCAGGCCGAGATCCACGACGTTGATGCCGAGCTCGGGGTCGACCACATCACGCATGGCCTCCTCCATATCGGCCAATAACTCCTCAGAAGCTGTTTCGGTCATGGTTCCTCCTGTAGTTCGGGCATACCCGCTGTTGCCGCCGCCTCCGCGGCAGCGCTGTTCGATGCCGCCGCCTCCGCGGCAGCGCTGTTCGATGCCGCCGCCTCCGCGGCAGCGCTGTTCGATGCCGCCGCCTCCGCGGCAGCGGCCTTGAATGCGAGCCAGCCCAATAAGGCGCACTTCACTCGGGCCGGATATTTCGACACCCCGGCGAAGGCAATGCCGTCACCGAGAACATCTTCGTCTCCCTCGACGGTGCCGCGCGAGGACACCATGTCATTGAACGCGGCCACTGTCGCCATGGCCTCGGTAACGGTCTGACCAATCACCAGGTCAGCCAGCACAGAGGTGGCGGCCTGACTGATCGAACAACCCTGCCCGTCATAGGAGATATCAGTCACCCGCTGCCCGTCGTCAGACAACGTCACTCGCAGCCTGACCTCGTCCCCACAGGTGGGGTTGACGTGAAAGACCTCGGCGCCGAACGGCTCGCGCAGCCCGCGGTGGTGTGGGTGCTTGTAGTGATCGAGGATCACATCCTGGTACATCTGCTCGAGGCGCATCAGGAGAAGAACCCAATCGCTCGGCGCACGCCGGCTATCAGCCGATCCACTTCCTCGGAGGTGTTGTAGACGGCGAAGGATGCCCGCACGGTGGCAGCCAGGCCGAAGCGGCGATGCAGGGGTGCGGCGCAGTGATGACCGACGCGCACGGCCACCCCGTCGTCGTCGAGCACCTGGCCGACATCATGGGCGTGCACACCATCGACCACGAACGCTACGGGCGAGGCGCGCAGTGCCGGATCGGTTGGGCCGATGATGCGCACCTCGGGAATCGCGGAAAGTCCTTCCAACGTTGCTGCGACCAGTCGGTGCTCATGGGCGGCCACGGCAGGCATTCCGATCTGACCGAGATAACGAGTGGCGGCGGCCAGTCCGACGACCTGGGAGATCATCTGGGTACCGGCTTCGTAGCGCTGTGGTGGCGCGGCGTAGGTGGCCGAATCCATGGTGACGGTCTCGATCATCGATCCACCGGTGAGGAACGGCGGTAGCTCGGCCAGCAGACCGGCGCGGCCGTACAGGGCGCCGATCCCTGTCGGACCCAGCATCTTGTGACCTGAGAACGCGGCGAAATCCACATCCAGCATCCGGAAATCCACCGGCTCGTGCGGCACCGACTGGCAGGCGTCCAGCACTGTCAGCGCACCTACCGTTTTGGCTCGACGTACCAACTCTGCCACCGGCGCACCGGTGCCGGTGACATTCGAATGATGGCTAAAAGAAACGATTTTCACCCGATCGTCAAGTGCCAGTGAGTCAAGATCAAGGTGGCCGTCATCAGTGACGCCGTACCACTGCAACGTCGCGCCGGTGCGCCGGGCAAGTTCCTGCCAGGGGATCAGGTTGGCGTGGTGTTCGAGCTCCGTGGTGACGATGACATCGCCGGGCCCGACGGCGTTCCGAAATCGATCATCGCCGAGCACGTACGACACCAGGTTGAGTGCCTCGGTGGCGTTCTTGGTAAACACCAACTCATCCGGGCTAGCCCCAACGAACGCCGCAATATCGGCTCGACCCTGCTCGAAGGCGTCGGTTGCTTCCTCCATCAGCTGATGGGCGCCGCGATGGACCGCACCATTGGACGTGGTCAGGAACTGCCGTTCGGCGTCGAGCACCTGAAGCGGCTTCTGCGACGTCGCCCCAGAATCCAGGTAGGCAAGCGGTTTCCCGCCACGCATCACCCGGCTCAGGATCGGGAAATCCGCGCGAACCCGATCCAGATCGGTGGCGTCGAGTTCGACTGAGACAGTCATCGGCCTAGGTCGCGGCGGTCGTGCGCTCCGTGAAGCGCACGTAGCCGTTCTCCTCGAGTTCGTCCGCCAGTTCCGGACCACCGGAGGCGACGATGCGTCCGTCGACGAACACATGCACGAACTGCGGGTGGATGTAGCGCAGGATGCGGGTGTAGTGGGTGATCAGCAGAACGCCGGCGTGCTCGGTCTCCGCGTAGCGGTTGACACCCTCGCTCACCACCCGCAGTGCGTCGACGTCAAGACCGGAATCGGTCTCGTCGAGGATCGCGATCTTTGGCTTGAGCAGGCCTAGTTGGAGGATCTCGTGGCGCTTCTTCTCGCCACCCGAGAAGCCCTCGTTGACACTGCGCTCACCGAACTGGGGATCAATATCGAGGTCGGTCATCGCCGCCTTGACCTCTTTGACCCAGAGTCGAAGCTTCGGTGCCTCGCCACGGACCGCAGTCACAGCCGTGCGCAGGAAGTTCGACATCGAGACGCCGGGTACCTCAACCGGATATTGCATGGCCAGAAACAGCCCGGCCCGTGCTCGTTCATCGATGCTCATCTCAAGCACGTCCTGGCCGTCGAGCGTGATCGACCCGGACGTGACCCGATATTTTGGGTGGCCGGCGATGGCGTAGGACAGCGTCGACTTGCCGGATCCGTTGGGGCCCATGACCGCATGGATCTCCCCCGAATTCACCGTCAGATCGACACCCTTGAGGATCTCCTTCTCCGAGCCCTCCGGGGTTTCGATGGCGACATGGAGGTTCTTGATTTGCAGTGTTGATTTTTTCTGGGTGCTCATAAAGTGGCTTTCGATTCGGTGATGGCCAGTTCGTGTTCGACAGCCTCGGTGAGGCGGTCTCGAATTTCAGGGATCGCGATCTTGGAGATGATCTCGCCGAAGAAACCGCGGACCACCAGTCGACGGGCCTGATCTTCGGGGATTCCCCGGGCCCTCAGATAGAACAGCTGCTCGTCATCAAAGCGTCCGGTCGCACTGGCGTGCCCGGCACCGGCGATCTCACCGGTCTCGATCTCGAGGTTGGGCACCGAGTCGGCACGGGCGCCGTCAGTGAGCACCAGATTCCGGTTCACCTCGAAGGTGTCGGTGCCGGTGGCTTCGGCACGGATCAACACATCGCCTACCCAGACGGTGTGCGCATCGGGCTTACCGGAGTCCGGATCGCCTTGCAGGGCACCCTTGTAGGTCACCGCGGAGCGGCAGTTCGGCTGAGCATGGTCGATGAGCAACCGCGATTCCAGATGCTGGCCCGCGTCGGCGAAATAGAGCCCGAGCAGTTCGGCGTCACCGCCGGGTGCGTCGTATCGCACGGTTGCGGCCATTCGCACCAACTCGCCGCCAAGAGTGACCGCGACATGGCGTAGGACTGCATCCTTACCCAAGCGGGCATGCTGAGCGCACACATGCACCATGTCGTCGGCCCAGTCGGCGATCCACACCACGGTAAGCCGGGCCGCATCAGCGACCACGAACTCGATATTGTCGGCATAGGTACCGTCGCCACGGTGGTCGATCACAACCACGGACTCGGAGAGTTCCTCGGCGCGGATCTGAAGATGGCCGTAGGCCGTCTTGCCGGGACCAGGACCGGTGACCACGATCTCTACCGGAGACTCTGCGCGCACACCACGGCCGATGGTGACTACCGTCGCCTGGTTAAACGACGAGAACGCCTGAGCGGCAACGCGATCCGATGGAATCCCACCTTCGCCGAGCCGCTCGTCACCCCGGGCCACCGTCTCAATGGTGACGCCGGTCTGATCGGAAATGACGATCTCGGCTTGGCTATTCAACTCAGCCGAACCGTCGTGGAGTCCGCGTAGCCGGCGCAACGGTGTGAAGCGCCAGAGTTCGTCACGGCCGCCGGGAACCTCGAATGCGTCGACGTCGAAGGACGCGAACTGCTCGCCTTTGTTCAGTGCTAATGCGGTACCGCTCACTAGCCGACCGCGCCTTCCATTTGAAGCTCGATGAGCCGGTTGAGTTCGAGTGCATATTCCATTGGCAGTTCCCTGGCGATCGGCTCCACGAAGCCGCGCACCACCATGGCCATCGCCTCGTCCTCGCTCAACCCGCGGCTCATCAGATAGAACAGTTGGTCCTCGCTGACCTTCGAGACAGTGGCCTCGTGACCCATGGTGACGTCGTCTTCGCGGATATCGACGTAGGGGTAGGTATCGCTTCGGCTGATGGTGTCGACCAGCAACGCATCGCATTTCACGCTCGAACGTGACCCGTGCGCGCCCTTATTGATCTGCACCAGACCGCGGTAGGAGGTCCGACCACCGCCGCGCGCCACTGACTTGGAGACGATATTGCTCGACGTGTTCGGGGCCAGGTGCAGCATCTTGGCACCGGTGTCCTGGTGCTGTCCCTCGCCGGCGAACGCCACCGAAAGCACCTCGCCCTTGGCGTGCTCACCGGTCATCCACACCGCCGGGTATTTCATCGTGACCTTGGAGCCGATATTGCCGTCGATCCACTCCATGGTGGCTCCGGCCTCGGCACGGGCTCGCTTGGTGACCAGGTTGTAGACGTTGTTCGACCAGTTCTGGATAGTCGTATACCGAACCCGGGCATGAGGTTTGACAATGATCTCCACCACGGCCGAGTGCAGCGAGTCACTCTTGTAGATCGGAGCGGTGCAACCCTCCACGTAGTGCACGTAGGAACCCTCGTCAGCGATGATGAGCGTTCGCTCGAACTGGCCCATGTTCTCTGTGTTGATCCGGAAGTAGGCCTGCAGTGGGATGTCGACGTGCACACCCGGCGGCACATAGATGAAGGAACCACCCGACCACACCGCGGTGTTGAGAGCGGAAAACTTATTGTCCCCGGCCGGGATCACCGTGCCGAAGTACTGCCGGAAAATCTCCGGCTGCTCCTTGAGTGCGGTATCGGTGTCTAGGAACAGCACACCCTGAGCCTCGAGGTCTTCACGGATCGAGTGGTAGACCACTTCCGATTCGTACTGAGCCGCCACACCCGAAACCAGTCGTTGCTTCTCAGCCTCCGGGATACCGAGACGGTCATAGGTGTTCTTGATGTCCTCGGGCAGCTCATCCCACGTCGCGGCCTGCTTCTCGCTGGAGCGCACGAAGTACTTGATGTTGTCGAAGTCGATACCGTCGAGGTCCGAACCCCAGTTCGGCATCGGCTTCTTGTAGAACGTTCGCAGCGCCTTGAGTCGGACGTCGAGCATCCACTCCGGTTCGCTCTTCTTCGCCGAAATATCGCGCACCACGGCTTCGGAGATGCCGCGCTGGGCGCTGGCACCGGCAGCATCGGAGTCCGACCAGCCGTAGCCGTAATGGCCCAGCGACGCGATCGTCTCCTCTTGGCTGAGTTGCTCGACCTCAGGGGTGGTCGTCATACCGATGCTCCTTGCTGATTGCTTGCCGAAGATCTACTTGTCAAAGATTTACTTGCCGAGGATGGGTTCAGTGCCGACGATGCGGTCAGCGTCAGCGGCACGTGTGTGGTGCAGGCGCAGTCACCGTTGGCGATGGAGGCCAGGCGCTGTACGTGGGTGCCGAGCACCTCAGAGATCGCCTGCCGTTCGGCTTCGCACAGCTCCGGAAACTCTTCGGCGACATGGGAAACCGGGCAGTGGTGCTGGCAGATCTGGATTCCCTGGATGGGACCACCGACCCGGGCGGTCGTGGTGGCGTAACCAGCGCGGGTTAACGCGTCGGCGACCCCCTCGGCCGCAGCCTCGACCGCATCATCGTCCTCGGATACCGGGGCCGGCACGCCCGCCAGGATGGTGTCGATACGACGCCGGGCGAAGGCCAGGACTGCCTCGTCTCCGCCGATCTCGCGGAGTTGGCGCATGGCAGCGGATGCCAGATCGTCGTAGGTGTGCTCAAGCTTGGCCCGTCCGGCCGGGGTCAGCCGGTAGCGTTTGGCAGGCCGACCGCGGCCGACCTGCTGCCAAGCCGCAGCCGGGTTGGCCTCGGCGTCGCCGCACTCGACCAGCGCATCAAGATGTCTGCGCACCCCGGCAGCGGAAATGCCGAGTCGACGGCCGATCTCAGCAGCGGTGATCGATCCCGATTCCAGCAGCAGTCGCACGATGACGCGCCGGGTTTGGCCGTCCTGACCCGAAATGCCGCCTGAAGCGGGCGAATCGTCGGGACGGATTTTCACAACACCAGTGTGATGCAATTAGCCGAACCGGTCTAGCAAGGTCACCCTAACCTGCTCAAGCTGCTGCTCGGCGGCGGTTGGAGGGCTCCCAAGCCGCGTTCGGCGGCGGTTAGAGTGCTGCCAATCCGCGTTCGGCGACGGTTAGAGTGCTGCCAATCCGCGTTCGGCGGCGGTTTAGAGTGCGGTAGTGGCAGCCCGGCAGCTCTCCCTGAGTTCGTCGATCGCCAGATTGCACGGCGACGAGCGCACTGAGGCTCCCCCACTCAACGACACCGAACTGACAGCCATGCGTCGTACGAGGCTGTTCGGTGCAACCGGAACCGTCCTGATGGGTATCGGGGCGCTCGGCGCGGGCGCCCGGCCGGTCGTTCAGGACCCCACCTTCGGGGTCCGGCTGCTCAACCTGCCGTCGCGCATTCAGACCGTCTCGTTGACGATGACCACCACCGGTGCGGTCATGATGGCACTGGCCTGGCTGATGCTAGGCCGATTCACACTGGGCCCGCGCCGGATGTCGCGCAGCCAACTGGACCGCACCCTGCTGCTGTGGATACTGCCGCTGTTGATCGCACCTCCCATGTACAGCAAGGACGTCTACTCCTATCTGGCCCAGAGTCAGATCGCCCGTATCGGACTCAACCCCTATAAGGTCGGCCCGGCGCCGGGGCTGGGACTGGACCACGTCTTCACCCTCTCGGTGCCGAGTCTCTGGCGTGAGACGCCCGCACCCTACGGGCCGCTGTTCCTGTGGATCGGTCGCGGCATCTCCGCGCTCACCGGAGAAAACATCGTCGCCGCGGTGCTGTGCCACCGCGTCGTCGTGCTGATCGGCGTTGGACTGATCGTCTGGGCCACACCGAGATTGGCGCAGCGCTGCGGGGTTGCCGAGGTCAGTGCCCTGTGGTTGGGCGCCGCCAACCCGCTGTTGCTGATGCACCTGGTAGCTGGAATCCACAACGAAGCGCTGATGCTCGGTCTCATGCTGACCGGGACCGAGATCTCGTTGCGCGGAATTGATCAGGCGAGTCCGCTGCTTCCGCGTCCACTCCATTGGCCGCGATCCCGGAAGGACTGGTCGTCACGCACCTACTGGGCGCAGTGGATGCCGCTGGCCCTGCTGCTGAGCGGCACCGTGTTGATCACCATGTCGTCTCAGGTGAAATTGCCCGGCCTGCTGGCCCTGGGATTCACGACGATGGCACTGGCCTACCGCTGGGGCGGAACACTCAAAGCGTTCCTGTCGGCAAGCTGCGTGCTGGGATCCCTGGCGCTGGCGGTGATGGCTCTCATCGGCTGGGCAAGTGGACTGGGCTTCGGCTGGATTTTCACCCTCGGTACCGCCAACGTCGTGCGGAGTTGGATGTCGCCGCCAACTCTGCTGGCCCTGGGCACCGGGCAGGTGGGCATCCTGCTCGGCCTGGGTGACCACACCACCGCTGTGCTGTCGCTGACCCGCGGGATTGGCGTGCTGATCATCGCCGTCGCGGTAAGCGGGCTGCTGCTGTCGGTGCTGCGCGGCCGACTGCATCCGGTTGGCGGGCTGGGCGTCGCACTGGGAGCCACGGTGCTGCTGTTCCCGGTCGTGCAGCCGTGGTATCTGCTGTGGGCGATCATCCCACTGGCAGCCTGGGCCACCCGGCCGCGGTTCCGGATAGCCGCCATCGCCGTCACCCTGATTGTCGGAATCTTCGGCCCCACCGCCAACGGTGACCGGTTCGCCCTCTTCCAGATCATCGACGCGACCGTAGCCAGCGCCCTGATCGTGTTGATATTGATCGGGTTGACGCTCAACCGATTGCCGTGGCGCGACGTGCCCGGCACCGGTGAGCGCTACAGCGGTCAGATTCCCGATCCGCCGGCGCTCAGCGAACCCGCGCCGCGACCACCGGCGGTAAGCACTTCACCCGACGCCTACGCTGAGTCCCCGTGAGTGCCGGCGCCAACACCCCGGTGCGGCTGTGCGGGGTATCGAAACGTTACGGGTCCACCCTCGCGGTGAATGACCTGGATCTTGAGGTGCAGCGCGCCGAAGTGCTGGCTCTGCTCGGTCCCAACGGTGCAGGCAAAACGACGACGGTCGAGATGTGCGAGGGATTCATCCGCCCTGACGCCGGGACCATCGAGGTGCTGGGACTCGATCCGGTGACCGACAACGTACGGCTCCGCGAACGCATCGGCGTGATGCTGCAGGGCGGAGGCGGCTACCCGGCGGCACGGGCCGGAGAGATGCTGAACCTGGTCGCCGCTTACGCGGCCCGGCCGCTGGATCCCGACTGGCTACTGGACACACTCGGTCTCACCGACGCCGCCCGAACCACCTACCGCAGGCTCTCAGGTGGACAGCAACAGCGCCTCGCGCTCGCATGCGCGATCGTGGGGCGGCCCGAGTTGGTGTTCCTCGACGAACCGACCGCCGGCATGGATGCCCACGCACGTCTGGTCGTGTGGGAGCTCATCGATGCGCTGCGACGCGACGGGGTGACAGTGGTATTGACCACACATCAACTCAAGGAAGCCGAGGAGTTGGCCGACCGGATCATGATCATCGACCACGGATCTGCCGTCGTGTCGGGGACGCCCGCCGAATTGATGAGTAGCGGGGCCGAGAACCAGTTGCGGTTCACCGCCCCGCGCCGGCTCGATCTGTCGCTGCTGATGGCAGCGTTGCCGGAGGGTTACCGGGTAGGCGAACACACTCCCGGTGAGTACCTCGTCGAGGGCAAAATCAACCCGCAGGTTCTCGCCACGGTGACCGCATGGTGCGCCCGGCTAAACATCCTGACCACCGATCTGCGAGTTGAACAGCGAAGCCTTGAGGACGTGTTCCTCGATGTGACGGGTAAGGAGTTGCGACAGTGACGGCATTGTTCCCTGCCGGGACTTTCACACCGGACCCCCGACCCAACACTGTGTCGCGGATGCTGGCCGCACAGTACGGCCTCGAACTGAAGCTGTTGCTGCGCAACGGCGAACAACTGTTGCTGACCATGTTCATCCCGATCACCCTGCTGGTCGGACTCACGTTGCTGCCGTTGGGCGACTTCGGTAACAACCGGGTCGCAGTGTTCGTGCCCGCGATCATGGCATTGGCGGTGATCTCCACGGCATTCACCGGTCAGGCGATCGCAGTGGCGTTCGACCGCCGTTACGGTGCGCTGAAGCGACTCGGCGCCACTGCCCTACCGGTGTGGGGCATCATCGCCGGTAAGGCCCTGGCCGTGGTGAGTGTTGTTTTCCTGCAGGCGATTCTGCTCGGCAGCATCGGTCTGGCGCTGGGCTGGCGGCCGAGTCCGGCCGGCCTACTCCTGGGTGCGGCAATCATCGCACTGGGAACCGCAACGTTTGTGGCCATGGGCTTATTGCTAGGCGGGACGCTGCGGGCTGAGATCGTGCTGGCCGTCGCCAACCTGCTGTGGTTCATTTTCGCCGGACTGGGAGCGCTCACCCTCGAAACCAACACGGTCCCGCGCGCTCTGTCCTGGGTTGCACGTCTGACACCGGCCGGAGCGTTGACCGAAGCCCTCTCGCAGGCAACCACACTGTCGGTCGATTGGTTCGGCATCGGCGTGCTGGTGACATGGGGCGGGATCTCGGCGGTGGCTGCATTGCGCTGGTTCCGATTTACGTGACGCGACTGTTCTCTCGGCTGGTAGGGCTGCTTCCGCTGCCCAGCCTGCGCACGCAGCGGATCCTGGCTGCCGCTGTCGTACTGTCCCAGGCGCTGATCGCGGTCACCGGGTCGATCGTCCGGGTCACCGCATCCGGATTGGGCTGCCCGACCTGGCCGCAGTGCTTTCCCGGCAGTTTCACCCCCGAACCGCACGCCGAAGTCCCCATCATCCATCAGGCCGTCGAGTTCGGAAACCGGTTGATCACCTTCGCCGTTGTGATCACCGCGATCCTGGCGGTGCTGGCGGTCGCCCGTGCCCGACGCCGCCGCGAGGTGTTGATCTATGCCTGGCTCATGCCGGCCTCAACGGTTCTTCAGGCCGTGCTCGGCGGCATCACGGTCCTCACCGGTCTGCTGTGGTGGACGGTGGCAATTCATCTGCTGGTGTCGATGGCGATGGTCTGGCTGGCAATGCTGCTCTACATCAAGATCGGTGAGCCCGATGCCGGTGTCGTCACCACTGTGGTTCCGAAACCGTTGCGCCAGTTAACTTTTCTGAGTGCTGTGTTACTGACCGCAACACTGATCACCGGCACCCTGGTCACCGGAGCCGGCCCGCATGCCGGTGACAAGAGCCCACAACGCACGGTTCCAAGGCTCGAGGTGGAGATCGTCACACTCGCGCACTTTCATGCCAGCCTGCTGGTCTGCTACCTCAGCCTGCTGATCGGCCTGGGCGCCGGGCTATTGGCAGTCAATTCCCCGCACCTGGTGAGGCGACGATTGGGCTTTCTGGTGGGCGCGGTTTCAGTCCAGGCCCTGATCGGGGTCGTGCAGTATCACACCGGAGTACCGGCCGTACTGGTCGCCTTCCACGTCGCGGGTGCGGCAACGTGCACCGCTGCAACCGCGGCGCTATGGGCGTCGATGCGACAGCGGACCGAGCCCCAAACGCTCACAGGCTGATTCCACGCCGAGGGCGAACTTGCGCTGCTGCAACGCGCGGGTGTCGTCGTCGAGGTGACGCCACCCCAGATCGGGCGCGACGAGATCGAGTTCGCGCACCACCGGATCCCGCGGGGCGCCGATCAGATCGACGCGAGCGAAGAGCAATTCGATTCTAATTATCCCTGCCTTCGTGCAGGCGGCATCCAAGGCGGCATAGCCCAGATCCCACAGTTCGAAATCTTCTTCGGTACCGCGCAGCACCCCGTCGGCAGAGGTGCCGAGGGCGTGGGACTGCTCACCGCCGAGGAAGATCAGGGCGGTCCCCGGTGTCACGGCCCCGGCGGCGGCTGGCGCAACCGGCACTCCGGCTGCGGCCAGGTCCCGAAGGTGGCGCTTGCTGATGTTCCACGCGATCGCTGTCGGAGGGTTCAGCAGGTTGGCCACCCGGGTGGTCCAGGCCAGGAACTCCTCGCGCCGGTCAGCGTGGTCACCGGCCGACCTCAGGATGACCAAGTCGGCCCGCTCGGTCTGAGGGTCATCCCACGGCATCCAGCGCGCGGACAGCCCCCGACGCCGGAGGACATCGACCAGACCCGCATCGTCACCCTCGCCGCCACCCGACTGCCGACGGGATGCCAGCACGATGCGGGGGTGGAAGACATTGGGCCGGGCCAGCTTCATCGTGACCTCACAACTGCGATGATAGTGACATGCACGCTGTCGAAGTCGCCCAGACGGGCGGTCCCGAGGTTTTGCGCTATGTCGACAAACCCACGCCGTCGGTCGGTCCCGGCGAGGTGCTCATCAAAGCCGATGCCATCGGGGTCAACTACATCGACATCTATTTTCGATCGGGGATCTACCCGCGACAGTTGCCGTATGTGGCCGGCAGTGAGGTATGCGGAACCGTTGTGGCCGTCGGTGACGACGTGGCCGTCATCAATGTCGGAGATCGGGTTGTCACCGCGAATGCCGTCGGGGCCTATGCCGAATACTGCACCGCTCCAGCCGATTTCGTTGCCTATGTTCCCGAAGCTGTGCCGTCCGACGCTATCGCTTCAGCTCTGCTGAAGGGTATGACGGCGCACTACCTCATCACGTCGGTCTACCAGGTTCAGCCCCGGGATTTCCTCCTGGTTCATGCCGGCGCGGGCGGGGTTGGCCTGATCCTCACCCAGTGGGCCGCCAGCCTCGGCGCACGGGTCATCACGACGGCATCGACACCGGAGAAGGCCGAGTTGTCACGGCGGGCGGGGGCTGTCGAAGTCCTCGACTATCCGCAAGATCCGAACGAGTTCGCCAGTCGGATCCGTGCACTGACCAACGGCCATGGCGTCGCCGCCGTGTACGACGGGGTGGGCGCCTCGACCTTCGACGCCAGCCTGGCGAGCCTCGCGGTACGCGGCACCCTGGCATTGTTCGGCGCGGCCAGCGGGCCGGTGCCACCGGTCGACCCGCAGCGGCTCAGTGCGGCCGGATCGGTTTCGCTGACCCGGCCAAGCCTGGTGCACTTCGTCCGCACGCCGGACGAGTTCGCCTGGCGGGCAGGTGAGGTGCTGGACGCGATAGCCGACGGTTCGATCATCGTCACCGTGAGCGGGCACTACCCGTTGGCCGAGGCCGACCGGGCCCACAGCGACCTCGCAGCCCGAAAGACCACGGGTTCCATCGTGCTGCTGCCCTGAGGCCACTAGCCGAAGAGCGTCTGCAGTCCGATCGCGGAGTCAACGGCCAGCGCGCAGAACACCGCGGCCAGATAGTTGTTGGACTGCAGGAACAACTTCAGAGGTTTGACCGCTTCACCGCGGCGCACCCCGGCGTGCAGTCGATGCGCCAATGCCAGGAACCAGGCACCGGCAAGTACGGCCACCGAGGCGTAAAGCCAACCGGCGGCCGGGATCAGAGCCAGTGTGGCCAGCACCGTCAGCCAGGTGTAGACGACGATCTGGGTGGTGACCTGACGTTCGGTGGCGACCACGGGCAGCATCGGCACCCCGGCGGCGGCGTAGTCCTCCTTGTAGCGCATGGCCAGCGCCCAGGTGTGCGGCG
>Ga0194052_1000341_pt1 | contig 30706 bp, 22 predicted proteins | sample SepL226m_MetaG_FD_160117 | JGI IMG/M metagenome (GOLD analysis project Ga0194052, IMG submission 160117) | Anoxic zone freshwater microbial communities from boreal shield lake in IISD Experimental Lakes Area, Ontario, Canada - Sep2016-L227-6m | ecosystem: Environmental > Aquatic > Freshwater >...
ACGGTGGGGATCGCGGGTCCGCATACCAGGGCGTTGATCCACGCGACCTTCTGATTGGGCAGCAGCCCGAGCCGGATCCAGCCGCCGATCCCCTGCTGCTCGTCGACGAAGTCCCAGTACCAGCTTTCGTTCCAGAGCGGGTCATCGCCGGGCGTGTGCGCGGCCTCATCGGCCGGGTCTACCGCCGGCGGCGGGTCCGCGGCGGCAGCGGGCAACGCATCGAGGGCGCCGGTGTCCAGTACATGGCTGGTGTGCCGTTCCAGCATGGTCATGAACATCTGGTCGCCGCGTTCGGTCTGCACCACCAGCATCGAGGACACGATCGACATCATCACGCCGAAGAAACTCTGCCGACGCACACCGTCGCGGACCTGCTCCAGTGTGACCGGCGGGTTCGGGCCGAGCCCCTCGTAGTAGGCCCGCAGCAGGTCGTCGTAGTGCGTGCGGCGGTCCTCGGTCTTCAGCGCGCACCCGAGGAAGTAGGCGACGTCGGTCAGCGCCGGCCCCCAGTTGACGGTCTGCCAGTCCACCACGGTCAGATCGCGCAGCGAACCGGGCCGGCCGAAGAGCATGTTGTCCAGGCGGTAGTCACCGTGCACCAGTCCCATAACCCGATCGGGTGCACCCTCGGCGGCGACGTAGGCGTCGAAGCCGTCGACCAGTCGCTGACAGACCAGCCGCTGCTCGGGCCGGATTCCTTCGCCGTAGCGGTCGGTGAAACCGGCAAACAGCGCGGTGATCAGGGCCTGGTTGATCGGCGTCTCCCGTTGCAGCCATTCCGCTTCCGCCGGCGGCGCCCCGCCCATCACGGGCGCGTGCAGCCGGCCGAGTTGGCGCAGCGCCAGGGCGGCCTCCTCGGGCGTGGCCCCGCGGATCTCGTCACCGGCGACCGCCGGTGCGGCGTCGTCGATCAGCAGGGTGAACATGCCGGTGCCGGCGTCGTAGGAGGCGTGGTAGCACGTCGCGATCGGGGCGTCCTCGATCCCGGCGAGCAGCGGCGCGACGTCGGCGTAGAACCGGACCTCGCGCTCATAGAGCCCGAGCGTCTGTCCGGACTGGCGGCTGGTCGGATCACTGGCCGCGACTTTGAGCACCACCGACGCCGGGCCGTGGCCCTCGGAGTAGTCCAGTGCCACCCGGTAGCACTCGCTGACCTGCCCGGTGCCGATGCGCTCGGCGCGCAACGACCCGACGGTCCCGGCGCCGAGCACCTCGGTCAGCCACCCGGCGGTCAGATCCTCGGGGCGTTGCACGGGGACGTCGGTCACGCACACCAACGTATCGGGCGACTAGCTTTCGGCGAGGCTGAAACCCACCCACGCCTCGCGCCGGTGCGGGTGCGGGTCGTACTCGACGTGGGTGTGCCGGTCGAACACCAGCACCGGGCGGTGATCGCGGTTGTAGGCCGGCCAGTCCTCCCCCGGCACGCCCGTCCGGCTGAACTCCTGCCACCGGGTCTGCACCTGGTGGCTGACCTTGACCGCGACGCGCTGATCGACCCCGGCGGTGATCACCGCGCCGACCCGCGAGCGGTAGATGCCGAACACCGCGAGCAGTTCGGTCGCGTGGGTGGCGCCGAATCCCGTCCAGTGCAGCGTGCGGGGGGCGTAGTCGTAGCGGTAGACGTAGGTGGGTGCGAGCCTGGCGTGAGCGTCGGCGATCTGCCACACCGCCGTCGAGAAGATCATGTCGCCGCCGAATTCCACGCAGGCCTTCGGGTGCGGGTAGTGCGGATAGGCGGCCAGGACACGCTCGCGCACTTCGGGCGGGGTGTGGGCCAGCATCCTCTCGATCGCGTGCTCGCTGGTCGGCAGCAGTTTGAGGAAGCGGGTGAACAGCCGCCCCTCCTCGGCGTTGGTGCCCACGATCAGTGGCACCTTGTGCGCGGTCCCCTGCCGCATCGCCTCGAAGGGGTCCAGCGGCAGATAGTCCCGGCCGGAGGTCGGACCCACCGCGGCGGCGCCCAGCATGCTGTTGACGCTGTTGCGCATCACCGAGTCCATCGCCGCCACCAACTCCACCGGCTTGGCTTTCATCAGGGCTCCGGCCGGGTCGCGCCGGTCCAGATGCATGGTGTCGATGAAACGCTCCACCACCTCGGCGGCCACCTCGGGCGTGCTCACCATTCCCGAGGCCGGACTCTGCGAGATCGCCTGATGGAAAAGGCCTTTCGCCGCCGGGACCGCCATCAGGGTCGCGACGGCATGCGCCCCGGCGCTCTCACCGAAGATCGTCACGTTGGCCGGGTCGCCGCCGAACGCCGCGATGTTCTCGCGCACCCAACCCAGTGCGGCCACCAGATCGCGCAGGAACAGGTTGTCCTCGATGGGGTGTTCAGGTGTCGACAGCGAGGAGAAGTCCACACACCCCAGTGCACCGAGCCGATAGTTCACCGACACGTACACGCAGCCGCGGCGCGCCAGCGCGGCGCCGTCGTAGAGCGGTGTCGCCGAGCTGCCCAGGATGTAGCCGCCGCCGTGGATGAAGAACATCACCGGCAGCGGTTCTCCGTCCGGCGCCGGTCCGTGCCAGCGGGGGGTGACGACGTTGAGGGTCAGGCAGTCCTCGCTGACCGATTGATAGCGCGCCGGCGAGAGCATCGTGTACCGGCGCTGCTGCGGTGCGCAGTGGGCGTAGGTGTGCGCTGAGCGCACCCCGACCCACGGCGCCACCGGTTGTGGAGACCGGAACCGAAGCGGCCCCACCGGCGCGGCGGCGTAGGGGATGGAACGCCAGCGGTTGACGCCGTCACGGGTGAAACCCTCGACCACGCCGGCCCTCGTCTCGACCCGGACGGTGTGTTGGTGCATTCCCCGACGGTAGCGCGGTTAGCCTGACCAGATGCGGACCGCCGTGCTGATCGCCGCCCCGATGCTGGTGGCGGGCCTGCTGGCGGCGGGGTGCTCGCAGTCCGGGGATGACGCGGCCGGGCCCGCGGTGCTCACCCCGATCACCCCGTCTCATCCGGTGCAGCGCACTCCCCGATCCTCGACCGAAGCCACAGCGACCGTCGCGGCGAAGGCACCGGAGTCCAGCGCGTCCGCCTCCGACGCCATCGCCTGGGTGCAGGCCGCGCAGCCGGCGGACTCCGCTGACTTCCGCGTCGCCCTGCGCGGCGGCGTCAGCACCTCCATCGGTGAGGACGTCGCGTTCACCACGCCGTTCGGCACACAGTGCATGACCGACGTCAAACGGTCCGCCACCGATCTGGCTTGCCTGGTGGCGCTGGCCGACCCGCCCAAGGCGCCACCGGATGTCTACGGCGTCTGGAAGGGCGGCTGGGTGGACTTCGACGGTTCGGTGGTGCGCATCGGTTCCGCCCACGGCGATCCGGGGCGCTTCGCGGTGGGCCGGGGCGTACCGCTGCCGACCGACCGCTCGCTGTCCTTCGGCGACTACCGCTGCCGCAACGATGCGACGACCCTGGTGTGCGTGAACTATGCGCGCCAGACCGCGGTGCGCTACGCCGACGACGCCGTGACCCCCTTCGGATGCACCCGCCAGACACCGCCCGATGCCGGGGTGGGTATTCAGTACCGCTGCTAGATCAGCGCCACCCGTCGGCCGCCTTCGCCGCGGCCAGCAGCGCATCGCAGAGCTCACGCAGTTCGGCGGCGGCCGCTCCCTCGGCGACCGCGGTGACGACGTCCTCGGCGGCGCAGCGCACCTGATATACCCGGTCGGACAGTTCGGCCGCCTCATCGGCGGTGAGCACCACGGCATCGTCGGGTACCGCCGAGCCCTTGACCAGCGCGCGCTGCTCGTAGGCGCGTTGCCGGCAGGACTGGCGGCAGTACTGCCGACGGCGCCCCAGACCGGCGTCGCCCACCTCCCGGCCGCACCAGCGGCACGGCTGCGGGCGGGTGCGGCGCGTCACCCATCCAGGGTAAACGGGGCCAGGGTAAACGGGGCAGATGCGGCGCCCCGGTATCATGGGGAGAGCGATTCGCTCTGAATCGAATGTCGCATCAGATGACGCAGGGAGAAACGACGATGGCCGATCGAGTGCTGCGGGGCAGCCGGCTCGGAGCCGTGAGCTACGAGACCGACCGCAACCACGACCTGGCGCCGCGTCAGATCGCCAAGTACCGCACCGAGAACGGCGAGGAGTTCGAGGTTCCGTTCGCCGACGACGCCGAGATCCCCGGCACCTGGCTGTGCCGCAACGGCATGGAGGGCACCCTCATCGAGGGTGAGCTGCCGGAGCCGAAGAAGGTCAAGCCGCCGCGCACCCACTGGGACATGCTGCTGGAGCGCCGGTCGCTGGATGAGCTCGACGATCTGCTCAAGGAGCGCCTCGAGCTGATCAAGACCAAGCGCCGCGGCTGAACCTCTTCTAGACCTCGTCTAACTCAGGCCAAGCCGGCCGCCGATCCCCCAGCGGGCCGTCTTGACCATCGCCTCGCGGATGTTCGATCCGCTCATCTTGGACACGCCCAGTTCGCGTTCGGTGAAGGTGATCGGCACCTCCACGACGGTGAAGCCGTCGTTGATGCTGCGCCATGTCAGGTCCACCTGGAAGCAGTAGCCCTTGGAGTCGACGGCGGCGAGGTCGATCTTCTCGAGCACCTCGCGCCGGTAGGCGCGGTATCCCGCGGTGATGTCGTTGATTCCCACACCGAGCAGCACCCGGGCGTAGGTGTTGGCGGTGCGCGAGAGCACCAGGCGCCGCCACGGCCAGTTGCGCACTGTCCCGCCGTCGACGTAGCGCGAGCCGATGGCCACATCGGCGCCGGCGTCGATGGCGTCGAGCAGGCGGTAGAGCTGTTCGGGTGCGTGGCTGCCGTCGGCGTCCATCTCCACCAGAACGGTGTAGCCGCGCTCCAGTCCCCAGGTGAACGCCGCCAGGTAGGCCGCACCCAGACCGTCCTTGGCGGTGCGGTGCATCACATGAAGGTGCGCGCTGTCGGCGGCGGCCAGTTCGTCGGCGAGATCGCCGGTGCCGTCGGGGCTTCCGTCGTCGACCACGAGCACGTGCACGTCGGGGCGCGCCTTGCGGATCCGGCCGACGATCAGCGGCAGGTTCTCGATCTCGTTATAGGTCGGGACGATCACCAGGGTGCGATCACTGGGTCGCCGCTCAGCCTTCTTACTCATTCGACTCCTCTGCCGTGCGCCCCTGCGCCGCACGCGGCCACCATTGTGCACCGATCGCCGCGCCGATGGCCGCGATGGCCGCCGCGACGAGCACCCACTGCACAGCGGGCCCGAAGCGGGTGGCTGGGGTCAACGTGGTCTTCAGCCGCACCTCAACATCGAGGTAGGCCGGGGTGAAGAAGCCGGTGCGGACCAGCTCACGGCCGTCCGGGGCGATCGCCGCGCTGATCCCGGTGGTTCCGGCGACGATCACGAAGCGGTCGTGTTCGACGGCGCGCAGCTTGGCGAAGGCCAGTTGCTGTTCGCTCATGGCTTGATCGAAGGTGGCGTTGTTGGTCGGCACGGCCAGTAGCTGCGCGCCGTTGCGCACCGACTGTCGAAGCGCGCGGTCGAAGATCACCTCCCAGCAGGTCGCCACCCCGACCGGTATGCCGGCCGGCGACAGCACCCCGCTTCCGGTGCCGGGCACGAAGAAGCCGGCTCGGTCGGCATACGACGACAGGTGGGAGAAGAACGACCGCCACGGCAGGTACTCGCCGAACGGCTGGACGATCTGCTTGTCGTGACGCTCACCGGGACCGGTCGCCGGATCCCACACCAGGACGGTGTTGGACGCGGTGGGGTTCTCGGGAGTGGAGTCCGGTCGCGCGAGCACGGTGCCGACCAGGATGGGTACTCCGATCGCCCTGGCGGCAAGGGTGATCTGCTCGGCGGCGTCGGCGTTGGTCAGCGGGTCGATGTCCGAGGAATTCTCCGGCCAGACCACGAATCGGGGCGCCGCCGCCTTTCCGGCTTTGACGTCGTCGGCGAGTTGCAGCGTCTGCTTCACATGGTTGTCGAGCACCGCGCGCCGCTGCGCGGCGAAGTCCAGACCCAGCCGCGGCACGTTGCCCTGCACGGCGGCAACGGTGACGGCCGGTTCATCACCGACGGCGACGGCGTGCCTGCGCACGGTCGGTGCGCTCAGTGCGGCGCCGAGCAGCACAATGCAGATCAGAGCGGCCGCCACCAGGATCACGTGATGCTCATCGTGGTCGACGTGACGGATGCGGTGGACGATGTCGGCGATCAGAGCGCACAGCGACGTGCCGAGCAGGACGGTCGCGAACGACACCAGCGGCGCGCCGCCGAGCACGGCGAGGGTGACCAGCGGCCCGTTGGTCTGACTGAATGCTGTTACTCCCCAGGGGAATCCGCCGAACGGGATGCTGGACTTGATCATCTCCTGCAGGCACCACACCAGCGCCAGCCACAGCGGCCAGCCGGGCAGCCGGGCCACCAGCACCGCGAACATGCCGAAGACGGCGGTGAACGACGCCTCGAGGACACCGAGCAGGATCCACGGCAGCGGCCCCACCAGTCCGCTGATCCACGGGATCAGCGGAAGGTAGAACGCCAACCCGAAGATCAACCCGTACCCGAATCCGCCGGACAACGTGGTGTTGCGATGGGTGAGCACCCACGCCAGCACACCGAGGGCCGGCACCGCCGCCCACCACCATCCGGTCGGCGGGAAGCTGACGCACATCAGTAGGCCGGCCAGCACGCTGGCGCCCAGCCGGATCAGCCGGTCACCCATAAAGCACGGTTCCGCGATGCACCGTCTGCAGACACACCGGCAACGGCTCACCCGGCAGCAGCCGCGGCAGGGTGGGGACCATCGAGCGCGGGTCGGTGGACCAGCGCGCCACCGCGTGGTCGGGTGCGGCGACCTCCAGTTCGCCGCTGTCCCACACGGCGTAGGAGGCCGGCGCCCCGGGCACCAGGGTGCCGGTGAGACCGTCGCGCACCCCGCCGGCCCGCCAGCCGCCCCGGGTGGAGGCGGAGAAGGCCGCCCGGACCGAGACAGAGGCCCAGGGCGTGCGGTGGTGGCTGGCGGCGCGCACCCACTGCCACGGACTCATCGGCGTCACCGGAGTGTCGGAGCCGAAAGCCAGGGGCACGCCTGCCGATGCTAACAGCGCGAACGGGTTCATCCCTGCGGCCCGATGCGGTCCGAGACGACGTGCGTACATGCCGTTCCCGCCGCCCCACAGCGCGTCGAAGGACGGTTGCATACTCGCGATCACGCCCCACTGGCCCAGCTGCGCCGCCTGCTCGGCGGAGATCATCTCCAGGTGCTCCAGCCGGTGTCCGCAGCGTGCGACGGCGGGCGCGCCGCGGCGGTGCACCACGTGGCTCAGTGCGTCGATCACTGCGGTCACGGCGCCGTCGCCGATGACGTGGAAACCGGCGGCGATACGCGCCTCGGTGCAGGCGTCGAGGTGAGCTTCGATAGCCGCCGCGTCCAGGTGGCGGACCCCGGTCTGGCCGGGCGCATCGGCGTAGGGCTCCCGAAGCAGCGCCGTGCGCGACCCGAGTGCGCCGTCGACGAACAGGTCACCGGCCAGCCCGTGGGCACCAGTTTCTCCGATGAGAGCGCGCGCCTGCGCCGCCGATGACACCGCCTCGCCCCAGTAACCGATCACTTCGACGGGGTGCTCGAGTGCGCGCAGTTCCCGCCAGTCTTCGGCGCCGCCGATGTCCGGGCCGGCGCACTCGTGGACGGCCACGATTCCCGCGGCCGCGGCGGCGTCGAGCGCCGCACGCTGCGCTTCCCTGCGCTGCTCGACGGTGAGCAGCCGTCGTGCCTCCGCTCGCACGAGGTGGTGGGCATCGGAGGTCAAGGGCTGCTCCGGGTGGAATCCCGCGGCGGCGGGCAGACCGGAGACCCGCTGTCTTAGAGCGGTGGATGCGACGGCGGAGTGAACGTCGATGCGGGCGAGATAGATAGGAATAGTGGGTGCGATCGCGTCGATGTCGGGCGTGGTTGGCGGCCGTGGCCACGTCGTGTCATCCCAGCCGTGTCCCCAGACCGGCTCACCGGGGTGCTGTTGCGCGTGACTCTGTAGACGGTGCAGAAGGTCCTCGAGACCGCTCGCGCCACTCAGGTCCAGTCCGGTGATCGCCAGCCCGGTGGCCGTCACGTGGACGTGGCTGTCGACGAAGGCCGGTGCGACGAAGCCGCCGTCGAGGTCGGTCACGTCGGCGTCGGGAAACTGCCGGCGAGCGACCTCGTCACTGCCCAGCCACACCACGATGCCGTCCCGCACTGCCATCGCGGTGGCGTCCGGATGCGACGGGCTGTGGATGCGCCCGTCGACGAGCAGGGTGGTCACTTACTCACAATGCCGGATTCATCCACAGATTCACGGCTCGGGTGTGCGGCTTGTCGGGGTGAGGACGTAGTTTTCGAACATGGGTTCGATCATCGAGTCGTTGGCCGCGGTGGAGACCGCGGTCGAGGCTCTGGGCGCGGTGGACTGGGACGGTTTGCCTATGAGGGATCGGCTCGAGGTGCTGGAGCGATTGGAGACGGTGAGCCGTCGCAGTGTCGCGCGTGCGACCGACATCGTCGCCTCACTGGACCGCTGTGATGAGCAGGCCCTTGGGGGCATCTGCCACAAAGTGGTCGCCGACGTGCTGCGGATCAGCCTGCGCGAAGCGCGCCGGCGTCTGCGTGATGCCGCGCAGTTGACGCCGCGCCGTTCCCTCACCGGGGAGCCGGTAGCACCGGAGCTGCCGGCCACCGCCGCCGCGTGGCACTCGGGCGTTCTGGATCCGGAGCATCTGCGGGCGATCCAGCGCTTCACCCGCGAACTGCCCGCGGCTATCCATCCCGCTGAGGCGGCCAAGGCCGAAGCCTTTCTGGCCGACAAGGCCGCCGAGCTACGCCCCGACCAACTCGAGGTGCTCGCCGACCGCGTCGCCCTCACCCTCAACCCCGACGGGGTGTTCTCCGATGAGGACCGCGCGCGGCGGCGCGGCTTCTCCTGGTGCGGTCGCCAGCGCTCCGACGGCATGAGTATGGGACGGCTCACCGCCACGCCCGAAGTGCGTGCGATGCTCGACGCCTGGTTCGCCGCCATGGCGGCCCCAGGCAAATGCAATCCCGCCGACGACATCCCGGTCGTCGGCGGTGAGCCCAGCCAACAGGTGAGCGACCGCGACGCCCGCGGGGTGGCCCAACGCCAGCACGATGCCCTGGCCGCCCTGGTACGCGGACAACTCGGCGATCCGAGACTCGGCCAGCACCACGGACTACCGGTCACCGTGATCGCCACCGCCACCGTCGCGCAACTGAGCACCGCCACCGGCCACGCCGTCACCGCCGGCGGCACCCTGCTGCCCATGCGCGACCTGATCCGCATGGCCTCACACGCCTGGCACTACCTCTGCGTCTTCGACACCCATACCGAACGCGCCATCTACCTCGGCCGGGCCAAACGCATCGCCACCACCGACCAACGCATCGTGCTGCACGCCAAAGACCGGGGCTGCACCGCACCCGGCTGCGACAAACCGGGCTACCTCACCGAGGTCCACCACATCAACGAATGGGCCGACGGCGGCAACACCGACATCGACACCCTCACCTTCGCCTGCGGCCCCCACCACCGCCTCATCACACCCGGCGGCTGGAAAACCCGCAAACGCAAAAACGGCCGCACCGAATGGATCCCGCCCCCACAACTACCACTGCCCACCGGCAGCAACGACTACCACCACCCCGAACGGGTGATGACCGGGCGCGGCGCGGTCAGCCGCCGAGGCAGCCCGGGCCGAGCAGTGCCTTGAGGTCGCCCATCAGAGCCGAGGAGGTGGTGACCCGCAGCGACTGGTCGAGTTCCAGGGTGGTGACCCGGTCACCACTGATCAGCCGCAGATGCACCTGCGAGATCCCGGGATGACGCGCGAGCACCGCCTTCAGTGCGTTGACCTTGTCCAGGGTGCACTGCCTGGTCGGCAGGCTCACCACCAGTGGCCGGTCGGCACGGGCGTTGGAGAAGTCCGGCACCGAGAGGTCGTTGGCGATCAGGGTGATGCGATCGTCCTGGATGCGCACCTTGCCCCCGACCAGCACGACGGCGTCATCGGCGATCTCGGCGCCGAATAGCGAGTAGGTCTGCGGGAAGAACATCACCTCGATACCGCCGGCGAGGTCCTCGAGTTGCGCTGAGGCCCAGGGCATCCCGCTCTTGTTCACCCTGCGGTTCACCGCGGCGAGGATTCCACCGACGCGCACCTGGGCGTCGGTGTGCACCGAGCCCTCCAGGATCGCCGGGATAGGGGTGTCGGTCTGTGCCGCGAGCAGGTGGGCCACACCGTTGAGTGGGTGGCCCGACACGTAGAGGCCGAGCATCTCGCGTTCCAGAGCCAGTCTGTGTTTGTCGTCCCACTCCTCGTCGGGCACCTTGATGGTGAAGACCGCATCGGCGGCAGAGCCCTCCCCGTCCTCCCCCGCCCCGAAGAGGTCGAACTGTCCCATCGCCTCGGCCTTCTTGGTGCCCAGCACCGACTCGACCGCGTCGGCGTGCACTAGGAAGAGGCCTTTGCGTGCGTGCTTGAGGGAGTCGAACGCACCGGCTTTGATCAGCGATTCGGTGACCTTCTTCGTACAGGCGGAGATGTCGATCTTGTTGAGATAGTCGGAGAAGTCGGTGAAGCGGCCCTTGTCATTGCGGGTACCGACCAGCGAGCTGACGACGTTGGCACCGACGTTGCGCACCGCGCCGAGTCCGAACCGGATGTCGGTGCCCACCGAAGTGAAGTTCAGTTCGGACTCGTTGACGTCCGGGGGCAGCACCGTGATGCCGAGTTTGCGGCAGTCCGCAAGGTAGACCGCGGCTTTGTCCTTGTCGTCCCCCACCGACGTCAGCAGCCCGGCCATGTACTCCGCCGGGTAGTTGGCCTTGAGGTAGGCGGTCCAGTACGACACCAGTCCGTAGCCGGCGGCGTGGGACTTGTTGAACGCGTAGTCGGCGAACGGCAGGATGGTGTCCCACAGGACCTTGATCGCACCGGGCGAGAAGCCGTTGGCCTTCATGCCCTCGGAGAACCCCTCGTACTCCTTGTCGAGCACCTCGCGCTTCTTCTTGCCCATCGCCTTGCGCAGGATGTCGGCTCGGGCCAGCGAGTAGCCGGCCACCCGCTGCGCGATGCGCATGATCTGTTCCTGGTAGACGATCAGGCCGTAGGTCTCGGCGAGGATCTCCGACAGGGGCTCGGCGAGTTCGGGGTGGATCGGGGTGATCGCCTGGCGGCCGTTCTTGCGGTCGGCGTAGTCGTTGTGGGCGTTGACGCCCATCGGACCGGGGCGGTAGAGCGCCAGCACCGCGACGATGTCCTGGAATTCGGTGGGCTGCATGCGGCGCAGCAGATCGCGCATCGGGCCGCCGTCGAGTTGGAACACCCCGAGGGTGTCCCCGCGGGAGAGCAGCTCATAGGTCGCCGGATCGTCGAGCGAGAGCGATTCGAGTTCGACGTCGACACCGCGGTTGGCCGTGATGTTCTCGATCGCGTCGCCGATGATGGTGAGGTTGCGCAGGCCGAGGAAGTCCATCTTCAGCAGTCCGATGGCCTCGCAGGACGGGTAGTCCCAGCCGGTGATGATCGCCCCGTCCTGGGGCCGCTTCCACAGCGGAATGGACTCCATCAGCGGCTCGGAGCTCATGATCACCGCGCAGGCGTGCACACTCGCGTTGCGCACCAGGCCCTCGAGGCCGCGGGCGGTCTCGTAGATGGTGCGAACGTCGGGATCGGTGTCGATCAGACCGCGAACCTCCGCGGCCTCCTTGTACCGCTCATGGCTGGGATCGGTGATACCGGCCAGCGGGATGTCCTTGGCCATGACGGCCGGCGGCAGCGCTTTGGTGATCCGGTCGGCGATGGCGAACCCGGGCTGTCCGTAATGCACACGCGCGGAATCCTTGAGCGCGGCTTTGGTTTTGATGGTGCCGAAGGTGACCACCTGGGCCACCCGGTCACTGCCCCACCGCTCGGCGGCGTAGCGCAGTATCTCGCCGCGGCGGCGATCGTCGAAGTCGATGTCGATATCGGGCATGGACGCGCGCTCGGGGTTGAGGAATCGCTCGAACAGCAGCCCGTGCTCGATCGGATCGATATCGGTGATCCGCAGGGCGTAGGCCACCAGTGACCCCGCGGCCGAACCACGGCCCGGACCGACCCGGATGTCGACCGAGCGGGCGTAGTTGATCAGATCGGCCACGATCAGGAAGTACGCCGGGTAACCCTTGTCGCAGATGACGTTGATCTCGAACCGGGCGCGCTCGACGTACTCGGCGGGCACGCCTGCGGGGAATCGCCGCGCCAGGCCGGCGTCGACCTCATGCTGGAGCCAACTGCCCTGGGTGTGCCCGTCGGGCACCGGGAACACCGGCATCCGGTCCCGCGGAGCCCACACGTCGTCGTAGGGCATCACCCGTTCGGCGATCAGCAGCGTCGAATCGCAGGCCTCCGGGATCTCGGCGTCCCACAGCGCCCGCATCTCGGCGGCCGATTTGAGGTAGTAGCCGTCACCGTCGAATTTGAAGCGGTTCGGGTCGGAGAGGGTCTTGCCGGTCTGCACGCACAGCAGCGCCTCGTGGTTCTGGGCGGCGTCGCGGGTGACGTAGTGGCAGTCGTTGGTGGCCAGCGGGCGGATGCCGAGTGCGCGGCCGAGTTCCAGCAGCCCGTCGCGGACGCGGCGCTCGATCGACAGACCGTGGTCCATCAGCTCCAGGAAATAGTTGTCGGCGCCGAAGATCTCCCGCCACCTCGCCGCGGACTTCAGCGCCTCGTCATGCTGGCCCAGCCGCAGCCTGGTCTGCACCTCACCGGAGGGGCACCCCGTGGTGGCGATGATTCCGGAGGCGTGCTCGGCGATGATCTCGGCATCCATCCGGGCCCACTTGCCAAGCTGGCCCTCGAAGGAGGCCAGCGAGGTCAACTTGAACAGGTTGCGCAGCCCGGTGGCGTTCTCGGCGACCATGGTGAGGTGGGTGTAGGAGCCCCCACCGGAGACGTCGTCGGACTTCTGGCTCGGGTCGCCCCACAGGATGCGGCGGGTGTCCAGCCGCGAGCCCGGCGCGACGTAGGCCTCCACCCCGATGATCGGCTTGATGCCCACCTTGGTGGCGGCCTGATAGAACTCGCTGGCCCCGAACATGTTGCCGTGGTCGGTCATGCCGATGGCGGGCATGTCCAGCCGCTGCGCCTCGGCGAGCATGGGCGTGATCTTGGCGGCGCCGTCGAGCATCGAGTACTCGGTGTGGTTGTGCAGGTGCACGAATGAGCCGGCGGACGGATTACCCATAGGCCCGTCAGTCTAGGGGTCGCCGGGGACCGGACCGGCGTGTCGTCCGGCCGTGTCCCGAGCGGTTCGGATCAGGTCTGGTCCTTGATGACGCGGACGATCTCTTTGGCCTGTTCGGGGGTGATGTTGCCGGTCAGCTGGAGCACCTGACCGTCGATCGGCGCGGTGATCTTGGGACCCCACACGACGGTGCCGGCCCGCACGAAGGCCACCTGCTTGCCGACCTGGCCGGCGGTGAACTGGCCGAACGCACTCGAGGATTCGGTGGTCATCGACATCTGGACGACCTCGGCGTTGGTGAGCGGGTTGCGGAAGGAGTCGGCGTTGACCAGCTCCAGCTGCATCGCCTCGGGGCCGAGCTCGTAGACGGCGGTCTTGGGGATGTCGCAGATCCGCACCGGCTGGTCCGGCGGAAGCGCCGCCGGCGGCGGGCACTGCTCGGGCGTGGTGACGAAGGCGCTGACCACCGGCCGCACCGGCAGCGGCTTGATGGTGATGACCGGTTTGGTGGTGGTCGGGGTGGCCGACGCCGCCTGATCCTTCTCCTTGCTGATGCCGATCGAGGACACCAGGCCGACCAGGGCGGGCACGATCACGGCCACCGAGGCGACCGCCGCGAGGATGGCGAACACGATTCGCCGGTTGCGATTCATGGTCATGATGGGAGCAAGGTACCTGCCCGCGAACGGTAGGCGCGGCGCAACCCGTCCGCGCTGAAGATCGCCAGGGCGAACCAGATGAGGGCGAAGCCGGTCCACCGCAGCGATGTCATCCGTTCATGGCCGACCACCAGGCCCCACGTCATCTGCATCGACGGAGTCAGGTACTGCAGCAGGCCGATGGTCACCAGCGGAAGCCGCTGGGCGGCGGCCGCGAAGCACAGCAGTGGCACGGCGGTGACCGGGCCGGTCAGCAGCATCAGTGCCATATGGCCGCCGCCGTTGCCGAGGAACTGGCCCGTGCCCCCGGCCTGCAGTGCGACCAGATAGGCCACCGCGAACGGCGCGGCGACGGCGGTCTCGACCGCGACGCTGACCCGGGGGTCGGCGGTCACCACCTTCTTCACCGCCCCGTAGAGACCGAACGAGGCCGCTAGTCCCAGGGCGATCCAGGGCACACCCGCACCGGCCCCGGTGGCGAGCAGTCCCACCGCAACCACCGCGATAGCAACCGCGCTGGCCTGCGGCCGGTTGAGTCGTTCTCCGAACAGCAGCATGCCCAGCAGCACGCTCACCAGAGGATTGATGAAATAGCCGAGGGCTGCGTCGACCACGTGCCCGGAGTTGACCGCATAGATGTAGATGAGCCAATTGGCCGAGATCAACGCCGACGCGCACACCAGCAGCAGCCAGGTACGGCGGCTCAGCGAGGCCAGATCGGAAAGACGGCGCAGCGCGATCAGCAGCACCGCCATGAACAGCACGGTCCAGACGATCCGGTGGGCCAGGATCTCCCCCGGACCGGCCGGTTTGAGCAGGGGGAAGAACGCCGGGAACACCCCCCACGATCCGTAGGCCGCCAGGCCGAACAGCAGCCCGCGGGAGGTGGCGTCACGGCTCACATCCGGGCGGCTCAAAGCAGCAGGCTCAAATGGGCAGGGGCGCAAGGAATGCCGGAACGATACCGACCGGGAACAGCGCCAGCCCGATCACGAGCAGGACGAACGCACGAGTGCTGCGCCGGGTGGGCGGCGCGTCCATCTCGGGCTGCCGGCTCGCGAAGATCAGGTAGACCACACCGATGTCGAGGGAAAGCGACACCCACCAGCGAACCCAATCCACACCTGTGGCGAACACCGGCACCGCCATGAGTGCCGCGAGCACAACGAAGGGCAACCGGCGCCGCAACAACGCCCGCATCCGCTGCGGCGGAACACCCGACACCCACGCGATCGCGGCGATGGCGAGCGCGAAGACGCCGATGCCGTAGACCGTGTTGACGATCATCCCGGCCGGGCCGAGCCGGCCGACATAGCGGATGCCGTCGAGCAGGTCGCGGTTGTAGAACGGAGTGATGTTGCGGCACGCCCACGCGTGGTAGTCGTCGTAGTAGGTGTAGCCGTTGATCAGTTGGTCGAAGGAGGGCTTGCCCGCCAGCGGGTTGTTCACCAGGGCGTGCGGGATGAGCGCGCACAACTGGTCGCCGATCCCGTGCTTGCCCGCCACGGCGACCACCGCGGCCGTCGCCAGCCCGGGTCCGAGCGCCAGTGCGCAGCCGACCAGGAAGGACTTGGTGTCGAGCCCGCTCGCGAGCACCGCCAAAACCGCGACCACACCGAGCCCGAACAGCAGCGGGATGGCCTCGTGAACCAGAACCAGAACGATGAGCGCCGCACCGAAGACCGCACAGGTGATCAACACGGCGCGATCGGACCTGGCCCGGGCGACGGCGAGTCCGAACAGGATCAGCGCGGTGCCGCCGAACAATGTGGATCCCGCCTGCAGCAGCCCGAACGCGAAACCGAAGGGAAGGACTACCAGGAGCAGTGCCAGTTGCACGCGCCGCTCCGAGCGTCCGGATCGCACGGCCACCCACCACGCCAGCGCAGCCAGGGCGATGTAGAACACCACACTGCACACCCAGCGGCCGATCCGCTGCGCGGCGAAGGCGTTGTCGCCGGGGAGCAGGTTGACCAGTTCGCCGCCAAGGCCGCGCCGGACGAAGCCCAACGAGTAGTCGATGGCGTAGTAGGAGTACCAGTAGACGTCCGGGATCAACGTCAGGTTCAGCACCACCAGAGCCGCCGCCCACACCACGAGCGCCACGGCGATGGCGATGTACAGGCGTCTGCGGTTCGTGCTGATCAGGCTGACCATTCGACCTCCGGCGGGGAGCATAGCAACCGGTCTGCCTCAGGAATCGGAGCGCAACACATCGAGCGCATGCTGGAGGTCCGCCGGGTAGGGACTGGTGATCTCGATGCGGCGGCCGTCGGCGGGATGGGCGAAGGCCAGCGAACGGGCGTGCAGCCACTGCCGCTGCAGTCCGAGCCGACGGGCCAGCACCGGATCGGCACCGTAGGTCAGATCCCCCGCACAGGGATGGTGCAGGGCCGCGAAGTGCACCCGGATCTGATGGGTCCGTCCGGTTTCGAGGTGGATGTCGAGCAGGCTTGCGGCCCTGAACATCTCGAGGGTGTCGTAGTGGGTGATGCTGTGTCGGCCGTTCTCGGTGACGGCGAACTTCCAGTCGTGTCCGCGGTGACGTCCGATCGGCGCGTCGATGGTGCCGCTTGACGGATCCGGATGACCCTGAACCACGGCGTGATACCGCTTGTCCACCGTCCGCGCCCGAAACGCCCGCTTGAGCACGGTGTAGGCATGCTCGGACAACGCGACCACCATCACTCCCGATGTGCCGACATCGAGGCGTTGCACGATGCCCTGGCGCTCATGGACGCCCGAGGTGCTGATGCGGAACCCGGCCGCGGCCAGTCCACCGAGCACGGTGGGGCCGTGCCATCCGACCGTCGCGTGCGCTGCAACGCCGGGCGGTTTGTCCACCGCGACGATGTCGTCGTCGGAGTAGAGGATCGTCATGCCCTCGATCTCGACGGGCGTGTTCTCCACCGGCGCAGGCGCTTCGGGCAGCACAACGGTCAGCCACGCACCGGCCTGCAACTTGTCTGATTTATCCATCACGACACCGTCGAGGTGTACCCCGCCGTTTTCGGCGACCGCAGCGGCCACAGTGCGCGACACCCCGAGCAGTCGTGCCAGTCCGGCGTCGACCCGCATCCCGGCCAGTCCCTCCGGAACCGGCATTGCCCGCTCGCTCATCGGGCTTGGCGGCCGGTGCTGTCGAAGTCGTAGCCCAGCAGCGACAGCACCACCAGCAAGATGGCCCCGCCCACGACGGCGGGGTCGGCGACGTTGAACACCGGCCACCACCCGATGGACAGGAAGTCGACCACGTGCCCGCGCAGCGGGCCGGGTGCCCGAAAGAAGCGATCCACGAGGTTGCCCAGCGCGCCGCCCAGGATCATGCCCAGTCCGACCGCCCACCACGGCGACACCAGCCGCCGGCCCATCCAGACGATGCCCACGACCACGCCTGTGGCGATCAGCGTCAGCACCCAGGTGTAGCCGGTGGCCATCGAGAAGGCCGCACCGGAGTTGCGGACCAGCGTCCAGGTCACGGTGTCGCCGATGATCGGTACCGGCTGGCCGGGTGTGAGGAGTCGGACAGCGAGCACCTTGGTGACGATGTCCAGGCCCAGCACGACCGCGGCGACCGACAGCAGCAGCCGAAGGCGCCGCCGCGGCCGCGCCGGGGCGTCGGTCGGCTCGTCGGTCACGTCCCCATCATTCCCTAGCGGCTCATTCCCTAGCGGCGGTGGCTGCCATGATGGCGGTCATGCCACGCGTCGTCGTCATCAGCACCGGTGGCACCATAGCGGCGTGCCAGGACGCCGACGGTGTGCTGCGCCCGCTGCGGACCGGCGTGGAGCTGGCCGCGGGCCTCGGCGCCGAGGTGATCGACCTGCTCGCGGTGGACAGCTCACAGCTGACGCCTGCGGACTGGCTGCGCATCGGTGCCGCGGTGAATGCGGCCGCGGCCGGTGAGGCTGACGGCATCGTGGTGACCCACGGCACCGACTCGCTCGAAGAGACCGCCCTCTGGCTGGAGCTCACCTACGGCGGGCGTGCGCCGGTGGTGCTGACCGGAGCGGCCAGACCTGCCGATGCGCCCGACGCCGACGGGCCGGGCAACCTCAGCGACGCCGTGACCGTGGCGGCCAGCCCGTTGGCGGCCGGCACCGGAGTTCTCATCGCCTTCGCCGGGACGGTGTTCTCGCCTCTGGGGACCACGAAGGTGGGCGGGCCGGTGGTCTTCGGGGGCACCGCGCCACTGGGATCGGTCACAGCCGGACGATTCACGATGACCGCCACCAAGGTGCGCGCGCATCTCGGGGCGGTGCCGTCTCCGCCCCGGGTCGATATCGCCGCGGCATACCCGGGCGCCGGCGGCACCGCCATCGACGCCTTCACCGCCGCCGGTGCGCGCGGGATCGTGGTGGAGGCGATGGGCTCGGGCAACGCGGGCCGGGAGGTGATCGACGCGGTGCGACGCGCAACTGCGTCCGGGGTGTCGGTGGTGATCACCACCCGCGTCCCCGGAGGCCGCACCGGCACCGCCTACGGACCCGCGCATGACCTCCTCGACGCCGGAGCGGTGATGGTGCCCTGCCTGCGTGCCAGTCAGGCGCGCGTTCTGCTGATGGCGGCACTCGGTGCGGGGTTACCCGTCGCCGAGATCGTCGCCCGCTGGGGTTGAGCGCCGCAGCGCCTCGAGATAGTCGCCCCAGTCGAGACTGTCGACGGGATCGGCGGCGGACAGATCGGGTGTGTCGATGGCGAAGGTCCGCATCGGGCCCGGTCCGGAGGCGCGGGTCTCGAAGCGAACGCTGACCACGCCGTGTCCCGCGCCCTGGACCCAGCCGTGGCCGAACTCGCTGTGCGCGACATCGTCTCCGATCCGCCATCCGGGGAGCGCACCCTCGGATTGCGTCGCCGGCCCCCGGGTGGATCCGCCGTAGGAGACCGCGACGTCATCCTGCTCCAACTCCGGGAACAGCGACTCCTGCAACACGTCGCTCAGACCGGAGAAACCCACGCCGACAAGGCGTATCGGACCGATCTGGACGGGGTCGAGCAGGAGCCGTTGCGCCATCGAGGTCAGTGTCGCGGCATCGGAGGTCGCGTACGGCAGCGTCGCCGACCGGGTGACGGTGGACATGTCGGACTTCTTCAATTTCACCGTCACCGTCCGCGCGCCACGCCCGTCTTTGACCAGCCGGCGGTGTGCGTGCTCGGCGATGGGTGCGGCCGCACCGCGCAGCGCCTCCAGCGTCTGCAGGTCGGCGGCGAAGGTCGATTCGGCACTGATCTGCTTGGCTTCGGCCCGCTGCGTCACGGGACGGTCGTCGACGCCCCGGGCCAGCCGGTGCAGTGCCGGACCGATTCCAGCGCCGAGGATGTCGGCCACTTCGGCGTCGTCGAGCGCGGCCAACTGGCCCACCCGTTCGATGCCGAGTCGGTGCAGTTTCTCCTCGGCGACTGGGCCGATCCCCCACAGCCGGCGCACCGGAAGCCCTTCGAGCAGTGCGTGTTCCTCCTCGCGCCGCACCACCCGGATTCCGTCGGGCTTGGCCAGGTCCGAGGCGATCTTGGCGATCTGCTTGCCCGAACCGGCCCCCACCGAGGCGATCAGCCCGGTCTCTTCGCGGATATGCCGGCGCAGTTCGCCGCAGTAGGCCTCGACGTCCCCGGCGTCGGTGCCGACCAGTTCGGCCGGTTCAGCGAAGGCTTCGTCGAAGGACAGTTGCTCGAGAACCGGGATGACCGTCCGGACCGTGTCCAGAACGCGACGGCTCACGACGCTGTATACCGCTCCGCGGGGTGGCAGCACCACCGCGGCGGCTCCAATCAGCCTGCGCGCCTGGTGCACCGGCATGGCCGAACGTGCACCGAACACCCGGGCTTCGTAACTGGCACCGGCCACCACGCCGCGCCCGCCGAGTCCGCCCACCAGCACCGGCCGGCCCCGCAGCGTCGGCCGGGTCAGTTGTTCGACGGAGGCGAAGAACGCATCCATGTCGAAGTGCAGCACCCATCTGCTCATGTGAGGGGAGACATGTCAGGCCTTCGCCATCGCCACCCGAACACCGTCGCCGATCTCCGTACCGCCGGAGGGCTCACCGAATTCGAATGACGTCGCCAGGATCTCTCCGGCGATGAGGTCACGGTGGGTCCGCGCCCAGGGCACACGGGACTCCGGCACCGCCATCACGACCGTGATGCGGTCGCTGACGTCCAGGCCCGAGGACTTACGGAGATCCTGAAGTTCGCGGATGCGATCCTTCGCCCAACCTTCTGCCTCGAGTTCCTCGGTGACGGTGTCGTCGAGCACCACCAGACCGGCCCCACCCGGAAGTGCGGCGGTGCAGTCCGGATCGGTGGCGACGAGCTTGGAGTCGTACTCGCCTTCGATGAGCACCACATCGCCGGCGCTCAGCGTGCCGTCCGGGTTCAGCACACCCTGACCGGCTTTGACCGCCTTGATGGCGTCCTGGACGGCCTTGCCCAATCGCGGTCCGGCGGCGCGCGCGTTGACCGTCAACTCGAAGCGGCCGTGCCCGGCGATGTCGTCGGTCAATTCGACGTTCTTGACGTTGAGTTCGTCGTTGATGAGATCGGCGAACGGCTCAAGCTGTCCCGGGTTCTCGACCGCGACGGTGATTTTCGGTAGCGGAAGCCGCACCCGCAACTTCTTGGCCTTGCGCAGCGAGGAACCCGCCGAGCACACCTCGCGGACCCGGTCCATCGCGGCGACGAGATCCGGATCGGCGGGGAGCAGGCCCTCGTCGGGCCAATCGGTCAGGTGCACGGAGCGCTCGCCGGTCAGCCCGCGCCAGATCACCTCGGTGGCCATCGGCAGCAGTGGGGCGGCCAGGCGCGCCGTCACCTCCAGCACCGTGTGCAGGGTGTCGATGGCATCGGCGTCCTCCTGCCAGAAACGCTGGCGCGACCGCCGCACATACCAGTTGGTGAGCGCCTCGGTGAACTGCCGCAACTGCTCGCAGGCACCGGAGATATCGCAGGTGTCCATGGCCGCGGTGAGGTCGTCTCGCAGCACCGACAGCTTGGCCATGATGTAGCGGTCGAGCACATTGGTGGAGTCGGTGCGCCAGGTGCCGATCTTGGGTGCATACAGCGCCAGAAAGCTGTACGCGTTCCACAGTGGCAGCAGCACCTGCCGAACACCCTCGCGAATTCCCTGCTCGGTGACGATGAGGTTGCCGCCGCGCAGGATCGGGGACGCCATTAGGAACCAGCGCATGGCATCGGAGCCGTCACGGTCGAACACCTCGTTGACGTCTGGGTAGTTGCGCAGCGACTTGCTCATCTTCTGGCCGTCGTTGCCGAGCACGATGCCGTGGGCGACGCAGGTCTTGAAGGCCGGCCGGTCGAAGAGGGCGGTCGCCAGCACATGCAGGGTGTAGAACCAGCCGCGGGTCTGTCCGATGTACTCCACGATGAAGTCACCGGGGAAGTGCGTCTGAAACCAGTCGTCGTTCTCAAACGGATAGTGCACCTGCCCGTAGGGCATGGACCCGGAGTCGAACCAGACGTCGAAGACGTCCTCGATGCGGCGCATGGTGGACTTGCCCGTCGGGTCATCGGGGTTGGGCCTGGTGAGTTGGTCGATGTGCGGGCGGTGCAGATTGTCCGGCCGCACCCCGAAGTCGCGCATCAGTTCATCGAGGCTGCCGTAGACGTCGATGCGCGGGTAAGCCGGATCGTCGGACACCCACACCGGGATCGGCGTTCCCCAGTAGCGGTTCCGTGAGATCGACCAGTCGCGGGCATTGGACAGCCATTTGCCGAACTGTCCGTCCTTGACGTGTTCGGGATACCAGGTGATCTGCTGGTTCAGTTCGACCATCCGGTCACGGAACTCGGTGACCTTGACGAACCAGGACGACACCGCCCGGTAGATCAGCGGATTGCGGCACCGCCAGCAGTGCGGGTACGGGTGGTCGTAGGTCTCGTGGCGGAGCAGTACCGGCTGGTTCACCGCGGCCGGTCCCGTGCCGTTCTTCAGATCCCGGATGATCGCTGCGTTGGCGTCGAACACCTGCTGGCCCTGGTAGTCCGGCACGGTCGCGTCGAAACGGCCCTTCGCATCCACCGGGGTGACCGGGATGATGCCGACGGTGTCGGTGGTCGCCTTGTCGTCCTCGCCGTAGGCCGGCGCCATGTGCACGATGCCGGTGCCGTCCTCGGTGGTGACGAAGTCCCCGCGCAGGACCTGGAAGCTGTTGGCGGCGTCGGCGAAGAACGCGAACGGCGGCAGGTAGTCCAGGCCGAGCAGTTCTTCGCCGGTGTAGGAGCCCAGCACGTCGGGCTGCTCCCCCAGTTCCCGGCTGTAGGCGGCGAGGCGGGCGCGTGCCATCACGTACCGGCGCCCCTCGTGCGCGACGACGACGTACTCGACCGCGGGGTTGACCGCGACCGCCTGATTTGCCGGCAGTGTCCACGGGGTCGTCGTCCACACCAGCAGGTAGGCGCCGTCGAGGTCGGATTGCGGAGCGACCACGCGAAAGCCGACCGTGACGGCGGGGTCTTGGCGGCTCTGGTAGACATCGTCGTCCATGCGCAATTCGTGGCTGGACAGTGGTGTCTCATCGTTCCAGCAGTACGGCAGCACCCGCACACCCTCGTAGGCGAGGCCCTTGTCCCAGAGCGTCTTGAACGCCCAGATGACCGACTCCATGAACGACGGATCGAGGGTTTTGTAGTCGTTGTCGAAGTCCACCCAGCGGGCCTGGCGGGTGACGTAGGCGCGCCATTCGTTGGTGTAGCGCAGCACCGAATCGCGGCAGGCGTCGTTGAACGTCTCGATGCCCATCTGCTCGATCTGCGCCTTGTCGGTGATCCCGAGTTGGCGCTGGACCTCCAATTCGGCCGGTAGGCCGTGGGTGTCCCAGCCGAAGCGGCGCTCGACCTTGTATCCCCGCATGGTTCGGTAGCGCGGAACGATGTCTTTGACATAGCCGGTCAGCAGGTGCCCGTAGTGCGGCAGACCGTTGGCGAACGGCGGGCCGTCATAGAAGACGTATTCCTGGGCACCCTCACGCTGGGCGACGCTGGCCCGGAAGGTGTCGTCGGCAGCCCAGTAGTCGAGGACCTCGCGCTCAAGGGCCGGGAAGTCCGGCGCGCCGCCCTCGGGCCGCGGGTAGCCGCTCCGCATCGTGCAGTGTCCTCCTGTGCCACTCCGGCACGGGGACGACGACGCGCGATGCGCGAGCGCCGCGGTACCACCCCGCTTACGCGCCGCTCCCCGACATACCTCTATATAGGGCAACGCGCGTCGCTCGTTATGGCTGTGACGGGCCCGCCCGTCCGGTTCTACTGGGCCCCGGTAGATGGGCCGTTCTTCCGGAGGCTCCCCGGTGATGGCCGGATCAACGCCGATCACCGGAGTCTACCGGCACCCGTCCGCCACCCGATACGCGTGGCAGCACACATCGGCGAACTCCCCGCCGCAGGTCACCTACGATGGGCCGGATGGGTGAGCACCGCCTTCCGGCAGAGGTGGCCGAGGCTGCCGAGAGCGGTGGTGTCTTCGGCTGGCTCGGCCGCGTGGTGGTTCGCCGGCCCTGGCTCGTGATCGCGGCCTGGATCGCGCTCGCCGCCGGGCTCACCCTGGCGTTTCCGCCACTGGGCGTGCTGGCCCAGAAGGCGCCCGCATCAATCCTGCCCGCCAACGCGCCGTCGATGGTGAGCCAGAAGCAGATGTCCGAGGCTTTCAAGGAGGCCAGTTCAGACAACATCCTGCTGGTCGTGCTGACCAACGAGAAGGGACTCACCTCCGCGGACGCAGCCGTGTACCGCACCTTGGTCGACAGGCTGCGAGCCGATAAAGAAGGGGTGGCAGCTTTACAGGACTTCATCTCCACCCCGCCCCTTCGTGAGATACTGGCGAGCAAGGACAACAAGGCCTGGCTGCTGCCAATAAACATTGTCGGAGATGTCGGCACTCCGAGGGCAATCGCAGCAACCAAAAAAGCGATTAGCCTGATCAATGAAACTGTGAAGGGCACGCAGCTCGCGGCTTACGTCACGGGCCCCGCTGGCACTTTCAACGACATTCAAGACATCGGCGATCACGACCGCATCATCATTGAAGCGGCAACAGTGATCGCTTTGCTAACCATTCTCTTGATCGTCTATCGCAACCCGCTAACGATGATCCTGCCCCTGATCACGATCGGCGTGTCGCTGACGACAGCTCAAGGGGTCGTCGCGGGCCTAGGCACACTAGGGCTGGGTATCTCCAACCAAACCATCGTCCTGCTGACCGCCATGCTGGCCGGCGCTGGAACCGATTACGCCGTCTTCCTGATCAGCCGTTACCACGATTACCTGCGGCTCGGTGACTCTTCGGATTCAGCAATCCGAAATGCCCTTGAGTCGGTCGGTAAGGTAATCACCGCATCCGCCGCGACGGTGGCGGTGACCTTTATAGGTATGATTTTCACGAAACTTACTGTCTTCTCGACGGTAGGTGTCGCTCTCGCTGCTGCGATCGCGGTCGGCTGCTTAGGCGCAGTCACATTCCTACCGGCGCTGCTCACCCTCGCAGGTCGGCGCGGGTGGGCTAGACCACGAAAAGATCTGACGTCGAGATTCTGGCGGCGATCCGGTATCCGCATCGTCCGCTTTCCAGTCAAAAACCTTGCAGCGAGCCTGCTAATTCTAGCGATTTTGGCCAGTTGTTCCTTCCTTGCGAAGTACAACTACGACGACCGCAAGGCACTGCCAGAGAGCAGCGCAACTATCCAGGGTTACGATGCGATCACCCGGCATTTTGCCCTGAATGCGAGCCTTCCCCAATACGTCATGGTGAGTTCTCCGCATGATCTACGAACTCCACAGGCTCTGGCTGACCTCGAGCAGATGGCATACCGGATCAGCCAGATTCCTAACATCGACATCGTTCGAGGAATCACCCGTCCAACAGGGGAGTCTCTCCAACAGGCACGACTCGCATGGCAGGCTGGAGAGATAGGAAAGCCCCTGAATCAAGGCGCCGACGTGATCAATGGAAACGCCAGCAGCCTGAATCTCTTGGTCTACGGCGCCGACCAGGTTGCCAATGCCCTCGCCGCGGTGCGTAACCAGATGGGTCCGACGCTCTCAGCGATGAGTTCCGTCACACAGTCGCTAGCGTATCTGCAGAATCAGTACGGAACCGGAAGGTTTCTTCCGGGCTTCGATCTGGGAAGCAATCCACTCAACACCATTCACGGTCTCGGCGGTAGCATGGGCACCAACGTCGGAGACGCCATCTCCTCTGTTGACGGGTCAATCGACCCCGTTCTCAACGCGCTCAACGCCAGCCCTGTGTGCAACGCCGATCCGGCCTGCGTCGCTTCTCGGGCCCGCCTGCAGCAGATCGCAAACCAGCGCAAAGACGGCTCCTTGGGGAACCTCGCCGAACAGGGCAGACAACTTGGCGCGATGCCGAGCAGCGCGATGCCAAGCACTATTCCAGGAAAGGAAAAGCCCGAGCCGAGCCCAACGCTACTGCCAGCCGAACAGCAACCCACACCTGCACCCGACTCCACCGGCGCCCTCCCGAATGCTCCCCCGAACGCTCCCCCAAGCCCAGCCCCGAGCGGCGGCGTGGGCGGCGCGCTGAACTCGATCGGACAGAACTTGCAAGCGGCCGGTATCAACAACCCGGCAGAACTGCAGAACCAGATCGTCGCGCTGCAGCAAGGAATTACCCTGCTGGCCGATGCCAGTCGTAAGGTCGCCCAAGGTGTGGAATTGCTAGTGGGTCAAACCAAACGGCTGGGCCTCGGGCTTGAACAAGCGTCGTCGTTTCTGCTGTCAATGAGAGCCGACGCGAATACCCAGTCGATGGCTGGCTTCTACATTCCGGCCAAGATCATCAATGGCGAGGAGTTCCGTAGGGCCGCGTCGATCTTCATCTCACCCGACGGCCATACCGTCCGATATCTAGTTCAAACCAAACTCAATCCATTCACTGCGGAAGCCATGGATCAAGTCGATGCAATCCTCGCAGCTGCCAGAGGCGCCCAGCCCAACACGACTTTGAGCGACGCTAGTTTATCCATGTCCGGCCTGACCCCCACGTTGCGCGATACCCGTGATTACTATCTCCGCGACCTGCGATTCATCGTGATAGCCACTATCTGCGTAGTTCTCGGGATCCTGATCGTTCTTCTTCGCGCACTCGTGGCGCCTTTGTATCTGATTGCCTCCGTGGTGGTCTCCTACCTGTCGGCACTCGGGATGGGCGTTTTGCTTTTCCAGTACATTCTTGGTCAGCAACTCCACTGGAGTGTTCCGGGACTTACTTTTATCATCCTCGTAGCTGTAGGTGCTGACTACAACCTATTGCTCATCTCGCGCATTCGTGACGAGTCGCCATACGGAATCAAATCCGGAGTGATTCGAACGGTCAGTCAGACGGGGGGCGTCATAACGGCTGCCGGGTTGATTTTCGCTGCCTCAATGATCGGGCTTCAATTCTCATCGATCACCACCCTCGCCCAGATCGGATTCATCATTGCCGCAGGCATCATGTTGGACACATTTCTTGTGCGCACCATCACCGTGCCCGCCACGGCGGTACTCGTCGGCAAGAAGAACTGGTGGCCGTCTCGATGGCAGCCGCCCGCGCCAGCCAGAGCACCGGCCCTGGCTCAGGCCGTCGACTAGCGGTAGATCGCGGAATCCATGTGGACCACCATCCTGGTGCTAGCCACCGCCCTCAACCTGGAACCGAATCGACTGGCTCTCATCGCGCTTATGCTGATTCGTCCTCATCCGATCAGGCAACTTCTCGCTTTTCTCGCCGGCAGCTTCCTGACTAGTGCTACCGCGGGCTATCTGATTCTGTTGGCAATCGATCGAGGATCGTGGATACCCACCGATGTCAGCGGTGCTAAGGTCCAGATCGGCGTTGGCATTCTGGCACTCGGAGTCGCATTAATGTTGGCGCTGAACCTGGTGCCACGAGCGCTGCTCCCAAAGTCGGATGACGACAGGGGTGTGCAGCCAAGCTGGGCAGCAATGCTTTCGAACTATGCCTCCAAGATCGTGAGCGGGAGCTCGCCCTGGTTCGCAGCTGCCCTGGGCGTCGGTCTGGCGATCCCGTCTGTCGACTATCTGGCATTGCTGGTCCTGATCGCCGCTTCCGGCTTACCGCTATCGGCCCAAGCGGGGGTTCTTATGACCTTCCTGACCATCGCAAACGCGATTTTGCTGATTCCGATTGCCAGTTACTTGATCGATCCGCGACGAACTACAACTCTGCTTGAGAAGCTCCGAAACTGGGTGCTGTCGCGTCGCCAACGGGACTACGCCGTCCTGTTGGGGATAATCGGCGTCGTGATGCTTACGGTCGGAATCCATGGCCTCGAGTGAGGTTCCAGCGCTGCACCTACCGAAGAAGCATTAGAGAAACGGGTCGTAATGACGAACGCTAGTCCGAACCGCTCAGCACGCGGTGGCTTGTACGTTACCGTTGGACTACTCCTGGCTATCTGGATGGTCGGCTTGACAGTGATCGCCTCAACGGTGATCCCGGACCTCTACTGGTTTTCCTACTACTCGATCGGCTACCAGTTGGGGTTCGTTCGCAGAGGGCTCGCCGGACAGTTGGTCAACATGTTTCCCGCGCAGGAGTACTTCAGCGTCCTGCGACTCGTCCGCTGGGTTCCGACCGGTTTCTACGCCGCGGGTCTGATGGTTCTCGGCTGGGCGGTAGCGGTCAGGTCCGGCTCCTCCGAACGCAGACTGATGATGGCTCTGCTGGTCCCGGTCCTGCCCTTCGGATTCACATTCGCCCTCTTCTCAGCCCGGCCGGACCTCATCGGCGCGTTTGCGCTGATCATCTTCGCGACTATCCTCAGGTTTACTAGCGATGGACGCGCCGTCGCTGTAGCCAGTGCCACGTACGGTCTTCTGACGGCACTTGTGGCTTTCACCCATGAAGCAACGCCCTTTCTGTTCGGGCTCGGTGCGATACTGGCGCTCACGGTTCTCGGCAGGGACCTCCGCGGCAACCTATTGCGATTGTGTTGCGTTCTCGCTATTGCGCCGGGGCTGCTGGCGTCGTCGATTATCGCTCTATTCGGACGCCGAGGAATCTCAACCGAACTCTGCGAGATCATTCCCCATGGCGCCGTGAACTGGCCAGCATCAGGCCACCCTACCGTGGGGCAGATACTCGGCGGATTCCGGTTTGACGTCGACTATCACGACTGGATATGTCGCAATATCGTGCCGCTCTATGATCAGAGCTTCAGCGATGCATTGCGGTACGTCGCAAATATCGGCCCTCTGCTGCTGGGCGCCGCGACCGCAATTGGGGTACTGCTGTTTGTGGCCTCATTGCTCGCTATCAGTCACGTCTCGGGGGTGCCCCTGGGCCGCTTCTGGCGAATCGCCCGAACCAGGACGACCTGGATCGTTTTCGGAGCCGCTCTTTTCCTTCCCATCTTCATGACAGGAGTGGACTGGATTCGCTGGTGGGTCACCGCAAGCCTGGATGTAGGAGTGGTTTTCCTGCTTTTCGCCAGCAGCCAGTCGGAGGCCCGGATGGTCCCGACTCGACAGGCCCGCCTGGTCTTCATCGCCGGGACGACCCTCCTGGCACTGTTCCCGATCGGCATTCTCCCCGGCTTTGGCGCGCCAGTCCCGATGTAGGTTGCAGCGGCAGGAATCAAGCGAACTCTCCGTTATGGTTGGAGTTCGTGTGGGTCACCATCCTCGTACTAGCCATCGCGATGAACTTCGAGCCGTCGAGGCCGGTATGGGTCCCCTTGATGCTAGTGCGCCCGCGCCCGATCCTGCAGCTATTCGCACTGTTCGCCGGGAGCTTTCTTTCCGGTCTGTGCCTCGGCCTGCTCGTTCTTTTCGTCTTCCACCAAACCCCCTTCGGCAACAACACGGGCAACGCCGCCCTCATGCAGATCGGCGTCGGGCTGTCCGGATTACTCATTGCGGCCGTCCTTGCCTCCAACGTGAATCTTCCCGGACGCAAGGGTTCCCAAGTTGTCCCTGACGGCCCACCAGCCGCTGAGGAGTCACAAGCCACGGCCATCGACAAGATGTCCGAACGGGCCCGCCGGATCCTCAAACGGGGCAATTCCCCATGGCTGTCTGCGGCGATCGGCGTCGGGATCGGGGCGCCATCACTGGAGTACATCGCAGCTCTTGTGGTCATAGCCGCGTCGGGTGCCGACAAGCTGGAAGAGATAGTCGCGCTGTTGACGTTCCTGATTCTGGGCAACGCACTCATCACCGTTCCCCTTGTCACCTACATCTTCGCACCTCAGCGCACCAGTAGGTGGATCGAACGATTTCACAATTGGCTTCGCAACAGGGGCCGGCGCGAGTTCGCCATGATTCTGGCGATCATGGGCTTGATCCAGATCGCGATCGGCGTGGTCAGACTCTGACTCAGGCGGGGCTCACTCGATTACCCCGGTGAGACCGAACTCGGACAAAGTCTCGGCCACTAAACCACGGAGACGCTCTTTGGAGTTTTCCACCCCAAGCTGATATCCCTCGATGGAAATGGAGATCTTCCCGCGGATCCTGCCCGATACCAGAACGAGCTGCCCGTGTGAACGTTGCAGTTCGGCCTCGGTGACGTTGGTGTCGAGTCCCCTGATGAACACGTATTCGGCTGGCGTACCGTCCGCCTGGGCGATTTCCGACGGAAGATCACCGAGGTTCGAGCAGGACACCGGAAGATCCTCGGAATAGGCGAACATGAGGTCGGCCACACCCTTGACCGCTCCCTTCGGCAGCCACGGAATCAATGGGAGAAGTTCCATCACCGGGTCTGTCTCCTGTTTCGCCTTCTCACGAGCATCCCTGACGGCCGCGCGCGCGTCCGTCAGATCGACGGTGACTTTGTCGGGGTCCACCACGGCGTTTGCGAACGCCATCGCAATGGCGCGATCATCATCGAGGTTCTCCCTTTGGTTAATGGCAATCAGCAGCGTCACTGCGCCATCGGCTGAACGTCGTCTCCCCAGCCGCTCAGCCAACTTTGCCGCAAAGCCAGCGAAAAGCGAATAGCTGTTACCACTAAGACATTCCGCGCGCGAGTCCCAGTCTTGGGTGTCCACGAACAACACCACTGAAGGAACGCGAACCAACCGACCACCAGAACCCGCGCCCCGAGCCGCACGCGCTCGGGCGAACTCGGCGCGCTTGGCACGAACCATCCTGATAGCTTTGGCTGTCGTGCTGGCCGTCATCGGAAAATCCCTGACAACCTGACGGATGTCGGCGATAAACGCCTTTGATGGAGTCCGCGCTCCCGGAGCGTCATAACCGGTGTCGCGAACCATACCGCTGATGGCCTCGAAAATCGCCATCATCCCCCCAACGCCGTCCCCGATGACGTGTGACGCGGTGACGCAAACAGCGGTGGTGCCGTCGTCGAATGTCTGAACAGCCACGTAGCAGGCGGGGCCGTGCTCCGGGTCCACCGGAAGATCGCCCAGCTCATCTACCCAGTCGAGTAGTTCCCGTCGGGGCCGCACCGACTGACCGATCTGCATCGGCGTGAGCCCTGGTGGCTGTACCCATCTCGGCCGCCCGAAAGGCAGCCGAGACCGCTCGATCAGCCTGCCAGCCAGAGATGCGCAGAAGTTCCGGTGAAACCGGTTTAGACCCTCGTGGTCTATCGGATGCTCATAAAGCCAAACGCACTGTATGAGTTGGTTGCGCCCCGTGGCGCGCAACAGCTCAAGAGCAGTCTGGTCTAAGAATGCCAGCCGATGGTCAGAGGACCCGCCACGTGAGGAGGTCATACCGTCGCCTTCGGGATTCGCGGGGAGGTCATCTCGTCAGCGCGCCCCTCGGCCGCGCGCAGGATCGCCATCTTCATCAGATCGACGTACTGCGCCACCGA